>Ga0315905_10004326_pt1 | contig 14486 bp, 11 predicted proteins | sample LakEriMetagenome_5_FD_203522 | JGI IMG/M metagenome (GOLD analysis project Ga0315905, IMG submission 203522) | Freshwater fungal communities from buoy surface, Lake Erie, Ohio, United States - Buoy 4 MA121 | ecosystem: Environmental > Aquatic > Freshwater > Lake | place: USA: Lake Erie, Ohio... | reverse complement strand
GCGTAGTTGAAGGTGCCGCCCGGCGCGGTCTTCTTGCCGATCGTCACGGCGGGATCGGCGAAGCGCATCTGGTTGCGCACGATCGCCTTCGTGTGGATCGTGGCGGCGAGGCTGGGATGTTCGCCGAAATCGTAGCGCTCTTCGTAATCGACGCCTGAGCGCATCTGGAGGATCTGGCGGATCGTGGCATCGCCATAGCCGCCGGCCTTGAGTTCGGGCACGTAATCGCCCGCCTTGTCGTCGAGCGAGCGGATCTTGTGTTCATCGAGCGCGATGCCGACGAGGAGGGCAGTGATGGTCTTGGCCATCGAGAACGAGATGAAGTGCGTGGCGGCGTCGGACTTGTTGCGATAGTCCTCGAAGACGATCTTGCCGTCCTTCATTACCAGCAGGGCGTTGGTGAAGGTGCGCTCTGCCCAGCCGTCATAGCCCATCGTCCCCGCAGCGGACTGATGCTGCGGCATGGCGAGCGCCTGGCCGGTGGCCAGCGGCCAGACCGGGCCGGAACGCGCCACGTCGCGGCTTTCGAATACCTTGTTGGTTTCGCGGAAAGTGAAGCTGTTGACCGCCGGATTCAACCACTGCTCGCGCATGGAGATGACGGCGGGGGAGGGAGCTGCGGGTGCCGATTGCGCGACGGTAGCCACGGGGGCAAGGGCAACGCTTGCTGCAAGAACGGCGTGCCACAGACGTGCAGACATGAGATTCTCCCTCTCCGGATATTGTTATATTGAATAGCAATGACCGGAGAGGCGGGAAAGGGTTTTCAGGCGGCGAGGCCTATTTCGTCCGAATTTGCCCAGTTGCCGTGGAGGCCGAAGCGCAGGCGAATTGGGATCTGCACCGTGGCGACGGGGCCTTTGCCGATGTCCTGCGCGTCGAAGATCAGGAGGTCGCTGCGGTGTTCTTCCAGCCGGTTGCAGACCTGCAGGATCCAGCCGTCGCCTTCGGGCGCGTCCTTGCTGCGGGGGACGAAGCAGGGCTCCTGCAGGCTGCTGACGGGGCCGCACCACCAGTGCTGCTCGGCGCCGGTCTCGAAGTCCTTGTGGAACAGGCAGTTCATCAGGAGGCCCCCTGCGCTGCCGCCGCGCAGCTCGACCGGCCGGCGCACGTCCATTTCGAGGAACCAGCCGTGGCGGGTCTTCTGTCCGGTGAAGCGGTCGTCGATGCGCGGGAACTCGCCCATCGTGTCGGACAGCTTGGTGATTTCGGCGAAGTCCTCGCCGTTGCTTGCCATGTCGACGACCCAGTCGGTGGGATAGCTCATGGCTTCCATCCCGTTGAACGGCGCGCCGTGGACGTCCGGGAAGAAGGGGAACATGTTGTTCTTCGCCTCGCAGGTGACGAAGTGGACCTTCGAGCCTTCCTGCCAGGCATTGAGCACGTGGCTGGCAAAACAGTTGCCGCGCTTGAACCAGCGGATATCGGCCTGCGTCACCCCGTCGCGGCGGGGGATGATCCCGAGGTAGACCGGCATTGTCGTGTCGAAGCCGAAGTGGGGGAGCCCCTGTTCGAGCCGCTCCCAACTGCCGATCGAGGGGACGATGTGGAGGACGAGGTAATCCTCGGTGATCCCGAAATCGTGCATCATGCAGTAGTAGGGCGCCTTGAACCACACCTCGCGGATGAGCTCGCCCTCGGGGCTCACTTCCATGTACGTCACATCATCGGTGCAAAGGCCGCTCGCGGCATAGCCGATGGCGACCATGTTGCCGGTCTTTGGATCGACCTTGGGGTGCGCGGTGAAGGTCTGCCCGGTCATCTTGCCGCCGAACGTCTCGTACCCTGCGGTTTCCATCGTGGCCGGATCCATGACAAGGCCGGGGCTGTCTTCCTTCAGTGCCCAGAGCTTGCCGCCGAACACGAAGGCGTTGGTGTTCGCCGTGCCGCGGATTTCGCCCGCCACGGCCTCGTCGTCGGTCAGCGGGTTGCGATAGGCGCCGAAGAGGCCCTTGCCCGCCGCGTTCTCCAGCTTCCACTTGTCCGTCTTTGCCCAGCGCTGGCAGAAATCGACCTGGCCATCATGAATATGGAAGCGGGTGATCATGCCGTCGCCGTTGAAGGCGATATCGTCGCCGAGCCGCGGGGGAAATTGCGGGTCGGGCTGGACGCGAAAGAATGCGCCGTTTAGCTCTACCGGGATCGTGCCTTCGTGGGCAAGGTCGGCAATGTCGGCCTCGATCCGCGATGGTGTGTTGAACCCGGTGAAGCTCGGACTGTTGGGGAAATGGGCCACGGCGTCCTCCTGCACGTTTTTGCTTGGGCGGTGATTGTAAGTGTTGCTAACGAATAGGCAAGGCGCAACTAAGGGCGCCGATGGGGATGTGGCATTGATCAAGGACAAGTTTGCCGATGTGGTCACACCGCCGCCGCCGCCGGACGGTGAGGCGGATATCGGCGCGATCAAGGACATTCTGGGCTTCCACATCCGCCTCGCGCATGGGGCCTGCCTGCGCCATTTCACCGAGACCTTCACCGATCTCGACCTTACGCAAAAGCAGGTCTCGGTGCTGTGGCTGGTCGATGATCACCCCGGCATCGCGCAGACGGATCTTGCGCAGCGGCTGCGCATGGACCGCGCAACGACGATGGCGATCATCAACCGCCTTCAAGCCAAGCACTTCCTGCGGCGCGACCGGTCGGACAAGGACGGTCGCAAGCAGGCGCTGTTTCTGGAAGAGCCGGGCAAGGCCATGCTCGCCCGTGCCAAGACCGCGATCGGCGAGCACGAGGCCTGGGTGAAGAGCCGCTTCAGCGACAAGGAAGTGCGCCAGCTGATCGATTTGCTGTCGCGCATTCACGAATGAAAATTGCGGCGCGCAAGACGCCGTGACTCGGGGAGTAAGACCAAGATGAACACCGATCCGCGCGAGATCATTCGCAATACGCCGATGAGCGCGGCGCAGTGGATCGCCGTCGTCCTGATGATCGCGCTCAACGCGCTCGACGGGTTCGATGTGCTTTCGAGCGCCTTTGCCGCGCCCGGCATTGCCAAGGAATGGGGCATCGCGCGCGATGCGCTGGGCGTCGTGCTCGCGATGGAACTGGTTGGGATGGGCGTCGGCTCGATCCTGCTCGGCGGCGCGGCGGACAAGCTGGGTAGGCGTCCGACGATGCTGGGCTGCCTCGTCGTCATGGCGGGCGGCATGTGGCTCGCCACGACGGCGCAGAATCCCCAGATACTGGGCCTGTGGCGCTTTATCACCGGGCTCGGCATCGGCGGCATGCTGGCCGCGATCAACGCGGTGACGGCGGAGCTTTCGAGCGCCAAGGGCCGCAGCCTCGCCATGTCGCTTATGGTGATCGGCTATCCGCTCGGCGCGACGATCGGCGGCACGATTGCCGCGCTGCTCTTGAAGAGCGGGGATTGGCGCGTGGTGTTCGAATTCGGCGCGATTGCGACCGTGGTGTTCATTCCGCTGATCTGGTTCTTCGTGCCTGAAACCCCGGCCTATTTGCTCGCGCGCCGCCCCGAAGGAGCCTTGGAGCGCATCAACGCCTCGATGGCCAAGCTCAGCCTGCCCGGCATCGACGCGCTGCCGCCGGTCGATCAGCGCGACGCCAAGGCGAGTGTGCTCGATATCCTGAAGCCCGGCCTCATCGGCACGACCATGGTCCTGACGCTCGGCTATTCGCTCCATGCGATCACCTTCTATTACATCCTCAAGTGGTCGCCCAAGATTGTGGCGGACTTCGGGTTCGCCGCGCCGCAGGCGGCCAGCGTCCTGGTCTGGGCGAACATCGGCGGGGCGACCGGGGGCGGCCTGTTCGGCTTCCTGATGCACCGCTTCGGGATCAAGTGGCCGACCATCGTCATGCTGCTGCTCGGTGCGGCGGCCGTTGCGGTGTTCGGGCTGGGCGGCAGCGACACGACGCTGGTCGGCTGGCGCTTTGCGGTGTTCTGCACCGGCTTTGCCACCAACGCGGCCATTGTCGGCTTCTACAGTGCCTTTGCGCATGGTTTCCCGGCGCATGTGCGCGCCACCGGCACCGGCTTTGCCATCGGCGCGGGGCGGATCGGCTCGGCAGGCTCGCCCATTCTGGCGGGTGCCTTGTTCACCGCAGGCGGGCTCAGCCTGTTCTCCGTTTCGGTGATCATGGCATGCGGTTCGGTCATGGCGGCAGCGCTAATGCTCATGCTTGCCCTAAGAGAGGCTGATTGAGCCGCGAACCTGATTGAACAGAGGCCCTGCATTGCCTATCGGCGGGCCAGACATTTTCCCCGGGGGAGGACACACCCATGAAGACCCGCGCCGCCGTTGCGTTCGAAGCAAAGAAGCCGCTCGAAATCGTCGAGCTCGACCTTGAAGGCCCCAAGGCCGGCGAAGTGCTGGTCGAGATCATGGCCACCGGCATCTGCCACACCGATGCCTATACGCTCGACGGGTTCGACAGCGAGGGCATTTTCCCCTCGGTGCTCGGCCATGAAGGCGCCGGCGTGGTGCGCGAAGTGGGCGCGGGCGTCACGTCGGTAAAGCCCGGCGATCACGTGATCCCGCTCTACACGCCGGAATGCCGCCAGTGCAAAAGCTGCCTCTCGGGCAAGACCAACCTGTGCACCGCGATCCGCGCCACGCAGGGCAAGGGCCTTATGCCCGATGGCACCAGCCGCTTTTCCTACAAGGGCCAGACCATCTTCCACTACATGGGCTGCAGCACCTTCTCGAACTTCACCGTCCTGCCGGAAATCGCGGTCGCCAAGATCCGCGAGGACGCGCCGTTCCAGTCGAGCTGCTACATCGGCTGCGGCGTCACCACGGGCGTCGGCGCGGTCATCAACACCGCCAAGGTCCAGGTGGGCGACAATGTCGTGGTCTTCGGCCTCGGCGGCATCGGCCTCAACGTGATCCAGGGCGCGCGCCTTGCAGGGGCCAACAAGATCGTCGGTGTCGACATCAACCCGGACCGCGAGGAATGGGGCCGCAAGTTCGGCATGACCGACTTCCTCAACACCAAGGGCATGAGCCGCGAGGAGACCGTGGCGGCGATCGTCGCGCTGACCGACGGCGGTGCGGACTATACCTTCGACGCCACTGGCAACACCGAGGTGATGCGCACCGCGCTCGAAGCCTGCCACCGCGGCTGGGGCACCTCGATCATCATCGGCGTGGCCGAAGCCGGCAAGGAAATCAGCACGCGTCCGTTCCAGCTCGTCACGGGCCGCAACTGGCGCGGCACCGCGTTCGGCGGGGCCAAGGGCCGCACCGACGTGCCCAAGATCGTCGACATGTACATGCAGGGCAAGATCGAGATCGATCCCATGATCACCCACGTCATGGGCCTCGAGGAAATCAACACCGCGTTCGATCTGATGCACGCCGGCAAGTCGATCCGTTCGGTCGTCGTGTTCTGAGGGTTGGCATAGTGTCCATGTTTTCCCATACCTTCCTCGGCACCAACGACGTCGACAAGTCCCGCCAGTTCTACCGGGCGGTGATGAGCGCGCTTGGTTATCACGCGGTGCTTTTGCAGCACGGCACGCTGTTTGCCAGTGACGACGGGGCGCTGATCGTCAGCAAGCCCTCCAATGGCGAGCCACACACGGTCTCGAACGGCTACACGCTGGGCTTCAAGGCCAAGTCTTCGGAGGAGGTCGATGCCTTCCACGCCGCAGGCCTTGCCAATGGGGGCACTTGCGGCGGGCCGCCGGGCGTGCGCGAGAATGCGCCGGGCAAGCAGTATGGTGCCTATCTGCGCGATACCGATGGCAACAAGATCTGCGCGTTTGCGCCGAATCCGAACGCCTGATCGTGTGAAAAGCTCCTGAGGCCACCTGCGCGGGTGGCCTCAGGCAAGCCGCAGAAGCATGGTCCCGCTGGCGATGATCGCCGCTGCTGCGACCCGCGCCGGACCGACGCGTTCGCGCAGGATGAATGCCGAGATGGCCGTCGCAAACAGGATCGAGGTCTCGCGCAGCGCGGCGACCATGGCGATGGGCGCCAGCGTCATCGCCCAGAGCGCTATGGTGTACGAAACGATCGTGCCGAGCCCGCCGATCAGGCCGACATGCCAGGTGCGCCGCGCATAGCTGATCAGTGCAACGCCGCGCGCAGCAATCGCCCAGCACACCATCGCCGCCCCGGTCAGGAGCGAGAGCCACAACGTGTAGGCTGCCGGAGTGCCGGAAGCCCGCGCGCCCACCCCGTCGATCAGCGTGTAGGCGGCGATGATCGCCGCATTGGCAAGCGTCGCGGCAAGGCCGTTCGCGCTGAGGGCCCCACGCGCGCCCACGGCCATTGCTAGAATACCGAGGCAAATCGTGGCAATGCCCATCCACGCGAGGCTTGGTAACGTCTCCTGCAGCCACAGCGTGCTGATCAGCGCCACCGACAGCGGGGCGCTGCCGCGCATCAGCGGATAGGCAAGGCTCATGTCGATCACGCGATAGATCCGCACGAGAAGCACCAGATAGCCCACTTGGAGCAGCGCAGAGACCGCCAGATAGGGCCAGCTTGCCCGCGCGGGCACGGGCAGGAACGGTAGCGCCACAAGTGCAATCAGCGCCGCGCCCCCCATCACCAGCGTGGTAGACAGCAGCGTATCGCCGCTGCCCTTGAGGAACGCGTTCCAACTCGCATGCAGCGAGGCGGCAAACAGGATGAGCGCAAACACCGGCAAGTCCATTGGCGTCTCGTTAGTACCGATAGACGCCGATGTCTGCAGTGGACCGGATCGCGCGGCATGGCGACGGTATCGAGCCAGATCGGATCAGATGGTGCTGGCGCTGTCGATTCCGTACAATTGCTGAAAGCTTGTGGTGGTTAGCGTCGCCGCCCATAAACCTGATTGGCACAGCCTCTGTCTGCCGAATCGGCCCGGTGTCACGGTAAGGGGGAAGTTGCATGGCGATCATCACGGGGGCGACAGGGAACGACCCCTTTTCCGGTACTGTCGGGGTTTCAGATACCGCAGTCATCGACGCGGCTCAGGATGGTCCATTCTTCTCCTACGCCAACCGCACATGGGTGGTCACCAGTTCGCAGGGCACCGACACCCTCGCCAGTGTCGAGCAGGTACAGTTCCTCGACGCGACATTCAGCCTATCTGTGGGCGGCCTTGTCACGATCGCCCAGAATACCACGTTCACGTTCGCGTCGCTCAACAGCGACCTTCTGCAGCTTTCCGACGGGAGCATGGTATCGCTCTGGCGGCATCCTTCGGGCGGCCTGCAATTCCTGAAGATCACCCAGTCCGGTGAATTGAGCGGTGCAGCTGCGGCGCTCTCCGGCCCTGGCGCCACCATCGCCAACCCCGTGGCCGCCTCGCTGGGCGCAAACGGCTTTGTCGCTGCATGGACAGAATCAACCGATATCCTGTTCCAGCGCTACGATCTTGCTGGCAACCCGCTTGGTGTCGTGCAGGTCGCCAATGTCACGACCAATCTCTCGCAGTTCAAACCGGCGATTACGGCGCTGACCAACGGCAATTTCGTTATCTCGTGGGAAGACAGCGCTGCGGACGGGTCAGGCAACGGCGTCTTTGCCCGGGTCTTCGGCAGCAACGGCACAGCGGTCACCGGCGATTTTCGCATCAGCACCGTGACGACCGGCAACCAGCAGGACGTCGCGCTCGCCGCGCTTTCCGGCGGGGGCTTCGCTGCGGTCTACAGCAACGGCAATGGCGGGCTGTCCTTCCAGAAGTATGCGGCGGGCGGCACAGTCGTGGGCAATGAGACGGTGATCGCCGGCCTGGTCGCGACCAAGAGTGCGGTCACCGCGCTGAACGCGGATCGCTTCCTTGTCGTCGGCGTGGAATCTAACGTCCTCAAGTATCAGATCATCGGGAGCAGCGGATTGGCGGAAGGAACCCCGACCGCCATCAGCGTGGCCGCGCCCAACGTAAGCCAGCCTCCGGAAGTCGTGACGCTATCGGACGGCGGGTGGGTCGTCGCGTGGATGGACAGGGACACGGGCCGCTTGCAGACCCAGCGGTATGATTCGCTGGGCAACACCATAGGTGCGGCCAACACGCTTACCTTCGTCGACCCCTACGACACGCATATCGTGGCCGATACGGCAGGCGGCTACACGGTCCAATACTGGCAGCAGGATGGTGGGCGCCTGTTCGCGATCCGCTACGATGCGGACAACCTTCCCGTCCTGCCGACGATCACCGGCGATGCCGCTGCCAACATCATCACGCTGAATGCGGTGTCGAACCAGGGCATCCGCATCGATGGAGGCGCCGGGAACGATACGCTCACCGGTACGGTCAACAACGATATCCTCGATGGCACCAATGGCGCGGACCGGCTTACCGGCGGTTCGGGCAACGACATCTACATCGTCAACGGCGATGAGCGGATCGTCGAGCAACTCGATGGCGGGACCGACATCGTGGTCGTGCGTCAATCCTATTCGCTGAGCGCGCGCAACGTGGAGAATATCCGCCTGCTCGGCACGGCGGCCGGCAATCTCAGCGGCAATGGGCTCGACAACGTGATCTTCGGCAACCGGGCCGACAACGTCATCAATGGCCGCGCCGGCGCCGACACGATGATCGGCGGCAACGGCAACGACACCTACTATCTCGATAACCCGAACGATCAGGTGATCGAGACGGCCAATGGCGGGATCGACACGATCATCGCGACGGGCGGCGTGCTGCCGAACAATGTCGAGAACTTCCGCGCGACGGGATCGTTCGCCAGCACGATCCAGGGCAACGCGCTCGACAATATCCTCATCGGCAACAGCGGTGCGAACGAGATCACAGGCGGCGCCGGTGCGGATATCCTCCAGGGCCGCGGCGGCGACGACACCTATTTCGTCGATGCCGCTGACGTGGTGATTGAAGGGATCGGCAAGGGCATCGACACGGTGCTCGCGGCGGTCTCCTATCAGCTGGACGACAATGTCGAGATCGCGCGGCTGACCAGCCTCAACGTGGTCGCCAACCTGGCCGGCAATGTGCTCGATAACACCCTGATCGGCAATGATGCGGCCAATGTGCTGGATGGCGGTGTCGGTGCCGATACGATGACGGGCAACGAAGGCGGCGATATCTACATCGTCGATAACATCGGCGACCGCGTCGTGGAAACCGGCTTTTCCGGCATCGACGAGGTCCGTGCGTCGGTGACTGTCTCGCTCGATCAGACGGCCGTGGAGAACCTTACGCTCACCGGCCGCAACGCGATCGATGGAACCGGCAATTCCCTCAACAACATCATCCGCGGCAATTCCGCGGGCAATGTGCTCTCGGCCGGCGACGGGGTTGACGAGCTCTTCGGCAACGGCGGCAACGACACGCTGGTGGCCGGCCTGTTTGGCGGAGACCTGCTGGTCGGCGGCGCGGGCAACGATACCTATATCGTATTCAGCACGGGCTCGCAGGCAGACTCGATCGTCGAGCTGCTCGGCCAAGGCACCGATACGGCTCTCGTCAACATTGTGAGCGGCGATTACGTGCTGGCCGAGAACATCGAGAACGTGACGTTGACCGCCTCCTTCGGAACTGCGGCGGCGCACGGCAACAGCCTTGCCAACCGGCTGACCGGCAATGATGGCGAAAACCTGCTGGATGGCGGAACCGGTGCCGACACCATGATCGGCCTTGGCGGCGACGACACCTACGTCGTCGACAACGCCGGCGACATCTGCACCGAAGCGGTTGATGGCGGTGAAGACACCGTCGAAAGCTCGATCGGCCGCACGCTCGGGGCCAATATCGAAAACCTGCGACTGACGGGCGCGAGCGCCATCAGCGGCACCGGCAACGTGCTTGACAATGAAATGACCGGCAACAGCGGCAGCAACAGCCTTTCGGGCCTTGCCGGACGCGACGTTCTTGTCGGTGGCGGCGGAGCGGACACGTTGCTGGGCGGCGATGATGACGACCTGCTCGTCGGCGGTGCGGGCAACGACGTCATCGATGGCGGCAACGGCATCGACACGGCAAGCTATCGCCATGTGACGGCAGCGGTAACGGTGGATCTCGCCATCACCGCCGCGGCCCAGAACACCGGCACCGGCAGCGGCAGTGACCGACTGACGGGGGTCGAGAACGTCATCGGCTCCGATCTTTCTGCCGATACGCTTTCGGGCGACGGCGGGAACAACCGCCTCGTGGGTGGCGGCGGCGCCGATATCCTCGATGGGCGCTCGGGCAACGATCTGCTGCAGGGCGGCGAAGGAGCCGATACGCTGATCGGCGGGGCGGGCGACGACACGCTCAACGGCGGCAACGGGATCGATACCGCAAGCTACGCGGCGAGCGCGACGGGAGTCTCCGTCGATCTCGGAAATCTTGATCCGCAGGCTACCGGCGATGGTATCGACCGGTTGCTGGGAATCGAGAACCTCACCGGCTCCTCGACCGGCGGCGATACGCTGACCGGCGATTATCTTGCCAACATCATCGACGGTGGCAACGGCAACGATCTGATCGAGGGCGGCGACGGCGCCGACACGCTGATCGGCGGTGGTGGCAACGACACCGTGAGCTATGCAGGCGCAGCGGGCGACGTCGTGGTCAACCTCGCTCTCGGGACCGCTGCCGACGGTTCGGGCGGCAAGGACACCCTCACCGGCTTCGAAAACATCCTCGGGAGCCAGTTCGATGACAGCCTGCGCGGCGGCGGCGCGGCGAATGTGATCGAGGGCGGCATCGGTCGCGACGTGCTGAACGGCGGGGCGGGGAACGATACCTTCGTCTACCGCACGCTGGGCGACAGCACTGTGGCAACCGCCGGCCGCGACCTGATTGCCGATCTGGCCGCCGGCGACCGGATCGATCTCTCGGCGATCGATGCGAACAGCGCTCTGGCGAGCGATCAGGCCTTCACGTTCATCGGCACGGCTTCGTTCAGCAGCGTGGCCGGACAGCTGCGGGCCACCACAACCAGCATCGAGGGCGATGTGAACGGGGACGGCATTGCCGATTTCGCGATCACGATCGCCGTCACGACGGCGCCAGCAGCAGCGGATTTCGTGCTCTAGGTGCAGCAAGCGGGGCGCGGCGCAGGGCCGCTCCCCGCAGGCCTCACATCGCCGAGATACCGCCGTCGAGCTTGAGTTCCGCGCCGGTCATGAAGCGGCTCTCGTCACTTGCGAGGTAGAGCACGCCCTGCGCGATATCGATGGCCTCGCCAACCCGGCCGAGCGGGATCTGGCGCGCCAGCTTGCCCATCACCACGTCCTTTTCGATCCCTGCGTTCTTGCTGATGCCATCGAGGATCGGCGTATCGACAAAGGTCGGGTGGACCGAATTGCAGCGGATGTCCCACCCGCGCTTCGCGCAGTAGAGTGCGACCGACTTGGTCAGCATCCACACTGCGGCTTTGCTGGCATTGTAGCCGGGCATGGTGTGCGATGCGATGAGCCCCGCGATCGAGCTGATGTTGATGATCGAGCCGGGCTGGTTGTCCTTCAACAACGGCAGCGCCTTCTGGCAGCCAAGGAACACCGAATCGACATTGATCGCAAAGCCGCGATGCCAGTCTTCCAGGGTGCAGGTCTCGATATCGCCGCGCACACCGACGCCGGCGTTGTTGACCAGCACCGAGAGCCCGCCGAGCTTGTCTGCGGCCATGGCGATGGCCGCGTCCCAATCATCTGCGCTGGTCACATCGTGGCGCATGGCAAAGGCGGTGCCAGCGCCCATTGCGGCATTGATCGCCTCGGCCTGTGCGGCGGCAGCATCGCCCTGGATATCGGTGAGCAGCACGCGCGCGCCCTCTTGTGCCAGCAGATGCGCATGCGCTGCGCCAAGCCCTTGTGCTGCGCCGGTTACCAGTGCCAGCTTGCCCGAAACCCTGCCCATTCTATCGCGTCCTTTCGCTTATGCCCTTAGCCACTCCGGGCTTAGCAACATCAGCATCCGGGTGTCGATGCCATACCCTTCGGCGCGCTTCGCGGCGATGAAAGCGGCGATCCCGGCGCGGGGCACATGGTGGACCGTAATGCCTTCGCCTTCCACGCCGCCGCCTTCGCCCACGCGTGTAAGGTCGTAAGCGCGAAACAGCGTGAAGGCCTCGCTGACCATGCCGGGGCTCGAAAAGAACTCACCGAGGTCTTCCATGCGCGCGGCGTGGTAGCCGGTCTCCTCCTCCAGCTCGCGGATCGCGGCGGTGGCAGCGTCCTCGCCCTCGCCGCCCGCATCGTCGCCGATCAGGCCTGCGGGCAATTCGATGCAGGGGCGGCCCAGCGGGATGCGGAACTGCTCGACCAGCACCACCTCATCCTCGGGCGTGATGGCGAGGATCACCGCGGCCTTGATGCCGCGCGCGCGGCTGACATATTCCCAGCGACCCCGTGTTCTGGCGGTGATGAAGCGGCCCTGCCACTGGGTGATTTCGGGCTCGTCGCGATATTCGTCTTCAAGGCTCATACTTCGATCACCCGGTCCGGCAGTTCGTTCTGGTCATCCGCCGCGCGGGGCAAATGCTCAGCCAGTACAGCGCCAACCCTCTGGATCGCCGCGACCATGCCATCGCCGATGCGCCCGGCGCGGATCGGTCCAAGCAGCGCATGCATCGCATCGCCCCATACTTCGGGCGCGACTTTGCTGGCGATGGCTTCGTCGGCGATGATTTCGGCGCGGTGCTCGGCCATCGAGAGGTAGATGAGAATGCCGGTGCGCCCGGTGGTGCGCCCTTCCGCGCCGATGCGGAAGCACGTGAGCGCGCGGGCATGGACGCGGGCGGACTTCATCGGCGCGGGCGTGAGCACAAGGCGCAGGGGCTGCCACGCCGTGAGCAGCAGCATTGCGAGGAACTTGATGACCGCGACGGTGAGCGCGACTCCCAGCACGGCGCGGGGGGGCCATTCATGCGCCCAGAGGCCCAACAGGCGCTCGATCAGGCCGAGATAGAAGCCAGGCGCCAGTTCCAGCGCCGCGAGCGCGAGGAAAGCGACGCTGATCGACCAGGCGAGAGCGACATCGCGATAACTGTCGGACTGCGGCGTCACGATCGTGACAATCTCGCCCGCGCTAGCCATCTCGGCAGCCGACACGGCCTCGGCGATACGCTTGCGATCTTCGCTGGTCAGCATGTCACCAGCTCCCCGACGAACCGCCGCCGCCGAAGCTGCCGCCGCCGCCCGAAAAGCCGCCGCCACCGCCCCAGCCGCCGCCACCGCCGCCCCAGTCCGAACCGCCACCGCCCCAGCCGCCCGAGGGGAAGATCATCACGCCCGGAGCGCCATAACGCCGCCCCCCGCCGCGCATTGCGCGCAGGAAGGGAAGAACGAAGAAAAAGAAGAAGATCAGCAGGAAAATCACCGTCCCGGCGTCGAAGCGGGGCTCCTTGGCTTTCCTGCCCCTTGCACCAGCATCGGCGGCAATCTTGCGGGCTTCGTCCTCGGGCAATTGCAGCTGCGCGATGAGCTGGTCGGTCGCTGCTGCAATGCCGCCGGGATAGTCGCCCGCCTTGAAGCGCGGCACCACCTCGCGCTGGATGATCACGCTCGTCAGCGCATCGGTGAGGATGCCTTCGAGGCCGTAGCCGACTTCGACGCGCACCTTGCGCTGGTTCGGCGCGACGATCAGCAGCACCCCGTCGTTGCGCTCCTTGCCCCCGATGCCCCAGGCCCGGCCAAGTCGGTAGCCGTAATCCTCAATTTCGTAGCCTTCGAGATCGGGGATTGTCGCGATCACCATCTGGCGCTGCGACTGCGTTTCCAGCGCGGCCAGCTTGGCATCGAGCGCGGCGACCTGCTCGGGCGAGAGCAGATGCGCCTCATCGACCACGCGGCCGGTTAGCTTGGGAAAGGTCTGCGCGGTGGCCGGCCCTGCGAGGAGGGCCAGCGCCGCGATCAGGACAAGGAGGAGACGTTTCATCGGCAGGGCTCCGCGCCCCGGCTCAGTTCGTCGCCGCCTTGCTGGCCGGAGCCGCCGCGTTGTCATTCGCAGCCGGTGCCGCAGCCGGAGCTGCCGGGCCGTCAAAGCTCACCGCAGGCGCCGTATCCGCGCCAGGAGTGGTCGCGGCGAAGGGCACCATCGGCTTGGCGCCATAGACGACCTTGGCGGCGATAATCGCCGGGAAGGTGCGGATTGTGGTGTTGTAGGCCTGCACTGCCTCGTTGTAATCGCGCCGCGCGACCGCGATGCGGTTTTCGGTGCCTTCAAGCTGGCTCTGCAGAGCAAGGAAGTTCTGGTTCGATTTGAGGTCCGGATAGGCCTCGACCGAGGCGAGCAGGCGGCCAAGGCCCTGCGAGAGTTGGCCCTGCGCTGCCTGATACTGGGCGATCTTGTCAGGGTCGGTCACGTCGGCCGCCGAAATCTGGATCGAGGTCGCCTTGGCGCGGGCTTCGGTCACCTTGGTCAGGGTGTCCTGCTCCTGCTTGGCATAGCCCTTCACCGTCGCGACCAGATTGGGGATCAGGTCGGCGCGGCGCTGATACTGGTTCTGCACATCGGCCCACTTGGCCTTGGCGGCTTCCTCTGCGGTCGGGATCGCGTTGACCCCGCAGCCGGCAAGGCCTGCGGCAGCCATGGCCACGAATGCGAAACGGGAAAAGCGGGCAAGCAGCGTAGCGGCCATC
>Ga0315905_10004325_pt1 | contig 14486 bp, 16 predicted proteins | sample LakEriMetagenome_5_FD_203522 | JGI IMG/M metagenome (GOLD analysis project Ga0315905, IMG submission 203522) | Freshwater fungal communities from buoy surface, Lake Erie, Ohio, United States - Buoy 4 MA121 | ecosystem: Environmental > Aquatic > Freshwater > Lake | place: USA: Lake Erie, Ohio... | reverse complement strand
ACCGGAGCCAGTAAGCTGTCCATTGGAACCTCGATCACCTTTGTAAATCAAACAGACGTTCCCCATACAATTGTGTCGGACGACACCGTCACATTTCCGGCCAGAACCATTCAGCCTTCGAAATATGCGATTTATAAAAAAGATACCGTTGGTGTATTCCAATACCATTGCAAGGAACATCCAACAGTAAGAGGCAAAGTTGAATTTCGCTTTTAGTTTCCAAAACTGTTTTTGAATCAATCTTTCAAAGTAAGATCCCGCTTCAACATCTTCGGCATTTGAACCATATCCCATGCCGTGTGGAAGATCATTCTCAATCGGCGTTCAAATAATGGCCAATTGATTTTTTCAATATCATCTGTTGGTTGATGATAGTCAGACTGCAACATGCCATCATAAAAAAACAAAACCGGAACGCCATTTTTAGCAAAGTTGTAGTGATCACTTCGATAGTAAATTCTGTTGGGATCATTCGGATCATCAAACTTATAATCCAATGTGAGCCTAGTGCTTTTATTATTTGCCCGCTCATTGATTCTTTGTAGATCAGAACTCAGCTTATTGTGCCCAACTACATAGATATAAGAAAGCGTATCAGCTTTTTTTCTCTCTGTATCTACACGACCAATCATATCAATATTTAAATCAACGCTGGTATTCTCTAAAGGAAAAACCGGATGGTCTGCATAGTACTCACTCCCCAACAAACCCTTTTCCTCTCCACTTACCGCCATAAATACGATGCTCCTCGTAAACTTAATGCCCTCTTTTTTCGCTTTCATAAATACCCTTGCCATTTCAAGCAAAGAAACCGTACCACTTCCGTCATCATCCGCCCCATTGTAAATTTTTCCATCCTGTATGCCTAAATGATCGTAATGTGCCGTCAAGAAAACATATTGATCTTTTAAGGAATCCCCCTCTATCATTCCCAATACATTGCTTGCTTCAATGATCTGATTCTCCTTGGTGAAGCTGATGGAAACATTTTTAATCATCGCGGGTCGATGTTCATTCAAAAACAACTGCTCTTTGGCAAATCCTTCAATGCTTTCGAAATCAGTATGCAAAAACTTGATAGCAGTCTTCCATGTAATCATCGCATGCGGAAGCTGTGGCGGATTAACCGACACCTGATAAATACTAGTGCTTTTATTTCTGCGAATTTGTCTTTCAGAAAACTTCTGATCAGCACGCTCAATAAACAAAACGCCTATTGCTCCTGCCTCAGAAGCCCTACGTAATTTTTTTTCCAAATTCCAATCACTGACTTTATCGGAACCGGAAATAAAATATTTTCCATTTCGTTTAGGCTCTCCCGTTACCATCACGGCAATTTTTCCACTTACGTCCTTCTCGAAATAATCATTGTACAGGGTTTCATCGATGCCATAACCCATAAATACCAACTCGGATGCCTGCATATCAAAAAAATGATTGCTTCGCAACGGTATCAAAAAGTCCTCCATTGATTCAAGCGTTTCGTTTCCAATCATCAATTTTGAAGCAATAAAAGAGTCTTTCTGTAAGGGATACATCTGTTGATAGCGATTCAACCCTTGGGGCATTTTCAAACCAATTTTTCGGAATTCATTTGACAGATAATCTGCCGCCATGCGTTGACCAATCGTTCCGGTTTCTCTTCCCTGAAAACTGTCGCTGGCTATAACAGTCAAATGTTTTTTCAGATTCATTGACCATATCTGCTGAGCATATCGATTAACAGGATCAATTTGCGCACTGAGTGTTTGTATAAGCAAAATGAATACTGCCAAAATACCTGTATGTTTCATGTTTTGTGATTTCTGCGGATAAGATGGATGGTTTCTTTTTATTCAACGAGCAATGTTTAACAACATTTGATTTTTTCGACCCGATTAGCATGACGTCCTCCCTCAAATGGAGCTTGCATAAAAGACTCCAACATTTCCAAAGCCTTGGGTAAATCTACAAAACGAGCCGGAATGCACAATACATTGGCGTCGTTATGCTGACGTGCCAAAACAGCCAATGGAGTGTCCCAACAAATCGCCGCTCGAATACCTGCATGTTTGTTCGCGGTAATGGCAACTCCATTTGCGCTGCCACAGATCAAAATACCAAAGCCCGCTTTTCCGGTTTCCACCGCTTCAGCTACCGGATGTGCATGATCCGGATAGTCTACGGAATCCGGACCATCTGTTCCAAAATCAATGGTTGATATCCCCTTGTCATGTAAAAATTGAATGAGCTCGGCTTTGTAAACATATCCTGCATGATCAGCCCCAATGGCAACGGGCAAAGCGGTAGAAAGTAATTGCATAAAAATTATTTTGCACAAAGGTAATTTCTTCTGCCCTTTACAAAGTGTTCGATTATTTTTTTGCTATGCTTATCTTGTTGTCATGTTTTCTGTACTTCGACTTCCCGGAATACGCGGACCCCTGCTCGATCTGTTTCTTTCCCAAGGATGGTATCGGTATGGTGGTGCAATATTCACCACAGATCATATTGAAACAGAAGGACTTTCAACACCGGTGATTTGGATTCGTTATCAGGTAGACCAAATTATTTTATCGAAATCTTCCGAAGGAATCATTAAAAAATGGAACGGCTTCTCCGTACGCGTTAAACCATTTCAATACAACGAAGAGCTGGAATCATTACACCAGCGCTACCTCGCTTCGGTAAAATTTGAAGTTGCACAAAGTTTACCCGATTTATTGGAGGACCTGCATGGATGGATATACGAAACACAAATGATTGAAGTACGTGATCAGAATAAACTCATTGCGGTAGGCATTTTTGATTTGGGCGAACAATCCATAGCCGGTATAAAAAATTTCTTTTGTCCAGATTACCGTGCTTATTCCCCCGGAAAAATGTTGATGTTGTTGAAATATCACTATTGCCTTGAAAACAAAATTCCGTTATACTATCCAGGCTACATCGCTCCGGGTAATCCAAGATTCGACTATAAATTGTTTTTAGATAAATCAGCAACCGAACAATTTGTTTTTGAAAGCACAAGCTGGATACCTATGTAAATCAAGCATCGTTCTCTTAATTACTCGATCAAATCATCGTGAAATCTTATTTTTAATCATGGACGCAATAAAAAATCAACATAATAAAATACCGCTTGTCAAAATAACCTTCCAAGGAGAAACCCTGACCGAACGTTATTTCATTGAACATCCCGAAATCCATGCATTATACCCTTCCAAAGAAAAATTCATGTCTGCACTCTATTTGCCTTTATTGGAACAACAACAAAGAACCGACGAAGTACTCACGCTGGAAATTTCTGAATATGGCATTAAAATAAATGGAGTTCTTCAAGAAAAAGAACAATCATAAGCTTAGATAGTAGAATTTACTTTCAATAACTCATGAATTGCATTTCACATTACAGCCAATTAACACGTACATGATCGTATCAATTACGTTTTAGTGTCTTTGAGAAATCATCATACCCACCCCTTGCTCAATAATTCCTCTGCAATCTGAATGGCATTGGTGGCAGCTCCTTTGCGTAAATTATCACTCACAATCCAGGCATTCAACGTACGCGGCTGCGTTTCATCCAACCTTAATCTTCCAACAAAAGTCTCATCTTTTTCATGCGCCAACAACGGCATCGGATAAATGAACAAAGACGGATCATCCAAAAGCACTACGCCCGAAGATTTGGATAAAATATTTTTTATTTCTGAAAGATCAATTTCCTCTTCAAATTCAATATTCACGGATTCGCTGTGTCCGCCTATGGTTGGAATGCGTACACAGGTTGCCGTTAGTTTGATGTTTTCATCTCCCATGATCTTCATGGTTTCATTCGTCATCTTCATTTCCTCTTTGGTATATCCATTAGACTGAAACACATCAATCTGTGGGATGGCATTCAAATCAATTGGATATTTGTAGGCCATTTCGCCCTGAATTCCCTTACGTTCATTCATCAACTGTTGAACCGCCTTAACGCCGGTTCCGGTAACGCTTTGATATGTACTCACAACCACTCTTCGAATCCGGTAACGATCATGCAGCGGCTTCAAAACCACCACCAGCTGAATGGTTGAGCAATTAGGATTGGCAATGATATAATCATCTTCAGTCAAGGTATTAGCATTCACTTCCGGGACTACCAATTTCTTATTCGGATCCATTCGCCAGGCACTTGAATTGTCAATCACACGAATACCCGCCGCCGCAAATCGTGGTGCCCACTCCAGAGAAGTACTGCCTCCTGCAGAAAACAACGCAATAGCAGGCTTCATGTCTATCGCTTGTTGCATGCCTACTACATCATATTGATTACCACGAAATGAAACTTGCTTACCAATTGATTTTTCTGAAGCTACCGGAATCAATTCTGTAACAGGAAAATTACGCTGGGCCAAAACCTCCAGCATTTTAGTTCCCACCAATCCGGTGGCTCCTACTACGGCTACTTTCATCTTTGAACATTTATTGTGTTACAAAAACTTATATTCTGTGGATCCCCTTTAGCATTTACAAGCACTGAAAAATGTATACGTTTAAACCAAAAGATCAGGTTTACTTTCCAATGTTCTTCGAACCAGTAAATAACCTCCGAATGCGAGCACAAGGGCAAATGCCATGAGTCCAAAAATATTTTCAGGATCAAATCCGAACATCATGATGCCTATGAAAGCACCTAAAAACTCAAAGAAAAACCAGGCAAGTACCGTTCTCCACTTCCATTTACCGGGAGGAAGGCCTTTTTGTTCAGCCAATAAACCGATTTTTTTCGTAAGAAAAATAAGAATCAGAATTTCAAGCATGGAGTCAAATAAGGTCTATATCGAAGTTAACCAATTGCACAAACTCCTGGATACGTGCGTCAATCTCTTCCTTGCTGATTTCTTTCAGTCTTTCAGGACCAAATTTTTCAACACAGAAACTGGCCATAGCACTTCCTACAATAATCGCACGCTTCATATTATCGAAGGATATATCTTCTGTCTTTGCAAGGTGTCCAATGAATCCACCTGCGAATGTATCACCGGCACCAGTTGGATCAAATACTTCTTCCAAAGGAAGTGCCGGAGCGAAAAACACATGATTCTCATGAAACAGTAAAGCACCATGCTCGCCTTTCTTGATAATCAGAAATTTTGGGCCCATCGTCATGATAGTACGCGCTGCTTTTACCAACGACAATTCACCACTCAGCTGACGCGCTTCAGAATCATTCACCAACAATACATCCACTTTTTTCAATACCAATTTCAAATCATCCATGGCAACATCCATCCAGAAATTCATGGTATCCATCACGATAAGCTTCGGACGGTTTTTAAGTTGGTCAATGACGCTCATTTGTAACTTAGGCATGAGATTGCCCAACATCAAAAATTCGCTTCCCTGAAAGGATTCAGGAACAACAGGATTGAAATCAGCCAACACATTCAAATCTGTCACCAACGTATCGCGGGTGTTCATATCCAAATGATATTTGCCACTCCAGAAAAATGATTTTTTATCAGGAACCTGCTCAACACCATCCAGTTTAACACCCCTGCTCTTTAATGATTCCAGCTCTTCCGCAGGGAAATCGTTTCCAATGATGGAAATCTGGTTGACCGGTTTTAAAAACTGACTGGCAGCATATGCCACATAAGTAGCAGAACCGCCAACGATTTTATCTACTTTCCCAAAAGGGGTTTCAATGGCATCAAAGGCCATGGTTCCAACTGTAATCAGTGACATATAAATGATTTTAAAAGATTCGGCGCAAAATTAAAGGATTGATGATGTAAATAAGTAGTTGTCATGCGAATAGTTTTTATATTGTCGTATGTTAGTTCATCTTCATCCCACCCATCCACAAGAAAGACTGATCCGTCAAACCGTTGATTTACTTCGAGGTGGCGGTGTCATCATTTATCCCACCGACACGATTTATGCCTTGGGCTGCGACTTACGCCAACCGAAAGCATTTGAAAAAATTTGCCGTTTAAAAAATATTGACCCGTCAAAAGCACAGTTTTCACTGATCTGCCGCGACCTCAGTAATCTCAGCGATTTTGCCAAAAATCTGGACACCCCTTTGTTTCGATTCATCAAAGCACATATACCCGGTCCATTTACTTTCATACTGCCTGCCAGTAAAGAGGTTCCTAAACTGATGCAGTCCAAAAAGTCAACCATTGGTATCCGCGTACCGGACCATCCCATCTGTCAGCAATTGATTGGCGCACTGGGTAATCCCATCATCAGCACTACACTTCCAGGCGAATGGGTGGAAGAATACACCGATCCTGTGTACATGCAAGAACGTTTCGGAAAACAAGTAGATGCCATACTGGACGGTGGTATCGGAGGAACCGAAGTTTCAACCATTGTAGATTGTACCGGACCGGAACCCGAAATTACCAGACAGGGCGCGGGTGTGATTAGATAGGTTTTGTTCAGTCATCAAATAGTTTAGTTTGCACCGGCTGTATCTGAAAACTTTTTCGATGATAGGAAGAAAGTCCATGCTTTGCTATGGCATCGCGATGCTCGGCCGTTCCATAACCTTTGTTTCTTTGCCAACCATATGCTGGGTATTCTTCATCCAGCTTCAACATGAATTCATCTCTGTAAGTTTTGGCCAAAATACTTGCTGCTGCAATGCTGGCGTATTTTCCATCGCCTCCCACAACACATACATGAGCTATGTTTGAAAAAGGTTTGAAACGATTCCCATCAATCAATAATAGTTTTGGCTGCATTGCCAGGTTTGATATAGCATCATGCATGGCTCGATAAGTTGCTTGTAAAATATTGATCTGGTCGATTGTTTCATGATCAACTCGGGCAACAGCAAATGCTAGGGCTTCCGATTCAATGATGGGACGAAGCAAGTCTCTTTTCTTTTCATTCAACTGCTTACTGTCGTTAAGCCAGGGATGTGAAAAATCAACCGGAAGAATCACTGCCGCTGCGAAAACCGGACCCGCATAACAACCTCTGCCGGCTTCATCAATACCGGCTTCCAACGTGTTCGGCGATGTATGAAATGGAAGTAACATTTGGTTGAACAAATGTCTGATTTTTCATTGGTTTTGAAATACAGATCAATGATATTCCATGGGCGAGCGCTAAATTTGCGGCATGCTTACCAATTCTAAATCCGGACAAACATTGATTGCCAAATGGCTATTCTTAGGCGTAATCATGATTTTGATTCAGGTGCTTTTGGGCGGTATTACCCGATTGACAGAATCAGGACTCTCCATCACTGAATGGAAGCCCATCACCGGCATGTTGCCTCCATTGGATGAAGCGAGCTGGCAACTTGAATTTGATAAATACAGAAACACAGACCAGTTTAAATATGTGCATGCGCATTTTTCACTCAAAGAATTCAAGTGGATATTTTTCTGGGAATGGTTTCATCGGGTTTGGGCACGAACCATGGGACTGGTTTTCCTCTTCGGCTTTATCTATTTCTTGATTAAAAAACAATTTGATAAACGCATGGTTACACCGATGATCATCTTGTTTATCCTGGGAGGTATTCAAGGTGCCATTGGTTGGATCATGGTGAAAAGCGGATTGGTGCCTGAAATGTATTATGTGGGTCATGTTGAACTCACCACACACTTTATAGCAGCGCTGGTTTTATTGGTTTACACCGCTTGGTTTGGTTTTCGGTTGTTGCCTGCTTTTGAACAGAAAATATCAGATGAAAAACTTCGCAATGGCTTTCTCTTGTTCGTGTTGTTTTTTATCGTTCAACTCATTTATGGTGGATTCATGGCCGGCATGAAAGCGGCTGCAACTGCACCCACCTGGCCTTACATACAAGGGGCACTTATTCCTGATGGATGGATGGAACAATCCCCTGGCTGGATGAATTTGATTTACAATCCACTGACTGTTCAATTTATTCATCGGAGCATTGCGTATTTGTTATTCGCTTTGGGATTGTATTTATTTTTCAAATCGAAGCACCACAATACACATCCAATATTTGGAAAATTGCGACTTGTTTTTGTAGGATTACTTGGCACACAGGTATTGCTTGGAATCTTTGCCTTGCTTACGGCTACTTCTCCGGATACATTTATTTACCTCGGAGTGGCACATCAATTTGTTGCTATGCTGCTTGCGCTGAATTTAACCGGCATGATTTATCTGTTAAGGATCAAGACTAACGGATAACGTTAAACGCTTTTGGTATTACACGAATTTGAATTTTTTCTGCCGAATGTTTAGGCTCCCCATCCACATGCATTGGTGCATATTGATTGTTTTCAATGCAGATTGAAGACGACTGAATATAACGAACAACCGCCGAGCTTTGTTTTGCATTTTCCAAACTCATTGGTTTGCCAAATAAAATTTGCCGTATCAACCCCAGCATCTTTTTAATGGCGGACGCCTTTGATACCAAAATCAAATCTAATTTTCCATCTTGCATATTGGCCTTGGGAGCAATGGTTATCCGATTTCCAAACTGATTACTATTGGCAACAGAAACAAAAAAGAAACATCCATCGAACGCTCCCTCATCGGTCGTAATCTTCAAATTAAAATTCACTTCCTCAAAGAATAGCTGCCAACAAATTCGAAGGTAGGTCCAAAATCCTCGTTTGGGCTGGTGTAAAAATGCTGCTGCCACACGCGCATCATATCCTAAACCCATCAACATACAACCTTTGATTCCATTCACCTCATAAGCATCCGTCGGAAACGCATTACCTCGAACGATGGTATCTATCGCACGTTTCCAATTGGAAGAAATACCGGCACCATAGGCCATCCCATTCCCCGATCCGGCTGGTATGATCCCTAATCGAACTGAGGTTCCAAACATTGCAGAAGCCACTGCGTGAATAGACCCATCGCCTCCTGCCACCACCACATCCGTCCATTTTTTTGCATTCAACTCCGATCTCAGCAGGGTATATTCTCCGGAAGGATCTGTCGGTTGACAGTTATATTCAATTCCGGACTTGTGCATTGCTGCATCAATCAACTCAAAAAGTCTTTTTTTTGTTTGAGTACCCGAAATCGGGTTAATCAGAAAAAGTATTTTTCTTGACATTCGAATGCTGTTATAGTCTCGATTTTTTCACCGCAATTTTTATTGGGGAATGGATTGTGAAACGCGACGCATATTTCTCAAACAAAATGTTTCATCGAATGCCGGAAATAATCTCGTTTTAAAATGATTGGAAACTGCCTTTCTCAGATCTGCATTGTTTTGAATAAAAAAACTCGTGAACTGCTCTGCAAGCGGTAGCAAGCTGATCTGGTCCTTTTCATCATATTCAAACACAACAAGAAAAGTTCTGCCATCTGATTTTATGTTGAGTATATTTCGTTGATCCACTTGACTCATAAACGCAGTTGCTTGAACCGTATCGAGTAGCGGCCTTTTCTTTCGATCAACTTTTCCAAAAAAACCAATAAACTTTAACCCGTAATGAAATTCATCCTGACCGGATATGTGTAATTCTACGGCTGTTCGTTTACCACTTGACTCATTGATTGAGGTTCCATTCCACACCCCCAAAAAAATAGGCTGCGTAGGAAATTGAGGCTGTTCATCCAATTGTCGGAATGTGCTGTACGGACAACCCGTTAACATCACCATAGTAACAATAAGAAGGAGAAGCAATGGAAACTTGCCACGCAATAAAAAAACTTGTTTATCGAATGTGGACTTAAACATCATCCCTTCAAAGATATTCGATATTTCTGATGTGTATATCGCTTTACGCAATATTAGTCGATCATTGAACGGGCTTGTTGAGGGTCTGCCAAAGCAAATCCTTCAATGCTTGCAATTGATATCCTGTTATCGAACAGATGAAAAGGTGAGGAATATTGGTTGGCAGCTCTTTAGAAATTTCAGCCTTAAGTTCATCATCCAACATATCCGATTTGCTGATTGCAATCACAAAATCTTTTTGCAATAATTCGGGGTTATATTTTTCGAGTTCACTGTGCAACACATCAAATTCTTTGCGATGGTTCGAACTATCCGCAGGAATTAAAAAAAGCAACACAGAGTTACGTTCAATGTGACGAAGGAAACGATGTCCAAGTCCTTTTCCTTCTGCAGCGCCCTCAATAATTCCGGGCAAATCGGCCATGCAAAAACTTCTTGAATCCCGATATTCAACCATGCCCAACTGAGGAACCAATGTAGTAAATGCATAATCTGCAATTTTAGGTTTCGCAGCTGTTATGCATGAAAGTAAGGTTGATTTTCCGGCATTTGGAAATCCCACCAAACCTACGTCCGCCAATACTTTCAGCTCCAAGACCTTGATGCCCTCTTCTCCTTCCTCGCCAGGTTGGGCATACTCCGGAGCTTGATTGGTCGGTGATTTAAAATGTGCATTTCCCAAACCTCCCCTTCCACCACGCATCAAAATAATCTCTTGACCATCCTCTAGAATTTCAGCTTCAATTTCATCTGAATCTTCTGAACGCGCAATGGTTCCGAGTGGAACTTCAACGATGATATCTTTTCCATTTCTTCCTGTGCACAAATTTCCGGAACCGTTCTGTCCGTCTTCTGCCAGTATATTTTTATGATAACGCAAGTGTAAGAGCGTCCACAACTGTGCATTGCCCTTCAATATAATATGTGCACCGCGTCCGCCATCTCCACCATCGGGTCCACCTTTGGCGGTAAGCTTGTTACGAAGAAAGTGCCTACTGCCGGCGCCTCCATGTCCACTTCTGCAAAATATATTGATCTGATCGACAAAATTCGACTTGTCCATAACGCGAAGTTAAGTCCACAAAACGATTGAAACAGAAATATCTCTCATTGTAAAATAAGTCGGAAGCAGTTTTTTACAACAAGGCTTATTCTTGCAATTTCCTCTTTCGAACATCAACAATGACCGGATAGTGATCACTCAATTTTTTTTGATGGGTATAATATTGAACTGTTTCCAATTGAGGATCGATGAAAACATGATCAATTCTAAGCGTAGGAAATAAACCAGAGTAAGTATGACCTATGCCGGAACCCGCTTCGGTAAAGGCGTCTACCAAACCACCCTTAACTTTATGATATGCATAGCTGTTGGGCAAATCGTTGAAATCTCCACAAAGAATTACCGGGTGAGGACTTTTGTCAATAGCAGACCTAACCGAATCTGCTTGCAATTTTCTTTTTTCAAATCCAATCTTAAGCTTTTTTAAAATGTTCTTTGATTCCTGCAAATCCTCCTCTTCATTCAAAGACGGATTTTCTATGTAGGCGCGATTGTTTTTACTGAATTTGAGCGATTGTAAATGAATATTGAAAACCCTAAATGTATCACCCAAAAGTTCGAAATCAACGGATTGAAAAAGTCCATTCTGACCCTTTTTTGAAATGCCCATTTTTTGTTGGGCAATGAACGGAGTTTTACTAAAAACGACCATGCCAAAATGATGATCCTGATCAAAATCTAAGACTCGCTCATAAACATAATAGGCATATTTGAATCCGAGTTGCTTTTGCATTACCGGTAAATAATTGATCGCTTTCGGTTTGTCTTCGGTGGCTACCATTTCTTGAAAGCAAGCAATATCCGGATTGTAAGAACGAACCAGCTCAAGCATTTTTGATCTTATTTCCGGGTTTGTTCTGAATGATCGTATGGCAAAATGCTCTACATTCCATGTCATCATTCTAAATGAAGATCGTGGCTTAGCCTGATTGAAAGAAGTGCCAACCCTCCATTGAAATACAGCACTCATGGGTTGCCAATGAGTGACAATAGCTAAGAGAGAAATCAGCGTAAATATTGGTTTGGCCACTAACCAGAAAACAAAGAAAACAAATTGCAAGACCCACAGAAATATGGTAAACATCGTTAGAACAGAAATCATCCAATTTCCTGAGTCGCTCCATTCGTTCCCATAACAAACCACTGTCAACAGCAAAGTGAAAAACAGATGTAAAATCAACATCCCCCATTTTGTTGTCTTACGTAAAATTTGCCATCCCATATTTTAAAGATAAGCACGAAAAGAGAAGAATAAAAAAGAATAGACTGATATCAATCTTCTTCGGAGGACCGCTTAAGTATCATTTTTTCTTCCGCTGTCAATGAGTTATAACCACTTTCATTGATCTTATCCAAGATCTGATCAATTTGCGTTTCATTGATCGTTTGTTTTTTAACAAAAGGTGGACGATTTCCGGTTTGATAATAATTTCGGTTACGAATCTCGCTCATCGTTTCTTTAGGTGCGGGCTTTAACGCTTGCATAAACCAACGATATAATCGAATCATCCAACTACCGGGATCCATACCTTTTTTCAGCAGAACTGTATATAAAAATCCGGTCAGCATAGCACCTCCATGCGCAAACCAAAATCCGGATGTACTTCCAATCCATGTCATACTATCCAGTATCAACCAAATGATAAAAACAACCCAAAGCTGAACGCCATTGCTTTCCCCCTGACGAGTAAGCACACGATAAGAAGGGTTCCAATTTAATGAAGCGATGGCCAACGCCGTCACCGGCAAGCCACATCCCATCAATAACTGAGCATGGCTTGTTTCGCCAAAAAATAAATTGCCCACCATAAAAAATAACCCTCCCAATAATCCACCATATAAATAGATCGGAACAACCCATTCATTACCTCCCTGTTTGCGTAACACATCCCCAAAAAAATACAACCAAAACAAATTGGCCAAAAAAGCAAACATAGGCACACCAGATCCGATAAACATAAAAGTAAGGATGGTCCATGGACGATCAATCCATGCAGAAAAAGATTCGGGGAGTACTAAATATTTTATGATGGAATCTGTAAACGATGATTCAGGATGTTCTCCTACCTGGTATCCTACTTTGATAGACATCAGCGTCACCAAAAACAAAACATTGAGCAAAATCAATCCCAGCGTGGCACTTCCTGCCCAACGATCACTGAGCGAACTTTTTCTTTTCAGGTGTTTGTAATCAATGTAACGTTCCGATTCTCCCATATCAATAAAACCGTTTTTTGTTTTTACGATTCCAAGTGAATACAATGAGTAGTCCACATAAAGCCCCGCCGATATGCGCAAAATGAGCGACATTATCAGAAGCAGAATTCATCACACCACCTAAAAAATCCAATCCAATGATTCCAACAATCGCCCATTTGGCTTTGATGGGAAAGGGAATAGGCATGATAAACAATTCTGTATTTGGAAAAGTATATGCATAGGCTGCCAAGATACCCATGATGGCTCCCGAAGCACCAACTGTTGCATTCTGACCAAGCAGTTGTTGGTAAGCGTCTATATCTTGTATAGATAACACACTATGATCTATATTCCAAAATGTATAAGCATAGCTCCCCATTTGTGTTAGTCCGGCTACAACACCACAGATCAGATAAAAAACAAGAAACCGTTTGGACCCCCAAACCTGTTCCATCATGCTGCCAAACATCCAAAGTCCAAGCATATTGAGGAGCAAATGTAAAAAACCACCGTGCATGAACATGTGGGTGATCAGTTGATACACACGAAAACCATCATAACGGTAATGATGAAGCGCAAACCAATCGTTGATCGGACTCAAATCTTCCAATCCTCCGAAAACGAATTGGGCTAAAAAAACCAATGCATTGATAATGATCAGATTCCAAACAACGGGTGCAGTGCGGCGATATCGGCTTCCTATTTCCATTTGGTAAAGTTAGGGAGTAAGCGGGGTTTGTAAGGTGAGTAATACCACACACTCAATATGATGCGTATGCGGAAACATATCTACCGGTTGCACTTTTTCAATCCGATATTTCGCGGAAAGTAATGATAAGTCACGCGCCTGCGTTGCCGTATTACAACTTACGTAAACCATGCGCGGTGCCTCCATATCCAATAATTTTTGCACCAACTTTTCGTGCATGCCGGCTCTGGGCGGATCTGTAATTACGATATCCGGTTTGCCATGCGTGTTAAAAAATTCATCGTCACAAATTTTAATCACATCTCCCGCGAAAAAATGAGCATGGTCGATGTTGTTCAACGCCGCATTTTTTTTAGCATCCACAATGGCTTCTTCCACCACTTCAACACCAACGATCTTTTTTGCACCATCGCTCACAAACAAACCAATACTTCCTGTACCACAATACAAATCATATACGATTTCCTGTCCGGTCAATCCCGCAAACGATCGAACCGCCTCATACAGGTTTTCGGCTTGTTTACTATTGGTTTGAAAAAACGATTTGGGTCCGATGATGAAACGTTTCCCCCCCAATACTTCCGTCACATAACCCTCCCCGTGATAAACCACGGGATCTAATCCCTGTAGCGTATCATTCCATTTAGGATTGATCGTATAAAGTAGTGTCGTGATTTCCGGAACACATGCAAGTAAATGATCGAGCAAGGCTTTGCGTGCCGGCTCATCCTCATGATTGATGCATACGTTCACCATCAATCCGCCTTCCGTCGTAAAACGGATGATGATATTGCGCAACCATCCGGTGTGTTCGCGGATATCATAATATGCATATCCTTTGT
>Ga0315905_10004323_pt1 | contig 14488 bp, 9 predicted proteins | sample LakEriMetagenome_5_FD_203522 | JGI IMG/M metagenome (GOLD analysis project Ga0315905, IMG submission 203522) | Freshwater fungal communities from buoy surface, Lake Erie, Ohio, United States - Buoy 4 MA121 | ecosystem: Environmental > Aquatic > Freshwater > Lake | place: USA: Lake Erie, Ohio... | reverse complement strand
CTGTTTTGTTACCCGTAGTGTATAATCGATTGTCGTTTGGCATGTTCACACAAAGCACTGTTGCATTACGATCTAATCGGCTGATATCACTGTTCCCTTTGGGAATAACCACCACTACTTTCCAAACTTTAGAAGGCACACGAACTTTTCCATTATCAATCACAGAGAACTGTCCATTACTTCCCACCCCACCTCCGTTGCCATAGTTACCCATGAAAATCCAAGCCTCATTGGAACTACCCACCATATTAGCACGAATATGATCCTCTAAACCTGCCCAAGGACCTTGATTGAGCGTAGGAGCTTGCGGAATCATATTGGTCATGTAAAAAGTAGAAGAGTTAGCCGCAATTGTAGAAGTACGATCCGCCGAAGGACAATTGTGTCCGCGATCAAAACCAGAACCCGAATAACTAGTACTCGCCACACGGTACCAAGCACTGGGTAAAGTATTATCAGAACGGAAATCATCTTGACGCGAGGTTGACCCCATGTCCTCACTTTGCAAATGCCAGGCCACCCAATTAGGAGTTCCCATAGCACTGTTGTAACTGATTTTATAATACACGTAATCCTTTAAATAATTGGTGGTGTAAGTGGCATTGGTCTGCGCATTAGTTGGATTCCCCGGAAGAATATGATCGTTGTCGGTTAATGTCGGAACCGGTGGATTGGTGTTGCCATTATCCGGAACATCTTTTTTGCAGGCCGTCAAAAAAACAAGAGAAAAAAACAGAGAAAGCAGGAGATTTTTCCGCATTTTGAGGGGGTTGGGAGCTCAAAAGTAAGTGAGGAAGCGCTTCTATTTTGCTTGTTCAGATTGTTTTATGCGCCTATATTTGCAATCCGCTCTGAAAATGAGACTGGATGGTGCGGTAGCTCAGTCGGTAGAGCAAAGGACTGAAAATCCTTGTGTCGGCGGTTCGATCCCGCCCCACACCACTTCAAAAAACGATAAACCCTTGTAAATTAAATACTTACAAGGGTTTTCTTTTTAGCGTGCACAGAAAGGTGCACAGTTTTTAGAAGGTCCCTGAAATCGTCACGTTCGACTTATCCATGTTAGAAGATAAGTGAGGACTGGGAGAAAGTAAAGGGTTTATTCCTTCACTTACTTCTGACATTACATAATCTACCAGCTTTGTCTTTTACCAACCAATGTACTTTGGCGGAGTAACATTATTTAATCTGAGGTAAACAATCAGTTGCCCAACGTGATGTGACTGATGATCTTGAATGAGATTTAAGAATTGAAATTTATTCATCTTACCGCCACTCCAGTTGAATTCTTTGGAAAGTGTCTTTTCATCCACTTCACTCATTGCCTTTATAGCGTAATCGTATGCACTAGCTAAAAATTGTAAAACCTGTTCTTTGTTCATTTCACTTGCTCGAGTTTTATTTGTATTTATTGGATTTATTTCTTCATTGATATAGATAGAGCTGAGCCAATAAATATTTTCTCCAATGTGTACAAGTTGCTCTTTGAAACTCATTCCTTCCTTGACGGGGTTGAAATCAAACTTATCTGTATCTAATTTTTCTGCAATCGATAAAGTGTAAGTTTTGGAATTTTTAAATTTTATCACGTGACTTTCAATGAGCATCTGGTTTGTTTGTGCTATTCCTTCAAAAGGAACTGAAAATAATAAGATAGCGAGAATAAATTTCATTTGTCTAATTTAGAAAATTTAACAGTAATGGTGATTAAAAAAGCTTTATCAATATTTGATAAAGCATCTTCTTTGTAAATTAAATGCTTACGAGTGTTTTCTTTTTAGGGTGCACAGTTTGTTGAGGCCCTGAAATCTACTCACATGAGTTATCCATCAGCTACCGGGCTTTATTATTCAAAAAGCCAATCAGCAGCCCGGCATCGGCCTGCAAGAGCTTAATGCCTGGGGTGGGATTGGCCATCGGGCCTCACACTCTTCTAACAACTGTTGCTACTAGATTTATTAGTTTGAAACCGAATTAAAATTAATCATTTCAAACTTTGCTAAAATACTAGGTTCAATAATTAGAAATGAAAGAAAACTAGTAGATTTCAACTAGAATAAAAAGCTGTTTTATTTTAGTAATTCATCCAGCTTCTTATAAATTTCCTCATTTTCACCAACATAGCGTCCTAAAATTTTACCTTGTGTGTCAATGATTATTTTTGTCGGAAACCCTGCTACATTGAATTGAAGAATAAAATCTTCCTCTTTTGTACTCAACACTTGATGCCATTGATACTGAGGTTTACTATCCAGAAAATTTCTCCATCGTTCCCCTTTATCAGATTCTGAAGCCACGCCAACTATTTCCATTTTATTTTTATACTTATCCAGGTATTCTTTCATTTTAGGCATACCTGCAATACATGGGCCGCACCATGTACCCCAGAAATCAAGTACAACATATTTGCCTCTAAGTGATGATAACTCAAGCTTGCTGCCTGTGAATGTATTTATTGTACTTATTTCCGGCACCATTTTACCAGTAGCAGTAGCTGTAAATCCTTCAACCCTTTTTGCTACTTCCTTATAATAAATAATTCCTTCCAGCTTTTCATTCTGCATAGCATTGAAGATCTCTGTGGCTGCTGTGTTAGAAATCTGGGAACGAATCATCATATCAGATAGTAGCCAAGAAGCTGCTGCTAAAGACGGGTTTGCTCTTAAAAATTTCACTTTCAAATCATTTACCTTTTCATTCAGTATATTACTAGTGTCCTTCATCCTCTTGATAATGTTCGTATCAGTAACTACTTTGTTTGCAATTTTTACACTCAGGTTTACACTTTTATTTAGAAGGGGGTAGATTGTTTTACACAGTTTACCGAAAATATTGTTGTTTTCCTCACCAAAAGGATAAGCATCAACAAAATCAGATATTTCCCCGGTAAAATTTATTTTATATCCCGGTGCAACAAAAAACTGGAAAGTGGATGATTTTGCCGGGTAATACCCTGACGGGGTACTTTTAACTACTCTCCCCATCATAGGATTAATGCTGGCATATAAAAATTTATTGACAGTAGCAGTGTAAGTAAACGAACCATTATTTACAGAAATTGAATCCCTTCTCAACCCATTAGGAAAATCTTGATCAAAAATTATCAGTGATATATTCTTGCTTTCCAATCCTTTTATTTTGCCTGAAATTGTAAAGTTATTTGATTGTGCAAAAGACAATTGACAAATAAGAAGGGTTAGGATAACGAAACAGTTATTCATTTTAGTAGTTTGACTGGTTTAATTAATCAATTATTATTTCCCGATTTAACTTTTCTGCTACTTCTTTTCCGCTAAGTTGCCGAGCAATTATTTGCCCTTTCGGGTCTATTAAAAAATTATCAGGAATAGGCTGCACACCATACAGCTTGGCAATCCTATTATTAAAAGCATTTAAATCAGAGACATGTATCCAAGGTAACTGGTCTTCTAGAATCGCCTTTTCCCATTTCTCTTTCTTATCATCAAGAGAAATCCCAATAATAACAAACCGTTTATCTTTGTAAGTATTATACGTTTTTAATAAATCCGGATTTTCTAGTCTGCAGGGCACACACCAGCTTGCCCAGAATTCTAATAACACATAATTTCCCCTGTAATCGGATAAATTAAATTTTTTGCCATTAAAATCAGTGGCAGAAAATTCAGGAGCCATTTTTCCAAGCGTGGTTTGTTTTCTTGCTTGTATTTTTTCTGGAATCATTTTTACATAACTAAGATTCTTAATCGCCGGACTAAGATTTGTATAAAATGCTTCGAGCTTTTCGACTGAAAGTTGGTCTTGAAGAACATAAAGATAAATGGCGCTGGCAGGTGAATTGCTATGTGTTGAAATAAACTTAATTCTTTCTGTTTTAATAGATTCACGCAAAGAATTTATTTTATTTGAAATCCTGGTTTCCTCCTCTTTATTTCTTGCTAACTGTTTTAATTGGGTTTGATAATTTCTGATTGAAGTATAAATTCTGTTTTCCGATATTTTATTTGCCGTGTATTCATCATTACCACGAGTGCCTGTAACATATACATTATCAAGTGAATCAATAGTACCATTTACTTTGATCACCCCTTTTTCAATAAAAAGGGTAATCACTTTTCTTGCATTTAATCCTCCTAATCTTATTGATGCATCATACAAATTATCACAATGACCTTCGAAATAAAAATGGTTATTCTTGGCAATCGTAAATAATGTATCTCCTTTAAATCTAACATTATGATTATTGATTAAAAGGATTATACTATCATTATTCAATCCATTTAGGCTACCCCTCACCTGGTAACCAAATCCTTTTTGTGCAGAACAGCACAATGATGTTATAATAGAATAAAGCAAGATGTAGAACTTGCGCATGGTAAAAGAACTTTACAAAATAAATTAAAGGCCCATATATTTTTTTACCACTGCCTCCATGCTTTCACCTCTAATATTTTTTGCAATAATTTTTCCGTTCGGATCAAGCAAATAATTCTGCGGTATTGCAATTATATCATAAGTTTTGGCGACTGTTTCAAAACCTTTCAGGTCGCTTACCTGGGTCCATGGAAGTTTGTCATCTAACACAGCTTTGAGCCATTTATCCCTGCTTTCATCCAATGAAACACCAAATATTTCAAAATTCATACCCTTTAAACTAGTATAGGCTTTCAGCATATATGGATTTTCTGCACGGCATGGGCCGCACCAACTTGCCCAAAAATCTATGAGCACATATTTGCCTCTAAAAGAAGAGAGAGAAACTGATTTGCCATCAGGGTTATTGCTTACAAAATCAATGGCAGGGTTGCCTATCTTGAATAATTTAGCTTTTGAAATTCTTTCAGTTAATATTTTGCCCTTTTCAGTTTGCTGTACATCTTTTGCCAGCAGGTTAAATAATGGCTCCAATTCATCAGGATCAATAATACTAGCCCTGTTGGCTACAATATCCCAGGAAACAAGAGAAGCCGGATGGTTTTTGATAAATCTGGTTTGAATAGCTTTTAATTGCGGATATAGTACCTTGTATATATTCTGCAATCTTGTTTTGGTTGTGTCGTCTGCCTCACGGCTCTTTATAAGAACAGAAAGATTGTCGTACATATTATAAATCCATTGTAATGAATCCTGCAATTCACGATATTCTCTTTGCAGTATACCACCTTTCACAACTGCTGTTTTAATGGTTTTAAAACCCATGATGGTAGTTACACCCTCATCTAAATAAAACTCGAGATATTCTCTTTTAGGGTATTTTTCTTTTGAATTGATTTCCTCAGTGTAGATAGTGGTCTTAAAAGGCTTACCTAATCTGCCCTTAAAAGAGAATTTGCCTTTTATCAAAAGTGATGAATCTTTTTCCCTGCCATTATTTAGAAATACTTTTACGGGAGAATTTATCTGCGACAAAAACCCCACAATCCTAAATTTCTTTTGGGCAAATAAACCGACTGTAAAAAACAGACATACTGAAATTAATGCGATTCTTATCATGACTTATTCTCTTTTAAAGAGCGTCTCGCTATTGCAGGGCGCAAGCAAAACCAACTGGTTATGAGAAAATATTATTGATTAATTAATGAGTCAATCATCAGTTCTAAGGTTCTTTCGTTTTCTTGGTTGGTTCTGAAATATGCAAATACAATGTTCCCTTCTTTATCCAAAAGGAAATTAGTTGGCTGTCCCTTTACATTATAATATTTTTCTGCCCAATCATTGGTGGATTTTAAAGGCGTGAAACTGTATTTAGTTTTCTTCATAAAAGGCATAACATAATCATCCTGATTGGGAAGTACATTAATCCCGAGATAAGCCAGATTTTTTTTGCTGAACTTCTTTACCACGTTTTCAAAATGCGGGAACTCAGCACGGCAGGGCCCGCAACCCGGAAACCAGAATGTGAGTAAAACTACTTTTCCTTTATAATCCGAGAGCTTTGTGTTTTCAGTGGAAGTATATAAACCTAAATCAAACGGATAAGCAAGTTTTTTTGTTTTGTTTCTGATTTCCCAAATGTCCTTATTTACTGCCGCTTCATCTTTACCTATTTTTTGTGCATAAATGAAAATATATTTTGCTAATTCATCCGTAGGTGATTTGGCATGAGCTATGAGTAACTTTTCATATCCTGACTTTGTATTTCCCGTCTTATCTGCCAGTTCAGCTTCCATCAGCAATAATATATCAGTGACAGCTGAATTACGAGGATTTTTTATTTTAGTTATAGAATCATATGCGACTCTATATTCACCTGAATTTATCAGGGATTGAATTTTAGAAATGCCCTTAGCAAAAACATTCTGGTCATTCCATCCCCTTTTTGAAATTAATGAAGCCGATAATTCAATAGCCTTATCATATTGTTTTGTAAACATGTATTGCTCAAACAAACCATACATACCCGATTCAGACCAATTGAATTTTTCAGGAGGGTATTTCGTACGCAATGCTTCATATATTTTTATCTTCTCCTCAGCACTTTTTGTTTCGTATGCTAACCAGTATAAACCCTGTGCGGCTCTTTCATGTGTCGGAAATTTATTTACTAGTTCGTCTACTTTCGCTCTGTAATATTCAATGTTGTTATGTCTAAAATTTGCTGCATAATAAAATAAGTATGCGGGGTTAGAAGAATCGGCTTCTGAAGCCTGCCGCATAAATTCACTACCTGATTTGGAATCGCCCCATCTTTCAGCATCAATAGAAAGTTTAAACAAAGCATCGGCGTTTTTAGGGTCCAGTTCGGCCGTCTTTATTAAATAGGGAGTTGCTTTAGGACTTTCATGATCCCAATAAGCAGATCCGATTGCATAATGAACTGTGGATATTTTTAAAAATTGTTTGCCCCATATTTTATACTGCTCCTCCAGTATCATCTCTGCACTGTCGTACCGTGATTTATGATCTCGTTCTAAAACAAACAAGTTACCATCCCAACCAATGGATTTGATAAAACCTGTATGATAGCTGAGACTATCCGGATTCGCTTCCACTTTCTTTTTCCATTCAGCTACATCTTCCCAGTCAATTGGTTTAGGCGGTTTAGGTTGTTGTTGTGATTTGGAATTATTAAAGGCTCCTGCACACACAAGAAACAATATTGTTAAGCAAAAGCCTTTAATAATTTTAGCAGCTATCACTATTTCTTATATTAATAAGTATTCTGAAGTAATATACCTCTGCCGGAAATCAGTTCGTTATTATGAATTGGCAGTGCATACTTTCTTGAATTTTTTTCAAGCGTATATGTTTGTACCGGCTTGGTTACATCAGGACCTGCCATTGTAAGTGGGTAAAATTCCTTTATCACTACCACATCATCACTTGGATCATTATTGTTATTAAACCTTCTTAAATCGTACCAACGCTGTACAAATGGAATTTCCCTTCTTCTTTCCTGTAAAATTTTAGTAACCGCCTCTGCCTGGTTGGCTGCAGTTAAATTAACAGTAGTACCTGGCCTTATTCTCTTTGCACGCAATGTATTTACGACTGCTAATGCTTCTGACACCATACCAGTTCTGGCTAAACACTCCGCTTTTATCAAATACATTTCTGCAGTTGTTGGCCCAGAAGGTATCCTGTCTTTAAAGAAGAAAATATAACCAGGCAAGCCATTAGTTGGTGTGTTTGAACCAAGAAAATAGGAATAATTCTCTACGATGTGAAATTCATAACGGCGGTCATTAGTCTTATCATAAAGGTTTAACAAATCTGTACTGGGCAAATAAAACCAGGATCCGAAATTCTGAACTCTGAAGTATAAAAATTCTTTCCAGCCAATCATGTCAACCAGGTTTGTCTGGTTATTATGTGTATATGGAAACTGGGCAACATAAGATGGCCCACCAGTTACTGAATAAGTAGCTGATGTTCCATAATACATTTCAGCAGGGCTATTATAATCTACCAATGTACTGTATTCCCCTAATGCAAGATTTGCATATTTCAATGCTTCTGTATAATTATTTCTATTGAGATAATATCTGGCAGCAAACCCGTTTACAGCAGCAGTATTGGCTCTCCAATGTTCGGGGCGGCTACCAACAACTAAAGGCTTATTGATTTTTAATGCTTCTTGCAAGTCTGCTTCGATAAACTGATAAGTTACTTCTAAAGTGGCACGGGATAAATCCTCTTCAAAGCTTGTAGATTTTTTTATAGGCAACCCCGGTTCTCCTTTATTGGCATCAGTATAAGGAAGGCAATAAGTGTTTGCCAATTGCCAGTACGCATAAGCCCTCATCATATGAGCTTCGGCTTTTAGCCTTGCTTTTTCGGCTTCTGTTCCACCGGTTACTTTATCCAGGTTTACTAAAACAGCGTTGGCATAAAAAACATCCCGCCATTCTCCGCCACCCGAGGCCCATAAGGCGTCGGAACTTGCTGTAAAAGGATTAAAATTAACATCCCAAAAAGCCCTGAAGATGTTCGGAAGGAAAGTAAAATTTCCCCTCTTATTATCATATGTTGTTGCGTTCAATCCATAATCATCTGTTCCCATCCAGGCTGGGTTTTCATCACTGTATACTACACTGTACTGCTCCATTAGTGCAGTAAGATGGGCTGTAGTCTCTAACGGTAATGAGGTGTTTTTGCTAGTTCTTTCGTCAAGAAATTTTTTGCATGAACCCAGGCCGGTTGCCAAAAACAACAGAAGACCAGCTGCAAACAGATTAATATTTATATTCTTTTTCATATTTTATCTATTAATATTTTAAAAATCAAACTTAACCCCAATGGTTGTTTTAGGTCTTGGATTCAATGTTCCAAGTGCATAGAGAGGGTCTTCCCCATATTTATTGGAAAGAATCACAAACAAATCGTTGCCCTGAACATAAACCCTTAAATTGTTTATCCCTGCTTTGGTCAATAATTGCCTGGGTAAATTATAGGTAAGGTTTACTTCCTGCATACGTATCCAGGATGCGCTTTCGCCAAGGTAAGAAAGGTTATTATAAAACCTATCCCAGAAGAAAAATCTCGGTTCATTCGGATTAGTCGGCAACGTAAGCACTTCATTGGATTTATCATTCTGTGCTGCATCCAGAATATCACCTACAAATTTATTTGGCAGCACTCTGCCGCCGAATTGAACCGGATAATTAAATCCTCTGCGTTGAAATACATGACCAAAATTGCCGGTTACAATTAATGAAAGGTTAAATCCTTTATAATCGAAACTGCTTGAAAAGCCTAATGTATAGGGGGCTACCAATGTACCGATGTTATCAAGATAGGTTCTTGCATCACCCGGAATGAAAGATTGCATGTCATAATTAACCCCACCAGGTCCTAGAACGGTAGGCTGAGGAAACGGTGTTGCCGTATTAAAGCCCATATATTTATACATCCAAAGGGTGTTAGCATTATAATCTACTGCATAAGATGCGGTACTTCTGCCAACCAATGAAAAAGAATTATATTGTGTAATGAACAAATCGGTAATCTTGTTTTTGTTATAAGAGAAATTAAGATTTGCCCTCCACTGGATATCATTTGTAATTTTCATTGCAGTACCAATTTCGAGTTCAATCCCCTTATTAACCATTGCTGCATTATTCAGGAATTGGGAGGTGCTGCCGTTAACGGCAGGTATTGCTACAAATGCCAGTAAATCTTTGCCTTTCCTATGATAGTAGTTAATACTACCAAATAATTTGCCTTTGAATAAAGAGTAATCTATCCCAAAATTGGTTGTTGCAGTTTTTTCCCACCTAAGGGTTGGATTTCCTAAGCTGGAGAAAAATGCGGTAAACTGGTTTGTTAATACATTAGGAGTAGCGCCAAGGCTTATTAATGGTTTAAAAGAAGTACTTCTGTCCTGGTTGCCGTTATACCCATACGTAGCTTTAATAGTAAGTCGGTCAACAAAACTTACATTAAAGAATTTCTCTTTCCATAACTGCCAGCTTGCACCTACAGACCAGAATGGGTTGTACCTTAACTTAGGGTCATCTGTTACAAAGTTTGCGCCATCTGCCCTTGCACTTCCAGACAAAGTATATTTATCGTCATAGGTATAAGCTACATTCCCAAATGCAGAAAAGAAACGGTCTGTAGTGTAACCGAAAGAATTTACATAGCTGAAAGTTGTTGTTTGGTTTAACCAGTTTCTGATTGTTAAGTTGGTAGGAGGAAGGGTCCCATTTTGGTTACCATTTACAGGATTACCACCCGGCCCGTTTGGAAATGTACCCAATTGCAAAGTAGCATCGTTATACCCATAAGTTGTTGGCTGACTGAATGTTTGAACTACCCTGCTTTGTTGTTCAGTACCTGCTAAAAAATTCACTTCATGTTTTGACCCGAACGTTTTATTAAACCGTACCAGGTTTCTGAAATTCCAGGCAACAGCCTGGCTTCTGTTCTGATTAAGTATTGCGCCTTTTGGCAGGTTAGGAATAGGAGCAGTAGTAAATGCAGCAGGGAGACCCGGATTCCAAAAAGCAGCCTGGTTCACTGTAATTCTTGCAGTATAGCTGTTTGTATCATCGAGGTTGCGCAACTGAGAATTAAAATGCTCGTACTGTATGCTTGATTCAATACTCAGGCCTTTCATGGGTTTAACAATAATCCCGGCTTGTACCCTTGCATTATATTCCCGGGTTACATTGCTGCGGCTCTCTGTCTCCCGAGCAATATTATAACTCCAGTCATTGTATGGAAAAAGGTGAGTAGGGATAACCCTGCCTAAAAGCGGATTATAATTTCTTTCCGATGTGCCTCTATAACTGCCATCAGGGTTTTGCAGCATTTCGTAAGGGGCAAGTCGTTGTATATCACCAAGGGTAGCACCATTGTTAGTAAATTTATTATACTGAACCATGGTATTCAAATTAAAATCAAGCCATTTTTTTATGTTAACCGTGTTCCTGTAATTCAGCAAAAATCGTTCGTTATATGTCTTTTTAAAGTTGGATTGGTTCTGCTCAAACATAAACGATACGGCATTACTCATTCTTTCGGTGGAACTGAATAGACTCAGGTTATATTGTTTGGTGACCGGATTCGCCAGCAAAAGATCTGAAATCTGTTGGCTATTGTTCAAGCTCTTCAGGCTATCCAGCATGAAGTCTCTTCTGGCAGGTGTTATAAACCCGAGCTTTGCCTCATTCAAAGCTGTTTGCCCCGGTGTCATGGCATAACCAAAATTAGTTGGAAGTCCATTATTGGGGGTTGCGCCCCATTTATCAAATGAAAGTTTTTCATATTCAACCTGCTGTGCGGAAGTTGCCAAAGGATTTGAATAGCTAAGGTCTATTTTACCACCAATCCGGGTGAAAGCACTAAATTCGATTTTAAGTGGAGTTCCTTTCTTTGCATTTTTAGAAGTAACTACGATTACACCATTTACAGCCCTTGAACCCCAAATGGAAGCTGCCGCAGCATCCTTCAATATAGTAACAGATTCCACATCATTAGGATTGATGGAATTATAACTTCCCTGTATCGGGAAACCATCAACTACTACTAATGGTTCCTGATTTGCATATAAAGTTGATAACCCTCTTATTTGAAAAAAAGGATTACCTTCTTCGTCCATTCTTAATGCCTGAACACCTGCTACCTGCCCCACTATTCGTGAAGAAATGTTTGTAGATGGCTTTCCCAATTGTTCTTTACTTACTGTTCCAAAATTGCCTGTTGCCCGTTCTTTGGGAACGGTTTGGTATCCTGTTGATACAACTACGACTTCATCCAACAATCCATCACTTTCCTTTACTGATAATACTGCAGAAGTAGCATCAGTAGCAATTAAAAACTCTTTTGTTTGCATTCCTACAAACGATACAACAAGGGTTTGAGCACCTGCCGGAACAGTAATGCTGAATGCACCCAATAAGTTTGTTTTAACGCCTTGTTTATTCCCCTTTAAAACCACAGAGGCATTGGCCAACGGAGTATTTTCCGGCCCAGTCACAGTGCCTGTTATTATTCGCAATTGCTGTGCTGATGCCGGTAAAAGAAATACCAAGCATAATACCAGCGAAAGCATAAAATTAATAAGCAGTTTCATAATTTTTATTTTGGTTTATTTGCTTTTTAAACTTAGCATAAAGAGGACCAAAAAAGTAAAAAAATACGCAAACACCTCTTTTTTAATTATGAAACGCCTTTATGAATAAAGAACTCACTTATAAAAAAATAGCTTACTAATAATATTGGCTGATTTGTAAAAGAAAAAGGATATTATTATATATGGATTGAATATTAAAAACAGTGAGATGCATATTAATTATTTGGTAAAACCAGGATGGAAGAATTTTATATTGTCCGTACTTATTTGGTATGTAGGGATTGTGCTGTACTCAAGAATTGGTTTATCTAAGGCATCCTTTAGCGAAAGTATTATTTTCTATACAAAATATACCTGGCCAAATTTTCTTTTATGTTACGCCATTGTAATTTGGCTAATTCCCAAATTTCTTCTTAAAGAAAAATATGGGTTATTGATAATATTAAACACTGTATTACTAGCTGTTTATATTTATACCCGCTATTTAAATACTACTTTAATCAATTCTGATTCATACTCATTTTACCTAAGCAACTCAGTTTTATACAACCAAACAACGATTGAAATTATATCTGCAGAATTTTTCCGTGGACTTCAGTTTGTTTTTATTTCTTATACATACCGTTTTATTTTTGACTGGATAATTATTGAAAGAATTAAAAGGAGACTTGAAAACGAAAAACTAAAGGCTGAACTTGCACTCCTCCGTTACCAGCTTAATCCGCATTTTCTCTTCAATACTATCAACGATATTTATTATCTAGCAATAATTAAATCTGAAAAAACGGCCGAAGCGTTATTGAAGCTCTCCGACCTGCTACGTTATGTGCTACATGAAAAGGATGATTGGGTGCCACTTGAAAGAGAAATCAATCATTTGAAAAAGTTTGTCGAACTGCATCATTTCCGTTTCCCTGACGATGTGACTAAAATAAATATAGAAAATGAAAAAGCACTTTCGGTATTTAAAATACCGCCTTTGTTACTAATCACTTTTATTGAAAATGCTTTCAAACACGGTCAACCAGGAACCAACGAAAACCCGATATTAATAAATATAAGTTTCGAGGACAAAATATTAGTATATAGAGTTGAAAACACCGTTGGAAATAAAATCTCAAAAGATGAATCCAGTGGTATCGGAAGACCCAACTTTGAAAAAAGACTAAATTTGCTGTACCCGGGACAACATGAAATTTCGTTTGAAGAAAACGGCAAACGTTTTATAGCCAAACTTAAACTACAACTCAGCTGATGATAAAAGCAATTGCTATTGATGACGAGAAAAATGCATTGGGGATAATTAAAGAATTTTGCGGATGCATCACTGACATTCAATTAGTAGAAGTGTTTACTGACCCCCTTAAAGCATTGCAATTTATCTCAAAACACCCGAATATTGAAATACTGTTTCTGGATATTCAAATGAAAAAGCTTGATGGCCTGGTGCTGGCACAAAATTTACCAGACTCAAAAACGAAAATCATATTAACAACAGCCTACCCCGATTATGCTCTCCATGGTTATGAAATGGATGTAGTGGATTATCTACTAAAGCCATTTTCTTTTGAGCGTTTTGAGCGGGCAATAAAAAAAGCAAGAAGTATATTAAACAAAGAACCTGTTTCTGAAACCGGAAAGGGGAAATCGCGACTTTCTCCCAATAACGAGGATTTTATTTTTATCAGAACAGACTATAAAACAATAAAAGTAAATCTGGCTGATATCCGGTATATAGAAGGCACTGGTAACTATGTAACCCTTCATACATTCAAATCCAAAATCATGACGCTTCAGAATATGAAGACATTTGAAGAGCAGCTATTACCTTACCAGTTTATCCGGATACATAAATCCTATATCGTCTCCTTTAGTCATATCGATACCATTGAAAAAAACCTTATAAAAATGTTGGATAAAGAAATACCAATTGGAGAATCATATAAAAATGCATTCGAGGATTTTTTAAACGTTAATTTTAAAAAATTCTAATATTTCCAAAAAAGAAGAATAATGAGGGAATATTCGCTCTCGCCCCACACCACCACTTTAAAGAAATAAACCCTTGCAAATCAATATTTTGTGAGGGTTTTTTCTTTTCAAACACCCCTTGTACTCTAAATTCTAGCCAAGTTTATCCAGTTCATTTTTTGTAGTTTCAGTAAACTCAAAATTTTTAAATGCGCCTCCCCTTATTCAACCCCACATCATTCAAAATAGTAGCTAGCTTAATACTAGGCTTCTTAACTCTATTGACTGCTGGACAGGATCGTGATATTAGCAAACTATCGTCCGGAGGAAAGCTAAATCCTTTACAAGCCAATATGGATATTAGGCATTATACGCTATCACTTAATATCGATATTTCAAAAGAGTCTATCAAGGGGTTTACAGATGTTGACATAATTCTTGCAAAAACAGCTGATACACTTTTACTAGACCTTATTAATCTCTATGAAGTATCGTCGATTGCTGTAAATAGTAAAGAGC
>Ga0315905_10004319_pt1 | contig 14494 bp, 15 predicted proteins | sample LakEriMetagenome_5_FD_203522 | JGI IMG/M metagenome (GOLD analysis project Ga0315905, IMG submission 203522) | Freshwater fungal communities from buoy surface, Lake Erie, Ohio, United States - Buoy 4 MA121 | ecosystem: Environmental > Aquatic > Freshwater > Lake | place: USA: Lake Erie, Ohio... | reverse complement strand
ATAGTGGAAGCAATGCCGAAGCTTGCCGTCCATGGCGATGAAGGCCCCCGGAATCTCGGGATCCTTCGAGCCGGCCCCAAGCGCCGGGGTATCTTTGTCACTGATGATCTGCCCGAAGAAGTAGATGTTGACCACGCGGTCGACGCAGGGATCCCCGACCATTTCGATACCGAGAGTCTTGCGAATGATGCTCCCCGCACCGTCTGCGGCCACGCACCAGCGCGAGGTCAGCGTTGTTTCCGTGCCATCGGGCCGTTGGCAGGACACGACCACGTGATCGCCCTTGTCCTCGACGCCGGTCACCGCCCAGCCCCACCGGATGTCGGCAGCATCGTAGGTCTGCAGCTTCTTGAGAATGCTGTGCTCGACGATGTCCTGCGCAACCGAAGTCACCATGCCCGGCGAGATGGCCTCGCGTTCCTCAAGCGTAGGGCCGCCCATCATGGCCAGCAGGCCGGTGGGCATGAATTCCTGCGGAAGCTGCCCCTCTTCAATCAGATCATCGCAGTCCCACTGGCGAAATAGCTCCATGGTGCGCGTGTTGATGTAGTGCGCACGAGGATGATCGACGATCTCAGGCTTGCGATCTAGCACGATAGTCGGCGTACCGTTCCTGGCCATGAGCAGGGCGAAAGCCATGCCGACAGGACCAGCACCCACGACGATAATGGGGGCATCATGATTCATTTCATCTGTCCTTTGCTGAGAAGCTAGAGAATCTGGCATGCGTCTTCGAAGGGAAGGCGCGGATTACGGGGCCAGACGTTCTGATCGTCGCCAAATCCAAGATTGATGAGAAAGTCGGATTTCCAGCGCCCGTCGGGGAAGAATTCCTTGTCGACCCCGGCATTGTCGAAGCCCGACATCGGCCCGGTATCAATGCCCAGCGAGCGCGCCGCGAGGATCAGATAGGCGCCCTGAAGCGTCGTGTTGCGCTTGTAGGTCTCGACATAGATCTCGGGATTCCGGCGATAGAACTCGGCGACAAATTCGCGGCCGGGGAAGAGATCGCCCACCTTGTCTACAAAGTGCGTATCGCGCGCGACGATGACCGTGCATGAGGCCGCGAAGACCTTGTCGACGTTGGTGTCGAACAGGAACGGCTTGAGCCGTTCCTTCGCGTCGCGAGTCGTGACGAACACGAAGCGGCCGGGGCACATGTTGGTCGACGTCGGCCCCATGCGGGCCAGATCGTAGATCTCCCGCAGCATGCTTTCCGGCAATTCACCTGGAAGCCAGGCGTTGTGGCTTCGCGCATCAAGAAACAGTTGACGAAGCGCCTGATCGGCGAGCGCGCTCCGCCCGTTGGGTGACGTGACTTCAGGCATGGAACCTTCTCCTCGCAGTTCGTTGACGATGATGTATTGCACTGCTAATGCAAAGGCAATAGCAGTGCGTTATCGAATCGTGGCGCGATCGAATCATGGTGCAACGAGTTCGGATCAGACCGGCGCAAACTCGCGGCGCCGAACAATGGAGAGGTGAGACATGAGTGTTTCGACTTTGGACAGTCGTGTTGCGGAAGCACCGTTGCCGACCGGGTGGTCACTCCACCATCTGTCGCCAGTGATCGGCACGGAGGTTCACGGCGTGGACCTGCACGAGCCGCTGACCGACGAGATGGTCGCCTACCTGCGCAAGCTCCTGCTGGAGCGGAAGGTGATCTTCTTCCGTGATCAGGACATCTCGATCGAACGCCAGATGGAAGTCTGCCGGATCTGGGGCGATCTCGAGATCATCGATTTCCTGCCGCAGCACCCCGATCACCCCGAAGTTCTGCTGATCAAGCGCGACGAGAAGGAGAAGGGCGCGGAAAACGTCTGGCATTCCGACGTGACCTGGCGCGATCAGCCCTCGCTTGGTTCCATGCTCCGCGCGGTCGAAGTGCCTGAAGTGGGCGGCGATACCATGTGGGCGTGCATGTATTCGGCCTATGACTCGCTGCCAGAAGCGATCAAGCGCACCTGTGAGGGGCTTGAGGCGGTCCATTCGGTGGCCAATGGCCTGCAGTACACGCAGGGCGTCGAGAAGATGCAAGCGATGCTGAAGCGCTTCCCCAAGCAGGTTCACCCCGTGATCCGCACGCATCCCGAGACCGGACGCAAGGCCATCTACGTGAACCGAGCGCACACCAGCCATATCAAGGGCGTCGGCATCGAAATCAGCGAAAAGCTGATGCAGATTCTTTGTGACACCGCGAAGAACCCCGAGTTCCAATGCCGTTTCCGCTGGAAGAAGAACTCCATCGCATTCTGGGACAACCGATCCTGCCAGCACTACGCGGTATCGGACTACTACCCCGCGAAGCGCGAGATGTACCGCGTCACCGTCGCGGGCGACCGCCCCTTCTGACTCTGGTGAAGCGAACCGGGCCTGGTTCCGGGCAAGACGCAAATCACCCAATTCCATTCACGAGCCGCTCTCGGTTCGCCAACACCGAAGTGATTGCAAAAAAGGAGATGTAATGATGGCAGATATCAATGAGATCGAAGCTGCCCTTCGCGCCCGCATGGAAGGCCGCAAGCCGATCGGCAAGACGATCAAATTTGACCTGAAGGGCGATGGCTTCCTGTTCATCGACGGCGTGTCCAATCCGCCCACGATTGCCCAGGAAGACGGCAAGGCCGACGCGACGATCACCATCAGCATCGACGATCTGGTCGGCCTCGTCGATGGCAGCCTGCAGGGCCAGTCGCTGATGATGACCGGACGTGCGAAGATGAGCGGCAACCCGATGGTCGCGATGAAATTGGGGGAGCTCCTGCTGCCCTGATGCGGCGCCGATGCAAGGCTGGCAGATCACACCCTCGCCAGCTCTGTTCGGTCTCTCTCAGCCTGTCACCCGCCATTGCGTGTCCGTGGCGGGTGACCTTTTCTTTGGAGGTAGAGATTCATGCCCGGAACCCCGGAACCTTCTGCAACGCCACCCGCCTTGCTTCTCGCGGATCGCATGACGGCCTTTGCCACAGCGGTCGATCTGGGTCCGGCAACCGGGTCACTCGATCTGTGCTGGGACGATCTCGTGTTTGGCGATCCCGAGGATGAGGCCGGCATCGAATTGCTGCGCAGCATGATGCAGATGCGCGAGCGGGCAACCTATGAGACCCGGCATGCGATTTCGTTCCCGCATATCGAATACTGCGATGAAGACAGCGTGCGAGGGCGCGCGGTTATGACCATCGTGCGCAAGACAGATGATACCTGCACCGTTGGTGCGGTCGATCTCAAGATGGGAATCGCGCGGCGAGAGGGCAAATGGCTGATCGCATCGCTGAGCCTCGTGCCGTTTGGGGAAGCGGCATGAGCCTGCGCCGACTTTATCGCACCACCGCAGGCTGGTTCGTGACCGAGGGCGACGGTTTTTTTGCTTGCGGTGAGAACCCCGCCGAGATGGTGCAGCCCGAGGCAGCCAATGCGCCGCTGACCTCGATGGCGCGCAGCGAATCTCTTCCTGGCTCAGTGCTCGCTCCGGTCCTCGCGAGCCAGGTCTTCCTCGTCGGCCTGAACTATCCCTGCCATGCTGCCGAAGTTGGTGCCGACCATCCCGAAGAGCCTCTGTTCGGGCCTATCCCCGCTTCAAGCGTTGCCGCCGATGGCGCAGTAGTGCGGCGGCCGGACGAGGATCCTGACTACCTCGACTATGAGGGCGAGATTGCCGTGGTGATCGGCGAGTCTTGCACGAAGATCGGGCCGGAGGACGCCGCTAAGGCTATCCTCGGACTGGCCGCTTGCCTCGACCTTTCGGCGCGGGGCCTGCAGATGCAGGCGCTTCAGTCGTCCGGCGAGGCCTTGCCTGACATGAGCGCGGCCAAGGGCTTTGCCAACGCCAAGCCGATCGGTCCCTTCATCATCCTGTCGCAGGGGCTGGATCCAGACAGCCTTGATCTTGCCTTCGAGACGACGGTGAACGGCACCGTCCGCCAAAGTGGCAGGACGGGTTCAATGATCTTCGGCTTCCGCGAACTGGTCTCGCGCATATCCGCACAGCAGACGCTGCAGCCCGGCGATTTCATTTGCACCGGAACGCCGGCCGGGGTCGGCATGGCGACCGGACGCTTCCTCGCCGAGGGCGACGAAGTCGGACTGCGTATCGAGGATTATCCGCCACTTCTCGTCACGATCGCCTGACCGATGAGAAAGCGCGCTGCGCTGGAAAGCTGAACATGATTCAACTGGAAAGGAAAGCACAGTGAAGAAGATTGCTGTTTCGCTCGTATCGGTCCTCGCGCTGGGCACCGCTAGTGTTGCCGCAGCCCAATCAATGGCAGACATTAACAAATTCCGTGCCGAATGCATGGATGACGCGACGAGTTTTTGCTCGAACAAGTTCGGCAGCCCCAAGGGCGTGGTCCAGTGCATTCTCGACAACAGCGCGAAGATCAAGCCGGGCTGCAAGACGATCGCCACGGTGATGGGGCAGAAGATGAATCTCCAGCCCGCAACGAAGCCGAAGTAAGGCCCGTGCGACGGGATCGGGAGTCGCTCTGGCGAAAGGGACGGACGCTTGCGAAGCTTTGCTGAACTCAAGCCCATTTCCCTCGCCTATGTCCCGTCGCATCTCGATCCGGCGCGCCTTGGGCAGACCGTCTATCGGCCGGGCGCGGTCGTGATCGATTTCGAGGAGGCGCCGCCGCGCGAGGAACTGGCTGCAGCGCGGCGGCAGCTGGCGGATGTCCACGCGGCGGTCCGGGGTTTCTGCGATGTCGTCGCCGTCCGGGTGAACTCGCCGCTCGGTGCAGAGGGGGCGCTCGACTGTGCAGCCATGCGCGAGCTTCCGCAAGATGTGGCCATTGTGGTGGCCAAGCCCGTCACCGCCGAAGCGATTGACAAGGCCCTGGTCCTTGCCGGTGGGGCCCGCCCGCTCTGGCTCATGGCCGAGGAGGCCGACATCACGGGCCGGTTGCCCGCGCTCCATGAGACCTATCCCCAGCTTGAGCTGCTCATCGTCGGCGGCAAGGATCTATGCGAGGATTTGGGTATCGCCTTCGATGGTGCAGCTCCTCCGCTGAGAGAGGCCGTTGGACGAATTGCCGACTTGGCCCGCGAATTGAACCTGCCGGTTGTCGATGCGGTGGCGTTCGGACCGGACGAAGCGATCGCGGCTGCAGCCGCAAGGGCCCAGTCCGCCGGGATGGTCGGCGTTTCGCTGATCCGCATCAAGGACGCCGAGAAACTCGAAGCCGCGTGGGTGGCACTGTCGTCCTAACTCGAGGGCTGGCAGGCAGACCGGCAAGCACGAAGGCGGGGTCCAGATCCCGCAATGTGCACGCTCTCCAGGAAGGAAATGCTGCGTTGGAAATTCACGGTTGCAATCCGTTTGCGGGAATGGACGCAAGAACATTGATCGACCAGCAGGCTGAGGCGCGGGCGTCTCACGTCTTTCTGGCCTGGGAGCCGTTTACCGGTCCGTCGCGGTCATGGACCTACGCCGAGTTCCGTGCGCGCGTGCGGTCATTTGCCAACGGACTGCTCGAGCGCGGCCTTCGCGCCGGCGACCGATTCCTGATCCATGGCGAAAACTCGCCCGACTATGTCTTCGCTTGGCTTGGCGCGGCATACGCAGGGCTGGTCGCGGTGACGACCAACGTGAAGTCGGCACCGGACGAGCTGCGCTACTTCATCGAGCACAGCGCTGTTCGCGCAATGGCGGTGGATGCCGCGCTTCACGATGGGCTGTCGCAGGTGCTCTCCGGCGTTGAACTTGTCATGACCATGCAGGGCAGCTGCCCCCGCGTGCTTGCCATGGATGAGGTCGTGTCCGAGAAGACCGAGACCGACAAGCGCCGGGCCAACCCCGAGGCGCCATTCAGCATTCTCTACACCTCGGGCACGACTGCACGCCCGAAGGCTGTTCTTTGGTCTCATGGCAATTTCCTCTGGGGAGCGCGCGAATCCGCCGCGCATGAGGATCTGACCAAAGATGATGTCCATCTTGTCCATATGCCACTGTTTCACTGCAATGCGCAGATCTACTCGGTGGCTGCGGCGTTGTGGGCCGGTGCGACGGTGGTCCTGCAACCGCGGTTTTCCGCTTCCCGGTTCTGGGATGTCTCGCTCCGCCACGGCTGCACGTGGAGCTCGATAGTCCCCTTCATGGCGCGTGCGCTGATGCAGCATCCGGTTCCGGCGACCCATCGCTACCGGTTCTGGGGCAATGGCATTTCCGACACCGAATGGGATCCGCACTTCGGTGTCAGGACCATCGGCTGGTGGGGGATGACCGAAACCGTCACGCACGGCTCGGTTTCGCTGACGCATCTGCGGAGCGGACGTATGTCGATGGGGCGGCCTGCGGCGGGCTACGAGCTGCATGTCCTTGACGAGGAAATGCAGCCGGTGGGGCTGGGCGAGGTGGGCGATCTCTATGTGCGCGGCCAGCGCGGTCTGTCGCTGTTTGTCGAGTATGCGGAGGATCCCGAGGCCACTGCGAAGGCCTTTACCCCAAACGGCCTGTTCATCACCGGCGACCGCGTGCGGATAGGCCCCGACGGGGACCTCTATTTTGCCGACCGAAACAAGGACATGCTGAAGGTCGGCGGTGAGAATGTTGCAGCCTCCGAAGTAGAGCGCGTGCTGCTCGGGTCTGGACTTCTGGTCGAGGCGGCTGTTGTCGGGCAGCGCGACAGCATGCGGGGCGAGGTGCCGGTCGCCTTCGTAATCGCTAAACCGAATACACCCGATCAGCTGGAACAACGACTGATTGCGCTGTGCCACGAACAGCTGGCATCATTCAAAGCCCCGGTCGCCGTCCATGTAGTTGAGGATTTCCCGCGGGGAACGCTCAACAAGATTCTCAAGCATGAGCTCAGAAAGAACCTACCTTCTTGAATAAGGAATATTCCCCCATGATGAAAATGCTCGCAGCCGTGCTTTCCGTCCCGTTTTTGCCCATTTTGCTGGTCTACGGGCTTTTATTAGGGAATTTGATCGGAGCCTTATCCCTATCGCAGTTTTGGATCTATGCGCTTTACGGGATCGTTCCTTTCACTATCATGTTTGTGGGGCTGCCGGCTCTAGTGCCAATTATTGCACAGAAACGGCGCAAGAATGGATAGACCGCTGTAGTATTCCAAGTCACTATTTTCTTGCTGCAAGCTGACGAAGGCCGCTGGGCCGGATCATCAAGGCCTTTGTCGTGCGGCTGTCCCGACCAACCGCGAGCGGCTTGCAGAAGGGCTGCGCAAATTCGGCAAGGTCTTCGTGCAGGTCTATGGGCAGATCGAATGCCCCAACCCCATAATCGCACTCAGCAAAGACGATCACACCAATCCTGATCTGCTCGCCTCGCGCGGAGAGCCCGTCCCTCTCCTCGAACTCCGGCAGCAGCCCGATGCGTCCGGCACCGCCCGGACGGGAGTTACCGTGTCAATCTCTCAACCAATCGGTGATGAACTCGCCCCTATGCCCCTCAGGCGCAAGCACGGTGCGCAGGGCTTCCAGCTGCATCGGCAGCGCCTGCGTGAACGCATAGGGCGGGTTGACGATGTAAAGACCGGCGCCATTGTAAAGGCCGGGCTGATCATCGTCGTAGAGCCAGTGTTCCACACGTAGCAGTTTCGGGATGCCGAGCCTGTGCAGCTGCTCCCGCCAGCGCCCATGCGCTGCGCGGTCCTTCAGCGGGTACCAGATCACCGTCACGCCGTGCGCCCATTTGCGATGCGCCAAAGCGAGAGTGGCCGTGATCCTGTCGCGCTCGTCCGTCTGCTCGTATGGCGGGTCGACCAGCACCACGCCGCGAGGCGTTCGGGGCGGAAGCATCGCCAGCCAGAACTCGTAGGCATCGCGCTCATGCACGGCAGCGGATGTGCCGCGCATCGCGCTGCGCAGAGTATGGGCGTCCTCGGGATGTTTCTCATTCAGAACGAGGGAATCCTGCGGGCGCAGCAACTGCGCCAGAATGCGGGGCGAGCCGGGGTAGAACTGGGGCTCGGATCCGGCATTTACCGCTTCTACCGCGGCGCGATAATCGTTCAGCAAGGGGTTTGGGCCGGCAAAGGTTCGCAGGACACCACATGCTGCCTCGCCGGTGCGCTGGGCCTCGTCACCGGCAAGGTTGTACAGCCCGCAGCCGGCATGGGTGTCGATCAGGGTCAGTGCGCTCTGTTTCAGCTGCAAGGCCTGCACGAGGGCGATCAGCAGGCTGTGCTTCACGACATCGGCGCTGTTTCCGGCATGGAAGGAGTGGCGATAATTCATTGCAATGCAGAATCCCGATGATGAACCTTGGCAAGCGCTACCGGGCGCACAAGCCGCGCGAGGCGATTGAAGCTGTCTGTCCGGTGCTCGTATCGAGTCGGGCCGCAACCTTCAAAGCCCTTCTGCGCGAGACCCGGGGTTCGCGCTGGCGATCGTCGCCAAGGGTGCGGGACAGCGTCAGAGCAGGCTTGCTCCACCGAAGTATTTCGATATCAATATATCTTGAGGAGGTGCCGTGAGGCACCAATGGCACCGCGTCACATCAGGTGCGCGGGTATGGAAAAGCGTGGCCACGCCCGGTGAGAGGCGCAAGGCCGGGAATGGGATCGCCGGGCCGGACAGCGGCATGGAGAGGATGATCATGACGGACATAACCTTGACGGTGAACGGTCGCGAGCACGTGGTAAAGGTAGAGGATCGCACGCTGCTGGTGCATCTGCTGCGCGACGAGCTGCGGCTGACCGGCGCCCATGTGGGCTGCGATACCAGCCAGTGCGGAGCCTGCACCGTGCATGTCGACGGCAAGGCCGTGAAGAGCTGCACCATGCTGGCCGTGCAGGCGGACGGGGCCGATATCCTCACGATCGAGGGGCTGGCGAACGGCCGCGAGCTGCATCCGATGCAGGCCGCCTTTCACGAGCATCACGGGCTGCAATGCGGCTTCTGCACGCCGGGGATGATCATGATGGCGATCGACATTGCCCGCCGCCACCCGAGGCCCGACGCCGCGACCGTGCGCGCGGAGCTTGAGGGCAATCTCTGCCGGTGCACCGGCTACCACAACATCGTGAAGGCCGTCGTGGCTGGCGCGCAAAGCATGGGAGAGCCGGCATGACCGCGATGACAGCGCCCATCGGCAAGTTCGGCCAGTCGGTAAAGCGAGTCGAGGATTCCCGGCTGATCACCGGAAACGGACGCTATGTCGACGATCTCGTCCTGCCCGGGCAGACTTATGCCGCCTTCGTGCGTTCGGCCTATGCCCATGCGCGGATCGGCACGATCGACGTTTCCGCGGCGGAGGCCATGCCGGGCGTCGTGAAGATCCTAACCGGCCAGGATCTGGTGGACGGCGGCCTCTTCGCATTGCCGAGCGGCTGGAACCTGACCTCGATCGATGGCACCCCGGCCCGTGTCGGCGTGCACCATGCGCTCGCTGTCGACACGGTCCGCTTCGTCGGCGAGCCAGTGGCGCTGGTCATCGCCGAGACACGAAATCAGGCCCGCGATGCGGCAGATAGCGTCTTTGTCGAGTATGAGGAGCTGCCCGCCGTCGTCGACATGGCAGCCGCGCTCGGGCCCGATGCGCCGCAGCTCCATCCCGACATCCCCGCGAACCGCGCCTTCACCTGGGACATCGGCGATGCCGCAGAAGCGGACGCGGCGTTTGCCCGCGCGACGCGGCGGGTGGCCCTCGAGCTGCGCAACAACCGCCTCGTGCCCAATGCGATGGAGCCGCGCGCGATCAACGCCGAATGGCGCGCCTTCGATGGCTCGATGACGATCCATCTGACCCACCAGAACCCGATCGGCATGCGCGTGCTGTTCATGATGCTGCTGGGCCTCGAAAGCGAGAACCACTTGCGCGTAGTCTCGCCCGACGTCGGCGGCGGGTTCGGTTCCAAGGCACCGGCCTATGCCGAGGAACTGGCGGTTGCCTTTGCTGCGCGCGCGGTGGGCCGGCCGGTCAAGTGGACGGCGGAGCGGACGGAGTCCTTCCTTACCGACGCACACGGCCGCGACCACGTGACCACGGCCGAGTTGGCAATGGACGATGAGGGCCGCTTTCTTGGCCTCAAGGTCCACACGCTCGCCAATCTCGGCGGCTACATCTCGACCTCGAACGCGCTGGTCGTATCCTACATGTATGCGACGATGCTGTGCGGGCAGTATTCCATCCCGGCGGTGCATGCGGTGGTCGAGGGCGTCTATACCAACACCTGCCCGGTCGATGCGTATCGCGGTGCCGGTCGGCCCGAGGCTGCCTATCTCATCGAGCGCCTCGCCCATCTCGCCGCCCGCGAAATCGGGGTGGATCAGGCGGAGATCCGCCGACGCAATTTCATCAGGGCGTTCCCGCACCAGACACCGCTCGTCTACTGCTACGACAGCGGCGATTACGAGGGCTGCCTCGATGCAGCCCTGCGTCTGGCGGACTATTCAGGCTTCGAACAGCGCCGCGCAGAGGCCCGGGCCCGAGGAAAGCTGCGCGGGATCGGGCTGTCGGCCTACGTCGAAGCCTGCGGCATCGGTCCATCGAAGCTGCTCGCCAGCCTGGGTGGTGGCGGGGGCATGTGGGAATCCTGCGAGATCAGGGTGCAACCTGCCGGGTCGGTCGAGGTGCTGACCGGCGCCCACAACCATGGTCAGGGCCATCAGACGGTCTATGCGCAGATCATCTCGGAGCGCTTCGGCATCCCGATGGATCGCATCACGGTGGTGCAGGGCGATACCGACCGCATCCAGGCCGGCACCGGCACTTATGGCTCGCGTGCCTCGGTCGGCCTCTCGGCAGCGGTCAAGTCGTGCGACAAGATCATCGAGAAGGGGCGCCATATCGTCGGCTACATGCTCGGGATCGATCCCGGCGAGGTCGATTTCGAGGACGGCATCTATACCAGCGCCGCAACCAACCAGACGGTGGCGTTCACCGAAATGGCCCATGCTGCCCATGCCGCGGCGCAGTTCCCGACCGAGAAGCTCGAGCCCGGCCTTGTCGCGACGACGTTCTTCGATCCGCCGAACTTCACCTATCCCGCCGGTGTCCACGTGTGCGAGGTGGAGATCGACCCGGAGACGGGCGTGACCGAAGTTGTGGCCTTCAACGCCGCCGACGATTTCGGCAATGTGGCCAACCCGCTGATCGTGGAAGGTCAGGTCCATGGCGGCCTGACCCAGGGTATCGCGCAGGCGCTGTGGGAAAATGCGGTCTACGATCCCGACACCGCGCAGCTGATGACCGCGTCCTACATGGACTACGGCATGCCGCGCGCCGATAGCCTGCCCGAGTTCGGCCTTGCGTTCTGGCCATCCCCCACACCGGTGAACCCGCTCGGCATGAAGGGCTGCGGCGAGGCCGGCGCGATCGGTTCGCCGCCGGCGGTGATCAACGCTGTGTGCGATGCGCTGGGTATCGCGCATGTGGACATGCCCGCCAGCCCCGAGAAGATCTGGCGGCTGTGCCAAGTGCGGCAGGAGGTCGCCTGATGTACGAACTTGCATATTCCCGCCCGCAATCGCTTGCTGATGCGCTGGCCCTGCTGGCCGAGGACGAGGGTGCACAGGCCATCTCCGGCGGACAGACCCTGATGCCGGTGCTGCGCGCGCGGCTGGCCATGCCGACCAGGCTGGTCGACCTGCAACGGCTGCCCGAACTCGCGGGAATCCGGTCGGTCGAAGGCGGCATCGAAATCGGTGCCGCGACAACGCATGCCGAAGTGGCGGCGAGCGCCGAGGTCCGTTCTGTCGTTGGCGCGCTCGCCAATCTGGCGGGTGGGATAGGTGACCCGGCGATCCGCCATCGTGGAACCATAGGCGGCTCCATTTCGAACAATGACCCGGCCGCCTGCTATCCGAGCGCGCTCCTCGGCCTTGGCGCGAGCGTCGTCACCAGCCGGCGCACGCTGGCGGCGGAAGACTTCTTCACCGGCATGTTCAGCACCGCGCTGGAGCCGGGGGAAATCGTCACTGCGGTGCGCTTCCCTGCCTGCAACCGCGCCTGCTATATCAAGTTCCGCAATCCGGCCTCCCGCTTCGCACTGGTGGGCGCCTTCGCCGCACAGCTGCCCTCCGGGTACCGCATCGCCATCACCGGCGGCGGGCATGGCGTGTTCCGCTGGCGCGAGGCGGAACGGCATCTGGACGGCGGCGGCGCGATTCCCGCGATCACCGAGGACATGCTGGATCCGGGCCAGTTTACCGGCGATCTTCACGGATCGGCGGAATACCGCCGCCACATCGCGGCCGTCATCGTGCGGCGCGCCCTCTCGGCAATGACCTGACGACGGAATGCTTTGATCATGGAGATTACCGGTTCCTACCTGCTGCCCTGCTCGCCGGAAACGGCATGGCAGGCGCTCAACGATACCGAAGTGCTGAAGTCCTGCCTCAAGGGCTGCGAGGCGCTGGAGCGGACTGCCGAGACCGAGTTCACCGGCAAGGTTGCGGCCAAGATCGGACCGGTCAGTGCGCGCTTTTCGGGCACGATGCGGCAGACGGAGCTGGATCCGCCGCGTTCTTGCCGGATGCAGTTCGAGGGTCAGGGCGGGGTTGCGGGCTTTGCCAAGGGCGGCGCGCTGGTCACCCTCACACCGCGCGATGGGGGGACAGAGCTGACTTACGTGGCGGACACGCAGATCGGCGGCAAGCTGGCCCAGATGGGTGCGCGGCTGGTCGAAGGGACCGCAAAGTCGATGGCAGACGACTTCTTCGGCAAGTTTGCTGCAGCGGTTGCCGCGATGGAGCCGGAGGCAGGCCCGGTCGCGGCACTTGTGCAGGATACGCCGTCCGCCGAGGAGCCCTCCGGAACGCCTGCCTGGCTCGTGCCAGCGGTGATCATCGTCATCGCGGCCATTTCAGCCGTGGCCGTGTTCTTCCACTAGCTGCATCCCGCGCGGTGGCAGACGCGTTGCCATTTATATCGAAATCGATGTAAATGGGCAGCGGGAGAATTGAAAGGCGAGAAGGCCCTTGCAAGAAACAGATCTCACCCTGATCGAGAACGGGCTTGTCTTCGATGGCACCGGCAGACCGGCGGTCGTCACCCCGATCCTGTTCGGCACCACGATCCTTGGCATGGGGCCGGAGGCGCTGCGCCTTGCCGAGGGGCGGACCGTCAGGCGGATCGACGCATCGGGCGCCACGGTCATGCCGGGGCTGGTCGATGCGCACTGCCACATCAGCTTTGATGAACCGTTCAGCAACGACGAGCTGTTCTTCCACCGCCGCGAAGGCCTTGCCGCGATCATTGCCGCCTACAACGTGCAGAAGGTGCTGCGCGCCGGGGTGACGACGATGTTCGACGCCGACACCATCTTCAACGTCTCGCTCGATCTGCGCGATGCCATCGAATGTGGCGTGACCGAAGGCCCGCGCATGCGCTGCGGGGGCAATGCGCTGTTCACTTCCGTGGGCGGAACGGCGGGGCTGCTCGTGCCGGATGAAGGCAGCATCGGCTACCTCAAGGTCACACGAACGCGCGACGAAATTGTCACCGAGATCCGCAGGCAAGCCAAGCGCGGCGCGGACTGGATCAAGATCCACGTGACCGGCCTCATCCCGCGCCAGCGTCAGGAAGGGGAAATCCAGGTCTGGACGCTGGATGAACTGAAGCTTGCCGCCGATACCGCACACGAGGTGGGGCTTCCCATAGTCGGCCATTGCCGCAATGCCTCGAGCACCCGCGATGCCGCCACGGCTGGGTTCGACATGATCCTGCACGCCACCTACATGGACGACGACGCCTTGCGCGCCGTATGCGATGCCCGCGTCCCGATCGTGCCCACGCTCACTTTTCAGGCGGTGCTGGCGGATCACGGTGCGAAGATCGGTGCCAGCCCCTATCTGCAAGACCTGTTCGCCCGCGAGATCGAGGAAAGCAGCCAGCAGCTGCGGCAGGCCTATGATGCGGGCGTGCCGATGGTCTGTGGCACCGAGAGCGGCTTTTCGATCACGCCCTATGGCGAATGGCATTGGCGCGAGCTGCAGATTCTCGTCGAGAACCTCGGGCTGACGCCGCTGCAGGCCTTGTCCTGCGCGACGCTGGAGGGCGCGCGGGCGCTCAAGCTGGATCGTTGCACCGGCAGTCTGGAACCCGGCAAGGATGCGGATGTGATCGTGGTCGAAGGCGACCTAACCGGCGATGTCACGCTGCTCGGCCGGGAGGGCGCCATGCGGCATGTGTTCCAGAGCGGCCGTGCGGTCGATCTGGCGCGCCCACTACCCGAGCGCCGCGATCCCCCTTCGTGGCGGGTTTCCAACTATTCGACAGCAGCTGCGACACGGCGTGCAACCGGTGTGTGGACCCCAAGGCCATGACCGAGCATGTCATCACGGGCTTCGACGCCTGTTCCCGCACGCTGCGCCAGACGGAGCTGCGTCAGGCGCTCTATGACGAAGCGTCGCTGCTGATGGAGCGCTGCCTCGTCAATCTGCACGGAAGCGAGCATCGGGCGCGCCGCAATGTCGAGGCGACTGTGTTCCGCAAGAACATCTTCGTGGAATACGAGCGCACCATCCTGCCGCGCACGCTGGGCGAGACGCTGCAGTCCTTTCTGGAAGCGGGGCACGGCGATCTGGTCGA
>Ga0315905_10004318_pt1 | contig 14495 bp, 14 predicted proteins | sample LakEriMetagenome_5_FD_203522 | JGI IMG/M metagenome (GOLD analysis project Ga0315905, IMG submission 203522) | Freshwater fungal communities from buoy surface, Lake Erie, Ohio, United States - Buoy 4 MA121 | ecosystem: Environmental > Aquatic > Freshwater > Lake | place: USA: Lake Erie, Ohio... | reverse complement strand
TATCAGGGGGGCGGATGGTTTTGGAAGCATTGGCAGCGGTACAGCCAGGCGAAAGTATTTACCATGAGATTCCCCTAAAAATTCCGATGGTATGGTTGACGGGAAACCCTAAAACCTTGAGGAGTCTAGCAACCCATCATCGCTGGATTTATTTCACTACCGAGGGTGAGCCAAACCTATCTTCAAGCATTACTAGCAAAGGTTTAGTAATTAATGGATCCGATGATTTGGGACAAAAATTGCAAATAATGACCTAAGAGGACGTTTGAGAAGTTGCATGATTTGTACGAGATCCCCCTAAATCTCCTCACTAAAGCTCCGGCTAAAAAAGGGGGACTTTTTGCAGATTTTCCCTTATCAAGGGGGGCTAGGGAGGATCCATTGCCATTTTCAGACTTTTCAGACACCCTCTTAACATTGGTTAACTTAAGTGATTGTTCATACTTCTATTTTGATGAAATAATCTAACAATGTCTTGCCATTACTAACTAGAATTTGTACAGTAAATACATGGAGCTAAAAGGCTTCTCTGGCAGATACAAACAGCCAATGTCGAAGTTAAAATCCTAGTTTATCAAGAGAGGTAAAATCGAGCTGTTTCATTTCACATCTGTCTTTCGTTCCGTAAACAACACCCAAGCTGAAAACAGTCAAACCCTAAGCTAGTGGCCATGGGAGATAGGCAATTCAACGTATTGCAGCTCCAACCATGATCGATAAAAGGTAGGTATTTGCGACTGAAGAGTAAGTTCTGGGTGTTGTTGTGTTTAAGCATAATAATCAGTAAATTGAGAGAGAAAGTTAGCTTACTCAAAAGAATTCCCCTCTATCCAAATAACGATGCAACTGAGAGCAAATTACGGCCGTTTTTCTGTTTCCAAACCTTATGCTCAACTGAGATCCCCATGCTATTGCGGATTGCTTATTGGTTAACTTACACCTCGCACCTAACAAGGAAAAACGACGGGTCTGAAGTTGGGCAGGGTTTAGATGGGTTAAAAACTGACGATTAAGTACCCGGCTTGGAATTTTGCCCCGGTCACAGCTTTACCCCGTAAACTGCTCGGCAAATCAATATTACGTCGCTGATCCCCTGCTTCAATGGTTAATTCCGGGCCGGATTGGGTCAGTTTTACTTGTTTTTTGTCGAAACCGGGTAGATAAATTTTGACTTGTTTAGTGGTTGTTTCAATCTCTAACGGTCGGGGAGCCTGGCTGGGGGCTAAAAAGTCGGGTAACGCATTGACCAGGGGTTGCCAATTGGCTGGGGTATGGGTCGGGACACTGGCGATCGCCAACGGTTCAAACTGGTTACTAGCTAAAGACCCACTACCTAGGGGCGTATGAATGACCCCATTAACAGTAACTCCCACCTGTTGCGCTCCCCCCCAGTAGGATTGGGCCAGGCGTTGGGCGATGGGATCGTTGCTGGTTATTAAATAGGCGGCAAATTTTTTCGGATCGGCGATCGCCGCTTTGCCCTGATTTAATAGAGCTTGGGGGCCTTGGGGATGGTTCGTTAACTGATCGGGACTCCAATTGACACTCAACACCGCACTGGCCACGGGCTGTACAAAGGGAGACAGGGTTTGCACCACCTCGGAATCCGCCAATACTTTTTGGAACCGTCGCCAATACCAACTGGCAATTTCAGGAATGCCCAGCATCCGCAACGTCCCTAAATTGCCGGGGCCATCATAAATCAGCACATCATAGCGACCACTCTGGTCATATTCCCGCAGGGCATTGAGGATCAAAACCTCATCCATCCCCGGCAACACCCCCAACTCCTCACCGTAAATATTTTTTAACGTCGGCGATCGCAAATATTGGGCTTCTAATTCCTTCAGCTTTTCCCAACCCTGTTCCAATAAATGGGTGGAACTCAGCAAAAAGCTATCAATGTTGGGCTCCACCAATTGGGGCTTTTCCGTCAGCGTCACATTCCAAAGCCAGGCCAAACTCGGATCTTGCCCCAGCACCAACACCCGTTGCCCCCGTTGAGCCAATTGCTTCGCAGCGGCGATCGCCACCGTCGTCCGGCCAATACCGCCTTTACCCAAAAAGGTAAGCACTAATGCCATGACATCAATCCTAAAAAATAAACATCAAAGGTCAAAATTTCCCGCCCCACAGAATCAGTCACCGAGCCAGGGAGAATGGGGAAGTCGGAAAGCTGGTGATAATCACGAATCCAACCCCCAATCAAAACCGCCCTTACATTGCTTGGAGTTCATCCTCAAAAAACCAAGTCGCCGTGCGATCGTCAAAGGACACCACCGCCCCAATGCCGCTACCATCGGTCATTTTAAAATCTTTAACAACACCGACCTTGCCCAGCTTGCCGACCACATCCGGGGAAACACGATCCCGTAGACGGAAAACCTTAACTTTTTGACCAATTTCAATCGTCATATTGATAATATCGTGGCTAACAGTAAAGAAAGATTGCAAACTTCCCTAGTTTACCCGAATCCGTCCCCCGTATACGTTCAAAATCTATGCTCCCAGCGGCTGCCCCCCTTTCACCGTATCCCCCTAGCCTCCCTCTTAGGTGAGGGATCGTTGATGGTAAACTGAGGAAGCCATTAACACCTTTTTGAGCAGAATTTATGGCTCTTTCGATACCGACACGGGTCAACTGGTCACCCGTTCAGCGCTACCTAGAATTACTTCAAATCCTGGTTGAGCGCAACTTAAAAGGCCGTTATCGGGGGTCATTTTTGGGGGTGTACTGGTCACTGTTAAATCCCCTAATCATGACGGGGATCTACACCGCAATTTTTGGGGCAGCCTTCGCATCTTTTTATGGGTCGGCCCGCAACTACATGTTGGCGGCCTTTACGGGGTTGTTGGTAATTAACTTTTTTACAGCGGCCACGAACCAAGCCTTGGCTAGTGTGGTCTCCAGTGGTGGCTTGATGAACAAAATCAGGTTACCCATTAGCGTTTTCCCCCTGTCCATGATTCTGTCCAATGTTTTTCAGTTTGTTGTGGGGCCATTACCGCTTTTGGCGGCGGTGACGGTTTACAAGTCCTGGGAATCCGGCTGGTGGTTGCTCAATGCCCTATCATTATTTTTTCCCCTGCTCGCCCTAAGTCTGGTCTGTACCGGGGTCGGCTACTTTGTTAGTGCCCTCTATGTATTTTTCCGTGACCTACCCTACTTCTACGAACTGGTTTGCTTTGTCCTCTGGATTGGTTCCCCGGTTTTTTATCCCGCTGAAATTGTCCCGGAACAAGTACGCCGCTTTTTGGTCATTAATCCTCTGTTACCGATTATTGAGAGTATCCGTCAAATTTCATTGAGTGGGCAAGCCCCGGATGGGGGGTTAATTTTACATTCACTGTTAAATGGTTTGATTTTGTTGGTGGTTGGTTGGTGCTGCTTCCGCTCTTGGCAGAAGCATTTTATGGATTTGTTGTAACGCTAATTTTAGATGTCTGAAGTTATTCGTCTTGATAAGGTTTCTTTATACCGCCGGACGCAGGAAGAGTTTTCCTACGATCTAAAGCGTACAATTTTGTCGTTTTTAGAAGGCAAATATCGTCAGCCATCTCGTAAATTAATTCTCGACAATATTGATTTGTCGGTGTTGATGGGGGCTAAGATTGGCATTATTGGCTCCAATGGCTCGGGAAAATCGACGCTCTTGAAGGTTATTTGTGGGATTTTAGAGCCTTCGATGGGTAGCCTACGGGTGAAGGGGGAAATTGCGCCATTGATTGAGTTGGGGGCCGGTTTTGACCCAGATCTGTGCGTGCGGGACAATATTGTGCTTTATGGGGTGATGCTGGGGTTTTCTCGACAGGAAATGCAGAAGCGAGTCGGCAATATTCTGGAATTTGCCGAGTTACAAAATTTTGCCGAGGCCCCGGTTAAGTCCCTTTCTTCTGGGATGTCGGCCCGTTTAGGGTTTGCGATCGCCACGGATGTGGAGCCGGATATTTTAATTTTGGATGAAGTGTTATCCGTGGGGGATGAAAGTTTTAAACATAAATGCCAAGTCCGCATGAATAAACTTTGGGGCCATAACACCACAATTTTGGTGGTTTCCCATAGTCTACCTTTTATTCAAGATTCCTGTGATACAACGATTTGGTTGGATCGGGGGGTCGTGCGCTTTATGGGCAAAACCAGCGAGGCGATCGAGCAATATTTAGAAGAGGTTAAGCGCCACGATGCCCTGACCATTCCCCAGTAGTTCAAAGGCGTCACCGTTTTTTGCTTTACTGGGAACTGGCATTTTGCTTAATTGTTTAATTGAATCTTTCGGAGGAGTGATTCGCGGCGATGAAAATTTTAATTACTGGTGGGGCCGGCTATATCGGCTCGGTATTAACCCCAACCCTGTTGGCGGCGGGCCATGACGTGACTGTGTTGGACAATTTCATGTTTCAGCAGAGTGGTCTGGCGGAATGTTGTCAATATGAAGGTTTTAAGGTTGTGCGGGGCGATTGCCGTAACGAAACGCTGATCAAAGACCTACTCAAGGATGCCGATGTCATTATTCCCTTAGCGGCCTTGGTGGGGGCTCCTCTCTGTAGTCGGGATCAAATTGGTACCAAAACCACCAATCAAACCGCCGTGGAAATGATTTGTCGTCTGGCCAGTCCCCAACAACGGATTTTGATGCCGGTGACGAATAGTGGTTATGGCATTGGGGAACAGGGAAAATTCTGTACTGAGGACAGTCCGTTACGCCCTATTTCCCTCTATGGGGTCACCAAAGTTGAAGCAGAAAAAGCCGTCTTAGAGCGGGAAAACAGTATGACGTTCCGACTGGCTACTGTTTTTGGGATGTCGCCTCGAATGCGGGTAGATTTACTGGTGAATGACTTTGTTTATCGTGCCTTTTATGACCGAGCGGTGGTGATTTTTGAAGGACATTTCAAACGTAATTACATTCATATTCGAGATGTAACCAAGGTCTTTTTACATGGCTTGGAAAACTTTGAAATGATGAAGGGAAAAGCGTACAATGTGGGCTTAGAGGATGCCAATTTATCAAAGTTGGAACTTTGTGCCGAAATTCAAAAACATTTACCGAGCTTTGTTTATTTGGAAGCGCCCATTGGGGAAGATCCTGATAAGCGTGACTATATTGTTTCCAATCAGCGTATTTTAAGTACAGGCTTTACCCCGGATTGGTCTTTGGGTCGCGGGATTCAAGAGTTGATCAAGGGTTACACGATTTTGCGCAATAGTATTTATTCTAATGTGTAAGCTTCAGTCCTTATTCCCACTGACTATAGGGAATTTTGGCTAGGTTAACGTTGTAATAGCGGCGATCGCCGGTGACTTCTTGTCCAATCCAATCAGGAATGGCGATCGCCTCGGTTTCGTGTTTAAGTTCAACTTCGGCCAAAATTAAGCCTTGATTTTGCCCCAGAAATTCATCCACTTCCCAAGTGTGATTTCCCCAGGCAATACAATAACGATATTTTTCAATTAACGGCATTTGGCAGAGGGTTTCCAATAACTGATTGGCATCAGCCAGGGGAATTTCATACTCAAACTCTAACCGGCTCATGCCCGTATTTTTGCCCTTAATGGTTAAATAACCCCGATCGCCAACGGTGCGTACCCGGATAGTCGTCAGGTTTTGGCTGGGTAAATAGCCTTGACGATATAAACACCCTGTCGCCAGCGATCGCCAAGCGTTATTCTTAACTAAAAATTTACGTTCAATTTCGACAGCCATAAGACTTCCTTCCTAATCCTGATCTAAAATGAATAGCCATTCCTGCCGTATTGAAACCGATAGTATGGGGCCGATTGAAGTTCCCGCCGATCGCCTCTGGGGAGCCCAAACCCAGCGATCTCTATTGTATTTTGACATCGGCATGGATGTGATGCCGCCGGACTTAATTCGGGCCTTTGGCATTCTCAAAAAGGCAGCGGCGATCGCCAATCGGGATTTGGACAAATTGTCGGACGATAAGGCACAGTTAATCATTCAAGCGGCGGATGAGATCATTCTCGGCCAGTGGTTGGATCATTTTCCTTTGCGGATTTGGCAAACGGGTAGTGGAACCCAAACCAATATGAACGTTAACGAGGTGATTGCGAATCGGGCGATCGCCATTGCAGGGGGGGAATTGGGCAGCAAAACCCCGATCCATCCCAATGATCACGTTAATATGTCCCAGTCTTCCAATGACACCTTTCCCACGGCCATGCACATTGCAGCGGTGGAAAACTTGCAAAAATATTTAATTCCGAACCTGACGGCCTTGCGGAATGCGTTGCACGACAAAGCCCAGGCCTTTGATGGCATTACTAAAATTGGCCGGACCCATTTAATGGATGCAGTGCCCCTTACCTTGGGACAAGAATTTTCTGGCTATGTTGCCCAACTGGATCACGGCTTAAACCAACTTCAGTATTGTTTACCCCCTCTATTGGAACTCGCTTTAGGGGGAACTGCTGTCGGCACGGGTTTAAATAGTCATCCCCAATTCGCCGAAAAAGTGGCCCAGGAAATCGCTAAACTTACCAGTTTCTCCTTTGTTAGTGCTCCCAATAAATTTGCCGCCTTGGCTGGCCATGAGGCGATCGCCTTCACCAGTGGTATTTTGAAAAGCATTGCCGCCTCCCTAATGAAAATTGCCAACGATTTACGCTGGATGGGATCAGGTCCCCGCTGTGGTTTAGGAGAATTAAGCTTACCCGCCAATGAACCCGGATCATCAATTATGCCCGGCAAAGTTAATCCGACCCAATGTGAAGCCATGACCATGGTTTGTGTGCAGGTGATGGGCAATGATGCGGCCATTGGCTTTGCCACTAGTCAAGGCAATTTTGAATTAAATGTGTTTAAGCCGGTAATTATTCATAATTTGCTTCATTCTTTGCATCTTTTGAGTGATGCTTGTAACGTCTTCCGTCAACATTTAGTCGAAGGATTAGTCGTCAATGAAACCAAAGTCAAAGAATTTTTAGATAATTCCTTAATGCTAGTCACTGCCCTCAATCCCCATATTGGTTATGACAAAGCAGCAAAGGTGGCAAAAATCGCTTTCCAACAAAATATAACCCTAAAACAAGCCGCCGTAGAACTCGGTTTTTTAACCGCAAAGCAGTTTGATCAATGGGTAATTCCTGAACAAATGGTTAAGCCCTAAAGTCATTATGGTACTAATTTTTGCTCTTACTTCATAAAAATTATTGCTTCTCCTCTAAACGACCTTTTACGATCACGGTGAATCTTTACTTGGAGGACTAAACGATGGGCGCTATCATTGCGGCGATCACCACTTTAATCAGTTGGAGTGCATTTATCACGGTGAAATCCGGGGATAATCCTAAAATCTCCGCTGCCTTACGTCCCATTACCTTTTGTATTGCTTTATTAACATCGGCCCTCTTTTTACAACAAACCTTGGGGCGGGGTATTGTTGTTATTCCGGCAGGGCAAGTGGGTGTCATTGAAACCATGGGCAAAGTCTCCACAAATACGTTAAATTCTGGGGTTTATTTTTTAAATCCCCTCTCCGAAGTGGTGACTTATTCTACTCGTTTACAGGATATCAAAGAAACCGTTGATACCTCGTCAAAAGAAGGTTTAGGTTTTAATATTGATGTCAGTTTACAGTATCGTCTTGATCCCCAAAAAGCCGGTGAAGTTTTTTCAACTTTGGGAGATGAAAATCAACAAAAGGAGATTATCATTTCTCGCTTTCGTTCATTGATTCGAGAGAATACTGCTAAATATGATTTGAGTGCAATTTATGGCGAAAAAAGACCTGAAATTTCCCAAACTTTAGCCCAAGCGATGAAAACCCAGTTAGAGCCATTAGGGTTTATTGTCGAAGAAGCGCTATTAAGAAACGTGATTTTGCCTGAAAATATTCAAAAAGCGATTCAAGCCAAAGTGGAAATGGAGCAGAGTAATCAGAAAAAAGAATTAGAATTGATTAGTGCCCGTAAAGATGCGGAACGCAAAATTATTGAAGCCCGAGGGGTTGCCGATTCTCAGAAAATTCTTTCCGAAAGTTTGACCGATAAAATTCTCAAAATGAAGGCGATCGAAGCGACCCAAAAATTGGCAGAATCCCAAAATACGAAGGTGTTGATTATGGGTGGTGGTCAAGATAAATTACCCTTAATTTTTTCCGATCCTTAATGAGACTAAATGTGGCGAAAAAGGCAGGAGAAACACCCCTGACCAACTTTTGTTCTTTACCCTTTAACACCACTGCTGGCTTCCGAGGGAATAATATACCGCTGCATAAAGGTAAATAAGACAATAATCGGGGTGATAGCAATAACTGAGGCCGCCGCAATCAGTCGCCAATCGAAGTCCAGGGCGCTAGCTAACTGGGCAACTCCCAACGGTAGAGTGTAGTAATCGGGCTGATCCAAGACAATTAAGGGCCAGAGAAAATCACTCCAGGAACCAATAAACACAAAAATAGAGAGAGTCACGAGGGCGGGGCGAATGGCAGGCAACATGATATGCCACCAAATCCCCAATTCCGTACAACCATCAATCCTGGCGGCTTCTTCGAGTTCCTTGGGAACCCCCTGAAAGGCTTGGCGCAACAGGAAAATACCAAAGGCCGAAGCTAGGCTAGGAAAAATAATGCCGAGGTAACTATTTCTTAGACCAAAATTAACGGCCAAAATATAGAGCGGGATCATGATCAGTTGAAAGGGAATCATTAACGTGGCCACGATCGCCGCTAGGATGGCATCCCGTCCCACAAAATTCAAACGGGCGAGGGGATAGGCGGCCAAGGAACAAAAGAGCAAATTCAGCCCGACGGTAACGGTCGAAACCAGCACACTGTTCAATAAATAGCGACCGAAGGGGTAATCCTGCCAAACCTTGACAAAATTGGCGATCGTCGGCTGACGGGGCAATAAGGTTTCCAACGTCCCAAACACATCTTCCGTGGGGGATTTCAACGCTGTACTTCCCAGCCACACAAGGGGAAACAGCATGGCGATCGCCAGGAGGATCAGAATCAAGTAAGTTTGCCAGGATTTCACCGCAATAGTCCGAGTTGTTAATCTGTGGGCTGGGGAGATTGAAAAAAGAAATGGCCCCAAAGGATAGGTTAACCTAGGGACGAATATGATCCGACCTTGACAATCCTTGCTTAAAACCGTGTCGAGTCTTTTTCAGGAAATCGTACACTACTCTACAGCAAAGACCCGTGCTTCAGCTTTAAACTTTTTGAGGGCTAGCGTAGCGTTGTCTTTGATGGCCGCGATTATTTCTAGGCCGATGCTGAACTTTGTAATCAGCCTTGCCTCACTTTTTTCATAAGGAACAACTCATGATGGATTCGTCTTCCCTGCAAACCTCTTCCCCGGCCGAACTTGCCCAGATCAAAATTGAAGATGACCGCACAGGGATGAGTGTGGCGACCCTGAAACGGGCTTTCCTAGATAATCTTTTTTATTTACAGGGCATTGATCGTTCCCAAGCGACCCCTTACGACTATTACATGGCCCTGGCTTTCACCATCCGCGATCGCCTGTTGCATCGGTTTTTAAAAACGGTGGCAACTTACAAACAGGAAGAAGTGAAGGTGGTCTGCTATCTCTCGGCAGAATTTTTGATGGGGCGTCATTTGGGTAATAACCTAATCAACCTCGGTCTTTATGACAAAGTTAATGAGGTCATGACAGAGTTTGGCTTGGATCTCGATGAAATCATTGAACAAGAACCCGATCCCGGTTTAGGTAATGGGGGTTTGGGTCGTTTAGCGGCTTGTTTCCTCGATTCCCTGGCGTCTTTGGAAATTCCGGCGATCGGTTACGGCATTCGCTACGAATTCGGGATTTTCCACCAGCGTATCCAAGACGGTTGGCAGGTAGAAGTGCCGGATAATTGGTTACGGTTTGGGAATCCCTGGGAACTGCCCCGCCCCGATGAATCGGTGGAAGTCAAGTTGGGGGGCCATACGGAAATTATCCACAACGAAAAAAATCAACCCAAAGTGGTTTGGATTCCTGAACGCATCATTTTGGCGGTTCCCTATGACACGCCGGTTCCGGGTTACCAAACCAATACGGTGAATCCGCTGCGGCTGTGGAAAGCAGAAGCCAGTGAAGAATTTAACTTTGAGGCTTTCAATTCGGGACTGTATGACCGAGCGGTAGCGGAAAAAATGGATGCGGAAACCATTTCTAAAGTCCTCTATCCCAATGACAACACCCCGGCCGGTCGGGAATTACGCTTAGCCCAACAATATTTCTTTGTTTCGGCGTCCCTACAGGATCTCGTCCGTATTCACCTGCGCACCCACCCTACCCTGGATGATTTCCATGAAAAGGCAGCCATCCAACTCAACGATACCCACCCCGCTGTGGCGATCGCCGAAATGATGCGGTTATTGGTGGATCAGTTTAACTATGACTGGGAGCAGGCTTGGTCGATTACCCAAAAAACCTTTGCCTACACTAACCACACCCTGATGCCAGAGGCCCTAGAACGGTGGTCTGTGGACTTATTCGCCAAGTTGCTGCCCCGTCATCTGGAAATTATTTACGAACTGAACCAACGCTTTTTGACCGACTTGCAAACCTGGTTCCCCAATGATCAGGACTTGGTTCGTAGTTTGTCCCTGATTGAAGAAGGTCACGGCAAGCAAATTCGTATGGCCAACCTGGCCTGTGTCGGTAGCCATGCCATTAACGGGGTCGCCGCCCTCCACACCGAACTGCTCAAGAAAGATACCCTCAAGGATTTTGCCAAGCTCTGGCCGCAAAAATTCTTTAACAAAACCAATGGCGTTACACCCCGGCGTTGGATTTTATTGAGCAATCCCCAACTTTCCGCTTTAGTTACCGAAAAAATTGGCGATGGTTGGCTGAAAAACTTAGATGAAATGCGTCAGCTAGAACAATTCATCAACGATAAGGATTTCTGTCAACGGTGGCGGGCCATTAAACAGGAAAATAAACGGAGTTTAGCGGCCTATCTGCATAAGTACCGCAACATCGAAATGGATGTTAATTCCCTCTTTGATGTCCAAGTTAAACGTATTCATGAATACAAACGTCAACACTTGGCCGTCCTCGAAATTATCACCCTGTATAACCGCATTAAACATGATCCCCAAGCGGCGATCGTGCCCCGTACCTTTATTTTTGGAGGGAAAGCCGCACCAGGTTATTTCACTGCCAAACTGATCATCAAACTGATCAACGCCGTAGGGGAAGTGGTCAACAAAGATCCCGATGTGCGGGGTCGCCTCAAAGTGGTTTTCTTGCCTAACTTCAACGTGTCCCTGGGGCAACGCATTTACCCCGCGGCCGACTTATCTGAACAGATTTCCACCGCCGGTAAAGAGGCATCTGGCACGGGCAACATGAAATTTGCCATGAACGGAGCCCTGACCATTGGAACCTTAGATGGCGCCAATATTGAAATCCGCGAGGAAGCTGGGGCGGAGAATTTCTTCCTCTTTGGTCTAACCGCCGAAGAAGTTTATGGACTCAAAGCCCAGGGCTATAACCCCTATGGTTATTACGAAAATAATGCCGACTTGCGAGCGGTGATTGATCGCATTGCCCGTGGTTATTTTTCCCCCGGCGAACCTGATCTATTCCGCCCCATTGTGGATTCCTTGCTCCACCATGACCCTTATATGTTATTCGCTGACTACCAAGCCTATATTGAGTGTCAAGATCAAGTAAGTAAAACCTACGAAGATCAAGATAAGTGGACGCGGATGTCGATTTTGAATTCGGCGCGGATGGGTAAGTTTTCCTCTGACCGTACGATTCGGGAATATTGCCAAGAAATTTGGGATGTGCCCCCGGTTAAAATTTCCCTAGAGGAATATCATCCTGAGTCCAATGGCTAGGGCGAAGTGGGATTAATCCTTTTTCGGAAAAATGGCTTAAAAGCTAACATTGCATCAGTCATCATCTGTCCGTGGCAAATTTACGATGGACAATGGTGGCTGATTATTATTGAGGAGATCAACAGGATGCTTTGGCCGTATAAAACACCGGGGATCACCGACGATCTGTTTGAACGCTTACCCGGTATTCCCTTAAGTAAACGGGAGGTAAGGCTGTTAATCATTTCAGCCTTGCAACTGCGGGAAAATTCGATTATTTGGGATATTGGGGCAGGAACAGGGACGATTCCGGTGGAGTTGGGTTTAATTTGTCCCAATAGCCAAATTATGGCAGTGGAACGGGATGAAGAGGTGGCCGGTTTAATTCGTCGCAATTGCGAACGGTTTGGGGTGGAAAATGTGACGGTTTATGAAGGCAGTGCGCCAGATTGCCTGGGAGCATTAGGGCAGGCTCCGACCCATATTTGCATTGAAGGAGGACGACCAATTAAGCAGATTTTGCAGGAAACTTGGCAGCATTTGACCCCCCATGGTCGGTTAGTGGCGACGGCCAATAGCTTGGAAGGTCTTTATGCCATTTCCGAAAGTTTGTCCGAGTTACAAGTTCGCAACATTGAGGTGGTGCAGGCGGGAGTTAATCGTTTAGAAAAACGGGGTCTGCAACAAATTTTTGCAGCGGTTGATCCGACGTTTATTTTGAGTGGGGAAAAGTTGTCTTAAGGGCGTGATGTGGTTGAAACCAGACTCCCCAAGTCTTGATGTTAGCTTCTGTTCTACAATGAACGATAAGAAAAGGTTAACAGCCCGGGCTCCTAGGTTAGTATTTCGCTGCATTTTGGTCTTTTTTCCTCGTTACCATGCCTACTCAACGAATTATTAGTGCGATTATTGGCATTGCTTTGGCGATTGCTCTGTTAATTTTGGGGGGCTGGTATTTTAGTGTGGCGATCGCCTTAGTGATTTATTTGGGACTGCGGGAATATTTTCAATTAGTACGGGCTAAGGGTATTGCCCCCGCCGGTAAAACCACCATTGTTTTATCCCTATTACTGCTCCTCTGTGCCACCGCAACCCCTGGGTTAACCGACGCTTTTTTCCCGTTGACCGGGGCTTTAATTTGTTTTTACTTACTGTTTCAGCCCAAAATGGCCACGATCGCCGACATTTCCACCTCCTTGCTGGGGCTCTTTTATGGCGGTTATTTACCGAGTTACTGGGTGCGTTTACGCTTAGGCGACAGCGCCTTGACCCCCCAGTTCACAGAGGGTTTAAACTTACCGCTTAATGGATTTTGGCCCAATTCTTGGCTACATCCCGAAGCCTTTCCCGCCGGTTTATTGGTCACTGTCTTAGCTTTCGCCTGTATTTGGGCGGCGGATATTGGAGCCTACATTATGGGCAAGTGGTTAGGCCGAACTCGTTTATCGGATATTAGCCCCAAAAAAACGGTGGAAGGATCATTGTGGGGAGTAATCGGCAGCATTTTGGTGGCCATGTTGGGCGCGTGGTATTTACATTGGCCCTATTGGGAAATTACGGGAGCACTGTTGGGTTTATTGATTGGCGTCGTGAGTTTATTGGGGGATTTAACCGAATCTATGATGAAACGGGATGCGGGGGTTAAGGACTCTGGGCAGTTAATTCCGGGTCATGGGGGAATCTTAGACCGTACCGATAGCTATGTATTTACTGCCCCTTTGGTTTATTATTTTGTCGCCTTATTATTGCCAGTTTTACAAAATATCAACACCCCCCATTAGTCGCCATCATCTTGCAAAGTAACAGTGTATAAACTCACCAAGCGAGCCACAAAAATAGCTGGATAAAGTTGCCCGACAATGGATTCTAGGTTAGCGAGGCCCATGGCAGCAGAAGCAGTTGGTGTAATGTCCCCATAGCCCACGGTGGTCAGGGTGGTAAAACTAAAATACAGCAAAGTAAAATCAGGATTACCCTCATTTTCCTGCAATTCAATAAAGTTTTCGGGGTTAAAGTTAAAAACAATACGATACAGTAAAAACCAAAAAATACCAATTAATAAATAAACACAAATTGCCCCGGTAATAATATCTTGATCCACTTTACTAGCCCCATTAAGTTGGCGACTCAAGGTGGCGATCGCTACCCCTAAAAAAATGACAAAGATAACATCGGCAAAGGTGGAAATTTTTTGCGAAATAGAATGATCTTGAATAAGGATGTTGGAGATGCTTCCCCCTAATGCCCCAATAATTAATCCGTTTAAAATTCGTCGCCAATATCCAGTGACCGCCGCAGTCCGAACCATCAAAAAAATAGTCAAACTAAGTAGAAAAGATGTAATGTTGGCGGCAAAGGGAATGTCAACAAAGGAGACAAACAAAAACAGGGCAATAATTGACCAAAAAAGTTGACGGTAGCGCCAACCATGGAAAAAAGGCTTGGGAAATTTATTTAACATAAATGATATTTGGGGCAAATAAAGTTTCTAGCTTCTACACCAGAATTTTTAGGGAGCCAGCATATTTGATTGTTTCGCAAATGTTGACAACGGGAAAGTATTGTTCAATATTTAAGAATAATAGGGACGACTAGTAGTCAGTCAAGTAGTAATTGATGGGTAAAAGAGGGAGAATGGGGAGGTCCTAAATTGTCAAGAGAAATGATGCCGAAAAAAAAATACATAGTGA
>Ga0315905_10004316_pt1 | contig 14495 bp, 13 predicted proteins | sample LakEriMetagenome_5_FD_203522 | JGI IMG/M metagenome (GOLD analysis project Ga0315905, IMG submission 203522) | Freshwater fungal communities from buoy surface, Lake Erie, Ohio, United States - Buoy 4 MA121 | ecosystem: Environmental > Aquatic > Freshwater > Lake | place: USA: Lake Erie, Ohio... | reverse complement strand
GATTTCCTCAAGGAGAAAGATGATGAAGCGTTCAATACTGACCCTGTCCGTTCTGGCACTAGCATTCGCCGGTTGCAATACCTGCGGTTCCTGGAGGCCGAACTTCGGTAGTTTCAAGAGCTGTTTGCATAGTGCATCGAACGTCGGAGCGCCCTGCGATGCAGGATGTGAGCCAGGGCAGGCCGACGGTTGCCAAAGCTGCGGTCAAGCCGGTAGCGCTAACTACGGCGGATACGGAGAAACCGTGATCGGTTCCTACGAGACCCCGATGAGCTCGAGCGTCTCGGGTTCGGTCGATGGGATTTCGATCGGCTCGACCCTGCCGAGCGGTTCGGTCCCCTCGGGCACCTCGTTGCCCCCCGGATCGTACTCCGGCGGCACCACCCCCATCCGTGGCGAGACCATCCGACCAAAACCCGCGAATTAGTTGGCGACTTCTGGGCTTCTCTTAGGTTGAATCCTCCTCCAAAATGCGGTTACTGAAAAAAACTCCGCATTCCCCAGGACGAAACGATCTGTGAGCCCAACCGACTCTTCGAATCCGAGCCCAGTGGTAGACAAGTCCACCGAACGTGTTCGAAGGATGTTCGCCGAAATTGCCCCTCGGTATGACTTCCTCAACCACCTACTGTCGTTGAATATCGATCGCTATTGGCGGCGTCGGACTTTGGATCTTCTGGATCCAAAGCCTGGGGATCCCTTTTTGGACGTCTGTACCGGAACGGGAGATCTAGCCCTGGCGGTTGCCAAAAGGCTCGATCGGAAAACGCAGGTGATCGGAAGCGACTTCTGCGGAGAAATGCTCCACTTCGCGCGTCAAAAGCAGCACAAGATGCAGCTTGGTCAATATCCATTGGCCTTTCTCGAAGCCGACACAACTCGACTGCCATTCGAAAACGACCGCTTTCAAACCGTGAGCGTCGCGTTCGGCCTGAGGAACGTTGTCGACACCCTCGAAGGGCTCAAAGAGATGATCCGTGTCTGCCGCCCGGGAGGAACCGTCGCGGTCCTGGAATTTTCCCAGCCGACTCTCCTTGGACTCAAACAACTTTACAATTTCTACTTCCGCAGGGTCCTTCCGGGAATCGGGAATCGAATCGCCAAGAACTCCAAGGAGGCTTATGCCTACCTCCCGGCGAGCGTCTCTCAGTTTCCTAGCGGCCAAGCGATGGCCGACCTGATGAAACAGGTGGGCTTGGAACAAGTTCGCTTTGTTCCGATGACCTTTGGGGTAGCGACCCTCTACTATGGGCGAAAGTAGTTCGCTCGGCAAACCATGAATTCTCCGAATGATCCCCCGATCGTCCTTGCGATCACCGGCGCCAGCGGCGCTGCCTACGCAGCGCGACTCCTCCAGCAACTTGCGATACGTGGTGAACATATTCACCTGCTGGTCAGCCCTTCGGGCGCGGCGGTCGTCGCCCAAGAACTCGGCGTAGAACTCGGGCCCACCCGAGACAATGTGCGCACGCTTTTGGGGTACTTCTGGCCAGAGCCTACCAAGCACGCTTGGAAACCATTGACCGACGAACAGATCGAGGAAGCCTCCAAAAAGATCGTCCACCACGATTATCGGAATTACTTCACCCCGATTGCAAGCGGTAGCTTTTTGACCAAAGCGATGGTCATCTGCCCTTGTTCCGGGGCGACCCTCTCGGGCGTCGTGCATGCATCGGGAAACAACCTGATCCAACGCGCCGCAGATGTGCATCTCAAAGAACATCGCAAACTGCTGCTTGTGCCCCGAGAGACCCCTTTATCTGTCTTCCAATTGGAAAACATGACCAGGGCAGCCCAAGCAGGTGCGGTTGTCATGCCGGCCATGCCCGGTTGGTACCACGGGGTTTCGACTCCGGTCGATCTGATCGACTTTGTGGTCGCTCGGATCCTGGATCAGTTGAAAATTCCGCACGAACTGATGAAGCGTTGGGATGGCCCCTCGCTCGAGGCGCATTCGAACCACGCCCAAAGCGGTGATGCTTAAGAAGTGATTTCTAGCATGTGGATCAAGTTTCAGCGGTTTCTAGAACTCATCCGGTTTAGCCACACCATTTTTGCACTTCCGTTTGCCCTGCTGGCGTCCTTTTGGGCTTGGATTGTTCCGTCTCCAATCCCAGAGATCCAGGTTCGATTCGGATGGTCCTCCGGACTCGGGATCCTGCTTTGCATGGTCTTTGCCCGTAGTTTCGCCATGGCTGTCAATCGGCTTTTGGATCGGAAATGGGATGGGGAAAACCCCAGGACCGCCAATCGCCATTTGCCCGCGAAGCTTCTTGGTGTCTCAGAGGTCGGCTGGTTTACTTTGCTCTGCGGAGTCCTTTTCATCGCCTCGTGCATGCTGTTTTTGCCGAACCGATTGCCTGCGATTTTGAGCTTGCCGGTGCTGCTGTTTCTAGGCGGCTATAGCCTCGGAAAAAGGTTCACTTGGTTGGTCCATGTGTGGCTCGGCGCCGCTTTGATGCTCGCCCCCATCTGCGCTTGGATCGCTCTGCGCGGTGAGATTCTCTCTCAGGCTCCTTACGACCTTTTGCCTGCCGTTTGGCTCGGAGCAGTCGTTTTGCTCTGGGTGTCGGGATTCGACATCCTGTATGCCTGCCAGGATGCGGAGTTCGATCGGCAAGCTGGCCTTTCGAGCATCCCAGCCCGTTTTGGCATCCGCGGTGCTTTGAACATCGCCAAAGTCCTCCACTTTTCCATGTGGCTCGTCGCCATGGGGATGACCTTCTGGGCTCCCGAACTGTCCTTGGGCTGGCTGTTCCGAACCGTCATGCTCGCAGTAGGAGGCTTGCTAATTTATGAGCATTCCGTCGTTTCTGAACGCTCCTTGGATCGTATGCAATTGGCATTTTTCCAGCTCAACTCCATAATCAGCGTCCTGATTCTAGGGGCAGGAGCCCTAGACGCTTGGTTAAAATAAGCTGAGCTCAACAGTGTACATATTGTGCTCCCTGCGAGCGAGTTCCTACGGAGCTAGCAACGCAAAGTCAAAAAAGGCGAGCACGCCAAAAACGCAAGAGACTACTGGGCACTTGCCGAGATCCATCCATGAACCAAGCACAAATCCAAGACCGTTTCAAGAGTATCCGCGACAAGGTCGAGCAGGGGGGCCGCTTGAGCCTCGATGACGGCATTTTCCTCTACGACCCCGAGGTTTCGCTGCATGCGGTGGGTGAATTGGCCAACTGGAAACGCGAGCAGATCAATGGCAATGTGGGTTACTACAATATCAACACCCACCTGAACCCAACGAACGTCTGCGTCTATCGCTGCCGTTTCTGCGCGTTCCGCTCCGATCTGCGAGACCCCAAGGGTTATGCGATGAGCGACGAACAAATCATCGCCAGAGGACAGGAAGCCCACGATAACGGCTGTACCGAGATGCATATCGTCGGCGGGCTGCACCACAAACTCGGTTACGACTGGTACCGTGGCATCCTCGAAAAACTCCATGCCGCGTTCCCAAAGATCCACCTCAAAGGCTGGACGGCCGTCGAGATCGACTGGTTTGAATTCCTCACCAAAAAAAGTATCAAAGAAGTTCTAGGCGATCTCCGCGAAGCTGGATTAGGAAGCATGCCAGGGGGAGGTGCGGAAATTTTCCATCCTGAAGTTCGCGATCAAATCTGCGAGCACAAGGCCAACGCGACCAAGTGGATCGAGATCCATCAAACCGCCCACGAGATTGGACTCAAGACCAACTGCACGATGCTCTACGGACACGTCGAACAGGCCTACCATCGCGTCGATCACCTGCTGAGACTCAGAGAATTGCAAGACAAAACCGGTGGCTTTCAAACGTTCATTCCCTTGGCGTTCCACCCCGAGAATACCAAGCTTTCGCATCTGAAGAAACCTTCGGCTCTGATGGACCTAAGGACCGTCGCTGTGAGCCGTTTGATGCTCGACAATGTCCCCCATATCAAAGCGTATTGGATCATGCTCGGGATTGGTACGGCTCAGGCCGCCCTAGCCTACGGCGCTGACGACATCGATGGAACAGTCCGTCACGAACTGATCTATCACGATGCAGGTGCAACGACTCCGGAATGCCTGAGCGTCGAACAGATCCAGCAACTGATCGTTGAGGCCGGAAGAGAACCGGTCGAACGCGATACGGTCTATCGCAAAGTACATCGCGATCCAGATCAATTCACGCAGTGGTCGGTAGGCGAAGAAGTTCTAGTCAACGTCTAGGGCTTCCTAAGCGAGCAACTCCCGCACAACCCGCGCCGGCCGGTTCGAAGTGATGAATTGCTGGGTGTTGTTGTAAGGAAAACTCACCTTGGTGTGGTCGAGTCCAAACAGGTGCATGACCGTCGCTTGAAAATCGTTAGGGGTGACCAGTTGTTCAACGGCCTTGTGCCCGAACTCGTCGGTCTTTCCAAACGCCATCCCGCCCTTGATACCACCCCCGGAGAGCCAAATACTGAACCCTTGGCCATTGTGATCCCGGCCAGCCCGTTCGGGACTGCCGTGATCTTGGGTCACCGGCAAACGACCTATCTCTCCGCCCCAGTGGACCAGTGTGGAATCGAGCAAGCCTCGTTGCTTGAGGTCCGCAACTAAGCCTGCGACCGGTTTATCGGTTTTGCGGCATATCGCGGGCAAATTCTTCTGGATGCTATCGTGATGATCCCAAGGTTGGCCGGAGTGGAATAATTGCACGAAACGAACTCCTCGCTCGATGAGTCTTCGAGCCAAAAGGCAGCGTGTCCCATACTCGCGCGATTCAGGATCATCGATCCCATAAAGACTTAAAGTCGCTTGGGTCTCTTTGGAAATATCGAGAGCATCGGTTGCTGCGAGCTGCATTCGTGCAGCCAACTCATAGGTCGCCATCCGAGCGTTCAACTCCGGTTCATCAGGATGATGGACCGTATGTTGCTTATTGATCTCATGGAGCAGTTCCAGGTTTTGCTGCTGCATCTGGCCTGCCAAATGAGGGGGCGGTTGGAGATTGAAAATCCGTGGCTCCTTGGGCCTGAGCACCGTGCCTTGAAACAGCGCTGGCATAAAACCATTGGACCAATTCGTCACCCCATCGACCGGATGTCCGCCGGGGTCGCTTAGGACCATATAGGCCGGTAGATCTTGAGACTCACTCCCGAGGGCGTAAGTCAACCAAGAGCCTAGGGTCGGGCGGCCAAGGATTCCCGGAATCCCTCCATGAAAGTAGCGTATCGAAACCTCGTGCCCGTTGTTGCCCGTATGCATGCTGCGAATCAAACAGATATCGTCGATGACCCCAGACGTATGAGGCAACAGCTCGGACAATTCGGTGCCGCAGTTCCCGCGAGGCGCAAAGGCAAACGGACTCCCAAGAAGCTTCTTGCTTGCTTGGTTGACGAACGAAAATCCCACGTCACCCTGGTAATCGGTCCCATGGAACTTGGTCAACTCCGGCTTCGGATCGGTAAGATCCATGTGGGAGGGGCCGCCGTGTTGGAACAGCGAGATCATCGCCTTGGCCTTAGGCTCGAAATGAGTTGCTCTTGGGTGCAGATCCCTATGGGGCTTGTCCTTGATTACCGGTGGTTGCCCACGGGCGGCTTCCTGAGCCAACATCAGCTCCAAGGCGATCGCGCCGACACCCATCCCTATTTGCTGCAACCAACGGCGTCGTTGAGGCATCCAAAGTTCATCGTCGTGCATCGAATCGGTCATGGAAGTAGCTCGAAGTTTGGGAGAGTCAATCGAGGGGACGGTTAGTCAACGTAGAGAAATTCGTTGGTGTTGAGCAACATATGGCAGATGTTGGTCAGCACCTGAGACGTCGGTGTGCTGCCGCTGCTGAGCCGCTGGGGCTCGCGATAGAGCAACTCCAATTGCGCAGGGACAAAACGGCTTAAGACCGCCAATTCCTTATCCGTCGGAAATCGGTGCAGGATGTGTTTCCATGCGGCGATGATTTGATGTCCAAGGGCCGAGGTGTCCTCTTGCTGGAGCCGAAATCCAATCGCCGAATCGAAAACCATCGAATTTCTTGTTGGCTCGCCTGGCTGCAGAGCCGTTGGGTTCAAAGTGATCTTAACCGTCCAAGTGAACGAGTCGGAGGTTTCCTGCTGACCGCACTCGAGCACCAGATCGATCGCATCGCCGGCCTCGACCGCTAGGTTCGCCACAGCCGTTGAGACCGAACCGGCTTGGATGCTCCAACTGCCAGCCTGCCCAAGCTTCGAGCTGACAAACCCGATCACGCCGTCGCCGTTGGGGCTGCCGTGCGAGAGCGACCCACTGATTTCCACAGTCCCCGATTCCGGCGCGATCCAACGCCGGATCGCCGGATAAACTGGGTTGCCAGGATGTCCCCCCGATTCGGTGAGGAAAACCCAGCCTGTCGTCGCATCGGGGACTTGAACCCCGGGATGACTCCGGCCCTGAGTCTGTTGCGAAAACTCGGAAAACCCTTCGACTTTGCCATTTTCCTTGTTCAACGTACCGGTGCCATAGCGCCATGGGGACGCAGGAGCCGTCGGCAATCGCCATTCCGAACCGGCTTGAGGAGCGGCTTGAGACGCAGACTCTGATTTTGATGTGCCCGATTGGGCGATGACCCGTTTGGCGATCTTTTCGGATTGCTCCAAGAGGAACTCGTTGTTCATCATCATCAGCGATTGCGGCGCGACGGTCGAACTCGGACGCGACTCGCACAGGACTCCCATGACCGGAGCATCGAACGCTTGAAGCAGTGCGACGGGCTGGGTCCGTCGCCATTTGGCATACAGACTCCTTCGAGGCTGGGCCGGATCGAGTCGGACTTGTCCAGCCTCGTCCTCTTGAAGAGGGATCGGTGCCCCGAAAAGCTCGGGTTTAAGCTCACCGGATAGCCCAAGCACACTGTCGCGCAGGACCTCGGCATCGATTCGCTGAAGATCTCGTCGCCAATAAAATCGGTTCTCAGGATCGATCGAATCGCCAGTAGGATTGCGGATGGAGGATTGGCGGTAAGCGGTCGAAAGAAGGATCCGACGATGCAGATGCTTGAAACTCCAGCCGTGCTCGATCCAATCCAAGGCGAGCCAATCGAGCAACTCAGGGTGGGTTGGAGGACTTCCTAGTTTTCCAAAGTCGCCGGGCGTTGCCACGATCGCTTTGCCGAAATGATGCATCCAAACGCGGTTGACCATCGCTCGAACGAACAGAGGGTTGGGCGGATCGGTTTGGGTCAACCACTTGGCAAAAGCCAATCGTCGACCGCTCGTCGGGAGGCTAGGATCATCGTCGTTAAAATGTCTGTTGGCAGTCTCATCGACCAAAACGCTCAATTTCCCGGGAGAGACTTCACGGGTCGGTTGATTCAGATCCCCTCGATGAAAGAGCTTGGTCACCGGTAGGTGCCCTGGGGGTTCGCTGAGGGCTTGCAGGAAAGTCTCGGCCGGTTTTTTTGCTCTGGTCTCGGCAATTGTCGCATCGAATTTCTTGAGCTCCTCGGCTGCCTCAGGCAGATACTGGTAAAGCACTCCGGGCGAAATATTGACGCTCGGGTGTTTGTCCAGAAGCATTTTTTGCTCTTCGGTCCGCTTGTCGACCGGAGATTCGTAGGCGGAGCGCAGCATGGTGCGAAGCGGCTCTTCGAACTTCATCAGCTCTTTGTCCAAGGCATTCTTGATGAACTCGGCTTCCTTGGTTGCGCGTTGGGCACTGATGGCTTGAGCTTCCATTTCGATTTTCGACGAAAGCTCGACCTCGGCTTGGGTGATCAGGGAGACCAAGCGTTCGGAGGGCGTTTTCCATGCGAGCGGGTCAAGCGCTGGAGCTAGGACTGCTCTCAGGGCGAAGTAATCTTCATGGGAAAGAGGATCGTAGCGGTGGTCATGGCACTGCGCGCAATTCAAACTCGATCCCAAAAGGGTACTGCCGATCACTTGAAGGGTATCTGCAATCGTCTTGTTGCGAGCCTCTGGCGAATTATCGCCACTTGCCGTTCCGTCGGCGGTCATCCTCAGGAATCCCGTCGCGGTCAAAAGCTCGATTTGGGTTGGGGTCCAATCGCCCTGTTTGGGACCTGCAAGTTCATCCCCTGCAAGCTGCTCGACGATGAACCGATCGATGGGTTTGTCTTGATTCAGTGAAGCGATGACATAATCGCGATAACGCCAAGCCCAAGGTCTCTCTGCGTCGGCCAATGTCGCGCCATCGCTATCGGCATATCCGACTGCATCCAACCAATGACGCGCCCAACGCTCGCCGTAGTGGGGACTTTGCAGGAGCGAATCGACCAACTGTTCGTACCAGTTGCTCTCGGCAAACTGCATCCAATGCTGGAATTGCTCGTCGCTCGGAGGTAGACCGATGAGGTCCAAAAATACGCGTCGGACCAAGGTCTCTCGGGGTGCATCCGGAGAGAACCTCAATCCTTGCGGCATCGTTTGTGCGAGCACCTGATCGATCCCGTTGCGGATTCGATCTCCATCGATCTGGATTGCAGTCGATGGCTTGGCCACTGGACGGTAAGCCCAATAAGAGCGTTCGGCGTCGGTCAGTGGGATTCCAGGTCCGATGGTTTCGGGCTCCGGACGGTGCGTCGGTGCTCCGGATTCGATCCAAGCCCTCAATAGCTTTTTCTTTTCCTCGGAGACTTTCAAGGTCCCGGGGGGCATATCCTCCGACTCGATGCGCTGCAGGATCAACGAAGCATCTGGATTACCTGCAACCAAGGCTGGACCTGAATCCCCGCCCTTGACCATCAAACGCACGAGCCTCAGATCGAGCGAACCTTCGTGCGTTTCCGTTGCCCCATGGCAATCCAAGCAATACTCGCGCAGGATTGGACGAATGTGGGACTCAAACTTCGGTTCCTCTGCCGAGCTGATGCCACAAGCAGCAGCGATCGCCAAGCTCGCTACGATCCGAGCCAATAAAGAAAAACTATGCAACATCGAATATCAAGCTGGTAGGCGGGGAGGTTTAGCGGGGAGGTTGAGGCGGGGAGGGCATAAGGCAGTATCGGCGGCGATCGGCGAGACCGAGAAGTTGACTCGTGCTCGTGCTCGATGCCCTGATTATACCCGCTCAGGGGTTCCGTGGCACCATCGAATTTCATTGCCATCCTTATCAACATCGCCACAATTCGCACCTGTTTGGATCTCAGATCGAAAGGCAATAGACGTCAAGTAGATCGACCGAGTTCAGCTAGTGCGCGCAGCAGACTCTATGCACGTCTAGAGGGCCGATCGAGCACTTGGCTGCAATTCATTGTTCGTGCTTCTTCTCGTACTCGTACTCAGCATCGCGGTACTCGTACTCGTACTCGAAGCGACCGAGTATAGCAATCCGACCCATTGATCCGCAAGTTCCAGCGAATCGCCTCGATCAACGATCGGCAGTGCCGCAGTTCAAACAGCCATCGAGTACGTGTACCGTTTCACTGAGTACCGCTTCGCTGAGTACGAGTACGACGAAATCCGATGCGAGGCACGATCATGGTCGAATACGACATTTGTGACCGAGTGCTAGACGCCAGCGAGCAAAAGAACGGGCCGAAGCATCAAAGCGGGTGATGGGATTCGAACCCACGACTTCCAGCTTGGGAAGCTAGCACTCTAGCCGCTGAGTTACACCCGCAATGTGATTGCATCCCTACCATATCCTATCGGATCAGGAATACAAGCCATCAGCGGCGGAAGAGGACACTGTAGTTTTCTCCTTCTAATTCGTAGCTCGCTTTCTCCCAACTGACGGCGATCTTGGAATCCGAGTCGGCGAATTCTCGGATCCAATTGCCGCGTCTCCAAGCGGGCGAATCGGCAGGTGGCATGCGCATGGCAAGCTGGATTTCTTGCTCGGAGACCAAAGGGGACAATTGCAGATTCTCCATGAGCTGGCGAAAGTAACCTTCGGATGTCAGTTCGTGGTAACGGATGTCGATCTTTTTCTTGACGCTCCAATCGGTGTCTTTACCCAGTTGTTGCAGGAGCCAGAGCTTGCTGATCCAGTCGATTCGGCCGACGAGCAACATCGGCGGCTGATTTTGATTTTTAGGCATCGCGTCGATCTGATTGAGGGTCATCTGCCAGAGCTCGATGATCTCCCAAGCTTCCCGGGGAACCTCGGACTTTTTCTCGAGCCAACTTTTGATAGTCCTCAAGTAGATTCGAGATAGGTCTCGGGACTTGTAGTCGAGCCCTTTGCGATCCGGCATCGAACGGACCAACATCCAGTCTCGGGCATACTCGCGAATTGCGGTGGTGGCCGAGCGCAACTGAATTGCCTCGACGGTAGGATTCTGCTCAACCCAGTCGAGGACCAGTGCCGTCGAGCCGAGCCTGAGCCACTGCGATTGCTGACACATCCCGGAATCGCCGATCGCGATCTCGATTCTTTGAATCGGACCGAGCAATTCGAAGAAATTCGTCAGGCTCCAATAAGGCCCCGAAAGAAGCTTGCGCAGCAATGGATCGCAGCGGAACATCGGGCGATGGGCATTGTAACTCCCAAACCCAATCTGTCGGTCGACCATCGCGGCGCGGGAACTGATCCAGAACTTGGATTCCGGATCGAGGTATCCGGCTCCATCCAAGAGGCATCGAGAGGCCAAGAAAGCAGACGCGTTTCGCCGATGGGGTCGCAAGGCCACTGTGTAGAGCAGAAGTCCGAACAGCCACACGATAGGCGCATGGAGCTGGCGTAGTCCCCAAGCACCCAGGATCCATTGCCAGGGGGCCATGGGGAAGCCTAAGAGGCAATCGTGGCTTTGCAAGGAATCGAGCTTGTTGGCTGATGTCTTGTCGTTGCCCCAACCGGCCATGCCGAGCCCCCGATGGCCCAGCGAGATCAGCAGCATGCTGCCGAGCCAAAGGGCTGCAAGACATCGGTAGAGAAGCAATGGCAAGAGGAGCAATACCAGGCCGATCCACCATGCGATCAACCAGGGGCCTTGTGCGATGCGCATGTCGTAGGACTCGTGCTGGCCGAGGGTATGTCCATAGGCATCGCTATTGGATTTGATGAGCGACCAGTCTTGTGACGGTCGGTGGGCCTCTAGGGCCTCTTGGAGGATTTGTTCGTTGGCCAACTGGTAGCAAACGACCTGACGTGGACTGCGAGTTTCGGGCGTTGCGATTTCAATCAGGGCGGTAGATAAATCTGCTGAGCCACCCATTTCCAGAGACAGGCTCGATCCATTGGCAAGGAACCAACGAAGGGCTTGATGGCTCGGTGCAAGCGGCAGTCGTTCTCGGATCGATTTGAGGATTGCGGAGAACTCTTGGAGCGAATCTTTTTGGGCATCTTTAGGATGCCTCCAAAACATCTCCGATTCGAGTCCGATGTAGCGATGGAGCAACCGAGTTCTACTCTCCGCTTTGTCCCGCGTCGATCTGCTCCAAATAGTTTTGGACTTGCGTCTGAGTATCTTTCTCAACGGATTTAACCCACGCTTGAAGCCGATTTTCGATCGAGGTTATCGAGGTTACGGTGGGTTCCGGATCAGGAGTGCTCCAAAGCGACGTCTCGGGCGAAGTTCCCGGTGGTGACGTTGCATCCTTGGGCGACGAAGCACTCTTCGGGATCTCGATTCGCTGGCTTTCCATCGAAGTACCTTATCCAACGCGGTAAATCCAACTCCGGCGAGCCTAGCCTCGCTAAGTTCCATTCTAAATGCCCGGCGAGCGGTTGGCGCAAGCCGGGTCAAAATTCCTTGGAATTTTTTGCGAGGTCGCGGAGTGACTAAGCGCTTTCTTTGCGTTGCGGGACCGATTTAACAGGAGTGACCTTTCCGGATTGTTCATCGAGGTCGATGGTATAGACGGTTCCTTCTTCTTGTTCGGGAAGATCGAACATGACGTCCATCATGATTTCCTCGACGATGCTTCGGAGTCCACGGGCACCGACACTCTTGGTGTGGGCTTTTTTAGCGATCGCCGTCAGGGCGTTTTCGGTGAACTGAAGCTGGCAGTTTTCCATTCCGAACAAGGCTTGGTATTGCTTGATCAGCGCATTTTTCGGTTCGGTCAGGACCTTGACCAGTCCGGAGACGTCCAAAGGTGCCAAGGCCGTAACGACGGGTAAGCGGCCGATGAGTTCGGGGATCATGCCGAATTCGAGGATATCGTCCGAGTGGACTTGGCCTAACAGCGTCGCAACGTCTTTTTCTTCTTTGATGGTGGTTCCTGGTCCGAAGCCTAAGGATTTTTTTCCTAGCCGTTTCGAGATGATTTCATCGATACCGACAAATGTCCCGCCGCAGATAAAGAGGATGTTGGTCGTATCCATCTGGATGTACTGCTGCTCGGGGTGCTTGCGCCCACCTTGGGGTGGCACGTTCGCGACGGTTCCTTCGAGCATCTTCAGGAGCGCTTGCTGGACTCCTTCTCCGGAGACATCGCGGGTGATCGAGACGTTTTGGCTGGTTTTGCCGATCTTGTCGATCTCGTCGATATAAAGGATCCCTCGCTGGGCGGCTTCGACATCGAAATCGGCTGCATGGAGGAGTTTCAAGAGGAGGTTCTCGACATCTTCGCCGACGTAACCGGCTTCGGTCAGTGTAGTCGCATCGCCGATAGCAAACGGAACGTTGAGCATCTTGGCCAACGTTCTGGCGATGAGCGTTTTGCCGCAACCTGTGGGCCCAACGAGCAAGATGTTGGACTTTTCGATCTCGATGTTGGCGTCGTCCCATCCGGCACTCAATCGCTTGTAGTGGTTATGGACCGCCACGGCCAGGGCTCGTTTGGTCTGCAGTTGGCCGATAACGTACTGATCGAGGTGCTCGACGATCGAGCGTGGGGTCGGGATATCTCCAAAGAGTTTTTTCGTCGGCCCACGGCGGCGTTGCTCTTGTTCGAGCATCGAGGAGCATAGCTCGATGCACTCACCGCAGATGTAGACTTCTCCGGGCCCTTCGACCAAGGGACCGACATCCCGATAGCTCTTGCGACAAAAAGAACAGTTCTTTTTGGTGTTGCCGTTGCCAGTAGTTTTCCTGCTGGCCATTACATCCTTACCTGACGACATACTCGACTCCAAATCTATCACTTCGTGTGGATGCTTACGGTGCACCACAACCAGCGACGGGGACACGGGTTGATTGCTCGATGGTCTGACTTCGTTGTTGAAACACGTTTTGAAACGTTAGTGTTTTGAAACAGTGATTCTAAACGAACTTTCAAACCGGCAATCCGTGCCATGGTTTTCGAGCTTTTTGGGTTTTGGTTCCTTGAGAGATCTCGGGGTTCTTCCAAGTTCGGCCTCCCAGACCGATACGTATTCATTGTGGATCTTGACGACGCTTCCTGACGGCGTCCTATCTTAACACAACAAGCTCACCGGAGACCTCGATCGCTTCCAAAGCGTTTCTTCGGTCCGATGCTATTGCTGTTTCGACGATTGCTTGTTCGTCATCTCGGGGTGTTGTTTGCTAGATGGGTTTCTCGCAAGCAACGCCTCAATCTTTCGGAATTCCTGATCGTCCAAGTCACCCTCGGTTCTCATTTCTTGAAAATTCCGCCGGAGAGCCTCCTCGATTTGCAGATTGTGAGCATTAATACTACGCAGACGGGATAAACCGTACAACGCGATCAAACTTACAAGCACCAGTACAATTACCCCAAGGATAGTTTGTACGACGGGATCTTCGAGAAACGCCGGGGCATTCATATCAGACAACTCCTCCAGTGGACGTTTGGTCAACCAAGCGACAGTTTTCGCAATTTAGTTGAAAGCTGCCGTCTATGTGCTCTGGCGAACTTTATTGACGACCTTCACTGGTCCTACGAGACTCCTTATTGGGTGAAATCAGACAAGGGAAAAACCTGAGTCATCCACGGAGCAATCGTATCCCTGGGTGGGGGAAATAGTCTAGAGATTTTCAGCGAAAATTTCTGATTTCGCTCAAGCCAGCCCGTAACGCTCCTTGGGATCCTTCAAGGCTTGGTGGAGCCGTTGGAGGGCTTCGGTTTCGATTTGTCGGACCCTTTCGCGAGTCAAACCGAGTTCCAGACCGATCTCCTTGAGGGTATGCGGGGGGGTATTGTCCAAGCCGAACCGCATCCGAAGAATGGTCGCCTCTCGAGGGTCGAGGGTTCCAACGAGCTCCAGGGCCGTCTTCAGAACGTCATGATCTAGAAGCTCATCTTCGGGACTCTTGAGCCGCTCGTCCATGACCATCTCGCCGAGCGACCAACCTTGGTCGGACTGATCCCCTTGAGGGGTGGCGTTATGGATCTGAATCGCTTTTTTGATGATCGGGAGTTTCTTCTTGGGCAATCCGAGCAAGCGAGCCGTCTCTTCTTGGGTCGGAACCCGCCCGAGGGCTTCCGACAATCGGTTGGTCGCTCGTCGCCATTTGCTGAGCAATTCGACCATGTAAGCAGGAATGCGGATGGTCTTCGAGGAATTGATCAACGCCCTTTTGATCGACTGCTTGATCCAGTAACTTGCATAGGTGCTGAAACGGGTTCCCATCTCGGGATCAAAGCCCTCGACGGCCCTGAGTAATCCGAGGTTTCCTTCTTCGATAAGGTCCTGCAAGCCTAACCCCTTGCCTGCATAGTTTC
>Ga0315905_10004315_pt1 | contig 14497 bp, 11 predicted proteins | sample LakEriMetagenome_5_FD_203522 | JGI IMG/M metagenome (GOLD analysis project Ga0315905, IMG submission 203522) | Freshwater fungal communities from buoy surface, Lake Erie, Ohio, United States - Buoy 4 MA121 | ecosystem: Environmental > Aquatic > Freshwater > Lake | place: USA: Lake Erie, Ohio... | reverse complement strand
CTAGAGTGGACTTATAGGAATTATAGGACCTGTAAGACCTATAGGACCTATCCTAAAAATGGGCGAATTACCGGATTCAGCCGTTGGCTTGGTCGATACCTCACTGAATTGTCGGTCCCCTGGGTTTCCGTATCGTTTTGCATCGCCTTAGACGTCGAATTTTTCCTTATGTCAGATGCCAAGGCCAAGCGGGAAGCTCGAGCATCGGGTCGGCTGCTGTTGGCAATTGCATCCGTTTTGGTAGCTTTTAGCAGTGGGATCGGATGCCATTCGATTCGGTGCAAATCGTTTTGGATAGGGCCGGGGGGCCCGATTCTCTCTTGCCTAGCCCACACCGCGGACGCCGACAATCATCTTAAGAGTCTGCTTGTGAAGAACCGGGGGATTCAGAGTGGACCTTTATCGGCAGGTTGGAGGGTCGATCGGGGAGGACACATCGAGACTTTGGGAGTTCGGTTTCATGGCTTCGCGTGGGAGCCGGAGGATTTCCAAGAGTTGGTATTGATCGGACACTATGGCAATGAGCGATTGAAGACCGAGCAGATAAGCGATGGGGTTGGGGTGCCGGTGGTGATCGTTCGTCGTGGCCACAGAAGTCCGTCGCTCGAGCGTCGAGATCTCGGGGATCCTCGCGAAGCGTTTCTCGGGGATACATCCGCGTTCGCGGCCACGGGGGTTTTAAGTTCGGACGGTAGCACCATCGACTTTTACAATCCGGTGAGTATTCGCCATATTGAAATCGATGGACACGAGGTTCGATTGGCTTTTGATTTGACGGCCAGCATCGCTTACGCGTTGCATTATCACCCGCAGACGCGGTTCCGCGATTTTATCTTTCCAGATCGATCCGAGGATCGATCGCGTCTGACGATGCTTGAGCCCTTCGACCCAGACAAGATTCCGTTGATCCTCGTGCATGGTTTGCTCTCGAGCCCGGATACTTATGGAGAGATTTACAATGCGTTGCGAGCCGATCCGGTATTGATGGACGATTACCAGGTTTGGGTTTTCAAGTATGCGACAGGCAAACCATTCATTCGAGCCGCTAGCGACTTGCGAGAGGAGTTGGATCGGGTGATGGAGCTTTACGATCCGGAGTTGTCCAATGAGCGACTTCGATCGAGCGTGTTGGTGGGCCACAGCATGGGCGGATTGATCACGCGGTTGATGATTTCGTATAGTGGGGAGCGGGTTTGGGATTCGGTATCAAGGTTACCGCTCGAGGCCTTGGTGGCCGACGAGTCGACACGAGCTTCGTTGGCTGAGCGGTTTTATTTCGATCCCCATCCGATGATTTCGCGAGCGGTTTTCATCGCAACACCGCATCGAGGCAGCAGTACTGCGGGACGGTCCTTGGGACGATTCGCGAGTGCTTTGGTGGTGCAGTCCGAGAGTGGGATCGATAAGGTCATCGAGGAGAACCCGGGGGTATTTCGGGAGACACTGGCCGATGGGCTGCCCACGAGCATCGACATGCTCGACCCGGACCAGCCGTTTTTGAAGATTTTGGCCAGGCTCGATTCGTCCGAGAGGGTGGCCAAGCATACGATATTGGGGGTCGGAGGTCCGCTTCTGGGGCTATTCCAGACCGATGGGTTGGTTCCGTTGGACAGTGCGCAGTTAGCCGGGGTGGTTTCGGAGCGTCAGATCCGTACAACCCACAATGGGATTCTCAAGCATCCCGAGACGGGGTTGGAGTTGCGTCGGATCCTTTTTGACCATACAGAAACCTTAGGGAAATAACAAACTCCTGGTTTGATTTTCGATTCGAATCTGGAAAATGGTTTTTGGTTTGGTAGAACATACCGCATCGGCTTTCCTCTCCTCGTTTCCTTTTTTGGAGCATGCAACCAAATGACCAATGGACCTCTCGATCGAAAACTGAACATGGGGCTTGTAGGGGGAGGGCCGGGATCGTTTATCGGCAAGGTCCATTCGATTGCGGCTTGTTTGGACAATCGAGCCACGGTCGTCGCAGGAGCTTTTTCGAGCAATGCAGAGCGTTCCTTGCAAGCGGCCCCCGACTACGACGTTTGCAAAACGAGGGCTTACGCATCCTATGCGGCGATGTTTGCCCAAGAAGCCCAGAAGCCGTTGGGCGAGCGGGTCGATTTCGTATCGGTAACCACACCTAACTCGACGCATTTCGAGGTGGCCAAAGCGGCATTGGAAGCGGGCTTCCACGTCGTGTGCGACAAGCCGATGACGTTTGATTTAGCGCAAGCCGAAGAACTTGCGGCGATTGTCGACAAGTCCAAGACGGTCTTTGCATTGACCCACAACTACACCGGCTATCCGCTGGTTCGTCAGGCGCGGGAGATGATTCTCGGTGGGGAATTGGGTGAGATTCAGGCGGTACGTTCCAACTACATCCAGGGCTGGTTGAGGACCAAGCTTGAGGATTCCGACCAGAAGCAAGCTGCATGGAGGACCGATCCGAGCAAGAGTGGAGCGGCCGGATGTTTCGGCGACATCGCCACGCATGCCTACAATTTGGGTCGTTATATGACGGGACTGTTGCCCTCGGAGATCAGTTGTCATTTGAAGGCGTTTGAGCCCGGCCGCAAGCTTGACGATTACGGGACGGCGATCGTCCGCTATCAGAACGGTGGGCTTGGGACCGTTACGGCTAGCCAGATCAGTCATGGTCGTGAGAACGATCTATCGATCGAGATCGATGGGACCAAGGGCGCTTTGTCTTGGCGTCAGGAGGATCCAAACGTGATGGTCGTTCGACAGAACGGCCAACCGCATCGGCTATACACACGCGACCCGAATGCGCCGCACATGAACGCAAGTGGACGGGGAGCTTGCCGCTTGCCAAGCGGCCACCCCGAGGCGTTTTTCGAGGCGTTCGCTAACATCTACTGTGCGGCTTATGATGCGATGATCGCCGTGACTCAGGGTGAGTCGATCGAGCGAGTCAACACGGTCTATCCGAACGTGCATGATGGGGTCGAGGGAATGTTCTTCATCCAGCAGTGCGTGGCCAGTTCGGCACAGAATGGGGCTTGGGTGCCGATGAGTCACCCGCGGGCCCGAAGTTGATGGCTGCTTCGGCGAGCGAATTTTTTCCATGAGGTAGGAGCAAGATGGTGGTATCAAAACGAATTGCGGCGTTTTTATCGGTCGGTTCGTTGGGTCTGGCCATCTTGAGCTCTGCCCAAGCCCAGGATCGTTGGCCGCAGTTTCGCGGATCGCAGTCTCGGGGGATATCCACCGAAGCAATCATCTCGGGGGGGATCGACGCGGGGGGGGCTGCAACGGACAGCAAGTTGCCCGACAAGTGGTCTTCGACGAGCAATGTGGTTTGGAAGAAGGATATTGCTGGTCGTGGTTGGTCATCGCCGGTGGTTTGGGACGATAAGGTGTTCTTGACGACGGTGATCAGTTCGGAGGCTTACGAGCCGGCCAAGAAAGGGCTTTACTTTGGCGGAGAGCGTAAGGCTCCGGAATCGGAGCACCAGTGGAAGGTTCTTTGCTTGGACTTAAAGTCCGGCGAGACACGCTGGGAAAAGCAAGTCCACCAGGGGGTGCCCAAGAGTTCGATCCACATCAAAAGCAGTTTTGCGTCGGAGACACCCGTGACCGACGGCGAGCGGGTTTATTGTTGCTTTGGTAGCTTGGGGATTTTCTGCTTGGATTTCGATGGGAACGAGATTTGGCGATCGGAGCTTGAGGCGTTGCCGACGCGATTGGGATGGGGGGCGGCCGCATCGCCGGTTTTGCATGAGGGGCGACTGTACTTTTGCAACGATAACGAGCGAGCCTCATACCTAGCCTGTTTGGATGCAGTTACCGGCGAGGAGATCTGGAGGGTTGAGCGAGAGGAGAAGAGCAATTGGTCGACTCCATTCATTTGGAAAAACGCGGTTCGAACTGAGATTGTCACGGCAGGGACGTCTCAGGTGCGATCCTACGATTTGGACGGGAAATTGCTTTGGTCTTTGAAGGGAATGTCAAGCATCACGATTGCGACACCTTACGAGGCAGAGGGATTGCTCTATGTGACCTCGGGTTATGTCGCCGACCAGACGAGACCTATTTATGCGATTAAGCCCGGTGCGAGCGGTGACATCAGCTTGGCGGAGGGTTCGACCAGCTCGGAGTCGATCGCATGGAGTGCTCCCAAGGGGGCTCCTTACAACCCATCGACCCTGGTGTATCACGGCCGCATGTATGTGCTTTACGATGCGGGCTTATTCGCCTGTTTCGATGCGGCGACGGGCAAGGAGATTTACAGTCGGCAACGGATCCCCAATGGACGGGCATTTACCACTTCTCCGTGGGCTTATGGGGACAAGATTTTCTGCCTAAACGAAGAAGGCCAAACGTTTGTGATTCAAGCGGGGGATGAGTTCAAGGTCCTCCACACCAACGAATTCGAGAGTGACGACATGGGGATGGCCAGTCCGGCGATTTTGAGAGATCGGGTTTTGATCCGAACCGCAACGCGGATTTACTGCATTGCCAAGCCGCTTTAGGCTTTTCGCAAAATCAAAAATGGGACCGGATCGTGTATAGTAGATATAGTGTTTGAGCAGCAGTTGAAGGAATTCAGGTGATTTCGAGGCGCAGCTAGCGCAGGTCTTGCATGACTGAAAATCCATCAGAAGATGAGTTGACCGAGGAATTCGACGAGATTCTGCTCAAGTTTTTGCGCGAGCATGATGCCAAAAAGGTCGTCGACCGCGAAGCGTTTTTAGGGCAATACCCCCAGTTTCGCGATCGGTTGGGCCAACTGCTTGAAACGGCCGATTGGATCGAGAAGATGGCCGGCCCGACCTTGGCAGAAATCGCCGACAAGGAGACTTCCACTGTAGGATCGATCGGTGGTGAACCGATCGGGGCTTCGGAAGGGGTGGATCAAGGGCAAGACCTGTACGATCCGAACGCCGCGACGATCGACGCAACCGCGAGGCCTCGTCGGATTCAGGGCGAGGAGTTCGATTTCAGCCTCTCAGAGCTCGCCGGATCGGGGGGAAAGATCTCCGAATTTCCCTCGCTCGAGAACAGCCAAGCCGCCCTGCCATGCCGTTTCGGAGACTATATCCTTCAGCGTGTCTTGGGGCGTGGAGGGATGGGTGTGGTCTACCTGGCGACTCAAACCGCGTTAAACCGCGAAGTGGCCGTCAAGATGATACGGTCTGGGGCGTTGGCCAGCGACGACGAGGTCGATCGGTTTTACCGCGAGGCCCGAAGCGTCGCAAAGTTAACGCATCCGAGTATTGTGACGATCTATCATTGCGGTGAGAGCAACGGCCATCACTACTTCTCGATGGACTATATCCCAGGAACGGACTTGTCGAAAATCCTTGTCGAAGGACCGCTCGGGGCCATGCGTGCGGTCAAGTATGTGATGGATGTGGCCAGGGCCATCCATTATGCGCATTCCTACGGGGTGGTCCACCGGGACCTTAAGCCTGCGAATGTTCTGATCGATGAGAGCGATCACGTCGTGATCACCGACTTTGGGCTAGCCAAGCAGATGGGTGCCGAACAAGGTTTGACGGCTACTGGGGCGACGATTGGAACACCGAGCTATATGTCGCCAGAGCAGGCGGCAGGTAAGAGCGAGGCCCAAGGAATTGCGACGGATGTGTATGCCATGGGGGCGATTCTTTTTGCTTTGCTCACTGGCAAGCCTCCGTTTCAGGCCGAATCGGTGATGCAGACGATTATGCTGGTAATCAATAGGCCTGCTCCTCAGGTCCGGCAACAGCAGGCCAACATCCATGTCGATCTAGAGACGATCGTCGGCAAGTGTCTAGAAAAACAACCTCACCTTCGCTACGCATCCGCCGCTCACCTTGCAGACGACCTGGAACGATTCCTCAACGGGCATCCCATCGAGGCCAGACCGCCAACGCTGATGAGGCGTGCCCGTTTTTGGGTAGAGAATATCCCGATTGTCTCAGCTCTGACCGGAGGGCGACAGGTCGAACCGAGCCGCTCTCAGCGATGGGCGCAAAACCTGTTTCTTACTGCCGCTGCTGGCATATTGGCCATCGGGCTGCTGGGAAACTCCCTTTGGGATCAGTTTCGCGATGCGAGTCTTCCGAATCGAATCACCATCGCATCGGGATCCCCTGGAGGGATGTACTACGATTTGGCGGGTAAAATCTCCGATCGGATGCGGACTGGCAATGGGCGGCAACCGACGGTGACGGCCACGGGTGGGTCGGTCGAAAACCTCAAGCAATTACTCGACAAGCATGCCGATGTCGCATTGATGCAAGAATCAACGGTTCGAACCGATCAGGTCGCCGTGGTGGCCCCTCTGTTCTTCGAGCCGATCCACATATTGATCCCCCGTGGAACCGAGATTTCCAAGGTCACGGATTTGAAGGGCCAATCGGTGGTCCTAGGGAGCAAGGACTCCGGAACGCGTCAGGCGTCCTTGAAGCTACTGAAGTATTTTGGCATGAGCGAAAAGGACCTTGATATCGTCGATAGCGATTGGAATACCGTTGGTGTCCGAGAGCGCCGATTGCCGATGTTTGCGGTGATCAAGGCTGAGCAACCTGGATTGTCCGAGTTGATCACCTCTGGAGAGTATCGATTGCTCTCGATCGCCGATGCACCGAACATGACACTTGCCGAGCCGATGTTTCGGTTGTACCAGTTTCCAGCAGGCGCGTACCGAGGGAGTCTCGAGGCTCCAGTCAATTCGCTTGCAACAGCCGCCTTGATGGTGGTCCGACGCGACGCCCCATCACGGTTGGTCGAGGAGTGTCTCAAGGCTCTCTATGAGAACCATGGGTTGACCGATGGGCTGATCGCTAAGGAGATGGCCGCCGAATGGCAAGGGTTACCTTACCATCCTGCGGCCCGCAAGTATTTCGAAGAGGTCGCCAAGCGAGTCGACTAGACCAAAGCTACAGGCCGATCGACTTCAAGTTGATCGCAAACCCTCTCGATGAGTTGATCGATGGTGAAGGGTTTTTGCATAAAGTCGTTGGCACCGGCGGAACGAAGATCGGCGATCTTGTCGGCTTCGACCATCCCAGAGATGCAAAGGATCTTGACGGTGTCCATGGTGCGATCCGAACGGACGCGTTGACAGACTTCGCGGCCATTGATGTCCGGCAACATGACATCCAAGACCACCAAGTCAGGTCGAAATTCCTTGACTTGCATTCCGGCGTCGAAACCGTTGTTTGCGGTCCGGATTTCGAATCGCCCGTCGCGTTCGAAGCCGTCTCGCATCAGATCGACCAAGTCCTGATCGTCATCGACGATGAGAAGCTTCTTTCGGCCGCTTTCTAAGGCATCCGTTGGGATCCCGTTGTCTTTCATAAAGACAAAGAGATGGTCGCGAGGGATCCGACGAAATCGGCTTCCCGGTACGCGAAATCCTTTTAGTGTTCCGTTGTCAAAGCAACGGATGATTGTTTGTTGGCTGACTTTGCAAATCTTTGCAGCCTCGCCGGTCGTAAAGACTGTTTTCGTAGTGGACATGGAACTCAACCATCCTTGTTGAACGCACTCAACCTAAATCCGCTTGGCAGGTCTATCCTGTAACGCTGACCAAGCTCGCCGGAATTACCGAACTTGCCCTGGCCTGCCCCGGAGAATAGCCAACCGAAGGAAGCCAGGTCAAGACGGATTCAAGACAAGTAGATCAAACAGTTTCCGAAGGATAGGGAGTTCCCAAAGATGGGGACCGTGGGGGAACTAGGCCCAAGCTCACTGTCCGACGACCTGGAGCTTTCCATGGTCGTCGCAGTGGCCATTGTGCTGGTGGTGCAAGTGGCCATCGACCAGGTAATCGATATGGTCGCCGTGAGGGACCGCAGGGTGTCCGCATCCGGGTCCGTGCACGTGGTCGGCCGGGTGGGCCGAGCAGGCATGTCCGCCGGTGCAGGAGGCTGGGTTATGAGTCGAGACCTCCAGGACATGCTCTTCGATCACTCCGTCGAGGGTCGGGTGATGCAAGTGTCCATCGTGGAGGTAGTCGATATGTCCATTATGTTCGACTGCCGTATGCCCGCAGTCTTTTCCGTGGACATGGTCATGGTTTTCGTGGTGGTGTGACATTTTCAGATCTCTCAATTTCTTTCTTCAAAGATGAAACAAAGGGGAAAACATGGGGGGCGTTATTTTGGTGGGCAAAGCGTGCAGTCGGTCTCGCTGCCGTGAGCTAAGCCGTTTTCGATCAACGAAGCGATGTGGTTGTCGGCAAGCGAGTAGTAAATGTGCTTACCCTGTCGACGGGTGCTCACGAGCCTCTCGGCGCGGAGAAGTTTCAGGCGCTGGGAAATCGCCGGCAGGTTGTCCGATAGACGGCCGGTGAGTTCCGTAACGCACATTTCCCGTTTGGCCAGCAACGCCAGGAGTTGCAGGCGGCTCGCGTCGCCCATGGCTCGGAAAATCGCTGCGGTTCGCTTGCAAATTTCTTGGTCCAGAAGCGGCATCGGACACTTGGCCTCGAGGTGTTCGAGATCCGAGCAATCGCGATCTTCGGAAGCTTCCTCATTTCGGCTTATTTCCATCGATACCACCTACTGGGGGTTTACTAACGCTTCTTCTGCTCTGCCGTTTGCGACAGAACCAACAATCAACCACTTGATTGACTGATTGAATCTTAGGACAGTTGACGGAACTGTCAAGTGTCTTTTCGGTCGAACGTCGAAATTGAATAGCTATCACGGGTGGGCTGGGAGGCGTCTTGGACGCGTAAGGTCTGGTTTTTCTTGACATTACGTCAAGGATCCGTAGGATTAACGAAGCAAGCCGAGTGGCTTGCTGTAGACTGGGACTCTCTCGATAGATCGTCGATAGATCTTGGAGCATCAGAGCCCATCGATTGGATCCGAGTCGCCCGAGCCCAATTTTGCCCAATTGAAAACTTATCCGCTGGAGAAACGCAGATGAACCGTTGCATCATTCAAAGACATAGGGGCTTTACGCTCGTCGAGCTGCTCGTGGTCATTGCGATTATTGGGGTCTTGGTTGGACTGCTTTTGCCTGCAGTGCAAGCGGCCCGGGAGGCAGCGCGTCGGATGTCCTGTGCGAACAACATTCGCCAAATCGCAATGGCTTGCATCAATCACGAATCGGCCCGCAAGCAGCTCCCCGGCAGCGTGGGGAATTTCACTCCATTTCGGGACATCATCACCGATCCTCAACCCAACACACCTTGGTCGCCCGGACAAGTATCCTGGATGACCAATATCCTGCCTTACATTGAACAAGACAGCTTGTTTCGCAATGTAGACATGACGCGAGATGTGAGCAACGATCCGCGAAACCTGAGCGGTCCGACCCTTCCGACGGTCAACTCAAATCCATGGATTGCCCAGCAGCGAGTTTCTTTGTATCGATGCCCGAGCGACACCACTCCTACAGTACTGCCATCGCGGGCACAGCGTTCCTCGGGTGGACAGCAGTATGCCGTGACCAGCTACAAGGGAGTCGCCGGTTCGAATTGGGCTTGGGGCAATTTCCTGACCACCGGTGATTCAAACTTTGGTTCGGATCCTTATTTCAAAAACAACGGAAATGGGATCGGCAATGGTAACGGAATCTTTTTTGCTGGTTACGTGGGACCTGGACCTGCTCCGTTACCCACGAACAACAACCTTGGAGTGCCCTGCAACACGCTGATTGCCGCAGTCAAAGACGGACTGAGCAACACGTTGATGGTTGGCGAATCGGTCGGGTCATTCACCGACCACAATTGGTGGTTTTGGTTCAATGGTAGCGTCGCCACCGTAGCGATCCCCCTGAATGCTCCTCCAGTCTGCTCGCAGGCTGCTGGCGTACCGCTGCGTAAGGGCTACGAGAATTGCTTCCAGGATTGGCAGAACAACTATGGATTTACCAGCGACCATTCGGTAGGAGCTAATTTTGCCGGGGCTGACGGTAGCGTTCGCTTCATCTCCAACACGGTGGATTTAACCACCTACCGTGCTTTGGGAAGCATGGCTGAAGGATTTACGGCCTCAATGCCTGACTAACGACATCTGGCCTCCGTCGGCTTTATGCCGGCGGGGCCAAGACTGACAGCTACCTCACTTGGCCTCCGTCGGCTTTATGCCGGCGGGGCCAAGACTGACAGCTACCGAACGCAGCGCGCTACACCACTCTTCCCTCTTTTTCTTCCGCCTGAAAGGCGGAAGAAAAAGAGGAGAAGAGCTCGGGAGGGGGGGCGGCTTGGAGCTGCTTAGTTACGCCTCCGCCGGGACAAGCCCGACGGTAGGCGAATCAGGAACGCCTCTTACGGCCCAGCATCGAGCTTATTCCAGATGGCGTTGCGATTATAAGGCCCAAAAGTTCCGACATAGCAACTGAACTTGAAGATCGCCTTTTGTTCCTGGGATTCGGCAAGACAATTTAAAAACGAGAGGGCAACCGATTCCGGAGAAGCCTCGACAGTCGGACCTACAAGTATATGGATATGATTCGCAAGAATCGCAATTCGCGATAACCTCCACAGGTTCGAAATGCATGTTTGCTGAATTGCCTGACGATAACCTGTTAGTGCACTTTGGCGAACATCGTTCCAACTGTCCTGTGTCTCCACTACAACCTGAAGTGAGTAGATGTAACGCCCATAAGAATTCGATTGCAAGAGTCTTAAATCGACATCCGGATTGTGGAATTGCAGATCCTCAAACATCGTCTGGACTCGCTCCTGAGCCATACGATGTTTAAACGCCTGCTGATCAACGTACTGATCAAGAACCATAGCGTTAGCAGATCCAACACTCGTGATGCAGTAGTTTCGTTTAAATGCGACGGGTACCGATTTCCTTGCCGTATATTGCCATCGACCTTTCACGAACCGGATGATTTCACATGGAGCCAAACCTGGTTTAGTGCTCAAAAACAACTGAACAACATCGGGTGCCGTTAGTCTCCATTCAAGAACTCGAATTCCGTCTATTTCCAATGTGTGTTGCAAATCCTCAAGGATCGGTTTTGGGAAACCGAAATCATTGGCAGCAAATAGCGTCAGCGACCAATTCAACTGGTATGCAGATTGGCATCCATCGGTGCGATAGATCGGTTCATCCATGGAATTCTAAGCAGACATGATACACATACCCAAATCCGTTATCAGTTTGGGAATTCTAGGATGCTCGATTCCTAGAGTCTAATTTTTGCCACATGATTACGCCTCCGCCGGTTTTACGCCGGCGGGGCCAAGACTGACAGCTACCTCACTTGGCCTCCGTCGGCTTTATGCCGGCGGGGCCAAGACTGACGGCTACCGAAACGCCGCGCGAAACACCATCCCTTCTTCTTTTTCTTCCGCCTGAAAGGCGGAAGAAAAAGAAGAAAAGCTCAGCGGGGGGGGCGCTTGGTAGCTGCAAAGTTACGCCTCCGCCGGGACGAGCCCGACGGTAGGCGAATCAGGAACGCCTCCGCCGGGACGAGCCCGAAGCTAGGCGAATCAGGAATGCCTCCGACGCGACAAGCCCGACGGTGGGCGTTGATGGGCTAGGTCGATTCGCGGAAATCGTCGATTGTCAGGAGCGTGGCAAGTCGATAGCCAGATTGCTCGATCGCCTCGCGGCCCCCTTCGAGCCGATCGATGACCCCAAAGATTCCTTGGACTTTCAAACCGAAGTCCTTTGCCGATTCGGCAGCCTTGAGCGCACTGCCTCCGCTGGTGATAACATCTTCGACAATCACGCAACTCATGCCCGGCTCAACGGGTCCTTCGACCAACTTGCCGGTGCCATGCGTTTTGGCTTCTTTGCGAACCATGAAGCCGAGCAAGGGCAGGCCTCGTTGACCTGCATGCACGACGATCGACGCGGTGATTGGATCGGCTCCGATCGCAAGGCCGCCGACCGAAGCGGGCAATTGGCCTGGAAAGCTCGACTCGATCAGGTCCAGCAGTCCGGCGGCGATGTAGTTGGCCCCCTGCGGGTGCAGGGTCACTTTGCGGCAATCGAGGTAAAAGGAGGCTTGTTTGCCGCTGGCGAGGGTAAAGTTCCCGAACTGCAAGGCGTGCTTGCGCACCAGCGCCTTGAGTTGCTCTTGGTCGTATGGCATAGATCGTGCTGGGTAGATGGACTGTTTTTGATTTACTTGCGTATGGATACTTGGGATCCACGTCCGAGCATACCAAAAACGTCTCCTGCATCTAGCGGTGATAGGCTGATGCAACCGATATTCGTCGCTCCTGTTTCGACGGCCGGCGATCCGTGGATGCATAGTTCTTCTCCAAGATCGATCCAGTATCCGCCCAGAGGGTTTCTTGGATCCTTGGCGGGAATTTGCATTCCGTTAGCCGAGTAGTAGTTTCGATCTCTTTGTTTGTCTTGGACCTCGTAGACTCCTGGGCGTGCGGTCGGTTCGTCGCCGAAGCTTACAGGGTAACGCCCTGCGTAGAGCTCACCGAGAAACAACGTCATCTCGCTGCGGTCCAAGACGATTTCCGCGCGGAAAGGGCCTTGGAGGACCTTGAGCTTCCTATCGGGTGCCAATACAGATTGATCGTCGAGTCCGTTGATTTTCGCTAGAATCGACACGGGCACATTGCACGTTTTGGCTACTTGTTCGAGTGTCTCACCTGGATTGACGACATAGGGCACATCGAGCAAGTGCCGTTGGGAAAAGATCACCTCGCGGGCCAGGGAGTCGAGCAGGTCGATCAAGTCGGTTTGTTGTTCGTAGGTCAGATCCTGAGCGTTGTAAAAAACCGAAAGCGTGGCGAGTGCCTCCTTGAGCTTTCCTGCGTTTGCTTGTTCGAGCGCCATACGCTTGGCATTGGAAAACGATTTGCCCGATGCTGAAGATGGCATACGCGCAGCAGGATTGTTCGCAAGATCGGTCGTTGAACTCTGAGAGTTAGCCTCATGGTTGCGAAGCCGGGTCGCATCGGACATTGTCCTGGCATCGCCATGGAGCGAGGGGAGATCCAGAACAGGAATCTCGTTGGACTTCGTTCCGGCTGCCGGCTTGACGTTCGGGTCTAGGTTCGGTGAGGAGGATTTGGGCAGTAGGGTACCGACAGGTGTTCCGAGCGTGGGTGGCTCTAGAGGCAATTGCGACTTAGGCAACTCCAAGGAGGGGATCTCGGGTAACTGTGGATCGAGAGTTGGATTGGAGGAGGGGGGCGAGGGTTGGGAGGTGCCTTGGGATGGCAGGGACAAGGGGGGTGGGGCCGAGAACGAAGGATTCGGATTCTTGGCGAATGCCTCAAAGGCATTGCTAGGAGTCGATCCGTTGGGGGCCGAGGGGACGCTCCCTGGGGCTGCTCGGCTGGCCGAGGAACTCGACGGGGGAGCATAGTTTGGTTCTGGTAAATCGACATCCGCATTGAATACATCGGGGTCGACCAAGCCTTGGAGATGGTTTAGTTCCGGTTCTCGGTGATTCAGAGCGATGTAACCGCCGTAGAGCACAAAGAGCAACAAAACTACAACGACTGCTGTTTTGATCGTTTGCACTGCGGTCCTCCTGACCGTTTCGATTGTCGAAATCCGTTGCGAAATGCCGGAAACCCTCCGGACTCAGGTCCGATGCTAGAGAGGATCAAGCGTCGAAGTCAATCTCAATTTTCCCATCCTGTTCTCGGACGCAGTAGGGTTTGAGCATGGACTGGCAGGTCGCTGAGTTGTTTCCGGTTTTCAGATCGTACTTCCAGCCGTGCCAAGGGCATTGGATAGTACCCTCGGCGAGTTTTCCCTTGGCCAGCGGGCCTCCTTGATGCATGCAAAGTCCATCCAGTGCATAGACCGCACCGCTGTGCCGAAACAGGGCGATGATATTCCCTTGCCAGACGACTTCGATCCCTTGGCCCTCGACTAAGGCTTGGGATGTTGCAACCTCTTGAAATGCCATCTTTCGTGGTTCCACTTTTTGGAAAATTCATGACTTGGACGCTTGAGCGGTGTTGAAATCTAACGAATCCCATTCCGGGCTCCTAGATTGGACCAATTCAAACTGGAATTCTTAAGTACAATTCTACTGGGCACATTTTTTCCCTTCAGTTTCGAAAGACAGTCCCGGAGTCCCTCGATGATGTTCTCTCCATGTTTCGTTCCAGTACGCCATTGGGCTATGTTGGCCCTAGGATGTTGGATCAGCCTTACCGCAAACGGATTTGCAGACGACAAAATGCCTGAAAAAATTACCACGGTCGAGGGAATCACCGAGTTTGCTTTGGAAAACGGATTGAAAGTTTTGCTGTTTCAGGATCGAAGCCAGCCGAAAGTGACCGTCAACTGCACGGTCTTCGTAGGTTCTCGACACGAAGGTTACGGCGAAGCCGGGATGGCTCACCTGCTCGAACACATGCTTTTCAAGGGTACCGAACTTCATCCAGAGATTCCCAAGTTGCTCAAGGACAAGGGGGCTGACTTCAACGGGACGACCTGGTTGGATCGGACCAATTACTACGAAACACTTCCGGCTGGCGACGAGAACCTCGAGTTTGCCATCCGCCTAGAAGCCGACCGATTGGTCAACAGCAAGATACTTGGCGAAGACCTCCAAAAGGAGTTTTCTGTTGTTCGGAGCGAATTCGAGCAAGGAG
>Ga0315905_10004314_pt1 | contig 14499 bp, 18 predicted proteins | sample LakEriMetagenome_5_FD_203522 | JGI IMG/M metagenome (GOLD analysis project Ga0315905, IMG submission 203522) | Freshwater fungal communities from buoy surface, Lake Erie, Ohio, United States - Buoy 4 MA121 | ecosystem: Environmental > Aquatic > Freshwater > Lake | place: USA: Lake Erie, Ohio... | reverse complement strand
TCCCCTCCCTCCCTCCCTCTCTCTATTTCTCTCTCTCTCTCTCTCTCTCTCTCCTCTCGCAGGTGCACGTGCACATCACGGGGAGCTACCCCCCGGACCGGCCTGCTGCCCGTTGGTTGCCGCCTGTCAACGAACCTGTATCTCCCGGTCCGGAAGATACGGCAAAGAGACCTAAAGTACCTTCTCGAGGCACGGCACGAGACGCGGCGCAAATCATACCCCTGACCTCGGGACCGCCGCCCGTGACTGAGGGGGCAACAGGCACTATTTCTCAAAAGTCCTCAATAAAATTTACTTTTTTTTTAGTGAATATATTTGGGCACTGACTTTTGAGATCAAAAGTCCTCACTCCCTTTTACTTTTTTTTAAAGTAAATATACTAGGGCACTGACTTTCGAGAATTTGTGTCCGTAAATGTACTAGGGTACTGACTTTTGAGAATTTGTGCCAGGCCTACCGCCGCCCGTGACTGCGGGGGGAACTGAAAAGGGGGCTATAGGGCTCAAATTTAAGGTTCGCCCGGGGGGGGGCTTGGTAGTTGAACAGGTGAAACCAGGAGGGCCGTGTGACAAGGCAGGGCTGCGCCCGGGGGACGTGATTGAGGAAGTGAACGGGGAGCGCATTCAACGGGACCATGACAAGCATGAAAAGCCTCTCGAGTTTTACAATCTCATTACAGGCAAGAATTTCTCAAAAGGCTCTCGAGTTTTGCAAAATCGCATTACAGGCTTTACCATGATATTTTTTTTTTTTGCTGTAATGCATTACCTGTAATGCATTGCAGGCTTGACCATGATATTTTTTAAAAGCCTCTTTTACAATCACGCTAAACGCCTCACGAGTTTTACAACAACACATTAGCAACACATTAGCAACACATTAGCAACACATTAGCAACACACGCTAAATGCCTCACGAGTTTTACAATCACATTACAGACAAGAAGTTCTCAAAAGTCCTCTACAGTGGCTGTACTACATAGTATATACGCTAGGGCACTGACCTTCGAGAATTTGTGTCTGTCAGGCAAGATTTCTGGACCTATGGGCTCCATGGTGGAGCTGCGTATCACACGCCCCCCCCCTCCAATCAGGGTGGATAATGGGGCGAAGGAGGTGCAGGCAGAGAGCGATAGGGTGCAGGCAGAGAGAAAGAAGGCCCCGGAGGCAGAGAGAAAGATGGCCCCGGAAAGCTTCACGGTCCTGGTTTCCCGCGATATTCCAATCCAGCAGCTCAATCCAACGGCACCGGCGACGCCCGACAGGGAAGCCAAGGCGAGCAAGGGGAGCAAGAGCGGAGCGGAACCGCAGGAGGAGGTGGGAGGAGCGGGTGAGGATCCAGAGGGAATGCTGCGACAGTGGATGGCTGAGGTCAAGCAACCGAAGCAAGCTCCCCAGAGTTCCCAGGCAAACTCGGCAACGCGAGAGTTGCAGAGTAACAGAGAGTCTGAGAGCCTCAACGGCGAGACCACACCGCCGGCGCCACCTCCGAAGCGAAAGACAGTGGCCGGAACTCTGGCGGTTCGGTGCGTGGGTGCTGTCGGGCTGCCGAAGATGGATACGTTCACACAAAAGGCCGACCCTTACCTTGTGCTGAAAGTGGCCGACACCGAGCACAAGACGTCGGTTAAAAAGAAGACTCTGGAGCCGGTATGGGACGAGACGTTGAGCTTCGAGTGCGTTGCGGGTATGTCAGTTCTTCGCGTTGAGATGTATGACCATGAGACGGTTGGCATAGATCGCAGCATGGGCTCCTTCTCTGTGCCCATCACGGCGAATATGCAGCTGAACAAGCAGTTTCCTCTTGAGGGCACACTGCCAGACAAGCGGTGCGCGCAGGGCATGGTGGAGCTAAAGCTCGTCTTTCAACCGTCCCCAAATGATAAGAGCGAGTCTAATGGTGCCCAGGCCAAGGCGAGCGCTTTGCGCTCGTTGCCTGTCGCAGGAGAGCCGAAGCAAGGCGTCGGAATGGTGGGGGCCGAGGCGGAGAACGAGCAGGAGAAGAGTCTGATGATGGCACTGCGGGAGAAGGGGAAGCTTGGCGCGGCGGATGAGGTTTTGACTCCGTGCTCGCCGCCAAAACAACAGATAGAGGAATTTTGGAAGGAGCAGGAGAGCAAACGAAGTAGTTGCAGTAGTCGTAGTCCCTCGCGCACTTCGCCTCAAGTCGCCACCAAGGCCAAGATCAACAGAGACTCAACATCATCGACATGGAGCAAACGGTCGCCTACTGACGTCACGGACACCACACCGGACTTTTCAGCTACGGATGCTCAGTTGCTTGAGATGGTGGCGAGAGAAGACCGCAAAACGTCGGCAAGGCGCATAGTCAAATCACGGCACACCATTCCCTGGGAAGAATGTCCTGCACACATTTCGTCGCAGGGTCTCATCTCTCTCCACAAACGCAACAGCGCCGCTGGTGTGTGTATGTGAGTGAATGTGTGTGTGTGTGTGTGAGCCCTTCAAGAGGAGAGAGAGGCGTTTGAGAGAGAGGAGAGAAAGAAAGAATGTGTTCTCTCGCGCGAATATGTTCTCCTACTGGAATGTCTTCTGTCACACTAGAATGTGTTCTCTGGTACGCGACAGCAGACATGAACGCCGGGCGTACAGCGAGATCGGGGTTGTACAGTGAGAGTGTGTTCTCTCACTAGAATCTGCCCTCTTACTTGAATGTGTTCTCTAACAGCACACGTGGGTGGCTGGCGCACAGCGAGAACATCGTTGGCGCAGACCCCGCGCACCACCTCGGCGTACAGCCCACGAACCAGCGCGAGTATGACCCCGCGGTATGGGCACATACTTTGTCAACTTTAGTCAACTTTAAGAAGTGAACATCAGAGCTTTGATTTTTCCCGATCACACCCAAAAAAAAGAGAAACCAATTCGTTTTACGGAGCTCTTTCCCTTCTTCATTTATTTTCGATGTAAATGTTTTTGTTTCATATAAAAAAATTTACATCGAATATATATATATGTATATATATATTGAAGGAGGTAATAACATATATATATTGGTATAATATATAAATTTACATCGAATATATATATATATATATATATATATATATATATATATATATATATTGAAGGAGGTAATAACATATATATATTGATATTCAATATATATATTCAATATATATATTGATATACAATATATATATTCAATATATATATTGAAGGAGGTAATAACTGTTCTTGTCTCTTTCAAGTAGTTACATGAACTAAACAGTGTCAGTAGTAGTTACATGGTCTCTTTCAATAGACTGTTCTTATCTCTTTCAAGAAGTTACATGAACTAAACCGTGTCAGTAGTAGTTACATGGTCTCTTTCAATAGACTGTTCTTATTGGTTTCAAGAGATAATCTCAACGTATACTCTCCCCTTGTAAGTATCAAATCTACCCCAATACGGTATCACTGTTTAGTTCATGTAACTACTACTGACACGGTTTAGTTCATATCAAATCTACCCCAATACGGTATCCCATTCTGCAACCAACCCTCAACCCTTCTGTCTGTCCGGTGTTGAGTTGGTTCGTGGATTTGTTCGTGGATTTGAGCACTCCCTGATTCTGCAACCAACCCTTAACCCTTCTGTCTGTCCGGTGTTGAGTTGGCGAGTAAAGAAGATTTGGGGTTCGTGGATTTGTTCGTGGATTTGAGCACTCCCTGAGGCATCTTGCCCCCACCCCCACCCCTCCGTCTGTCAGGATGACCGGGGTGTCGTTCTTTATTTTTATTGTGTATTTTTTATTTTATTTTATTTTTTATTTTATTTTATTTCATTTTACTTGGTTTTATTTTTGTTCTCTGTCAGGATGACCGGCGTGTCGTTCTCGAGGCGTCAGTGGGGCATCAACGGCAACGCGGGGAACTCGCTGAGGACAGACAACGCTAGCTCAGACGGCGACGATCTGACGATCGCCTCGCACAGGTTTAGGGATAAACCCTAAACCCTAAACCCTAAACCCTAAACCCTGAACCCTAAAAAAATGATGAAAGACGGCGACGTGATGTCGCTCGCCTCACACGGGTCTTTCTCTCTATAGAATGTGTTCTCTATAGAATTTTCTCGATGAGGAATACAGAAGGCCACGCAATGCCTCTCCCCTCGCACACATACATATGTATGTAAATGTATACATGTACATTCATACACATATACATGAATCTGTACATATATTACATATATATACATATATATACATTATGAGTAGATCAAGTATTAATGAATATATACATATATATATATATATATATTATATATATATATATATATTATATATACATATATATATATTATATATATCTGTATATATTGGGCTACGCACAGGCCAGAGCGATTCGCCGGGAAGGAGTTCAACGCACACGCAGACGCGGACAAGCAGGCACACATTCTTCCAAGTCCTCTCTATAGTGTACTTAGGTAGTAGTAAACGTACTGTAGTAAACGTACTATACTAGGGCACTGACTTTTGAGAATGTCCGCGAGCCTCCGAGCAAAGATGGCCTCTGCAACAACGGATCGCCTCTGCAACAACAGGAGCGCCTCTGCAACAACGCCTTAGTCTCCAACGGTCAAAGGCTTCTACAACGACCGCAGAAAGATGCAAAGGACAACGCACGCATGTGCGGCTTCCAGTTCTGAGGTGCGTATGATCACTATCCCACCTCCTCCTCCTCCACCACCTCCTCCTCCACGTGCGCCGCCATCCGCCATGGTCCGCCGTTTGGGGCCAGAAAAAAATTCCCAGTTAACGTCCTCTATGACTCTACCCTGACCCCCAGGTTTATGAGGACGCGCTATTCACGTGGATCGGCGGCCAGACATTGAGCACCGGTAGCTGGAATGGGAGCTTGGGTATGGTGGTGGAGGTGTGTGTGGAGGTGGCGAGGGCCGCGGGGGGGAACGGGTGGGACGGGTGGGGGGAGGCGAAGAGACTTGGGAGTAGCGTCAGCTGCTACTGCTGAAGTAGAAGGGCAGATAGGTTCTGTGTGGGTGGTGGACAAGGTGACAGATGTAGGCAATGCGTCAGAGGGAGGGGGGCGGTGTGCGTTTTGTGCAAGTGTGTGTGCGCGCACGCATATTAGTGAGTGCGCGCTGTTTGGCGGCGGCAGTAAGCGAGGGGGAGGAGCAGGCGGAGGAGGGTTATTCAAAGCAGGAACAGTGAACGATCTGGGGGGGGGGAGGATTATGGTCCTTGCACCTGCAGGAAAACCACCGTTTATTCCCTTCCGTTATCTTGGTTTTTCGTTACAATGATGTACACTACGTTGCTCATCGTCGCTCGTCCGTTTTAAAGCCCAGACCTTGGAGCTTGGAGCGGGTAGAGATCACCTGTCAGGGCACCTGGAGTGCCCGAAGTTACGTGCGAGCTGGGGTGGGGCTGAGGAGTGAAGGTTCTCGAGGCGTCCGCCCAACATACACAACTCCGGACGTCCTCACGGCTGCAAACGACCAGTGGCACTGGCAGCCTTGACGGGGTCGAGAAAGACCGCTTGGGGAATTTCTCCGAGACAGGAATTATGTCTAACCCGGCGGCAGTCCAGAGAGTGAGCGAGCGAGCGTGAGAGAGAGAGAGAGAGAGAGAGAGAGAGAGCTTTATTAAGAACTTTCCATAACGGTGGTCTCGGGCGTGCCCACGCAAGGACTCCGCACCACGGTGATCATACTCACGGTACATCCTGCATCCAGAGAAAAAATCTGCGCTGAAACTACCAGGGAATTCGAATCACGGTGTGTGTTGATTGTTTATTATAAGGTCACCGAGCCGAGACCCTGACGGGACTCCTTCGGCGTGCGCCAAAAGGGCGGCCTACCCGGACCCCCCCGTAGTCCCCCACCCAGAATCCATCGCTGCCCAGGCGGCCTATACCAAGGCTCTATTGCCCGGGTAGGCTCCGGCCCGAAGTTTCCAGGCATTGGGGTCCTCCCCGGGCCTGCTACAGGGTCCCCATATTGTGAATAGGGGGACCCCAATAGGTCACGGCCGACCCGGCTTTAGAGAGTCTGACAATGATTACGTTACCGCGAAATAACTACTCCAAAGTCCAAAGACAAAGAACCAATCTGCACCAATAGATTTCTCGTTTTATACAACCCGCTCCAGGCTCCAACTTGAAGCTCCAAGTCACGCTGACGACCACTCCTGACCAATGGCCCGGGGAGAGAGAGAGAGACACTTCTCACAGTGAAAAGCACTGGGAGCAGTTTTCGCGACGCTCCAGGGGGGGGAGCAGTGTTGCCAGCAGCTGGCTTCGGGTTGGCCCGGGGGAAATCTCTGAAAATCACAGCCTCTCACCACCAGCTGGTGCATCACAATAGTGGGATTTCACCCACTGGCCCAGGGTTATACGTGGATCCGGCTGCCGGGTTTCTCGGAGCCGCCGGGATTCCGAGTCTGAAGCCTAGGATACTTCAAGTGACAGTATTACTAAAGCGCGTGGCAGGGAAAAGGCCGGATGATTGCATCCAGCCGATCCCCGCATCTGATTCCGAATTCCGGATGCCGAATCTCGATTCAGTCAACTTATGTACCAACATACCTGTAAGTTGACTGAAATTCGGCATCCGAAATTCTTGCATCGGAAACGTTCTGGGCCTGCTAGGTTCCGAGAACGACACACCCGGACGAAAACGTGTTCTTTCCGTGTTCTTGCCCACAAGCCGTCTTTTTGCCTGTTTATCAATATCTACCGTTGTATCTTCACATCTTCGTTCTTGCCCACAAGCCGTCTTTTTGCCACTTTATCAATATCTACCGTTGTATCAGAGATTCTTGCGCGAGATTCCACGTTAACGTGGAAGCAATGTGGATGATTTCATCATCATCCACATTGCTTCCACGTTAACGTGGAATCTCGCGCGCAAGAATCTCTGGCAAAAATCGTTTGGCTAGTTGGCAAAGGACGCAAGGACGAGTCTGTTAGGAGAACGATGCAGTTTAATTGGGTAGATAATACTGGATCATCTGAGGTTACTTCGACCGAGATACACCCGTAGAATGTTCTGGATCTCACCGACCGAGTTACCTGTCACAACCCATACTCATGTATGGGAGGTATCATGACTCGTATGCCAGGTAGGTATCATGCAAGGATCTCACCGACCGAGATACCTGTTACCTCTTCACTCAACCACTAAATTCGGCATCCGAAATTCTGGCATCGGAACCGTTCTGGGCCTGGTAGGTTCCGAGAACGACACACCCGGACGAAAACGTGTTCTTTCCGTGTTCTTGCCCACAAGCGCCTGTTTATCAATATCTACCGTTGTATCTTCATATACAGTTCCACATTGCTTCCACTCTCGCCTTCAAGAATCTCTGGTATTGAGGTATAACCAAGATACAACGGTAGATATTGATATACCAGGCAAAAATCAGTGATGTTTGGCCGTCTTTGCCGTGAGGTTTGAGGCGAAAGGTGATAGTTGGCAAGGACGCAAGGACGAGTCTGTTAGGAGAACGATGCAGTTTAATTGGGTAGATAATACTGGATCATCTGATGTTACTTCGACCGAGATACACCCGTAGAATGTTCTGGATCTCACCGACCGAGTTACCTGTCACAATACCCCATACTCATGTATCATGACTCATGTATGGGAGGTATCATGCAAGGATCTCACCGACCGAGATACCTGTTACCTCCCATATATGAGGTGCTTCACTCAACCACTGAAATTTCTGAGTCTGGAAGGGCGCGGAAGGGAAGGGCAGAGGAAGAGAAGCCGGGGACTGAGAGCGCTGACACACAGCCTGATGATGCGCGCGACAAAAAGGTGCTGCGTCCGCGGGCCCTGCCCCCCTCGCTCTGAGCCTCTGGCGCCAGCGTTTTGCGCGAACGGGCGGGACTTTCCCGCCCTACGCGAAAGGATCCCCATGGGGGCGCCGCACGGGCGCGGTGCGTCGCGCGAGCCGGGGCTGCGAGCTGACTCGCAACCCATGCTGCGCAGTGAGCGGCAACGACCGGCACAGTTCCAGGCGCATGCGACGGCCAAGCAGGGAAGTGAGCAAAAGGTCTCGAAACAAGAGGCTGAGAACAAGAAGCACGAGGACACTGCGGCCAAGTCCCGAGTCGCAGCCAGACTCGAGGCTGACCGCCTGAAGATCCCTCATCTTCCCGAGTCGCGCGCACGCAGTCTCCTTCCGCTGGTGGCGCACCCCAAGACCCCAGACGTCTCGCGCGAACATAGGTCCCCGACTGTCAGCTCGAAATGCCCGCTCGCCCCGTGCAAATCAAGGGCACGGGAGATCCATCCCCAGGTGCAAACGCTCGAAGGCGCCGTTCGGTATGTACGTGAGTGAGAGTAGGGGAGCCCCGACTCCTAGTGCTTGCTGCTCGCCCATGTGATTTGTGTTGCTCGCCGAGAGGAGTTCCTTTCCACGTCCTTTCTTTTTCACGCATGAGCGCCAGGAAAACGCGACTTGGGCTGCGCACGCTGCTAAGCGCGCCTGTGCTGTGTGTGATGGCAATTGTGAAAAGAGGCGGTTCTCGATACCCTTGGGGGCCTGTAGGCGGCGACCGCATCAACAGGAGACGCGGCGTGCCGGGACTAAGCTAGACGGGGTTTTCACTCGCGTGGAGCCTGACTCATAGGCCTTTGTCGCTGCCCAAGCGACTGCCTAAAGCACTGCTCATAAACGCCAGCCCAAAGCACTGCGCATAAATACCGGCATCCTGATACACAAGCCACTGCCATGATATAGCAATGCAGAAGCCATGTAAGTGGTGTACATTGCGGGGGGAAAGGTGGTGGGAGGTGACCATTTTCCCGGTCTGCAACAGGGGGCTTGCCACAGGCATAGACCAACCAAGAGAGGCCTGGCTGGACCTGACGGTCGCCTCTGTCCTTCCTCCAATGCTGCCTGACGGCGTTCGTCTCTTCGAAGATATTCCGCGGAGGAACGCGCCGGGATCCGACATTGGCTGGAAAAAGCCCAAGGCGCGCAGCTCAGACAAGAAGAAAGAGCAGGAGACCGAGGACGCAGACGAAGATGCCATGCCGCGCCAGCAGCATGGCATGGGCACTATGCGCAAGCTTGCTTCCGGCAAGCACTACATCTTCCAGTCTAAGTCGATTGAGGACCTTAGCGCCGTTGAGGTAAAAGGTTTTTTTATCGAGAGGGATGTATGTACTGTGTCACCGGCTTCGGAGGCCTAGGGACTAGTATGAGAACCAGTGTAGGATAAACTGCGCCGAGCGTCAAGCGTCAATGCTGCGAGGAAATTCTCGGAGTAGAGGTGTGAAAGTAGGGAGCAGAGGGGGCTCTCTTGCCCAGTGTCGTGAAGTGTTGTGGTCTTCGTGCAGCGACAGGCCTCGAGTCTGAGTGTGTGTGTGAATGTGTTGAAGGATTCGGAGCCGCAAGCACAGGAGCCACGATTCATGGAAATGATTTCGCACGAGCGTATATTTGTCTTCAGCAAGGGCCCAGACATCAAAAAACTTGAATCACTCTACAACCGTAGCGCAGGCGACGATGAGATGCGTGAGCAAGTGAGTTATGCGCGCGCGCTGCACGCCGCGCATGTGCTCTGGCCAGCTGCAGCTGGCTGACTAAACGCTGTGCGCAGCCCAAAAGGCGTGTTTCCGACGCGTTGGACGCACAGCGCAAGTACAGCGCCAAGCGTCATCGCCATGTTACACATGTCAGTGGCGACGACGGGAGCACGACGGCCTCCGACGACGAGAACCACAGCGACAGCAACGGGCCCTCAAGGGTGTGTGTGTTTGTGTATGTGTCAAAGTCCTCGCGAATTCTGTAGGTTTTGCAGAAGTGTAAGCTAGACTTGAAACGTGGCGCATCAAACGTGGCGTACACTGACACGCACCACGCGTCGCGTTCATGCAGTCTGCCTCCACTGCTACCACACCTTCAATGTTCCAGGAAACTTCTAAGTTTGCCCTCTGGGAGGAGAAGGAGGAGATCATTGAGGGATTCATTGGCTCCTCCTGCATTGAGGGACTCATTGAAGGTCGCCAAATCGCAGATGGAGTGCGAAAGGGCTGTGACGGCTCCCAGAAAGAGCCTCAACCTTCGTCGTTGCTCGAGGACATCATGGAGTGCGAGCCCTATTCCGACCCAAGCTTCCGGGCAGTGAATTCTTCTGAGATGTTCCAGGAGCATCTGGAATTTATGTACGACTTTTGGGCGCGCAAGGTCTCTATATTGCCCGCCTTTTTTGCCGCCACCAACAAATATTCACTGCGCGCACGTGCACTCTTTCTCGCGCACATGCTGATTGTGCATACTTTTTCATCGCACCAGGAGGCGGACGCGAAGCAGAAGCTGCAAGAGGAGCAAACGGCGCTCTTCGAGAGCTTGACCCTCGCCAGGTCCAGGGATTTCTTCGAAGGCGACGATGTGAGCATCCTCCTTATATGCCATACCCGTCCGCGCGCATATGCACACTTTGCTGCCTTTCCCTGGAGGTCTCCATACTGTCTAGTGCTCTTGTCTTGGTGAGGGTATGGGTGTTCAGATGGTGGGCAGAAACTGAAAGCGAGGCGCACTGTACATTCACACTTTGCAGGTCAAGGTTCTGCCGATCTCTGATGCAGACATGGCGTGGTGGGAAAGCATGCAGAAGGAGCAGCTGGGGCAGGTGGCAAAGGACAAGCAAGCGCAGAAGGACTTGCTGACAGTAAAGCAAGCTAAGCAGCTGCAGCCCGATATCAGGTCATTCCAGCCAACTGTGCATCCCTGGATGCTGCTGTTTGTTGATGCTCGAAACACGTTGAAGCGTCCATTTGCTGACCTCATCCGATCAAATCGATGCAGGGAACACACAAGGACTGACTTAAGCGCAGCTCTCAAGAAACGTCTTGAGAACCAAGCACCGCAGCTGTCGGCGCCGGCACAGAGCCGCGTTTCGGGCGATCTAGAGGGCATGCAGCAGCCGAAACTTCCCAAGATTGCAGCAGTGTCGACAAATGACCATGCTCAGTCCGGTAGCACCATTGACAAGTTCAAAGTCATTGAGGTTTCGTTTTTTAGCTCGACATATCTGTCCGTTCTTCACCTTGTGACACTCTATGCGCCTGCCCACTCTTGTGTGCATGAGTCTGGCTGCCCGTCGCCCGATGCAAGCATATGAGCATGCAGCTGCATGAATCGGAGATGCGTGCCCTCGTCGAGCATTCAAGCTTCACCTTTCATTGCGACCGGTCTGACCCTTTACTCTATTCCCTGCCTTCAGAAAAAGCCCAAGTCGAGAGCTCTCCTGGCGATGGTGATGGAGCTCAAGGGGGGTTGGAAAACTCTCTGCAAAGAAACACTGGCTCAGCTGCTCGAGGATGCCAGGGTGTGGGCGTTTAAGGAGCCGGTGGATGCAAAAGCGCTCCAGTTGCACGATTACACCAAGATCGTCACCAAGCCCATGGACCTCAACACCGTGAGCCGCAGGCTTGACAACGGAAGTTACAAGCGCCTGAGAAGGTTGTCGGGCCAACCGTTTTACAAGGACGTGATGCTGACGTTCGACAACGCGCTGCTTTTCAACAACAAGGGCGATGAGATCTGGAAGCATGCGTACGACCTAAAGCGCTCTTTTCAAGAGCTCTGGGGAAAAGCTCTTGAACGAGCAGGCCGTGCTGACCGCGGCAAAGGTGAAAGTGGACGAGGAGCGAAAGGACGAGGAGCGAAAGGACGAGGAGGCAGTGATCACAGTGGAAGCGATCACAGTGAAAGCGGGGGGCAAACGTCCCTCCTGAAAAAACACGTGCAAATGTGCAAGAATCCGCTCTCAATGCCTCCGGTCGACATGCTCGACCAGGTGCCTGCCTAGCGCATGCCTGAATGCTATTGCGGATGTAGGCGTGTGGCATGCATCTTGCACCCTCGCACGCGATATGCTGTCTCACTCAAGCGCACGCACGGCAGGTGAAGAGGCGCGAGCGCAAGGAACCGCAGCGCTTGAACTATGCGCAAGCCACCCCCGAGCTAGTAAAAAAGGAAGTTCGAGATAAGACGGAGCCGGCTCAGTTCCGAATCAAGATCAAGACGAACGCTTCGAACTTCCTCAAACGGGAAGTTCAAGATAAGAACGTAGCCGGCGGCGCAGATGTGGTCGCACACATGCCACAAATTGCCGTCTGCAAGACGTGCATGAAGGTGTTCAAGTCGATCCCTGCGCGCAACGGGCACCTGAAGTACTGCAAGCCTGAGAACGAGATCGTTAAAGGTGCGGCCGTGTATCCAGGCGCCGAGCCTAAGACAGAGGCTCTTGGCGAATCATCCATTGACATCGCCGTCGCCGGCCTGCTTGCCATGCAGGCAGGGGCCCCGAAGAAGGGGAAAGTGAAATCAGGCGAGTGCGTGGTGCGGTTGGCCAAATCCGTCCATGGCGCCCGGGCAACCCACAAGTTCAAGAGTTCCAAGAGCAAGATCCTGTTCAAGAGCTCCAAGAGCAAGATGCAGCGCTCCCCCTGCAATGCTTACTATGAGCGCAAAGGGCGCGTTAGCAGGTCTTTTCCCCCGTAAAAATCCCACCATCCTCTGATGCTCGTTCGTGCCGTGCTTGCAACCGTCATCTTCTTGTTGCTTTTCCTCGTACTTGCCAACCTGCTATACTAACGATGGAGGGGAAATCAGGGTCAAGTATTTCAGCGACACCATTAATGAGTTAGAGGTCAGTTTGTGTAAGCAATGTGTTCGTATGCTGTGATCCATGCGCACGAAATATCCGGCAGTCAATCGTGCGATGACTCGCTCAATACATTTTGGGTGCCTGCACCAATGACAAATGCAGATTCTGAGGACGTCAGAGCCCTGACGTGTGTGCGTGTATTTTGTGCGTGTATGTATACCTGCGCTTTCCCCCTGCGCTGCCCTACTATTGTGCGGATCCAGAGCCAAGGCGTGATAAAAACATCGCGCGTCAAAAAAGAGGAGAAGGAGCGCCGCAAGATGGCCCTTGACATTGTCAATTTCACCATCCGGGACATCAAAACTTTCACTTTGCACGTATGTGTATGAATTTGTGACGTATTGTATTGTGTCTGAATTTGTGTGTGTATGTATGCGCGACATGTACCGCTTTATCGTCCGCGTTTACACGTCCTCACCACGTTCACGGCCTCACCATCTTGCCTTCTTCCGTTCATTTATGTACTCATGTTTCGCACTCACGCTGGCGACGCAAACTTGCACAGATGAATGAAGCGCTGAGGCTGCCTCAAGACAGCAACTGCAATGACATTTTGTGCTCGGGCGCTCGCGAGGTATGGCAAGTTTGTAGGGTTGTGGTGTCCGTGCTGAACATCATTGAAGTTCGAATGTGTTGCCACGTTGCTTGTGCTCTCATCCTGGTGGTGCTGTGTGATGTGCATATTGATACTAATGCATGTGCACAGACGTTGCGGTACTTGGCGCTGCTGCCGAAGGACAATCTGAAAGATGGCAGGCAGGATTGGAGCAGTACGAAGTTCATATTCAACGATGTGGTGAGTGTTTTGACGCCTCTACTCTGTATATGTCGAGAATTTCCTGGGAATGAAAAAGAGATTCAGATCGTCTGCGCCTCTAATGCTTCCCGTCTTTGGCGCCCTCTGCACTCGCATGCTTCATGTTCAACTGCAGATTCGGGCGGAGCGTCTGGCGAGAGCCGTTGCAAACGGCCGCAGGTAAGCCTTTCAACATTTCAGGTGGCCAGCGAGGACTACCCCACATTTCACCTTTAGGCTCTTAGACACTAGCTTCAAGCACGATGCCGAAGCACGTGCGGATACACACAAATTGGAGTAGATGGGGGGGGAAGGGGGCACGCCTTTGCTTCTGCGAGACATTGCTGTAGCAAGCAAGCAGTTGAGAGAGAGAAAGAGAGAAGAGAAAGGGGGTGGATGAAAGAGAGATGTGACTGAGACGTGAGTTAGGAGAGAGAGAAGAGAGAGAGAGAAAGAGAGGAGAGAGAGAGCGAGAGAGAGGAGTGAGAGAGAGCGAGAGGGAGAGGAGAGAGAGAGAGAGAGAACACGACGACGCCCTAGGCGCAGAAACGTCAAAGCTCCAGCTCCAACTAGACACTCGACGCGCAAGCTGCGCGTATAAATCACATGGTCTCCGAGGTGGGGGCAAGGATTGGCATCTTTTTTCTGCGCATGTAAGAGGGAAAGAGGGAGAGAGGGAGTTAGAGGCCTAAACCCTAAACCGGTTTAGGGTTTAAGCCTAAGTGAAGTGGGTAGGTGAGGAAAATGGGCCCGTTGGATGGGGTGAGGGGCGGGAGTAGAGTAGCGGAGGAGCCTGGAAGAGCTGAGATGGCACCTGCTGCGAGTCTTGATGGCACAAGGCGAGGTGAGGAAGCCGAAGTGCTGGAGAAGGCTTAACCGGAGGTTTAGAGACTGAAAGCCCCGAGAACGTCCGAACACACATTCACACACAAACACGCACACATCATGCACACAACCACAAGGCTTCGGCTGGCGTATCCACTGCGGTGTAGAGGTTACTGAATTGAGTACCAATAAACAACACTTTCTCTCTCATGGTCGTGGAGGTCG
>Ga0315905_10004312_pt1 | contig 14502 bp, 8 predicted proteins | sample LakEriMetagenome_5_FD_203522 | JGI IMG/M metagenome (GOLD analysis project Ga0315905, IMG submission 203522) | Freshwater fungal communities from buoy surface, Lake Erie, Ohio, United States - Buoy 4 MA121 | ecosystem: Environmental > Aquatic > Freshwater > Lake | place: USA: Lake Erie, Ohio... | reverse complement strand
GCGTTGAAGCGGCTGCGGGTGTTGTGGAAGTCCGGGATGGTGTCGGCAAGGCGTTCGCCGCCCATGTCGGAAACATGCTTCTGGAAGGTGCCGAAGGCCCGGGCGGCCTCCTCGGCGAGAGCAGTGCTGTTCACGTGATTGTGCGCCTCAGCGCCTTCGATGTAGAAGTAGGCGCGCCAGTGATTGCCGGAGGCGTCCTCGTGCCAGATGCGGCCGTCGCGGCAGGGGACGAGCGTGAGCACCTTGCGGCAGGCTTCGGGTTCGCCCAGTTGCTCCAGTTTCGCCGCAATGTGCGAGGTGACCCGCTGGATATTGCTCATCACCTCCGCCGGGCGGGTGAAAATCTCGTGATTGATCCGCTGGAGGATGTAGCGCACGTGGGTGCCGGCCTGGTTGAAGCGGATTTCGTAAGTGTCATTGATGTGACCCTGCCCGCAGGGCGCGTGGCTGACGTAGTCGCCCGGCATGACAAAGTGGCGGGCGAGGCTGCGGATGTCGTGAGTGCGTTTGGCGGGCATTTCAGGAAAGCGAAGGCTGGGGTGAAAGGATGATTATAGGCCCGTCCGGGGACGCGAATGCAAGCAGGAATGCCTCATGGCCAAATCACCCGGCCCGAAAGGTCCGGGCCGGGTGATGGCGTGAACTGAGGAGTGGAGGGGCCGCGATTTCAGGCGAGGCCGGGGATTTCCCAGCCGCTGCGGTAGCTGCTGCGGCCCACGAAGGCGTCGGCGTCGGCGAAGTTGGGAAACTTCAGCGCGCCGGCGTCCCACTTGAGTTCCTGGTTCGGGAAGATGCTGGCGAGGCAGCCGAGGAGCACGGCTTCCGTGAGCGGACCGGCGTAGTCGAAGTTGGCGCTGGGCTTTTTGTTGCCGTCACGGATGCAGTCCACGAATTCCATCCAGTGGTCGCGGCGTTCGAGTTTCGGATACTCGACGCTCTGCACTTTGCCGTTCTTATAGATGAGCGGGCGCGCGCCGTGAGGGAAGAGCATGGTGGCTTCTGTGCCGACGAAGATGCTGCCCTGGCCGGGAATGTTCGAGTCGCCGAACTGGGTTTTGAATTCCGCGGGCGGGCGGGACTCCGGGCCGTCATACCACGTCACTTTCACTTCCTTGCCTTCGGAGTAGTTGGTGCCGGGGAAGAGGTATTCCACGCGGCCGTTGATGGCCCAGTTGTCTTTACCGGGGGCGGGGCCGGTGGACTTCACGCTGAGCGGGGCGGTGAGGTCGAGGGCGCGGTACCAGCCGCTGAACATGTGGCAGCCCATGTCGCCGAGGGTGCCGGTGCCGAAGTCACGGCGCTTCCGCCAGTTGCCTGGATGGTAGTAGCCATTGATGAACGGCCGCATGGCGGCAGGTCCGAGCCAGAGGTCCCACGAGAAGCCGTCCGGCACGGGATCCTCTTTGGCGGGAACGGGGCTCATATCGCCCCAGGTTTTGTCGCTGAAGCTGTGCACTTCCTTCACTTTGCCGATGGTGCCGGCCTTGATGAGGGCCTGAGCCCAGCGTTCGGCGAAGTCGCTGCTCACCTGGATCCCCATTTGGGTGATGACGCCTTTTTCGCGCGCGAGTTTGGCGAGGTGGCGGCATTCCTTGAGGTTTTGCGTCAGCGGCTTCTGGCCATAGACATGCTTTCCGGCGCTGATGAGCGCGGAGCCGATGGGGCCGTGCATGTGGTCCGGGGTGGAGACATTGGCGCTGTCGAAATTGCCGGATTCTTTGGCGAGGAATTCGCGCCAGTCCTGATAGAGCTTCGCCTGGGGCCACTGTTGCGTGATGCCGGGCCAGTTCTTTTTGTCCACATCGACGACGGCGTAGACTTCTACATGTGGGCTGCCGGCGAGGCTGTTCAGGTCGCTGCGGGCCATGCCGGAGGCACCAAAGGAAACGTGGCGCACTTTGCCGTTCGGCGAAGCGGCACGGAGTCCGGGGATGAAGGCAGGGGCGGCGAAGGCGGCGCCGGCGGCAGCGAGAAAGCGGCGGCGGCTGGTGGTGGTGGATTTGGTCATGGGATGAGGTGCCGCGAAATCGGGCAGCGGCACACTCTACGCCGGGGATGGCGGGGATTTCCGCTCTTTTGCCTACGCATTTCAATACTTCCCGCTGCCGGACAATTTAGTCAGGAAATGCTGGAAATCCCCGCCGTCCTGAGTTCCCGTGTCGCGGCCCGAGTTGTAATGGCTGGTCTCCAATGACACCCCGCTCCCTCCAGAACCGATTGCTTCTGGGATTCTTCGTCTCCATGACGGCGATCCTCGCAGGGGGGGGCTTTGTGGTCTATAAAGTGGTGGAGACGCATCTGGAGTCGGAGAATGACGCGCTGCTGCGCGACCGCCTTATATTTTACGAGACCACCGTCCGGCTGCGGCTGGAGCGTGGCGTGGTGCTGCCGTATTCCCGCATTACGCAGCCCGAGTGGGAGCGCATCTCCGACACGGGGAATCCCGACCTCATGCAGGCATGGCTGGTGGAGGGGGAGAAGGAAATTCTGGACCGCTCACCCGCACTGAAGGCGCTCAATGAACCGCTTCCGCGCCCTGCCGCGCAGGAGGGTGAGCCGGTGTTCCTCGATCACACCTTTGCGGGCGGCATGGAGGCACGATTGTGCTCGCGGGTCTTTCAGCCCGTGCGCGATGACACGGCCATCAGTCCGGTGGCGGTGCAGGTGGTGGTGGGGCGTGACATGGCTCCGCTCCATGCGGCACTGGGGAAAATCCGGGGGTATTTGATCAAGATCGGATCCGCGGTGACAGCGGCGGTGCTTCTGGCCTCACGGTTTATCATCCGCCGCGGGGTGAAACCGGTGAATTCCCTCACCAAACAGATCGAAGGCATGCCGCTCACGGATGCGGGCGAGCGGTTTGCCCTTCCGGGCGCCCCGGCGGAACTGCAGCCCGTGGTGGGACGTCTCAATGCGCTGATGGACCGTGTCGGTGCCGCCATTGAGCACGAGCGGCAGTTTGCCTCCAACGCCGCCCACGAACTGCGCAATCCTCTCGCCGCCATCCGCAGCACCATCGAAGTCGCCCTCAGCCGTACACGGAAGCCGGAGGAATACGAGGAAGCCCTCGACAACATCTGGCAGAGTCAGCAGGGAATGCAGCGCATCGTGGATCACCTGCTGCTGCTCGCCCGTCTCGAAAGTGGCCACAAGCAGACTGAATTTCTCACCGAGTCCGCCGTGCTCGGCCGCATGCTCAAGCGGGCCTGGCGTGGCTGCATTGACCTCGCCGAGGAGAAGAAACTCCGGGTGGCGTGGAAGGTGGAGGACGCGGAGCGCGAGATCCAGGTCGTGGCTTCGCTTCTGAGCATTGTGTTTACCAATCTGCTGGAAAACGCGGTGAGTTACACTCCCGCGGGCGGGGAAATCCGCATCCACGCCTGCATCGCCGGAGGTCGCTGCCGGGTCACGCTGGAGAATACCAACCCCGGGCTGCCCCCGGAATTGCTGGAGCAAACCTTCAGCCCTTTCTGGCGCGCGGATCCGAATGCCAGTGGCCACAGGGGGAATGCGGGGATCGGTCTCGCGCTGTGCCGGCGCGTTGCCGCCACGCTCGGCGGCAGTATCGATGCGTCACTGACGCCCGAAGGCATGGTGCGCTACGCTGCTGACTTCCCCTGCGGCAGCGGCCCGCGGGCCCCGCAAAAAAGCCCGGAACACGCGGCCGCCGGGTCCTGAGCCCTCCCGGCGCGCCGGGGTGAATCGGGGGAAAATCCAGTTGCGCCGCGGTCAAATTATGGGAATCTCGCCGCACTTGCCCCAGGGGAGGGCAGGGAGTGGCTGGCCATGAGGGCCTTGCTGCTGACAAAACAACCCAACGGACATGAGCCAAAACAACATCGATCCTGCACAATATCAACTGCACCCTGGTGACACCGGAAGCGCCGACTATCAGGTCGCCCTCTTAAGCCAGCGCATTCTGCACCTCACCCAGCACCTCGGCACCCACAAGAAGGACTTCTCGTCCCGCCGCGGTCTGCTGAAACTGGTGGCCCTCCGCCGCCGTCTGCTTGATTACCTCAAGAATACCGCTCCTGAGCGCTACCAGAAGGTCATCAAGGGCCTCGGCCTCCGCCGCTAAAGTTACTCTGACCCCGCCGGGCAATTCACGCACGGCGGGGTCAGCCTTTTTAGGCGAAGCGCAACGGAGTGAAGCGAATTGGCTACAGTTTGATCGGAGCGGGTTGCCTTTGGTTCGTCACACTGGCAGCCCTCATTAAGAATCCCCTTCAGGACCGCTGGTCCGGCTTTTCTGAAGACGAGGCCATGGCGGAAATGACCGGGCACTGGGACCCGTTCACGACGATCACCGTTCTGATACTCCTTTTAGCATTTCCCGCTGCTGGATGGATCCTGGCCGGTACATCAATTCCCCGCGAAGGCCCCGCGCATCGCCTAATAATGGCCTTCACTGCCGGTATTGCCGGTCTCTTTGCCGCGTTCAGCCTGATGATCGGGATTTTTCTCCTCCGGGACTGGATGTGGCCATTGCCACACCTGCCTGAAAAGGACTGAATTCAATTTCTCCTGACAAGAAAACCCAATATGAGCTTTCCCGGAAAGACCGGAGTTCGCGCCTCAGAGGCCCCCCTGGAAACGGCTGATCTTTTGATACGCAACTTCTTCCTTCTGGCAATCTTCGCCCTAATCTCACTCGGTGGATTAATCTATTGGGCGAGTGAATTGCACTAAGCCCTGAACACCCGATTTCCCTAAACCCGAAAACAGAAAAACAAACATGAGTAAACACACAGCCACGAGCCAGGTCGGCTCCAGCACCATCACAATTGAAACCGGCAAGATCGCCCGTCTGGCAGACGGTGCAGTCACCGTGACCCTCGGCGAAACCGTCGTGCTCGTCACTGCCGTGTCGTCCACCAACCTGAAGGACGGCCAGGACTTCTTCCCCCTGAGCGTGGAATACAAAGAGAAGGCCAGCGCTGCCGGCCGTTTCCCCGGCGGTTACTTCAAGCGTGAAGGCCGTCCGACCGAAAAGGAAATCCTCACGTGCCGCATGACGGACCGCCCGCTGCGTCCGCTGTTCCCGAAGGGCTACTTTTACGACACGCAAATCGTCGCGCTGCTCCTCGCCGCCGACGGTGAAAACGACTCCGATGTGCTCGCCATGAACGGTGCGAGTGCCGCGGTGTATCTTTCCGATCTCCCGATGGCCAAGCCATTCGGCGCCGTGCGCGTGGGCCGCATTGATGGCGAATTCGTCGCCAACCCGACTCACGACGAGCGGGCCAACAGCGACCTCGACCTGATCTACGTCGGCAGCGAAGACGAAGTCATCATGATCGAAGGCGACGCCTTTGAAGTGCCTGACGAAGAGTTCATCAAGGCTTTGCACTTCGGCCATCAGTCCGTGCAGCCGCTCATCGCCGCGCAAAAAGAACTGCGCGAGAAAGCCGGGAAGCCGGTCCGTGAATACAAACTGCTCAACGCCCGCCAGGAACTGCTGGAGGTCGCCTACACCGTGGCCGGCGACCGCATTGAAGCCGCAATCTACACCCCAGGCAAAACCGCCCGTGCCAAGGCCATTGGCGCGCTCAAGGAGGAGGTGAAAGCCGCCATCCTTGAGAAGTATCCGGATGCCGGAGCGTTCGAAATCAGCCAGGCATTCGACTACCTGCAGAAGAAGGCTTTCCGCATTTCCATCCTCGACAAGCACAAGCGCTGCGACGGCCGCGGACTGGATGAAATCCGCCCGCTGACGGCTGAAGTGGACGTGCTCCCGCGCGTGCACGGCTCCGCGCTCTTCGCCCGCGGCGAAACGCAGGCCATGGCGCTCACCACGCTGGCCCCGCTCGACGAAGCTCAGGAATTCGACAACTACACCGGTGGCGAAAACTCCAAGCGCTTCATCCTGCACTATAACTTCCCTCCGTTCTCCGTCGGCGAGACCGGCCGCTTTGGCGGTCAGAACCGCCGCGAAATCGGTCATGGTGCCCTCGCGGAGAAGTCCATCTTCCCGGTGATCCCTGCGGAGAAGGATTTCCCCTACGCCATCCGCGTGAGCAGTGAAGTGATGGAGTCCAACGGCTCCACCTCCATGGCCAGCACCTGCGCCGGTGTCATGGCCCTGCTCGCCGCGGGCGTGCCGCTCACCGCTCCGGTGGCCGGCATCAGCGTCGGTCTCGTCAGCGAGTTCGATGACTCCGACAAGATGAACCGCTACCTGACGATGATCGACATCCTCGGCAGCGAAGACCACTTCGGCGACATGGACTTCAAGCTCTGCGGCACCGAGAAGGGCGTCACCGGCTACCAGCTCGACCTCAAGCTGCCCGGCATTCCGCTGAGCATCCTGGAGGAAGCCATTCACAAGGCCCGCAAGGGACGCCTCCAGATTCTCGAAACGATGAACGCCTGCATTGGCGGCCCGCGTGCCGAGCTGAGCCCGCACGCGCCGCGCATCGAAACCACCAAGATCCCGCCTGACCGCATCGGCGAACTCATTGGCCCTGGCGGCAAGAACATCAAAGGCATCCAGGCTGAGTCCGGCGCCAAGATCGACATCGAAGACGACGGCACTGTCCACGTTTACGCTGCCAAGAAGGAGAGCCTCGATATCGCGCTGCGCATGATCAAGATGATGTTCGCCGAAGCCGAAGTGGGCGCGCTCTACACCGGCCGTGTGGTGAGCACGACGAACTTTGGCGCATTCATGGAACTCTTCCCGGGCCGCGATGGACTCATCCACATCAGCGAGCTGGCTGACTTCCGCGTCAACAAGACCGAAGACGTGGTCAAAGTCGGCGACATCGTCACAGCCAAGTGCGTCGGTATCGACGACAAAGGCCGCGTGAAGATGAGCCGCAAGGCCGTGCTCAAGGACAAGGAACGCGAACTCGCCGCAGCAGATGCCGCGGCCGCCGCCCCGGCTCCGGCGGCGGAGTAATCCGCCTCCACGGCAACCGCTCTCAGACCCGCCCGGCAGCTGCTGCCGGGCGGGTTTTTTGTTGGTGCGCCCGCACATTGACAGACCGCGCCTGCCGGGAGTAGTTTTCCGCCATGATCGACGTTATCTGGGACCTTTATCAGCAGCAGCAAATTGGCCGTGCCGGTGAGAGAGCAGATTCCGCGCGGCAGGCTGCGACGGATCTGGAATCCCGGGTTCGGGAATTGGAGGCGAGGCTGGATCGCGCCTGTCTTGTGACGCAGTCGCTTTGGGAACTGCTCAAAGAGCAGACCGGCCTTACAGAGGAGCGGTTGCTGAAAAAATTTAAGGAAGTGGATCTCCGGGACGGCCGGCTGGATCAACGGATGGGCAGGGCGGGACCGGTGGATTGCCCGAAATGCCTCCGCACCGTCAGCACCAAACACCTGCGGTGCCTCTACTGCGACACCGAGTTGCCTGGAGCCAATCCGCTGCTGTAGCCCGTGCCCGGCCGCTGGCTGGTTCGTTATTACTCTATGCCTGCAAGGGTGACGGTCTGGCCGCGTTTGGCCACCGCCACGCTGCGTTCCGGGTGCTCGCGGCTCAGGGCCTCATGCAGAGCGGCGCTGCGTCCCGTTTCTCCGTGAACGAGCCAGACTTGCTTCCTGGAGCCGGTGATACGGTCAAACCACGCGAGCAGTTCGCTGTGATCCGCGTGGCCTGAGAAGCTATCGAGGATTTCGATATCCGCGCGGACCCGGTGAGGTTCGCCGAAGATGTTCACCTCTTTGTGACCGCTGCGCAGCTTCCAGCCGAGCGTGTTCTCGGCGCAGTAACCGACGAAGAGCACAGTGGTGCGCGGGTCCTCAATGTTGTTGTGCAGATGGTGCACCACCCGGCCGGCTTCACACATGCCGGAGGCGGCAATGATGATGAACGGGCCGTTTAGATCATTGAGCTTCATGCTGTCCTTGGCCTGGCGCACAAGGTGCAGGCCATCGAAGCCAAAGGGATTGCTGGCGGAAAACAGCTTCTCGTAGATGCCTTCGTTGAAGCACTCCGGATGCAGACGGAAAATCTCCGTCGCACTCACGGCGAGGGGGCTGTCCACATACACGGGCACATCGGGAATCCGGTCCTGGGAGAACAGTTCATGCAGCACCACAAGGATTTGCTGCGTCCGCTCTACAGCGAAGGCCGGAATGATGACGCGGCCATGATTCTTGAGCGCATCGTTGAGCACGCGGCAGATCTTCTCCCGGGCGCCGGTATCCTCTTCGTGCTCGCGGCCGCCGTAGGTGCTCTCCATGATCACGGCATCCACGTTCTCAGCATTCTCCGGATCGCGCAGCAGGTCATTGTTGCCCCGGCCGATGTCCCCGGAGAAAAGCAGCCGCCGCTTTTGCCCGCTGGCGAAGTCGTGCAAATCCAGGATGACCTGGGCGGACCCCAGAATGTGGCCGGCGTCGATAAAGGTGACGGTCACGCCTTCGGATACGATCATGGAGCGGTGATAGTCCATGGTGACGAACTGGCGCAGGCACCGCTCGGCATCGCGCTCATCGTAGAGCGGGTTGAACAGCTTCTGCCCCTTCCGTGAGCGTTTGCGGTTCACGTATTCGATGTCCGCCACCTGAATGCGGGCGGAGTCCGCGAGCATGATCTGGCAGAGGTCGCGCGTCGCCGGAGTGGAAAAGATATTGCCCCGGAATCCCTGTTTGCTGAGGTTCGGCAGATTCCCGCTGTGGTCAATATGGGCGTGGCTCAGGACCACGGTGTCGATGGAGGAAGGCTCAAATGGGAAATGCTTGTTGATGTCATAAGCCTCCTCCCGGTGTCCCTGGTAGAGCCCGCAGTCGAGTAGGATGCGCTTTCCGTTGATCTCAATGAGATGCTGGGAGCCGGTAGTGGTCTCTGCTGCACCGTGGAAAGTGATGGTCATGGCCGCATTGAAATGCCAGGCCGTCAGGATGGCAAGGAAAAGACGCTCTCTGATTTTGCCGCGCCACAAAGAAAAACGGGACACCCTTTCGAGTGTCCCGTTTCTGTAATCGTTGTCAGCCCGCTTTATTTGCGGCGGCGGCGCAGCAGGAAGCCACTGCCGGCAAGCAGCATGGCAATGCTGGAGGGCTCGGGGACGAGACCAACTCCGGCGAAGCCGCCTGTGGTTCCTGCACCATTTGCAGCGAGTAGAGCGTAGGAGACGAGCCCGTCTTCAACTCCGCTGCCAAAGATTTCCCAGTTGGCGCCACCGCCACGCTCGAAGAACAGGCCTTCGATGTTATAGCTTCCAGCGGTCAGGGAAATTTGACCAATCGTGCGGCTGTTGCCTGTCAGTGCGTTTGTCCAAAGCGTATCACCAGCGGCGTTGGCATTCCCGAGGCTGTCAGAAACGATTGCTGCTCCGGTGGCATTTTCCACGATGCTCCAGCCAGTCACGCCCTGGATCCGGAGATAACCGCCGTCGTCACCCTGGAAACCGATGCGATAGACTCCGTCGAACGGAATCACCAGTGTGGCCTGGGCGAGGACGCTAAAGTCTTCGTCGTCGATACCGGCAATGTCGTTCGGGAAGGCGATGTCGCCGGCGATGCTGCCCGCTGCGCCAACACCGGGATCAGGATCGGTATAGTTGATGGAGGCCACACCAGCGGCGGAAACTGCCGGATTATTCAGGAGATCAGCTTGAGCATCGGCGATGGTGTTCAGCGCTGTGCCGCCAGTGGCAGAAGTCGTCACCGACCAACCGGCTGCAGAAACGCCAGGGCGCGAGAGGCTGGTAGCAGTAGAGCCGAGAAGTGAGGAAGGGCCGCCATTAACGGAAACCGTGATCTCCTGACTGGCTCCGCCGCCGCCTTCGAAGCCGACAAACTCCAGATTATACTGACCAGGGGCGAGGTTGACAGTGCCGGTGGTGTTCGAGTCACCGGTGCCGCCTGCGAAATACATGGTCCGGGAATCCAGAGGATCGAGGCCGCCGCCACCGGTCACGCCGGACCACGTTTGGCCGACGATGCGCATGGCGAAACCGTCGTCACCGCGGACATTGAAGGAGTAATTACCGGCGGAAGGCACGTTGATGACGCCCTTGGCGACAAATGCGAAGTTATTGTCATCGGCCCCGGGATTGTCTCCGGGGAAGGCGATGTCGCCGCCGAAGGTGCCGGCTGAGGCATTCGTGTTGGGGTCCACCAGGTTCAGGCGGCTCACACTTCCGGTAGCGGTGCTGGCGACAGCCGGATTGCCGGGGCGAAGCGCACTCACCGCGGCGTCGATGTGATTCATGTTGAGGCCGCCTGCGGCGTTGGCGCGGAAGACGCTAAAGGCACCCTGAGTGCCTTCCATGCCCGGCAGGGACGCCGGGAGGTAACCTGTGGCGGCGGGAAGTGTCAGCGGGCTGCCGCCGGCAGCGAGGTATTGCACCTGATTTGGACGCAGCGGGTCAGACCATGCGGCGACATCGTCAATGGTGCCGAGGAGGCCGCCGCCGTTTCCGGAACTTCCGATAGTGACGTTATTGCCATTGGCGAGCTGGCCTGAGCCACTGGAGGCGACGATGTAGCCGTTCTGATACTGAAACTGCGCGTTGGCGGGTGCTCCGGCACCGAAGCTGGCCGGTGTCAGTTGAGTCCATGCGTAGTGATTCCAGCTGCCGGTGCTTACGGAGAGGCCTGAAGTTGTATCGTTGCCCCAGTGGCCGGTGTGGATATTGCCATTGCGGAATCCGTTGTGGAGCAGGCTTCCTGCTGCCTGGCCGAATACCATGTTGTCGCCCCCGGTGCTGTCCAGATTGACCCAGCCACTGGCGGTATAGTCTCCAGCGTCAAAACCGGCCGCGCCGGCACCGACGCCGGTATTAAAGAACTCACCGTTTCCGCCATCAGCACCGCCATCCTGATCAAGGCGCAGGCCTGTACCTGCTGTAGAGCCGCCGGGCGCTCCTGCAACGTATTCATTGCCGTTGAAGTTGACTGCGGTGCTGGCACCACCTGCGGTTCCGCCGTTGTTGAGGCTATTCCCTTCGAAGTTATAGTAGAGAGTCGGCTGCTGGGCGTAGGCTGCGAGCGGCAGCAAAGCCGAGGTGAAAACGAGTAGAGTGGTGCGCATAGGATTGATAATTAAATTAAATCATTAACGATGCATTTTTTCGGATTGGAGAGAAAGCGTCAATCTTAAAATCTGATTTCGAGAGGCGGGTTTGCGTATGGGGGCGGTTCTGCGGGATTAGGGCCGGGTGGCAGCAGGTGGCGAGAGCACCAGGCGGCGGGCTTTCCACTGGTCACGGGTGCGGGTTTCCCGGGTGCCACCGGGCCACTGAATGGTGATTTGCTGAATGGCCGGCTCGTTTCCAAAGGTGATGGCTGCGGCGGATTGTGAGAGGTAACCCGAGCCGCAGGCGGTTTCCGCCGTCTGGCGGGCTCCGTCGCTATATTCAGCAGTGAGGCGGGTGCCGGGCAGCAGGCCCCGCACGGTGAGGGTGCCGGTTTCCGGCTGGCGGGGGCGCAGGAGGGTGGCGGTGCTGTCATTGATGCCAACGAGCCAGCCGCGCTGGCCGGGACCGAAGAACTCGCCTTCCACGAGCGCCTTGGCATCGCGGGGAATGTTCACGCCGCTTTCGGCGGGCCAGAGCGCACGGAATTCCCCCTCCTTGCTGCCGAGGAGAACGAGGCTGAGCCCGCCGTCCATGCGGCCGGTTTCCGGCTGCGGGCTCCAGAAATTCTGCGCAAGGAGGATGTCTGTGTGACCGTCGCTGTCGAGGTCTGTCATGGCGATGCCGAAGCCCGGGGCGAACTGCGCGAGCCGGGGCAGGGTGGTGAAGGTGAAGCGACCCTTGCCGTTGTTGCGCAGAATGCCGCTGCGCAGCTCCACGGCGGCGAATTCCTCCGACTGCTTGAGCTTACGGTCCGTGTAGATGTCCGTCAGCGAGGCTGTGGCGAATGACTTGTAGCTGCTGAACTTGTCTTTGATGAACGGCATCGCCTGGCTCGAGCAGCTGCGGCCGCGCACGGGGAACAGCGTCTTGTCTTCGTATTCCGCCTCCACCAGCTGCTTCTTCCCGCTGCCGTCGAAGTCGCCATAATATAACAGGGTGGGGTGTCCCGGGGAGGCGTGGTATTTCGTATTGAGGCCGAAATTCGTCACGCAGTAATCCATGTCGCCATCGCCGTCGATATCACGGCCGGCGATGCTGTTCCACCAGCCGGTGAGCGCGTCGAGGCCTGCGGCGGCTGTCGCGTCCTTGAGTTGGCCCTTCTCGTTGCGGAAGAACTTTACCGGTCCCCACTCGCAGGTAATGAAGAGGTCCAGCCAGCCATCGCCGTCGGCATCCGACCACAGCGCGCCCGTCACCAGGCCGGGAGTGGCCACGCCCTGAGCGGCCGTGGCGTCGGTGAAACGGCCTTTGCCGTCGTTGAGATAGAAATGGCTGCGCGGCATGGCCGGATAGGCGCCTGGCACTACGCGGCTGCCGGCGAAGACATCAAGGTCCCCGTCGCGGTCAAAGTCCGCGGCGGCCAGCGCACTGCCACTGTCGGTTTCGGCCGGGAGCGATTTCTCCGGGGCGGGCGCGAACTGCCCTTTGCCGTCGTTGAGATAGAGCCGGTCCTGCAATGCGGAGCTTCCGGGATCCGCTTCCACGCCCCCGGCGGCCACGAGGAGGTCAGCGTCCCCGTCATTGTCAGCATCAAGGAAGAGCGCGCCGAGGTCTTCGGCCTTCAGGCCGTTGAGGAAGGCCGCATTGCCGGGGGCGGGAGTGAATTTCCCGCTGCCGTCGTTGAGCAGGAGCTGTCCCGGCTGACCGGCCGCGCCGGACTGGAAGACATCGTCGTCCCCGTCGCCGTCCACGTCGGCCACGGCGAGGCCAGGGCCGAGTTGCGAGAGCTTGTTGGGGAGGAGCGGCTCGCGGATGAAGTCATCAAACTGCGCCTCGCGGTGGGTGAGGGTGAGGGCATCCGTCACGGGCACGAGCAGGGGAACCGGCGCTTCCACGGCGGGAGTGAATGTGGACGCCTCCGGCTCTGTCACGGTGTAGAGTTGACCAGCCGCGAGGTCTTTGAACTCCTGGCGTTTGCCGTTGGGCCAGAGCACTTCCATGCGGTCGATGCGCTTGGCTTTGCCAAGTGCGAAATGGGCCACCGGCTCATGTCCTCCGAGGTAGCCGCGCATGAGGGTAAGCTGCCGTGTTTGTTTCATGCCGCCGGCCTCCACGGTGATGGTGGTACCGGTGCCCTGCGGGGCGGCCTTGCTGCTCTTCAGTTGCACGAGGGCGCGGGTGCCGACCTGGCTTTGGTTGCGGTAAATGAACACAGGCTCCTCCAGGTTTACCACGGCGAGGTCAAGGTCGCCGTCGCGGTCGAGATCTGTGCTCACGGCGGCGAAGCTCATGCCCACGTGCTTCAGGCCCCACTTTTCGCTCACGTCTTCAAATTCAAAGACCCCGCCCTTGTTGCGGAAGGCAAGATTATCCTCCCTGAGCGCGGGCGTCCCGGCGCGCAGGTGGCGCTGCCATTCCGTTTCGCCGGGGCGAAAGTCCAGGGCCTGCGCGTTGTCGGAGTCATTGTAGTCACGGCTCATGCCATTGGTCACATAGACATCCGTCCAGCCGTCGTTGTCGAAGTCCTGTAACTGGATGGCCCAGGTCCAGTTTGTGCGGTCCAGGCGGGTGAGTTGCGCGGCTTCCATGAACTGCCCCGTGCCGGTGTTCACGTAGAGCGCATTGCGCATGTACTGGCGCGGCTCCGCGGTGGTAAGGAACTCCGTCTTCCCGCCCATCGGCCCCATGCTTACCTTCTGTTTGTAGTGATTCGTGCCGAACATGTCGCCGATGAGGAAATCCATCCAGCCGTCGTTGTTCAGGTCGCCGAAGTCCGCGCCCATGCTGAACCACGCCGTGTGCGGCACGGCGGTCTTCACGACGTTGGTGAACTTCCCGCCGCCGTCGTTGCGGTAGAAGTAGTCCGGGTCGTCAAAGTCATCGCCCACATACAGGTCCGGGCGGCCGTCGCCGTTGTAGTCCCACCAGGTGGCGCTGAGGCCCATGTTGGGCTCCGTGCTCATGCCGGCCGCGGCGGTCACTTCGGTGAACTTCCCGCCGTCATTGCGCAGCAGCCAGTCGCGGCGGCCCGTCTTGTCTCGCTCAATGTAGAAGTCCCCCGGGTTGGGGCCGCGGCGCACTTTGGTGATCTTGTAGTATTTTTCAAAGCCCGGGCGCACTCTGGCGCGGCGGTTCACGGTATCAATCTCCAGCACCTCCTGATCACTCATGCGGCCGCGCGGGTCGTAGAGGAGATTCGTCATCAGATACAGGTCGAGGTCGCCATCGCCGTCGTAGTCGCAGAAGGCCGGCGTGTGAGCTGCGTCGGACAGATTCACACCCCACTCGGCCGCGGCTTCGCGGAACTTCAGTGCTCCGCCTTTGGGCGACTCATTGAGGTAAAGCTGGCAGGCAGACTCGTGATTGCACACCATCACGTCCAGGTCGCCGTCGCCGTCCACATCCGCAAAAGCCGTGCCCACGCCCCAGGCATCGCCCCCGTCCAGGCCGCATTCGGTGCGTGTGAACACCATGTCTCCCGTCTGGAGAAACAGCGCATTCTTATCCGGCCCGCTCACGCAGTAGA
>Ga0315905_10004308_pt1 | contig 14508 bp, 15 predicted proteins | sample LakEriMetagenome_5_FD_203522 | JGI IMG/M metagenome (GOLD analysis project Ga0315905, IMG submission 203522) | Freshwater fungal communities from buoy surface, Lake Erie, Ohio, United States - Buoy 4 MA121 | ecosystem: Environmental > Aquatic > Freshwater > Lake | place: USA: Lake Erie, Ohio... | reverse complement strand
CACGTCCGCTCCTACCTGTCTTTGATCGGCGCTCTCTGTCGCGTTTCTGGATCCAGCTATGCCTCTCCGGATGTGCACTCGACCCGGATTCTCACCTCTTTGCGCCCGCCGTCGATCACCACATGAGCCACCCGAAACAGGGCTGCCAGCCCAAGCGATTGGCCATAAAATTACTCAAGTTCCAGTTCTTCCATGCCTGATCTCTGCCCCATTTATCCCTGATGCCCCCCCGCCAATTCCCGCAGCGCCTTCATTCTACGCCTTCGATTACTTCCAGAAAGCATAGAGCGGGCTGCAGGCCGGGGCCCCATTGAAGCTGGATTGACAGGCTACCCGCGGATGATGCCGACTCGGTTTGTAGAATCCATACCTCCAGTTTTTTAGGTTTAATATAAATACAATGCGAGTCGGCGAATACCGATCGACGCTGTAGCGGCTCTCGTGTGCCGGGCGTGGCTTTTTATTGCACGGCGGGCGTTCCGGTGTCTGGTGGCGGGGATGATGACGATACCGACTGGAGTTTCTCTGCCTGTGATCCCGATTGGCTCTGTGAGCATGGACGGGAGTTTGCCTGTGTTTATCCTGGGGCCGTGCGTGATGGAGTCGGAGGATTTCGTGTGGAAGATCGGGCGGGCGATCAAGGAAGTTGCGGTGGCGGAGGGGATTCCGTTCATTTTCAAGGCGAGCTATGACAAGGCGAACCGGACGTCGATTTCCAGCTACCGGGGTATGGGCTGCCAGGAAGGCTGCCGGTTGCTAGCGGAGGTGGGGCGCGACCTCGGGGTGCCGGTGACGACGGATGTGCACTCGCCGGAGGAGGCACGCATCGCGGCGGAGTTTGTGGATGTACTGCAGATCCCCGCATTCCTGTGCCGGCAGACGGATTTGATCGTGGCGGCGGCCGAGACGGGCCGGGTGGTGAATGTGAAGAAGGGGCAGTTCCTCGCGCCGTGGGATGTGAAAAACATCGCAGCGAAGCTCATCGCGGCGGGAAATGAGAAGTTTTTCTTCACCGAGCGGGGCGCCAGTTTTGGCTACAACACCCTGGTGGCCGATATGCGCTCGCTCTACTGGATTCGCGAGCAGGGGTATCGCGTGGTGTTTGATGCCACGCACTCGGTGCAGCGCCCGGGAGGCCTTGGCGGCACGAGCGGTGGCGATGGCATCCTGGCGCCGGTGCTGGCGCGCGCGGCGGTGGCCGCAGGGTGTGACGGGGTGTTCATCGAGACGCATTTCGACCCCGCAAGGTCGCTTTCCGACGGGCCAAACATGGTGCCCTTTGCAGAACTGCCGGCGGTGGTGCGCAAGTTGAAGGCGCTGCACGTGCTTGCGAACAGTTGATCCTTTCCACCCCGCGCTCTCCGCATTCCCCGTTATGAAACCGGCCCGACTCATCCAGCCTGTGCTCACCTGCCTCGCCACGTGCGTGGCGCTGGCACAGCAGGGCGCGGCTCCGGCCTTGCCGGATGAAGTGGATGTGCCGGAGGTAAAGGAGCCGTGGGACTGGAAAACCGGTCGCGGCGTGGACCCGCTGCTCATGGAGCGGCTGAATCAGCTGGTGCCGCCCGGCCGCGCCCACGAGGGGCTGAGTTATCCTATCTACAGCGAGCGGACGGAGACGCTGCCGGCGCAGCGTAAGTCGCTCTTTGAGACGGCGCGGATGCTGCGGCTGGATGCCAATCATCTGCGCTTCAAGGATGCGGTGTTCGTTTCCTACGGCGATGAAAAGCAGCCGGAACTGCCGACGCGCACGGTGAAGATGGCGGACATGGTGTATGATTTGCAGCATGACCTGGTGTTCAGCTCCGCGCCGGTGCGCATCGACGATGAGGAGATGCGCATCCACAGCGGGAATGTGCTGCACGACCGCGCCACGGGTCTGACGATTTTCGACGGGGGCGTGGAATTGTATTTCGCCGAACCGGAACCGGCCCCGCCCGCGGCAGCCCCGGCTCCAGCCCCCGCCGCTCCACCATCTCCCGCCCCTGCCAAGCCATGAAGCCTTTCCTCACTCTCTGCCTGCTCGCTCCGCTGCTCCCGCTGGCCGCCCAAACGCCCAAACCGGTGGATCCGGTGCCCACGCACAAGCCGGAACAAAGCACGCTCAACAGTCTGAAGCAGGACGCGCGCAATAAGGACAGTATCCAGAAGGCGAAGGACCTCCTGGAGAAAAAACTGCAGCAAAATGAGGCGGCCCGGAAGGAACTGGAACGCCTCAAAAAGGAGGACACGACGCCTTCCACTGAAGAGGCGAAGAAGCGTCTGGAAAAGATGACCGGCGAGGTGGATGACGCGGACCTCAAGGAGCTGAAAAACATGTTCAAAGACTCCCGCGAGGCGCTGGAGGATGATGTGCGGAAGGCGGCGGAGGCCTTGCGCGAAAAGAACCGCCGCGAGGGGAAAATGACGCCGGCGAATCCCTCGCCGGAAATCGAAGCGCCGAGCGGCGGCTTTGATGCCATCCCGTCGCCGGAGGCGCTGCCGAAACGCAAGGCCCCGGTATTCGGCGTGCCGCCCATCAAGGCGCAGCGGATGATCAAGGCGCCGTCGCGCGACCCGAAGAACCCTGACAAGGAACTGCCGGATTCGGACCCGCGCACGCGCACTTATATCCTGAGCGGGAATGTGACCATCCGCCGCCCGGGCATGGCGCTGGATGCCGATGAAGTGGATATCCTTTTCCGTCCCGGCGCCGCCACCGGGGCGCAGAAGAAAGCCCCGTCCGGCGACAAGCCGCCGGGCGGGGATCCGGTGAAGGCATCAAACAAGGATTCGTCGCCGTTCGAACGCATCGTGGCCCGCGGCCGGGTGCGCTTCATGTTTGTGGACAAGACTGGCCGCGTGCAGGTGGGCCGCGGCGGCTACATGGTGTATGAAGAGAAGAGCGGCTGGTTTATCATCAAGGACTGGCCGGAAGCGGAGTTCGCCGGGAAGCTGCTGCGCGGGCCGTCGAAGAATTCCGTCATCCGCATGAGCCGGCTGGAGGAAGCGGATGTGATCGGGTGCCAGTTTTTCACGATGGAGCGAGAGTTGACCGAAGATGACCTGCCGCGGACGCCGGATCAGCCGGTGCCAGCGGCCGCTGCCATTTTGCCATCGGGCGCTGAGGCTCCCAACCGTCCGCCAGCCACTGCTCCGCGCTAACAAGATCATGACTGCTCCCAGTGGAAAGACTGCCCCCGCCCCTGCCGCCATCCCGGACGCTCCCGCGCCCAACAGCGAGTTCCTGCTCTCAACGCACGGACTGGTAAAAGTGTATGACGAGCGCCGCGTGGTGAATGGCGTGGACATCACCGTGCGCCCTGGTGAAATTGTTGGCCTCCTCGGCCCTAACGGGGCAGGGAAGACGACCACGTTTTACATGATTGTAGGTCTGGTGCCGCCGAACGGCGGGAAGGTTTTCTTCAATGGCCGGGATGCGACCTCCATGGCGATGTATCAGCGCGCCCGCCTCGGGATGGGCTATCTGCCGCAGGAGGAGTCCATCTTCCGCAAGCTCACCGTCGAGCAGAACATCATGGCCGTGATGGAGACGATGGATTTGTCCAAAGCGGAGAAGCAGGAGCGGATCGACGGCCTGCTGGAGCGCTTTGGCATCAATCACATCCGCCGCAGCGTGGCGATTACGCTCTCCGGCGGTGAGAAGCGGCGGCTGACCATCGCGCGCAGCCTTGTCACCGAGCCGAGCCTGCTGATGCTGGACGAGCCCTTCAGCGGCGTGGACCCCATCGCCGTGAGCGAGATTCAGGACATCGTGAAAAGCCTGAGCGAGGCCGGACTGGCGATTTTGATCACGGACCACAATGTTCGTGAGACGCTTTCCATCGTGGACCGCGCTTACCTGATATACGAGGGCCGGGTGCGCCGTGAAGGTACGCGCGATTTTCTCGTAAATGACCCGCTGAGCCGTCAGCTTTATCTTGGCGAAAGCTTCAGCATGTGATACCGTAACAACAGAAATGACTGCCGCAGGAAGAGGTTCCCATCAACGAAGCCCGGGACGGAGAGGGCGGCAGAGCCGGTGTTTTCAAGTGCGGCATGGAATCTGCGGAAGGGTGATTCCTGCAGCCGCATGCGTCCGATTTTTTCAACCCAAAACCAAGGAGACAACATGCAAACAGCAAACGTGGACCTGCACATCACCGTAACCGGACGCCATCTGGAAATTACCGATGCCATCCGCGACTACGCGCGAAAGAAGGTCGACAGTCTGCACCTTGACTACCCGAAGATCATCGAAGCCAAGGTCATTCTGGATGTGCAGACGCATAACCGTCACTTCGCGGAAATCATCCTGTTCTGCGCGAACCATATCACCATCGAGTGCAGCAGCACCTGCGGCGATCTCTATGCCGCCATGGATGAGACAATCAGCAAGATCGCGCGCCGCATGCGGAAGTATAAAACCCGCCTGCTAAAGAGCCACCGGCCGCGCACCAATACCAGCATCCGCCATCTGGACGAACACGTCTTCGCCTCTGAGGGGTTCGAGGACCACGAGCATGACGATGTGGAGCCGCTGATCATTCATCCCGAGAACTACCGCATTAAGCCGCTCTATCCGGATGAAGCCATCACGGAGCTTGAACTCAGCGAGCGGCATTTCGTGGTCTTCCACAATCAGAAGACACATGCGCTGAATCTCCTGTTCCGCCGCAAGGATGGCGACTACGGGATGATTGATCTCTCCCAGGAAGAGACTCCTGCCTGAGGCGTCTTAGTATGAATTCACAGCCCGGCTCCCCTCTGGGGCCGGGCTGTTTTCGTTTGGATCAATGCCACTGCGCGATGATTTGCGCCGCGACGATGCGCAGCAGCATCGTGAGCGGATAGACGGCGGCGTAGGCGATAGCGGGGGGAGTCGCAGCGCGCCATGCTGGTGGCGAAGGAGGGGGCTGGCGGGTCGGTCATGCCGCCGGAGAGCAGGCAGCGCGGGCGCGGTCTTCGGCAGGCTGATCGGCAGGAATGTAGGGGTCCAGAGCATCGGCCACGGCGTGCCATGCGGAGGGGAAGTCGAGCTTGTGGAGGTAGATGTTGATGAAGACGATGCCGTCCGGCCACGGACCCAGGGCGGGGTCGGACGGGAGGATGTCGCTGAGGGCAGCGGCGGCGAGGGCGGTCTTGCCCATGCCGGGCCCAGCGAAGACATCGGTGCGAGTCTGCTCCATGAGCCGCCGCACCAGATCGGCGCGCTTCTCCGCCCGGCCAATATAGGAGGCGGCGGCAGGCGGGAGCTGGAAAGGAATGGGGTTCCCCTGCAGGGACAGACGCCCAAACCACGAGACAAGGTCGGCATCGCTGAGCTGGCGGAAGATGGCGGCCAACTCGTGGAGGCTCCATGTCTCGATGGTGACGCCCGGGTTCGCCCGCTGGGTGTCGAGGATGACCTGCTGCACATGAGGACGAAGGCCGTCATGGGCATTGTGGACAAAGGTCCAGTGGTCGAAGTGGACGCGCCAGTGCTGGAGCGCGCCGGCGAAGTCTTCTTTGATCTTGGCTTCGGCGACCGCCTTCTTCATTTCATTCGGCGCATACACTTGGAAGAGGCGGCGCTGGCTCTGGAGGAAGCCGTCGTTCTTGCGGTCGCCCTCGTTGCCCCACGGGCGGCAGGGCATGAAATCGCCGGGGAAGGCGCGGCCCATGAGATCCTCGAAGAAGGTCTGGAGGGCATCGCCCTTCGCCTTGAGGAAGCGATTCTCAAACAGCGTGTAGTAGGAGTCGGCCAGGGGCATGGTGGCGTGCATAGCACACCCGCGCGGAGTGCGCTAGGATTTGCTTCGGGGCGGGGCGGCGCGCGGATTACCCGCGGAGGGCGGAGAAGAGGGCGCGCAGTTCGCTGTCCACTTCGGCGTCGGTCTCGACGGTCTGGCGGATTTCGGCGCGGATGAGTTCGCGCATGCGGGCGCGGAGGCAGTGGATGATGGACTTCACGGCGGCGAGGGAGACGGCGAGTTGCTCCGCCACGGTGGCCAGGGGGGTCTCGCCGCGGTCGCCATCGAGGAAGCTGCGGAGGAGGGCGAAGCGGCCGGGTTTGCCGTCGGCGTCGCACGTCGCGCTGGAGCCAGTCCTCGGCGCCGTCTTCGTGCAGGGAGAGCATGTGCAGGCCGCCGCCGCGCCTGGCGGCTTGGGTGCGGCGGAATTCGTCGGTGAGGTAGTGATTGATGCAGCCGAGGAGGAAGGTGCGGAAGGTGCCGCGGGACATGTCGGCCCTGGCAAACATGTCGCGCTCGAGGACGCGGGCGAAGAAGCCCTGGACGAGGTCCTCGGCCTCCGCCGCCGGCCTTCCCCGGCCCCGCACGTAGGCGTAGAGCGGAAATCAGTAGCGGCTACAGAGCCACTCCAGCGCGTCCTCTGCGGTGCCGTCGGCAGACATGCCGGCGGCGCGCACGACGCTCCAGCGCGTCGTCACGAACAGCCCTGCTTTCTCATCGGCCTGAGGCAGCCCCTCCGGGTTCATCATTGGGCTTCCCTTTCGTGAGAACGGGCGGTTTGGAAAGGCAAAAGTGCCCCGTTCCGGCCGCGGGGCGGCATCACGTGTCGAGGATGCCCCTGACGATGCGGCCGTGGACGTCGGTGAGGCGGAAGTGGCGGCCGTCGTGCCGGTGGGTGAGGGCTTCGTGATTGATGCCAAGGAGGTGGAGCAGCGTGGCGTGGAGGTCGTGCATGTGGACCCGCTGGGCGATGGCACGGTGGCCGAAGTCGTCGGTCTCGCCGTAGGCAATGCCGCGCTTCACGCCGGCACCGGCGAGCCAGACGGTGAAGCCACCAGGATTGTGATCGCGGCCGGTGCCGTTCTTCTCAGCGTAGGGCGTGCGGCCGAATTCCCCGCCCCACCAGACGAGTGTGTCCTCCAGGAGGCCGCGGGCCTTGAGGTCGCGCAGCAGGCCGGCGACGGGCTTGTCGGTGGCGGCGGCGTGGTCGCCGTGCTTGGGCAGATTGGAGTGCTGGTCCCAGGCGGGATTGTTGGAGTTGTCGCCGTAGTTGACCTGAATGAAGCGTACGCCGGCCTCCGCGAGCCGCCGGGCCATGAGGCACTGGCGGCCGTAGTTGTCGGTGTGCTTTTCGCCGATGCCGTAGAGCGCCTGGGTGGCGGCGGACTCTTTGGACAGGTCGAGCAAATCCGGCGCGGCGCTCTGCAGCCGCCAGGCCAGCTCGGCGGATTCCATCATGGCATCGACGTCGGAATTCCCGGCATGGTGCAGGCTCTGCGCGGCATTGAGCGAGCGCAGCAGTTCCATCTGCGACTGCTCCTCCGCCGCCTCACGCTGAGGGTGCCCGAGGTTGCCAATGCCGGAGTCTTTTGCGGGCAGTCCGCTGCGGCCGATGGCTGTGCCCTGGTGGCGCGAGGGCAGAAACGCGGGGCCGTAGTTCCGCGGCCCGCCATTCCCCATGCTGGGACTGATGGTGACGAACGCGGGCAGATTGCTGTTCTCCGTGCCGAGGCCATAACTGATCCACGAGCCCATGCTGGGGCGCACGAAGTTCGTGCTGCCGGTGTGCAGGAAGAGCGTGGCCGGTCCATGCGCCACGCCTTCGGTTTCCATGCTGCGGATGACGCACAGGTCATCGGCCATGCCGGCGATGTGGGGAAAGAGATCGCTGACCCAGAGGCCGCTCGCGCCGCGCTGCTTGAACTCCCACAGCGGCTTCATCACGCGCTGCTCGGCGCCTTTCCCCGTCTTGGCCACGCTGCGGGCGTCGTCGAAGTGCCGCACATTGCCCGCCTCTTTCCACAGCAGTGGCTTGTAATCGAAGGAGTCCACCTGACTCACACCGCCCTGCATGAAGAGGAAGATGATACGTTTGGCGCGCGGGGCGAAATGCGGCAGCGCGGAGCGGCCCAGCGCCGGCTGCATGAGCCCGGCGAGAGCGAGCGAGCCGAATCCGCAGGCCAGCTGGCGCAGGGCCTCACGGCGGGAAACGGCGGAAAGGAAGGGCGTGGCGGGATGCATGGGAAAGCGGGTGGGGTGTTAGCGCGACATGCGGAAATCAATGCTGGCGAAGATGCCCTGACAGATCCGTGTGAGGGCGGCGCGGCGGGCATCCGGCCCGGCGGCGCGCGTGAGTTCGTTCTGGGCGGCGGTGAGTTCGGCCGGCAGCGGGGCGCGCTGCAGGGTGATGCGCCAGAGCCGCTGCAGCAGGGCGTCATCCGGCGCGGTGCCGCTCAGCGTTTCCGCCAGTCGCGCGGCGCGGGCCGTGACCCACGGGCTGTTCAGCAGGAACAGCGCCTGCGGGGCCACGTTGCTGACATTCCGCGCGCCCTGGGGTGTGTTGATGTTTCCAAAGTCGAAGACCTCAAACATCTCCAGCCGCCGGTTGCGGAAGGCGGGCGCATACACGCTGCGGCGCAGGTCTTTGAACTCGTAGCGGTATTCCACATTCTGCGCGCTGGTGTCATTCGCATCGATCTCGCCGGCCCCGGCGATATTGGGTCCGAGAAAGGCGCGGTCCAGCTCGCCGCTGGCGGCCAGCAGGGCGTCGCGCAGTTGCTCCGCCTCCAGCCGCCGGGGGAAGGCGTGCGTCAGGAGACGGTTGTCAGGATCCGCCGGATGGCTGCCGCTGGCCTGCTGCCACGTTTGCGAAGTGATGATGGTGCGCACCAGCCAGTCGAGCGACCAGCCCTGCTCGACAAAGGAAACGGCCAGCCAGTCAAGCAGTTCCGGATGCGTGGGCAGCTCGCCGGTGACGCCGAAGTTGTCCACGGTGCGCATCAGTCCGGCTCCTGTGAGCCAGCACCAGACGCGGTTCACAAAGACGCGCGCGGTGAGCGGATGCTGCGGCGCCGTCAGCCACTGCGCCAGTTCCCGCCGGCCGCTGCCCTCACGGATTTCCGGCACAGCCTGCTGCGGCCCCACGGCGGGAAATCCCCGCGGCACAGCCTCGCCCTTCTGATGCACCATGCCGCGGATGCGCAGCTCAGTATCCGCGGGTTTCGGGTCCTCCATGACCGACATCACCACCGGCCGGGCCGGGCTGGATTTCTCCAGCTCCTTGAGCCGCTGCTGAAGTGCTTTGAGCGAGCTGTCATCCGCCACGGCATCCGGCGGCGCCGTCGCTACGCCCGGGGCATCCTCCGGCAGGAACTGCACGGTATCGGCGCAAACATAGCCCTGCGTGTCAGCATTCGACAGCATGACAAAGCCCGCGCCCTCGGCCTCGAAGCGCCACGTGCCCAGGCTCAGGAACATGCCATCCGCAGGCGGCTTCGACTGATCCACCACCACGGTTTCCTCGCCGTCGGCATGGAGCACCTCGACGGCCACCTTGCTGGCCCGGCCATCGTAGCCGGCCCAGGCGAGGCGCACTTCGTAGCGGCCGCTGCGGGGGAGCTTGGGCGTGAAGGTCAGCGTCTTCCGGCCTTTGTCCTGATTGTCATCGTGCAGGTAGCCCTCACCGATGTAGCCGGGGTAGCGGCGCGAATGCTTCCACTCGCCCACCTGCGTCGCCGCCGCGTCGTCCACCACGATGCCCGGCAAGTCCGCCAGCCGTGTGGGCGCATCCTTCTTTACCGCAGTGGCCGTGCGCTTCAGCGCCTGGATGCCGGCGCGCACCTGCTTGACCTCCGCCTCATGCGCCGCCCGCGCCTGCTCCTCTGCGGGCGGCAGTGACAATGGCCGGTCAATCCAGCGCGCCACGTTGTCGGTGTAGTTCAGCAGCGTCTTCGTGCTCGCGAAGATGCCGGCCAGCGCATAGTAGTCGCGCTGGGAAATGGGATCGAACTTGTGATCATGGCAGCGGGCACAGCCGAGCGTCTGCCCCATCATCACTTTGCCGATGGTATCAATCTGCTCGTCAATGATGTCGAAGCGCAGCTGCTGTTTGTCCTGCTCCTCGTAGTTCGTCGGGCCAAAGCAGAGGAACCCGGTCGCAGTGAGCCGCCGGTTTTGATCCGCGGCATCTCGCGCCGGCAGCAGATCGCCCGCGATTTGTTCCTGGAGAAAACGGTCCACTGGCATCCGCGAGTGCAGGGCTTGAATGACCCAGTCGCGATACCGCCATGCATCCTTATAAAGCAGCGTGCGCCCACCGCCGCTGCTCTCGGCGAAGCGCGCGAGGTCCAGCCAGCGGCGTCCCATTTCCTCCGCGTAGTGCGGACTCTGCATCAGCCGGTCTGTCCACCGCGCGATGGCCGCCGCAGCATCGCGGGCATAGTCCTGATAGAATGCGCCGAGGTCCTCCGGCGAGGGCGGCAGACCAGTCAGCACGAAATGCAGCCGGCGGCACAGCGTCTCTGCATCCGCAGGGCCAGCCGGCGTCAGGCCTTTGGCCGCGGCCTTCGCCCTGACAAACTGATCCACCGGATGCACCGCGCCCGCGACTTCCGGCGGCGACGGCTTCACTGGCGGCTTCCACGCCCAGAATTCGCGGCCCTGCTCCACTGTCATGCCCTGCGCCGTTGCTTTCGCCCCCGCCATGCGCGGATCCGGCGCGCCCCTGCGGATCCACTCCGCCAGCAGCGCGATTTCCGGCTCCGGCAGCTTGCCGTCCGGCGGCATTTCGAGATCGCGCTCCGTGTGGTGCAGCGCACGTATCAGCAGAGAATTTTCCGCGTCCCCCGGAATGATGGCGGGTCCGGTATCGCCGCCCTTTTCCCAGCCGGCCCTGGAATCCAGATCCAGCCCGCCCTTCACCTTGCCGCGCGCCGTCGAGTGGCACTCCAGACAGCGCTGCTCCAGCAGCGGGCGGATGCGCTTCTCAAAATAGTCCACCCCGTCGTCCCCTGCGGCAGCAGTAGAGACGCTCAGTGCCAGAGAAAGCAAAGCGCGGGTTCGCATCTGGACCGGTTCTGCGCAGCGCACCGGCTTGGCAAGGTGCGGAATCATCCACTTTCCCGGATACGCCGCCGGACCGGCTCCTCATCTTTCTCCGGGAAGGTTGCTCAGCTTTTCCTCAAGGCGCCGGACAAGAGTCCTGTTATGCATCTGCTGCGGGTGTTTGATACCGAACACCTGCTCACCATGCTGCTGCGCCGTCTGCGCAAAGTGCCATGCTGCCTCCCAATACTGCCGCGCCAGGCGCGGGTTGCGCGGCAGGGAATGGTGGGCATCGTGGAAGCAATGAACCGACGCTCCTCTCCGCGGCTCCGGCATTGCCGTCGCCCTGCGCGAGCGCATTCACGCCATCATCGCTCAACCTAAACTCAACCGAACCATGAAAATCCTCATCGCATTCACCATCGGCGCGCTTGCCGTCGCGGGCATCGCTAAAGCCGCGGACGACAAGCCGGACAAGGCGGGGGGCGTCAATGTTCAAGCTGCCCGTCTGGCGAAGGCGAAGAAGGTCACCACTGCGGAGTTCAAGGAACAGTATGCCTGGGTGGGTAAGGCGCAGACCGTGCATGTAGTTTCCTACCTTGGCCAGCAGGACGGCAAGGCCTACATCAGCAAGAAGAGCCGCTCCGGTCTTACCGGCAAATGGAGTGAGACCATCCTCTACACACCGCTGGAGGACCTTGATGCCGCATTCCGCGCTTCGCTCCCAGCCAATCCAGTGACGGACAAGGCTGACAAAAATGCCGGGAAAGCCCCGGCCAGTGGATCTGGAGCCCACCAACGATAAGGCTAGCGCCAAACGTGGTCAGGAGATCACCGTGAAGCTGAAGGGTCGCGGACATCGCCGCATTCCGGCAGCTCCGGGCGGCCAACAGGATGCCGCAGATGTCGCCCTGACCATAACCCTCACGGAGTCGGATGAGCCCCCGTTCCCCGTTGAGGGCGATTCCACCAGGCCCTGTCCGGGGATAACCCACGGCTTTGCCAAGCCACTCTACTTCCACGTCCTCACGCGCCTTAAGGGAAGCTCCAAATTCTACGAGCTGGACAGCACCCCCGGTCCCGTGGAACCCGGCAACTAATCGACGGTTTACTGCAGGGAGAGCGTCTCCAGCGTGCAGGAGGTCATGCTTTGTCCGTTCACTCTCGAGCAGTGAGCATCGAAAGCTTCCTGGCTGCCAGTGTGCAGTTTGAACCCCGGAGCCTGATGGAACTTTACTGATCCCCGGAGAAAGGCCGCTGGCTTTGGAGTGCGCGGCCGCGTGCATGGCAGCGAAGCCAGGATGGAAAAAAGTTTTGCGGTGGAAAAAAGGGGGCAGCCGGGGCTTGCGGCGGGGGCTGCCGGCGGTACTGTGCGGCATGAACCGACGCTCCTTTCTCCGCGGCTCCGGCATTGCCGTCGCCCTGCCCTTCCTGGACGCCATGTGGCCCGCGCGGGTGCGGGCAGCGACAGCAGCAGCGGGCCCACCGCGGCGCATGGTGTGCATTTGCACCTCGCTGGGGATTCATGCCCCGTTTCTCTATCCGCAGGAGACCGGGCGCGACTATTCACTCACGCCCTATCTGGAGCGGCTGAAGGACTTCCGGAATGACTTCACGCTCTTCTCCGGTCTCTCGCACCCCGACCAAAGCGGCGCGGACGGACACTCCTCGGAGCAGACGTGGCTCACGGCAGCGAAGCACCCGGGCCTCGGCGGCTTCCGCAACAGTATCAGCATCGACCAGTTGGCCGCGGAAAAGATCGGCGTGGAGACGCGGTTCCCCTCGCTGGTGCTGGGCACGAACAACAGCAGCCAGAGCTACACGCGGAGCGGCGTCATGATCCCCGCGGAGATGCGCCCATCGAAGGTGTTCGCCAAGCTCTTCCTCGAAGGCAAACCGGACGAAGTGGCCGCGCAGATGCGGAAGATCAAAGAGGGCCGCAGCATCATGGACACTGTGGGCGCAGAGGCGAAACGTCTGGAGCAGCGCATGGGCGCGGGCGACCGCGACAAGCTGGATGAGTATTTCCAAAGCGTGCGCGAAATGGAGCAGCGGCTGGCCAAAGCCGAAGAGTGGTCACACAAGCCAAAGCCCAAAGTGGAAGCCAGCGCCCCGGAGGACATCAGCGATGAAAAGGACATCATCGGCCGCATGCAGCTGCTCTTTGACCTCGTTCCGCTGGCCCTCCAGACGGACAGCACACGGCTCATCACCATCCTCGTGCAGGGCCGCAACGACGTGCCACCTGTGCCCGGTGTTTCCATCGATCATCACAACCTCTCGCACCACGGCCAGGACGAAGCGAAGATAAAGCAGCTCAAACTCATCGAAGAGGCGGAGTTCGCCGCCGTCGCCCGGCTGGCCGGCCATCTGAAATCCCGCAAGGAAGGCGACACCACCCTGCTGGACAGCACCATGCTGCTCTTTGGCAGCAACCTCGGCAACGCCAACTCCCACGACACGCGCAACCTGCCCCTCCTCCTCGCCGGCGGCGGCTTCAAACACGGCCAGCACCTCGCCTTCGACGCCAAAAACAACACGCCGCTCTCCAATCTCTTCGTGCAAATGCTCCAGTGCATGGGCGTGGAGACAGAGGCCTTCGGGAGCAGCAGCGCGCAGGCCATTTCCGGGCTAGCAGTTTCTTAGCCGGGGTTCTGGACCTCAGAAAAGTGCTACGCACATTGATTGTGGTGTTACTGGAAAGCTCCCCTCGCGGACTGGACACCCAACAAGGAGAACAAATGCGATTCAAAAAAGCTGCTGAGGCTTAGCCGAAGCAGGTTTTTTGAATCGCATGCGCCCGTCAGACCCGCCAAAAGAAAGGAGCAGCCATGAGCAAATCACCCACCGCACCTTCGGCCGAAAACTTCACCACCGATCCCGACATCCAGCGATGGACCGCCAAGCGCAAAGCCGCCGTCGTGCTCGACCTCATTCGCGGCAAAACCACCGCCGCCGAGACCGTCCGTCTCTACGGCCTCACGGTTGGTGAAATCGAACGCTGGCGCGAGGAGTTGCCTTCCTTCGTCAGGCTCCGCATAGTGGCTTCGCTTTATGGATGCCGCTTCGCGGCAGGGCGGTCATCACCCAGGGTGCCGAAGGCCTCCGCAGTCACCCGCGCGATCTCGCCGAACAGCACGAAGCCGAACGACAGAAGCTCCCGGCCAAAGTCGGCGAGCTGATATTGCATGGGGACGTTTTAAAAAAGTACATCGCTTGCAGAGCAGGGACTTGCCGGACGGACTCTGATGAAATCCGTCCATCAGCAACTCCACGCCGAAGGCCGCGCCGTGCCGTGGACACAGCTCTGCCGGCTGCTCGGCGTGGCGCGCTCCACGCTCTACTACCAGCCCCGCCCGCACCAGCGCAGCGAGCCGTGGACGAGCCCCTGGCCGTGCAAATCAAAGCGATCATCGAAGAGCGCCCGCATTCGGCGTGCGCAGCTTACCAAAGCCCGCGGCCTGGCGGTGAACCGCAAGAAAGTCCGCCGCATCATGCGCCTCAAACGATGGACCGTTCGCCACCGACCTCGCCTACGTGCCCTGCGGGCGCGACGGCTGCGCCGTCTTCGCCTCCGTGCTCGGCTGGGAACTCGGCCGCGTCGTCTTCGCCTCCCGCGCGCTGGATTACGCCCTGCTCGCCCGCTTCGGCACCCTGCCTCCGGCTGCGCCACGACAACGGCCTCGTCTTCGGCTCCCGGTAATACGTCAGCCTCGTGCGCAGCTACGGTCTCACGCAGGAACCGGATGCGTAG
>Ga0315905_10004306_pt1 | contig 14510 bp, 15 predicted proteins | sample LakEriMetagenome_5_FD_203522 | JGI IMG/M metagenome (GOLD analysis project Ga0315905, IMG submission 203522) | Freshwater fungal communities from buoy surface, Lake Erie, Ohio, United States - Buoy 4 MA121 | ecosystem: Environmental > Aquatic > Freshwater > Lake | place: USA: Lake Erie, Ohio... | reverse complement strand
TGTATGCTTTTGTTATCGCCAACAAAAGCATACTCAACAAACTCCAAAAACTTCTCCCCTGATTCCCGATTACCATTCACCAAAATATAATTTGCTTGTTGTCTAATATCCTGAGTAGCACGGTTGCGAACAATTACCTGAAAAGCCATACTCACTACTGCGCCTTACCAAAGATTGATCGGCGCAAATCCTGCCAATATTCAGGAGTTACAGGTTCAGCTTCTGAGTCCAAACCTTCTTGCAACAAACTAGCTAATTTTGCTTGAGCATCCTTACGCTGTTGATCTTGCTGCAATAACATCAAAAAATAATCCGCCGCAGTAGCATAATTGCCAGATTGAAGCTGAACTTCAAGATAAGACTCAAGTTCTTTTGGTATCGGAAAACTCACATTCATAAGTTTCTAATATGAATAAAATTTTATTAGTATCTTATCATTTTTTATTCTGGTGATGAATTTAGGCGTAAGCGTTGCGCTGCTGCTTTCAGCAGATCGCTGTTTTGGGGGTGTAGGGATGCGTAAGCGTTGCGCTGCTGCAAGAAGTTCGCTTTTTAGGATGTTGGGAGTGCAATCGCTGTTTGAGGATGTGGGGATGCGTAAGCGTTGCGCGACCTAGTAATCGCTGTATTTCAAAACTTTTAACTCTTAACTTATCAATTGATTTAAAACCAAAACCGTTAACCCTGGTAAAGAAGGTAAACGAATATCATTTGTTAAGAAAAAAGACGCACCACCATAAATAGCAGTGGCCATTTGAATAGCATCCGGTGTTCTTAAATTGTAATCTGCTCTTAATTTAGCCGCATTTTCAGCAATATCTGGTAAAACTTCAATAGTTGTTAAACCTTGAGAATTGAAAAGAATATCACGATATTGTTGAGCTAATATCGTATTTCCTGCACGTAAAGGATAAACTAATACTTCTGATATAGTTAAAACTGACGTAACAACACTAAAATCACCTCTATACATTGCTATAAAAAAAGCATCTGTAACTTCTAAATAACTAGGATTTTCTTCTATAAAATAAATTAGCGGTGCAGTATCTAAACCTATAATTTTACCCTGTAATTTATTTAACCATTCCATGAATCACGCTCCTGATTGACATATTCCTGAGCGTCAATATTTCCCCAAATTTCCTTACCTAAACCACGCAATTCTAAAATACTACGTTTTGGTTTTGATGTCATTTTCAATTGTTGACGAATTAAGATAGATAAATTTTCGACTAATTTAAGCTGTTCTTCAGGAGTCAGATTTTTAGCTTTTTCTAACAATTCTTGATAATTAGACATACATTTTTAATCCTCTTTTATCCACAGGAAAATACTCTCAATATCAGCAATAGCACTAGGTGAAATCTCAATCCGGTATGCCTTATGTTTCCTTAAATTCTGCAAATGCTTGATTTAAGGGCATACCCTCACCTTGTCTAAACTCATTTATACTTTGACGGATATTAGCAACAGATTCCAGTAATTCCAGTCTATCAATCAGTGTTTGATAACTTTCAGCATCTTGAACCACAGCAGCAGCTTTACCATTCACAATCAGCACAATGGGAGATTTAGTTTCTTTTAACTTATCCAGAAACATCTTTGCTCCACGCTGAAATTCTGATAAGGGGTGAATATCGCTTAGGCTAAATATCATAATTTTAATAAATTATTTGATAATTTGATGTTAACTGTATGAAAATATTTTGTCAAGGGAAGATATAGCTGTTTTGGGATGTGGGAGTGCGATAGCGAAGCGCGTAGGAATCGCTGTTTTAAGAGATACAATCACATTTTATTCAGAATATCTATTGACATGATATCATAATGTGATATCTTATATATTAGCTTCTGTTAAAAGTAAAAAAGGATGAATCTCAATAATAAACAGCAAAAGATTTTAGAATTAATTTTTACAAATCCTGTACCAGCAAATATTATTTGGCAAGATATAGAAAATTTATTTACAGCTTTAGGTGCTGATATTAGTCAAGGTAGCGGTTCAAGAGTTAGAGTTAAATTAAATGATGTTAGAGGTTATTTTCATGAACCACATCCAGAAAAAGAAACCGATAAAGGAGCAGTAAAAGCAGTGAGAGAATTTTTGATAAAAGCAGGAATTGAACCATAAATATTTTGTAATAAAATCAACCACAAAAAACTGAGTGAGGATTATTAAAATTATGTTGAATTACAAAGGATACACAGCATCAATTGAAGTAGATGTAGAAGCAGGAATACTTTTTGGTCGTGTTCTTGATATTAATGATGTAATTACTTTTAAAGCGAAAACGGTAGAAGAAGCACGTCAAGAATTTCAGACTTCTATAGATGGTTATTTATCTTTTTGTGAAGAATTAGGAGAAGAACCGGATAAACCTTTTTCTGGAAAATTGCCATTTAGAACTACTCCAGAACATCACAGAAAAATTTTTATTGCAGCTAAAAAAGCTGGAAAAAGTATCAATGCTTGGATGGATGAAATTTTAATTAATGCTGCTGAAAAATCAGTTAAAGCATAGATTCAATATTTTTTCTAAGTTGAGAAATTAATTATCACGATTTTGCTGAAGTTTTAGGAATATCTCATCAAACAATTCAAGAAATTATTAATGGTGAAAAATCAATTACTGTAGATATTGCCATTCGTCTGGGTAAAGCTTTAGGTAATGGACTGAGATTGTGGTTAAATATTCAGCAAAAGGTTGATGTTTGGGATGCTTTACAAAGTCATCAGCAAGAATATAATAAAGTTATGACATTAGTGTAAAAGAAATATGAATTTTATCACTCTCTATCTACCTCCATCAATTCAAATAACTGATGATCAATTCTTTGAAATTTGCCAAATCAATGAATTAATCAAAATTGAACGTAATGTTGATGGTAGTCTCATATTAAAACCTTTATTGGGTGGAATAAATAGCAATATTAATGCTGGTTTAACTGCTCAATTAGCAAATTGGAATGATGACAAATCACAAGGTGTAGTTTTTGGTTCTGATGTCGGTTTTATTTTACCAAATGGTGCGATTCGTTCCCCTAGTGCTGCTTGGATGAAGTTAGAAAGATGGGATGCTTTAACTGAGGAAGAAAAAGAAAAGTTTCCTCCTATTTGTCCTGATTTTCTCATTGAGTTAATGTCTCCTAGTGATAGTTTCAAGACTACCCAGGAAAAGATGCAGGAATATATAGATAATGGTGTACGTTTGGGGATATTAATTAATCGTAAATCTCGTCAGGTAGAAATTTATAGACCAGGTAAGGAGGTTGAAGTTTTGGATTCTCCTGCTACGGTTTCGGGGGAAGATGTTTTAAGGGGTTTTGTTTTGAATTTGGTGATGATTTGGTAATTCATGGTATTGACAAAGAAGGATCTTTCCATACTGAATGGGTTTCCAAAGGTCATTATCCATCTATTTACAGGGATAATGACCTTAATCTGTTAAAAGCTAATAGCCTAAAACCCTTATTATACCCTACAAAAACTTCTTATCAAGTTAATCTTTGTTACTTACCTAAACCATCATATCTGTTTGGGTCTTTTTTCTCCTTTTTGTCTTTGGGATCTTTTTTAGGCTTTTTAGCCTCTTTATTACCTTTTTTTTCCTTAGACATTAGTTTCACCCAGCTAGGTTTACTCGTCAAAGCCACCACATTCTGCTATTAGTAAATCAGGGTGTAGCTTACCTGACATCCTTTGAAAACAGTAAGGGAAGCATTGCACATTTACGCTACTAATTACTATAGTACATTGTTATTTAATTTTGTGATGAATTTGATTAACTATGATACAAAACTTTAGATACTTTGTCACTATATCTCATTGAGATTGTAATTTATAGATTCCGTTTTGTTCTTTTGATTCATTATACCAGTATAATCATATTTTATAACTGATGAGGTAATAATTAAATGACTCCAGTAGATATTCTGATTCTTTCCAATGGACCAGGGGAGGTAACAACCTGGGTACGTCCTGTTGTCAAAGCATTGAGAAAACAATTAGGACATGATATTTCTCAAGTCAGAATTTCTGTAATATTATCACCTTGTCCTCATGCTAGTGGTCAAGAAACTGCTATAGCTTTGGGTTATTCGGAGGTTGATAGAGTTCAAGCACCAGAACATTTTTGGCAATTTTTACTGTGGGGAAAAACCGCCGAAAATTGGCAATGGAGAAATCAAGGTGTGGTTATATTTTTAGGTGGTGATCAAATTTTTCCTGTTTTTATTGGTAAAAAGTTAGGATATAAAACAGTAGTTTATGCGGAATGGGAAGCACGTTGGCACAATTTTATAGATAAATTTGCCATTATGAAAGCACAAGTTGCGAAAAATGTTTCTTATAAATATGCAGATAAATTTACGGTAATTGGTGATTTAATGTTAGAAGCAGCAGAGAATGAAATCACATCTAAAATTGAAAATTCCCAAACTCAAATTAACATTATTGGACTTCTACCAGGTTCAAAGTCAGCCAAGTTAACCCAAGGTGTACCTTTAACTTTAGCTATTGCTGAATATATTCACAGCAAATTACCCCAGACAAAGTTTTTTATTCCTGTTGCGCCAACTTTAGATATACCAACTTTAGCCAGTTTTGCTAATCCTGAAAAGAACCCATTTACAAAAGCATTTAATTTTCAAGGTGCTGATTTAATAGATAATTATTTCCTAACTTCTACAGGTTTAACAGTAGAATTAAAACAAGAAAATCCCGCTTATCATTTATTGTCTCAATGTTCCATTTGTTTAACTACAGTTGGTGCAAATACCGCAGAATTAGGAGCGTTAGCAGTACCCATGATTGTATTATTACCCATGCAACAATTAGATGCAATGCGTTCTTGGGATGGTTTACCAGGAATATTAGCGAATTTACCGATATTAGGCTCTTTTTTTGCTAAAATAATTAATTGGTGGATGTCAAAAAATAAGGGTTTATTAGCTTGGCCAAATATTTGGGCGCAAGCAGAAATTGTACCAGAATTAGTAGGTAAATTGCAACCAGAGGAAGTGGGAGAAATGGTTCTAGATTTGTTAAAAAATCCAGAGAAATTAGAGGCTATTCGTCATAAATTACGCAGTGTGAGGGGTGAAGGTGGGGCTGCGGAAAAGTTGGCAATTTTGGTCAAAAAAGAGTTATTATAGATTTATATAAAACTAAGATTTTTTCAGATATGAAAGCACCTGATACCATTATTAAACTTGTTGAACATTTTCACTCTTCGATAGAATTGTATCGTGCGGGGGGAATTAATGAAACACAAACTAGAATTGAATTTATTAATCCTTTCTTTGCTGCTTTAGGGTGGGATATTAATAATGAACGACAAATTTCTGATATTTATAAAGACGTTGTTCATGAAGATTCTTTAAAAATTAGCGACGCAAACAAAGCCAAAGCACCTGATTATAGTTTTTGGGTTGGGGGAACAAGAAAGTTTTTTGTGGAAGCGAAAAAACCCGCTGTTAATGTTGGTAATAATATGAGTGCAGCTTTTCAAGTCAGACGTTATGGCTGGTCTGCAAAATTACCTTTAAGCATTTTAACAGATTTTGAAGAATTTGCAGTTTATGATTGTCGAATTATGCCAAATAAAAATGATTCTCCTGTCATAGCGAGAATCAAACATTTTCATTATACAAAATATGTGGAAAAATGGCAAGAGATTTATGATCTTTTTTCTAAGGAAGCTGTCTTAAATGGTTCTTTAGAAAGATTTGCGGAAACTAAAGTTAAATCTGGGATTACTGTTGATCAAAAATTTCTCCAGGAAATTGAAATTTGGCGAGAAAATTTAGCTGCTAATATTGTTTGGAAAAATCCCCAAATTCAACAAAGAGAGTTAAATTTTGCGGTGCAAATGACCATTAATAGAATTGTCTTTTTACGCATTTGTGAAGATAGAGGAATTGAACCTTATCAACAGTTATATAATTTATTAAAGTTGGAGAATTTTTATCAAGAATTAGGGCGGTTATTTATTAATGCAGATTATCGCTATAATTCGGGTTTATTCCATTTTCAAGGTGAAAAAGGACGAGAAAATCCTGATGATTTTACTTTGAATTTAACTATAGATGATGCTATTTTAACATTAATTATTAGAAAACTTTATCCTCCAGAAAGTCCTTATGAATTTTCTGTGATTCCTGTGGAAATTTTAGGACAAGTTTATGAACAATTTTTAGGTAAAGTCATTCAAATATCTGCAAGTCGTCAAGCAGTTATTGAAGATAAACCGGAAGTAAGAAAAGCTGGAGGTGTTTATTATACTCCTAGTTATATTGTTGATTATATTATTAAACAAACTATTGGTAAGGTTTTAGAGAATAAGAAACCAGAAAAAATCCAAGATATAACAATTCTTGATCCTGCTTGTGGTTCGGGTTCTTTTTTAATTGTGGCCTATCAATTTCTCCTAGATTGGTATTTAGAACAATATCTGCAAAATCCCAAGAAATACAAAAATAAATTCTACCAAATTTCAGATCATCAATGGCGTTTAACCGCAAGTGAGAGAAAGCAAATTTTATTAACTCATATTTATGGTGTTGATATTGATCAACAAGCGGTAGAAACGACTAAGTTATCTTTGTTATTAAAGGTATTAGAAGGAGAATCAGGAGAAACAATTACCAGACAATTACAGTTATTTAAAGAACGGGCTTTACCTGATTTAGATTATAATATTCAGTGTGGTAATACCTTGATAGATGGCGAATTTTATCAACATACTCAATTAAATTTTTTAGACGAAAATACGGCTTATAGAGTTAATATTTTTGACTGGAAATCAGCTTTTTCTGCTATTATGAAACGAGGTGGTTTTGATGTAGTTATTGGTAATCCTCCCTATATTAGAATCCAAGCTTTAAAAGAATGGGCTGCTTTAGAAGTTGAATTTTATAAACAACGGTATGTTTCTGCTAGTAAGGGAAACTATGATATTTATGTTGTCTTTGTGGAAAAGGGATTAGAACTATTAAGAAAAGATGGCTATTTAGGTTTTATTTTACCCCATAAGTTTTTTAATGCTCAATATGGGGAATCTATCAGAAAATTAATTGCTGAAGGTAAATATCTTCATAAAATACTGCATTTTGGAGATCAACAAGTGTTTCCAAAAGTTTCAACTTATACTTGTTTACTTTTCTTATCTAAAACAAAAAAATCAGAAGTAACCTTTATTCAAGTTAAGGATTTATTTCAATGGATTGTTGATGGTAGTACGGAAGAAACATTGATAATTAATGAATCTATTACAGATGGAAAATGGGATTTTGGTAAAATTAAAAATTCTGTATTTTTTGATAAATTTAAAACCTCTAGATTTGTTAAGTTAAGTGAAATAAAAAATAATATTTCTCAAGGTATCAGAACCAGTGCTAATAAAATATATGTTTTAGATCTGATTTCTCAGGAGGATAATTTATTGCAAGTATATTCTAAAGCTTTAGATAGAATATTCACAATTGAATCTAATTTAACTTCTCTGTTTTTACAAGGTAAGGAAATAAAACCATATCAAATTTTATATTCTGGAAAGTTACTAATTGTTCCTTATGAGTTAATTAATGGAAACGTTCAGCTTATTAATGAGGATAAAATGCGTACTCAATTCCCTTTAACTTTTGATTATCTCATGCAAAATAAACCATTTTTGGAAAATAGAGAAAAAGGAAAAATGTTCGGTTCCAGTTGGTATGCTTATATTTATCCTAAAAATATTGAATTTATGAAAGGTCCTAAAATATTAGTTCCTGATATTGCAAATCGAGCTTGTTTTGCTTGGGACGATAAAGGAGATTATGCTTTTACTAGTGGCTATGGAATTACACTTAAGAGTAACGTGGAAGAATCAATTAAATATATTTTAGGATTACTTAATAGTAAATTATTGGATTTTTATCTCAAAAATATTAGTACAACAATGCGAGGAGGCTTTTTTCGTTATTTTACTCAGTTTATTGAACAATTACCAATTCGATTGATTGATTTTTCTAGTCCAAAAGAAAAAAAGATTCATAATCAAATAGTTAAACTGGTTGAACAAATGCTTGATCTTCATCAACAACTCAATCAAGCAAACACACCCCCAGCCAAAAGAATGATTCAGCAACAAATTCAAGCCACTGATAGACAAATCAATCAATTAGTTTATGAACTCTATGAATTAACTGATGCAGAAATAACTATGATTGAAAGTATTCAAAGTGCATAAACTTAAATTTATTCTTCCCCTTGTCTGCGTCCTAATTCATATACACCAGCACCCATACAAACAAGTATTCCAGTGCTAACTCCCCAGCTATTACCTAAACTGATATCTAAAATCCAGTTAGATAAACCACCAAATATTAAAAAGGGGAAAATGCTAAATAGTGAAGCATAAAAGGAATTTTGCGCTTCTCTGGCTTGACGAGTCTTGTCAAATTCTGATTGACTAGTGTATAGGAAACGTTCAGCAAAATTAAACCAGCGGTTGAGTTGTGTCGTTACCCATTCTCTAACCTGTGAAAAACTCAAATATAACGCTAAAGCCCATAAACAAGTACCAGCGATCGCAACTTTATCTATTTCAAAGCGAAAAGGCAATATATCAAACATAGCATAGTTTAACTCTCCAATTGCTAATTTTAGCGTCTATCTGTCCCTAAATCCCACCATGGGGAGATTTTCTATTTAAGTTTAAATTAATGTAGAGACGTTCCATGGAAATGTAGAGACGTTCCATGGAACGTCTCTACAAGGACTCTGTAAACTCAATTAATAAGGTACGGCTACCGACTCATGAGTTTTTAGTTGAATTGCAGTATTATCGGCGACAATTTTCCGAAAAACATCACCGTCAATAGTTTCTTGTTCTATCAACAAATCAACCACCCGCTCCAAAATTAAACGGTTTTCCTGGATGATTTCCTTAGCTTGAATATAGCATTTGCTGACAATTTCCCGAACTGTAGCATCAATTTTAGCAGCAATTTCCTCTGAATATTCAGATTTATTCATCCAGTCCCGGCCTAAAAATACCTCATTATTATTTTGATTTTCCAAAGAAACTGGACCTAAATCAGACATTCCAAACTTTGTTACCATTTGTCTAGCCATATTAGTCACTTGTTGTAAATCATTTCCCGCACCGGTAGTCACCTCTGCTTGACCAAAAACGATTTCCTCCGCCGCACGACCGCCCAAAGTTGCCGCAATTCGCGCTAAAATCTGGGAACGGGAAATTAAACCCTGTTCTTCATTGGGAGTAAACCAAGTTAAACCTAATGCTTGTCCTCTGGGAATTAAAGTAACTTTTTGGACAGGATCATGATCCTTAACCAACGTACCTACCAAAGCGTGTCCCACTTCATGATAAGCAATGAGGCGTTTACTTTTGCTATCTACTAAAGCAGTTCCTTCCATACCCGCAACTACTCGATCTATCGCATTATCAACTTCTAAATCGGTGACTGCTTCCTTGCGTCTTCTGGCTGTCAAAATAGCAGCTTCATTGAGTAAATTAGCTAAGTCAGCACCGGTAAACCCAGGAGTTCGCCGAGCGATCGCTTCTAATGATACACTAGGGTCAATCTTCTTATTTTGAGCATGGACTGTCAAAATTTCCTCTCTTCCCTTCAAATCTGGAACGTCTACAATCACCTGTCTATCAAAGCGTCCTGGACGTAACAAAGCCGAATCTAGAACATCAGGGCGGTTAGTAGCAGCAATAATAATAATCCCCGTATTTCCCTCAAAACCGTCCATTTCCGTTAATAACTGGTTAAGAGTTTGTTCTCGTTCATCATTTCCCCCACCAATACCCGCACCCCGTTGTCTACCTACCGCGTCAATTTCATCAATAAAAATGATACAGGGAGCATTATCCTTAGCTTTTTTGAACAAATCACGGACACGGGAAGCACCTACACCAACAAACATTTCTACAAATTCTGAGCCAGACATACTGAAAAAAGGTACACCTGCTTCACCCGCAATAGCCTTTGCTAGTAAAGTTTTCCCAGTTCCCGGCGGTCCAATTAGTAACACACCCTTGGGAATTTTCGCACCTACAGCGGTAAATTTTTCCGGCTGTTTTAAGAAAGTCACAACTTCCTCTAATTCTTCTTTAGCTTCATTCACTCCTGCGACATCAGCAAATTTGACCCCGGTTTTTGCTTCCATTTGAAAGCGGGCGCGAGATTTACCGAAACTCATGGCTTGGTTAGAAGCATTCGCAGAACGACGCAGGAATAATATCATTAAAGCCACCAGGGGTAAAATCCACATGAGATTAATTAACAACCCCACAGCAACCCTGTTTCCAGCGGAGGAAACCTCACCAAAATCAACATTTTTTTCCCTAAGTTTATTCACTAATTCTGGATTTTGCTCTAAAAGGCGCACCTGTAAAGGAGGCGTATTTGGCTTTTGTCCAGTTAAATAAACCCTAGCTATCTGCTCAGTTTGATCTAATTCTACCTTTTTAACTTCGCCTTTATCTGCCTTCTGAATTAACTCCCCATAAGTTAACTCCCGACGCTCTGTTTTTTGCTGCGCTAAAACGGGACTAGCACCAACTATACCAGGTAACATCACCAACCCAGCAGCTATCATACCAGTTAAAACATGAGTTGAAGATGAACCTGATAAATGCTGTTTCATCAAAAAATTTTTGTGCAAATTTTTCATAATAGTTATCCTTTACGCCTGTTTTTCTGAGAACTTGTCATATCTAGAAATTACAGTTTCCTGATCTAGTTTAACTGCCAGACTTGATTATTAACAGGTGATAGGACAGAAGGTGATAGTAGAGAACTAAAGTTCTCACTACATACATAACATATTAGGCTTTTTTGTTCGTAGTCGGGGCTTTAGCCCTGATTTTCTCAGGTGAGGACTAAAGTCCTCACTACATATATGAGCTTTTTTGTTCGTAGTCGGGGCTTTAGCCCTGATTTTCTCAGGAGAGGACTAAAGTTCTCACTACATACATAACATATTAGGCTTTTTTGTTCGTAGTCGGGGCTTTAGCCCTGATTTTCTCAGGTGAGGACTAAAGTTCTCACTACATAGGATATGATGCTAATTAGGTAAGTTTTGAGTTGTTAGTTACCCCTTCCCCATTTTAAAATATTTTAATATACTTATGCAAATTAATTTTCAACCCTTTACCGTTAATAAACGATTTCCCTTAACAATTAGTCGCGGAACAACAGCAAAAACAACAAATGTATGGTTAAAAATCGCACAAGAAGGGATTGAGGGGTGGGGAGAAGCATCTCCCTTTGGGGTGGGTAATTGCAGACAAACTACTGAGCAAATTATAAATACTATAGAGCAAATTGTACCTATATTTCAGAAATTTAGCCCTTGGCAAAGACAGGAAATTGAGTCACTATTAGAACAAATGCAAATTCCTTCTGCTGTGAAAGCAGCCTTAGATATGGCATTACAGGACTGGCTAGGTAAGCGCTTAGGTTTACCTTTGTGGCAACTTTGGGGACTAAATAAAAGTGCTATAGTATCAACATCGGTAACAATTGGGATTAATTCCCCAGCAGGTGCTAAAGCCAGAACCCAAGACTGGTTACAATTTATGGATGTGCAGTTATTCAAAGTCAAATTAGGTTCGACTCAAGGAATAGAAGCAGATCAAAAGATGTTTTTAGCGGTACTGGAAGCAACAGGAGAAAGAGATGTATTTGTTGATGCTAACGGAGGTTGGAATTTAGCAGATGCTATTAATATGTGTAGTTGGTTAGCTGATTTAGGGATAAAATACATAGAACAGCCCTTAGCAAGAGGTGAAGAAGCAAATTTAGCCAAGTTGAAAAAACATTCCCCCTTACCTATTTTCGCTGATGAAAGTTGTTTTACTAGTGCGGATATTCCCCAATTAGCTGATAATGTAGATGGAATTAATATTAAGTTAATGAAATCTGGGGGAATTACCGAGGCCATGCGAATGGTACATACAGCCAAAGCTCATAATTTACAAGTGATGTTTGGCTGCTATTCTGATAGTTCTCTGGCTAATACCGCCGCTTTACAACTTGCACCACTAGCTGATTATTTGGATTTAGATAGTCATTTGAATTTAATTGATGATCCTTTTAGCGGTGCGCTGGTAGAAAATGGGAGAGTTTTGCCAAATAATTTACCTGGTTTAGGAGTAAAATACAGTGCGTCTGTCGCTTAATCAAAAAATAGCAATTCTTCTCCATGAGGGAATTACTGGAGTTAAAGGAAAAACAGGATTATCAATTTTACGCTATAGTGAATCACCTATTGTGGCTGTAATTGACAGAGAATCTGTAGGTAAATCTTTAGTAGAGTTAACAGGTATTCAACGAGATGTGCCAATTGTGGCATCTATGACAGCAGCATTACAGTATAAGCCGGAAGTTTTAGTAATTGGGATTGCTCCCAAAGGTGGTGCTATTCCTGATGATTATTGGGCTGATATTCAAGATGCTCTCAAAGCTGGAATGTCCTTGGTAAATGGATTACATACACCCCTAGCAAATATACCAGAATTAAATTCCCTCCTCAAACCAGGACAATTAATTTGGGATGTACGGAGAGAACCAGCCAATTTAGATGTAGCATCTGGTCTGGCGCGAACTTTACCCTGTCGCCGAGTTTTGACAGTGGGAACAGATATGTCCATTGGAAAAATGTCCACTAGTCTAGAATTACATCGAACGGCTAAATTACAGGGTATCCGTTCTAAGTTTTTAGCCACCGGTCAAACTGGGTTAATATTGGAAGGAGAAGGGGTGGCTTTAGATGCTGTGCGGGTAGACTTTGCGGCCGGTGCGGTGGAACAGTTAGTCATGCGTTTTGGTCAACATTACGATATTCTGCAAATTGAAGGACAAGGTTCTCTTTTACACCCCGGTTCAACGGCAACTTTACCTTTAATTCGAGGTTCTCAACCTACACATTTAATATTAGTGCATCAAGCGGGACAAACTCACAACCGTAATAATCCCAGTATACCGATTCCCCCATTACCGGAAGTGATCCAAATGTATGAAATTGTTGCCCGTGGTGCTGGTGCTTTTAGAAATGTCAAAGTAGTGGGTATAGCTTTAAATACCAGGAATTTAGAGGAATTAGAGGCAAAAAATGCGATCGCTCAAATCATAACAGAAACCGGACTACCTTGTACAGATCCCATTCGTTTCGGGGCTGAATTGTTGTTGAATGCAGTTATGCAAAATTAGAAGAAGGGGAGAAAAAATCTTGAATATTCTGCACAAATGCTAAGGTATTTTCCAGGTGAATATTATGTCCAACATCATGAATTATTTGTAATTTAGCAAACTTACATTTTTCGGTTATTGCTATATTAATATCAATAAATTTTTCATCTTTTTCTCCCACCAATAATAGGAGAGGAATAGTATTTTCTGTGAGTAATTTCCATAAACAAGGTTGAGAACCTGTTCCCATAAATTGCAATGATTTGACTAAATTTGGGGGATGATTTGTTAATCTACTTGCGATCATACATTGGTATTGGGGATGATCTTTAATTTTCCCAAAAATCCTTTGTTGATACCAATTATCGAGAAAGTGATAAAAATCATCTTTATTCAACATTCTCGTTAATTTCCTGGCTATTTGAGCATCACTTTTAATTCTAGCTAACCTGGCCATTTCTGTTGCTAAACCAGGGGAAGCAGATTCTAAAATAACCTTAATAAACCTACTGGGAAAATGGAGAGTGAGATATAAAGCTAATCTTCCTCCCAGAGAATAACCAATTAAATAGCATTGGTCAATTTTTAATTGATCTAATAATTGTATAATGGCCGTGGCTGTAGATGGCATGGTATAGTATTCATCATCTAAAACCTGAGTTTTTCCATGTCCAGGTAAATCAATAATCAGATAGGAAAAATCATCAAATAGTAATTTTATGACTTGATCAAATTCATAAATATTACCCATAAAACCATGTAAAAATAGAATTATTGGTTTATGTGCATTTTGATTTAAAAGATAGTGAAATTGATATTGATTCCCAGTCATAGATAGCGCAATTAAAAGTTAAGAATTAGGGTAAAAATCTATCTAAAGCGGCTTTTAATTGTTCAATTTCCGATTCCATATTACCTTCTTGGGCAGCTCTAGCGATACACTCAGTCAAATGTTCATCTAGCACAATGCGTGCTACCTTATCTAATGCACCACGGACAGCCGCAATTTGTAATAATACATCAGGACATGAAGTATTTTGTTGTACCATATTTTTAATACCACGTACATGGCCTTCTATGCGCGAAAGTCGGTTAATAATTCGCCGTAACGACTCTTCACTGTGGACATGAGAATGTGTATGATTTGTATGATTGTGATGGTGTGAATGCTCTCCTGGCTCTAATGTAGCTAGGGATTCGTTAGTTAGTGGGTTTGCTCCATTATTCATGCTATTATACTGATATTTGTTTTGGCATTTTGGCATTAACTAGTATTTTAGCTTGAAAAAAATAGATTCCAC
>Ga0315905_10004305_pt1 | contig 14510 bp, 9 predicted proteins | sample LakEriMetagenome_5_FD_203522 | JGI IMG/M metagenome (GOLD analysis project Ga0315905, IMG submission 203522) | Freshwater fungal communities from buoy surface, Lake Erie, Ohio, United States - Buoy 4 MA121 | ecosystem: Environmental > Aquatic > Freshwater > Lake | place: USA: Lake Erie, Ohio... | reverse complement strand
AACCCGAATGCTTCCTCCGATGCTAACAACGATGGAGGGGAAAGTCAGGTTGTCTTGCGGTTTGATGAGATCATTGGAAAAGAGTCTAAACAAGTCCCCCCTTTTTCGAGGATAAAGACCGCAAAACTATACGTCAGCGCCTTTGACCAAGGCACTACGGTCAACCTCCATAGGATGCTTGTCCCGTTTTCAAAGACAGCAACTTGGAATTCCCTTGTCGACGGGGTGTCGGCCGATGGTCTTGAAGCCTCTCGTCACAAAGACAGTTTCACTTTTGGAAAAATCGCTGCGAACACATCGGTCGTTATTTTCGACGTCACCGATACGGTTCAACGTTGGGTCAGTGGTGCACCCAATTACGGTTGGGTGTTTCTTAACACCGGCGGAAATGGGTGGGATTTCTACACCTCGGATTTTGAAGATATCAAACAGCGTCCAAAATTGGTGGTCGAATACGAATCGAATAGCCATCGTTAATAGGAATCGATTTGCCTTTTTTATATCGAGCAAGGACAGAGAACATGTCGAGTTTACCGATTGATTTGTGCTGGAAGCGACGCGAGTTTATGCGAGTCGGTTGGTTAGGCGGAGTCGGGTTGTCCCTCGGTCAATACCTGAACCTGAAGGCACAAGCCGAGCAAAGTCAGATACCTGCGAAAGCAAAATCGGTGATCCACATTTACCTTCAAGGTGGATTCGCTCATATGGATAGCTTTGATCCCAAGCCCGATGCGCCCGCCGAGTACCGAGGAATCCTCTCTCCGATACCAACGAGTATACCGGGGACTTACTTTAGCTCCCACATGCCATACAGTGCGAAAATCGCCGATAAAATCACCGTCGTACGTAGCATGACGCACACCGAGGTCGACCACAGCCGCGGTGAACACAGCATGTTCACAGGTTATCGACCAAGCCCTGCGTTGGTCTACCCAAGCATGGGATCTGTAGTGGCTGACCAACTTGGGGTTCGCAAGGCGATGCCAGCTTATGTTTGTGTACCGAATCAAGGAAGCCAATTTTTAGGTAGCGGCTATTTGAGCAATTCCTGTGGGCCCTTCGCCTTGGGAACCGATCCGGCCCGATCGAACTTCACGGTGCGGGATCTGAGCTTAGCCAAGGGTATCGACCAGGAGCGTTTCCAACGGCGAAAGGATCTAAAGAATCTTGTCGATGATCATTTCCGCAGCCAACTCCAAGACGATGCAGTCACGACCATGGACTCGCTCTACCAACGCGCCTATGACTTGCTCTCATCGAGCGAAGCACGAGGAGCCTTTAGCCTCAAAGGGGAGTCCGATGCGACGAAAGAACTCTACGGTATGAAGCCGCATGGGCCGGTATTGAGACCCTCTGCCGGTGCCCGATTCCTTATTGCTCGACGGCTGGTCGAGGCAGGCGCTCGCTTTGTTACCGTGACCTATGGTGCTTGGGATACCCATGCGTTCCATTATCGATCCATCGAGCCGCAATTACCTGACTTTGACCGTGCCTTTGCTGGCCTCATTAGCGATCTGGATCAACGAGGAATTTTGGATTCAACCTTGGTGATGGTCACGAGTGAATTTGGCCGTACGCCGAAGATCAACGCTGGCGGTGGACGAGATCACTGGCCTCGAGTTTTCTCGATTGTGATGGCCGGCGGTGGAGTACGTCGAGGATATATCCATGGTGCTTCGGATGCACTTGCAGCAGAACCAGCTGACGCTCCGCTGAGCGTCGAAGACTATGTTACCACGGTCTACCACTTGCTTGGAATCGATGCAAGCCAGTCCTTGATGTCCCCAGGAGACCGGCCCCAACCGATCGTCCTCAACGGAACCCTTGCAAGGGAACTCCTCGCATGATCATCGTGCTTTTGCATTGGATCACTGGCTTGAAAGTCGCACTCGATTGCCTTGCTTTGTCCTCCTTGGGCTTGGTTATCTTTTGTGTATTAAACACACTTGCATGTGGTCAAGCCCCAAGTTTGGACTTGATCGAACCGAGTGTGATCACACGTGGCCAAAATGTCAAAGTTCGAGCCCTTGGGGCATCGGTCGGTAGTTGCACCCAGGCATTGCTTCCAATTGATGGATTCAAGGTCGTACAGATCAACCGGGTCGACGCTGATACCGTCGATCTGTTGCTCGAGGTTCTCCCGACGTGCAAACTCGGGTTGCATCCGATTCGCTTGGTGAATTCTCAAGGAATTACCGAGATACGAGGCTTAACGGTCACGCCTTTCGAGACGGTATCTGAGGAAGATGCCCGTAAAGATAGCGATATTTTAAAAAACAGAACTGTTCTTGGGACTCTCGAAGGGGATGAAGTCGATCGATTTGCCGTCGAGCTACAGCAAGGTCAGTGGATTTGCGCTGAGGTCGCCGCTGTTCGTTTGGGTGGGAAGTTACTCGATACGGCCATCGCATTGATAGACCCCTCGGGAATGAAGATATTGGAAATCGATGACACTCCGTTGGCATCCCAGGATCCATTCTTCTGCTACCGGGCGACCAAGCCTGGGAGGTACGAATTGGCTGTCAAAGCTATCGGTGCCGATGCCGATGCCAACAGCCGCTACGCACTCCATCTTGGTCACTTTCCACGACCCCCAAGAGCGACCCCGTTGGGGACGATCGCAGGCCAGAGGTGGCGATTCGATCAAGATGCAAGTGGGTTTAAAGCCGATAGTTTTTCTCCGGTTTCGCCAACGGGTACAAAAGGGTCGATCGAGTACATTGAGCTCGCGGCGCAGGCGGCCGATGGTAGTCTAGTTCACTGCCCTACTCCGCTCCCGATACAGCTTTCACCCGAGGGCTATGAATTCTCAACAAACGATCGGGATTTGCTTGTGTCGCCGTTTGTGTTTGAAGCGACAATGATGCCCCAAAGGGCCGTCGGTGATGTCCGATTCAGGGTTCCTGTCGATGGAGTTTATCGAGTCGATGTCTACGGTGCTCGTCTGGGCTCATCCCTCGATGCGACGTTGGAGATACTCGTTGAGCAAACTGGGGTATCGATCGCATCGGCCGAGGATGTCGATTCACTCGATGCATCTTTGGTGTTCTTTGGCAAAGCCGATCAAATCTACTTGGCCAGAGTCGACGACAAACGATCGATGCGTGGCGAAGACTATTTTTATCGCCTCGAGCTGGGACCCAAGAATCCCGATCTGACCGCTTTTGTTGCTCGTCGAGATAAACTTTCTCAAGCTCACCAATCGATCGGGGTTCCAAAGGGAAATCGCGTTCTAGCGATGGTTGGACTTCGCAGCGACACCGACCCTCGAGAAGTCGTGCTCGAAGCCCAAAGCGATTCAAAATCAGTAGCATTCAACACTGTACCATTCACACAGTACAAACGAATCCGACCGATGGTTTTGTCGGCAGACCACGACGCACCGTTGGGCTGGGGACAGAGCAGATTAGTTCCGGTAACCAGAAGTTCGATCGATGACCAGCTAGCCGGTGGCTCGACGCTGCGAGGGGAGTTTCTGCAGGTGCTCGATTTGATCCGTGGGTCTGCTGATGCCCTTTATTTGGGAATGCAACTCGATCATTTCATGGTTGGCGTCGTCGAACCGATCCCGGTATGGGTAGACATTCTTCCGCTCAAAGCCCCGCTGTCTGTCGATGGTACGCTGAAGGTTGATGGGGTTGTTCAACGAGGTAAGCTGGCCGATGGTTCGATTTTTGACGGGGCTGTCGATGTGTTTTTATCCCATCTACCCGAGGGGGTCGTGGCTCCCGTACAAACACGTGTTCCTCAGGGAGCCAACAATTTTAGCATCGAATTACAAGCCACTGCGCAGACGCCTCTGGATCAATGGCCTCTTGTCGTCGAGGCAGCCGAAGCTCGTGTAAACGCACGAGTGACCGAGCCTCAGATTGGCGCGATCGATGTTGCTGTTGGCTCTTGGGCATCCAACGGCTCGCTGGTTTGTTCATCGATCCGAAGTCTTGATATCGTCGCCAACCCGGCTAAAGGTCATCTTGAACCTATCGCACTGGAGTCTGGAGAACATCGAGAGGTCGTGTGCGAAGTAGAACTAAACCCACCTTTCGACGGTCCGTTCCAAGCTCGGATCGAAGGGTTGCCTAATCGTATCGAATGTTCGCCTGTTGAAATGCAAACAAGCGATCGCAGGATCTGCTTTCGGATCAAGGCCCCCGAGGATGCGCCTTTGGGGAGATTTGACTCGGTTTATGTCCGGCTGAGCGGCAAAAGAAATGGGCAGGATGTTTCGTACCGCATCTGCAGGTCAACCGGGTTGGTTGTCGCCCAGAAAGGCCAATTGGTCAAAGATTCTCAGGGGCGACCGTTGAGTCCTCTCGATGCGTTGCGTCAAAAATCGAAGGCTAGCCGTTGATAGGAGTATTGTTTTGAGGGACTCGAAATCCAATCGATTGATAAGCAATGCGATGAAGGCGTTTTCAATGCGATTTTTACTTGTTGCACTTTGTTTTGTCTTTTGTGGCATGCAGGTAGGAGCTCAAGGGCCAACGCCAAGTCGTTTGAGCATCTATCCTAGAGAAATATCGACTCGCTCGGCGCGCGAATTCCAAAGGATCGTTGTTCAAGCTCATTACGAGGATGGCAGTTGTGTCGATGTCACGGCCAAATGCAGCTTTGAACTGCAACCGAACAGCATCGGTCGCCTTGAATCTGAGGCTTTCGTTCCGAAGGAGGATGGAAAAGGCCTTTTGGAGGTCAAGCTCGATAAACTCAGCAGTGCAATTCCTGTTATGGTTGCCAACGCAAAGATGCAACCGCCGGTCACGTTTCGCAATGAGGTTCTCCAGGTTCTTACCAAAAGTGGATGCAACACGGGCAAATGCCACGGTGCAGCTACGGGCAAGGATGGGTTCCGGCTAAGCCTATTTGGCTATGACCCGAAAGGAGATTTTGAGCGCATCACCGAGGAACTCAGCGGTAGACGGATCAATAGAAACGCTCCCGAGGAATCCTTGTTGATACAGAAAGCCATCGGTTTTGTAGCGCACACAGGCGGTGGCCCTATCGCTGAAAAATCGAAAGAACACGAACTGCTCATTCAGTGGCTTTATGAAGGTGCTTTCGATGATCCGCCCAAGAATCCGGTGGCCAAGGGGATCGAAGTTCTACCGGGTCAGAGCGTGGCATCGTCACCCGGCGGTGTCCAAAAAATGATTGTCATGGCATCATTCACGGACGGTAGTCGGCGGGATGTAACCGATCTATCGACGTTCTTTAGCAACAATGAAGGGGTGGCTAAGGTAGATAAAGAGGGACTGGTATCTTTGCTCGCCCCGGGCGTGTCGTTGGTCATGGCTCGGTTTGATCAGTTCTCTGCAGGATCCGAAATCATCGTCCGATCTGGCGAATATTTCGAATTCCCGTCGATCGTTTCTCACGGGGCAATCGACCGATTGGTCGACGAGCGACTGCAATTTTTGCATATTCAACCATCGCATCTTGGGACCGACGAGCAATTCCTCAGACGGGTGTTTGTCGATCTAGTTGGACAGCTTCCAAGCGAGTCGGAGTATAGCGAATTTATGAGCGACTCGAGGTTGGACAAGCGATCGCACTGGGTCGACCGTCTGCTCGATAGAGACGAGTTCCAAGACCAATGGGCTTTGCATTGGGCTGAATTGCTTCAGATACGAACCAACAACGGAGTGAGTCGAAAAGCCTTACGGCTCTATGACAATTGGCTCAGAGAACAAGTTGCGCAAGGCAAAACCATTGCAGACATCGCCAAGCAAACGATCTCTGCAAGCGGCAGCACTCTGAGCAATCCGGAAACCAATTATTTTCAAACGGAAACGACACCACAATTGATCGCTGAGAACATCGCACAAGTCTTTCTCGGAACCAGAATCCAGTGTGCCCAGTGCCACAACCATCCCTTCGATCGATGGACTATGGACGACTACTATGACTTTGCCTCCTTTTTTAGTCAGATCGGGTACAAGCAGGGGAAGGATCCTCGTGAACTGACCATCTACAATGCAGCCACTGGTAGTCTCGTTCATCCACTTGGCAAGGAAGGTCTTCAACCGCGGTTTCTTGGAGCGATCGACCCAATCCAAGCCGACCAGAGGGATCTCCGAGAGCACCTTGCCGAGTGGCTAACTCACCCGAGCAATCGAGCGTTTTCAAGGAATATAGCCAATGTTGTTTGGTCCCATTTTTTCGGAAGAGGGATCGTCGAACCAGTCGACGATGTTCGGATTAGTAACCCTGCAAGCAACGATCCGCTTTTGGATTACCTAGCAGACAGACTCGTCGCCGAAGATTTCGACATCAAGCCACTGGTTCGCGAGATCTGCAACTCCAGGACGTACCAAGCCTCTACCACGACGAACGCTTCGAATCGACTTGATGAACGAGAGTTTTCGCACCAGAAGGCTCGCCGGCTCAAAGCCGAAGTCTTGCTCGACTGCATTTGCCAAGTGACCGAAGCACCCGAGAAGTTGCCTGGTTTGTCCAAAGGAGAGCGGGCTGTGAAGGTTGCCGATGGACAGGCTCAGCACTACTTCTTAAACACCTTTGGCAGGTCGAATCGCAATTTGGCGTGCACCTGCGAAACCAAGGTATCGCCCACGCTCTCTCAGGCGCTCCACTTGCTCAACGGAGAAACAACCAATCGAAAGATCGAAGAAGGGTCGGTGATAAGAACGTGGGTCGAGCAAAAGGTTGATCCGCAAGAGATTCTCAGGCGAATCACAACCCGGTGCTTGACCCGCCAGCCCACGGAGCCTGAAAGGGGTTGGCTCGATGACCAAATCCGTCGAAATTCAAACATCGAGCAATCGCTTCAGGATTTTTTCTGGGCGATCCTAAATAGCAACGAATTCATTTTTAATCACTAAACGCGATGCTTGATTTGAACATGGTAAAGTTGGCGAAAATGGCTTGCCCTTTGGCAATTTCCGTAGGGTTGTCATGCGTGGCAGCAAGCCAGGAACCCTCTGTGGATTTGGCCGATGAATCCCAGAAGGTTTCTTATGAGCAGGTGCAAGGGATTTTCAAACAGCACTGCGTTGCTTGCCATAATGAGGATCAGCCAAGAGCCGAGCTGGTGATGACCTCGATCGACGGCATTTTAATTGGCTCATCCAGCGGTCCGGTGGTCGTCGCGGGCGATCCTTCTGCAAGTCCACTATACCTGCTAGCTGCTCATTTGGAATCACCGGCGATGCCTCCGAACAAGCCGAAAATTCCGCAGCGAGAACTCAACAAAATCCGGGATTGGATCATGACCGGTTTGGGAGATTTCAAAAGGTCTGCGGATCCAAAGACGATGATTCCGAGTCCGACAGATCCGATGCGAACGGCTTCAAACTCGGGTTCGATGATTCCCGTACAAGCCGTTTCGCAGCACCATCGCGTCGCGCAGGTGGCTTGTTCACCAGATGGCCAAAAGATCGCAATACAAGGTAATTCGCAGATTTGCTTCTGGGATGTCCAAACGCATAGCATGGAGCCCCAAGCGATTCGCATTGAAGATTCGGAGATATCGGGGTTGGAGTATTCGATCGATGGCAAGTATCTTTGGTGCTCGATCGGGAAACCGGGCGAGTCAGGAGTTGTGCGGCGATGGAATTTTCAAAAGCAGTCATTCGATTGGAGTATGCCACAGGAAGACGACACCATTCAGGATTTTTGTGTGGCTCCATCCGGCGATAGCCTTGCGATAGGAACCAGTACAAGACTCGTCAAAGATTTTGGACTCCAGAAGTCCGTTTCTCACGAATTCAAAAAGCATACCGATTGGGTCACTCGTACGGCTTACAGTTCAGACGAGTTACTTTTGGCTAGTGGGGATCGATTTGGAGCAATCCTTCTATGGGATCGCTCTGGGAATCGAGAGTTCGCTACGCTTCGTGGACACACAGCGATGATCACGAGCATCGCTTGGCACCCGCAGAAAGATTTACTCCTAAGCAGCGATTTCTCGGGCATGATTCGGATCTGGGATCTGCATAGCTTTGAAGCGACTGAGAATTGGAGAGTGGAAGCTTCTGGAATCGTGCTTGCCCGGTGGATCGATTCAGACTTGGTGCTAACCGTGGGTAGGGAAGCAGGTTGTCAAGTTTGGAAGCGACAGCCTGGAAATCATGAACCTGAGTTGGTTTGGACTTCCCCGCTGGGCTACCCGATACTTTCAGCAGACCTTAGTCAGAACCGTCAGGATTTGGTGGTCACAGGTTCGGGGGGGCAAGTCGAACTGCTTACGATTTCAGCGTCCGATGGGGTTCTAGCAAAGCAACCGATCGAACTTCCGCAAAACCGCTCTTCAAGAGCTCTGGTGACGTTCCTTCCTAATGCTCCGAAGCGTGAGATTGCTTTCAAAAGTAGTCCATCGGAAGTTACAGTACCCATCGATCGAGCCATTGAGGCAGCCGAGCGATCGCTTTTATCGGCACGACAAACCGTGAAGGAACTTGAAGAACAACTCAGTTTGTTGCATCAAATCAAGCAGTCTCAGCAGATGGAAAAGAGTAGTCCATGAAACGGCGAATATTTGCAATTGCGATACTGGGACACATTTGCATCTGCTCGAGCTTATTTGTAGGCTCAGTGCAAGCACAAGACTGGTCGATGTGGCGAGGATCTCGCGGCGACGGTATCAGCCAGGGGGCTCAAGTACCGACCGAATGGTCCCAAGATAAAAACATCGCTTGGAAGACTCCGGTACCGGGTCGCGGTCTATCCTCCCCAATTGCATTATCCGGAGCGATCTACATTACCACAGCCGATCCGCAGAGCGATGTTCGATCGTTGATCAAAGTCGATCAAGCCGACGGAAAGATCCTGTGGTCTCGCGAAGTCCACCGAGGTCCGCTAGAGAACCAGCACAAGTTCAACACGAGCGCATCGAGCACGCCGGCCGCAGAGTCTGGGGCGATCTATTGTACATTTGCAGATGACAAACAACTGGTTGCTGCCGCAGTAACCCAAGACGGAGAAATACTTTGGAAAGTGTCGCTTGGATCCTATTTCTCCAAACACGGTTTTGCTGCGTCGCCAGTGGTTTGTGAGTTCGGAGTATTGATCAATGGGCATCAGGACGGCGAAGCGTTTGTCGCGATGCTTGCCAAAGAAGATGGCCGGGAGGTTTGGCGGTTTACGCCTCCTGTTGCCCAGCGATCGTTTTCCACACCGGTTTTAGCACAAGTGGGCTCTGATCAAGCGATTATTCTCGTCGGTGCAAACAGGACCATGGCACTGAAAGTTCAAAATGGGGCGGTCTTGTGGCAAGTCGAAGGGCCGACCGAGAAAGTGGTTTGTTCGCCGAGTGTTGGACGTGGAATGGTCTTTGCGTTTGGGGGATCGCCTGACATCCGAGCTTTTGCTCTCCCGCTTGATCCGCGGTCGGCAAAACCGTACGCCTCAGAGCGAAAAACGGAGGATTCAGATGTGGCCATCTGGAGATTGGAAAAAGGGATGCCCTATGTTCCAACTCCTCTTTTGTATGGCGATTATCTGCATGTTATTGATGACGGCGGGGTTTATTCATGCTTGGATCCGGCAACTGGAAAGACCCTCCGACGCGCTCGCAAGGGGGGGAACACCTACAGTTCACCCGTTGGTATCAATGGGTTGATTTATTCCTTCGAAGATTCGGGCAGATGCGTCGTTTTTCGCAATGATGATCGTTACGACATCGTAGCAACCAATGACTTGGGAGAGAGCGTGCAAACGACCCCTTGCGTATTAAAAGACTCACTCGTAGTCCGGGGGGAGACGCATCTTTGGTGCATCCGCAAGGCAAAGTGAGAGCAGACTTAAAATTACATTTACAGAAGGCTCACGGCTACTTCGCGTTATCTTAATCTTGCGCCGTTACCATTTTCGCTAGGTGATGTTTTTCGTCTTTTTCAGGAGAGTGCTTTTAGATGATAAGGAACATGCGTCGAGAGGGGTTCACCCTCGTAGAACTCTTAGTCGTGATCGCGATCATAGGAGTACTGGTTGGGCTTTTGTTACCGGCGGTGCAAGCTGCCCGTGAAGCGGCAAGAAGAATGCAATGTGCCAACAACCTTAAGCAAATGGGGCTCGCATTGCACAACTACGAAAGTGCATTCAAAAAGTTGCCGCCCGCAGCCTACGGAGCGAGTCCTCTGAGAGGTGAGCCATCTGGAGAGGATGACGATGGATTCGGTTGGATGGTATCCATCCTTCCCTACATCGAGCAGCAGGCTTTGTATGACACCGTTAAAGCCAATGGTCATTATGGTGTTCTGGGGAATCAAGCGATCCGTTCGGTCGTTTATCCAGAAATACCGGTTGGACAAGTCTTCCGTGGTGGTGACCAAATCGTTTCAACTTATCGTTGCCCATCTTCTGGATTGCCTGACCGAGTGCCATCGGCTTGGTTGGTTCCTGGTAGCAATCTTGTGGGAGGTGGCGTTATTCCAGCCCAGCATTTGATGGCCGTGGGGCATGCGACTTCGGATTACAAGGGAGCCGGGGGGAGTTGCAACGGAGATTTTGGAGTGTTGCATAAATTATGGGAAGCTCCACCAGCTCGCTTTAAAGACATCACCGATGGACTGAGCAATACCCTTATCGTCGGAGAGTCTTCTTATGTAACGACGACAACCTCTGATAGTCGTCGCCGAACGGAACCGCCTACGGCTTTTCGAGATTGGCCGACGTGGATTGGAATGTTTGGTGACGGTCAAGATGAAACAGTTCGAATTAACGGTCGTACCAATAGTCCGATTAATGGACAAGTCAATCCCAACACGATGGCTTTCGCGATCAACGACGATTGTGCATTTAGTTTCCATAGTGGTGGGGCTCACTTCGCGTTCTGCGATGGATCCGTTCAATTTTTGAGCGAGAACATCTCGATGCCGACTTATTGCAACCTCCACGATAAGAGGGATGGTAACCCAATCGGCTCTTGGGAGTAGCATTGGAAGATTTGAAGTTCTAAATCAACAGCACGAATCAAAAGGTTCGTGCTGTTCTTTTTAAATATCAAAAGGATAATCAATGGAAATCAATAAAATCATAATCGTGTTTTTGGCCGCGCTTTTTCTAGGGTGTAGCAAAGGAGACTTTCCGACGGCTAAGGTCGAGGGAGTTGTTTTATGTGAGGGCAAGCCAGTTGCCGCTGCATCGGTTTACTTCGAGCCACTTCAAACGCCTGAAAAAAAGATGATCGTCGGAAAGCAAGGGTTTGCGTTTACCGATGAAAACGGAAAGTTCCGAATATCAACATACTTTCCCGGGCAAAACGACGGCGCAGTTGTCGGAAAGCATCGCGTTCGCGTCGGAAGAGGGGATGCCAAGTGCAACTGTTCGATGAATGAAGAGAAAGATTTGATGCAAGTCGAGGTCAAGGAAGGTCAGGTGAACACCTTCGAGTTGGTGCTCGCTCCTGCGTCTGCAGAACAACTGGATAAAGAGAAAAAGGATCGAATTCTTCAAGGTGTTGACGAAGACGGATCTTAGATTTTTTAATTCATGGAACCTACTAACAACAAGATGATGTCAATCGACGGGTTAATAGAGTATCTTCGTAGGCCCGTCGATGCATCAAGCATAGTATTCTTTCGCTTTTCGTTTGGATTCGTACTAGCATCTTGGGCGTGGAACTATCTTAGTACTGGCAGAGTACGAAAGTTGTACATTGAGCCAAAGTTTCACTTTCCCTACAGTGGATTCGAGTGGGTTGTACCCCTTTCGGGGACCATGATGTACGCGGTGTTCGGTGCTCTGTTGGCACTAGCACTTCTCATCGCTGCGGGTTTGTTCTACCGCGTGGCGACTCTGCTGTTTGCTTTGGGATTCACCTACGTATTCTTGCTTGAACGAACTAATTATCAAAATCACTATTACCTGGTTTGTTTGATCTCTTGGGTAATGGTCGTTCTTCCTTGTAACAGGTTGGTCGCTGGAGATGTCTGGAGGGGGGGGGTATCGGAGCAATGGTGGGTGCCTCGCTGGGCTCTATGGGGTTTAGCTTTCCATATCGCAATTCCCTATTTTTATGGGGGGATCGCGAAGTTCACGCCCGATTGGCTGCTAGGTCAACCCATGGGAATCTATTTGGAGACAAAACGCGATTTTCCGATCGTAGGGCCCTTGCTCGGAGCTTCTTGGGCGGGTGTAGTCTTTTCCTACGGGGGGTTGATATTTGACTTAACGATCGTACCACTGTTGATCTGGAAGCCTACTCGACTGTTGGCTTATTTTGCAGCCGTTGCCTTCCATTTAAGCAATGCTGTCCTGTTTAGTATCCACATCTTTCCCTGGTTTATGATCCTTGCGACTACCTTATTTTTCTCTCCCGATTGGGTTCGAAGGGTGCTGGCAAGTGGTCGACAAGTCGCTTCTGATTGGTCGAATCCATCGACCGGCTCGATTAAGGAACGAACCCTGGAAACCTATCTGATTTATTTTTTTGTGGCATATTGTATTTTTCATTTGGTATGGCCATTGAGATGCCAACTATTACGAGAGGAAACAAGTTGGACCGAACGGGGACATCTATTCTCTTGGCGAATGATGCTTCGTGTCAAAGAAGTAGGCATAGGATTCGCTATTAGAAACCCGGGGACAGGTGAAGTTAAAAACGTCAATCACAAAGAGTATCTGTGTGACGAGCAGGCGGAAAAGTTTGGCAGAGATCCTAAAAATATTGTTTCCTTCGCAGAATTTTTGTCTAAGACGAATCCTTTCGGATCGATCGGCAAACCAGAGGTTTATGTGTTTGCCGCCGCATCTTTGAACGGTCGTAAACCTCAATTGATGATCGATCCGAATATAGATCTGGCTAACCTTACCGAAGAACAGAAGAAAACAGGTAACTGGATTATGCCACTGGAGCAGCCACTACGCTGGCCTGCATTCAAGCTTCCTCCGAGCCAATGGAGAGAATATTTGGAGATTCCGGAAATCCGATTTATGAAGCCGAGAAATTCCAACTCAAGCCAGTCCTCGCACCGGAATGATTTCGATTCCCGAAACTTGACTGCTGGAGTTGCGTGAGAGTGACAACCAAGCCTTAAGACCTCAAGAGCCGCAAGGCCTTCGAGTCCTTGTACAGACCGGTTTGTCCTCGAAACAGAATTTCCATTTCCCCTGTGACGCCCCTGCATTCGACATCGGCAGGCTGGCTTGCAAGTTGCTCTGTCGAGATGATGTCCCCGACCTCTAGCTGCCGTAGTTCCGTTCGCTCGATGGCCGATCGTGCAAGGATCGCATGGAGTGTCACGCTCTGATCGCTACCGAATACCAATCGACCAAAATGCTGCTTGATGAAGGACTCAGGGATAAGCCACTGGCCTTGCCAACGGCCTAATTGAAAACAAACCCGTATCGATTCATGCGCCGGGTTCTCATCGTTTAAAAGCAACCGAGCACGGGGTTGCATCGGAGGCGGTTCTATTTGCCAAAGATCCAAGCATGCATAGGCGAGTTCCTCAAGTGCGTAGCTGGCAACCTTCGAGTCGATCGAACTGACGACTCGGCCCACAGATTCTTTGCTCGAAGCTAAAGACGAGTCTGGAGATTCGTTTGCCGAAGCTCCCAAGAGCCGATCGATCCAATGGTAAACACAACTCGACTGAATACTTAAGATCCACGGATCACTCGCATCTGGAATATCGAGCTTGAAATCGAGCATCGAAGCATCACTTGTGGGAACTAGCCCTGAATCGCTTCGAATCGCATCGATTTGAGCGATATCGATTTGCACGGGTGATCCGAGCAAGTTCGTAAGCCGCTTCGAGGCAACCGTCGCCCAGGCTCGATAGATTCCCTCGATAGGAGGGGCAAGCCTAGAGAACCAACGCTCTAGATTCGTTGAAGACATGGCTACATCCTTGTAAATGGCTTAGCTATCGCGAACGTGACCGTCGCCCGTGACAATGTATTTGTAGGTCGTCAGCTCGGTCAGTCCACAAGGTCCCCGAGCGTGTAGCTTGTCGGTGCTGATTCCGATCTCGGCGCCAAGTCCGAATTGGCCACCATCGTTGAAACGCGTCGAAGCATTGACCATGACCACCGCAGAATCGACGCGGGATGTAAATCGCCTTGCTCTCTGAATGTCGTTGGTCATGATCGCATCGGTATGTTTCGAACCATAGGTATTGATGTGATCAATCGCCTCGTCGATATCGGCCACTACCTTGATGCTCATGATCGGGCCAAGATACTCTTGCCCCCAATCCTCTTGCGTGGCCGCACGGATCCCAGGCAGGATACTCATGGCCGCCTGATCCCCTCGCAACTCGATTCCAAATGGGGCAAGATCCTTAGCAAGACTCGGGAGAAAGGCGTGTGCGATCGGTGCATCGACCAGCAGCGATTCGGCTGCATTGCAAACACCCATCCGCTGTGTCTTGGCGTTGATGACCACTTGCCTGGCTTGTGCCAGGTCCGCTGCGCGGTCGATATACACGTGGCAATTGCCATCGAAGTGCTTGAGCACCGGCATGGTCGCTTCGGCACTCACCCGTCGGACCAAAGACTCGCCCCCTCGAGGGATCACCAGATCGATCTGCTTGGATAATTTCAGCAGT
>Ga0315905_10004304_pt1 | contig 14511 bp, 12 predicted proteins | sample LakEriMetagenome_5_FD_203522 | JGI IMG/M metagenome (GOLD analysis project Ga0315905, IMG submission 203522) | Freshwater fungal communities from buoy surface, Lake Erie, Ohio, United States - Buoy 4 MA121 | ecosystem: Environmental > Aquatic > Freshwater > Lake | place: USA: Lake Erie, Ohio... | reverse complement strand
ATGTCCGCCTGAAATTGGGAGATCTTGTCACTGAAGACGGCCGCCACGGAGTTGAAAAGCACCGCGATGAAGCCGAGTCCGCCGATCACCAGATGCAGCACGCCGAAAGTTTTGATGGCTCCCGGCTCACGCACGTTGCCGACAGCAAGATCCGGGGGTGGTTGATTGATCATCTGGCTGTTAGTCGATTGATAAGAAGATTCTAATGAATTCATTTTTCTAATAGTTATTCGGTCGTCTGTAAAGTTCATTATCCGCACCAGAGGATTCTTCACATGCGTAGATATGGCGAAGCGGCAATCATAGCGATGCCAGAAAATCTTGGATTCCGATGAAACATTCCGTCGGTCACTTGGATTCCAAGTGGAGTTTGAGGATGCGTTTGAGCTCCAATGCGGCATCCGCGTTATCGGGCACTCCGTGGTTGCTGGAAACAATTTTTTCCGAGGCTACCGGAGTGACGTGCGACGACCAATAGGGGACAATTCCATCACTGCTGTTCGGAGTGTCGCCTTTCCCCCGGTCACCGATGATGGAATGTAAGGTCACGCCGCGTGGCAAAGGCAGCTTGTTGAGCGCGAGGTTGGCGCGATTATTGGGAGAAAGGCTGCTGATCGAAGTCATCTTGCCGTAAGGGTCCTCTCCCTGGGCAACTTTGCCAACAGTTGTCAGCGCGGTGTCCAGCAGGCCAATGGTCAGGGTTTTCGGCAAGCGGATGATATTGGAGAACCAGACGGATGGCCTCCATGTCGCCACCGGGCTGCCACGGTGTGGGACAGCCATGAAAACAACGCGACGCGGCTCGTGAAGCGGTTTGTAAAGCGTGCCATCGCGGATGATCTCTCGTTCTCTTTCCGAAATTTTGAGTTGATCGATTGGCTTGTCAAAATATGCGTCATAGAAAGTATTTCCCGGATCGGTGATGCTGGAACGTGTCAGCAGACCACCCATGGAATGGGTGCACACCACCATGCGATTGAGGTCTTGATCGGATCCCTTGGAGCGAGCATAAGCGCAGACCTCGCGCATTTTTTCCCGGAAATTCAGGCTGCTGTAGATCCATGCATTTCCGGTTGGATAGTTGTAGAGCCAGATCTGATAATTCTTGCGAAACCAGGGTTCAGGCACGAGCGAGTTGACGGCGTTCTTAAATGCATCCGGACTGGAAACGAGGCCGTGCACGAAGACAAGGGGGATTTTATTCGGATCATACGGCTGCAGGAAATAAAAGCCGGTTTCTTCGGTGAAACGGTCGGGCAGAAGGAGATTCTGGACCAGCAGATCGTCCAGTTCGCACATTTTCCAATAAAACTCATTGGGAGCTGACCAGTCGGCCGCAAGTGTCTGAGTGGAGCCACCGATCTTGATTTTCTCCTCCTTGAACCTCTTTTGAAAATGCCAAACTGGTGAGCCGCGCTCGAATTTCAGAACGGCAGTGATGTTGTATGGCAACCCATTGGGCAGAAGGTATTTCTCACGGGGCTGTCCGACAGGTGAAGTTTTTTTCCATCCGACCAAAGGCAAGCCGACTCCCTCCGTGGTTTGGCGATTGTTGAGTTTGTGATTGCCCACCATGGAAGCAGGAAAAAGAGCATCGAGCGAGGCGGGATCAACATCAGTGGGGCTGGCACCGGCGATGCTTGTGCCTATCGAGGCAGCACGGATTTCCCACGGGGCGGAACCACAGCGGAGTTGGTCGAAAAGTTTCGCTACAGCGGAGTTGTAACGGGCTGCCGATGCGCGCCAATCAGAACGTTTCGAAGAGGCGGAAAGATTGCGCCATTCCGCCGATGCTGCGGCAATCAACGAGCTGGCGGGGACTCGCGAGGATTGGGGCACATGCGAACAACTCGGCGGACTGGGAACACCGCACTGGCTGAGCAGGACGGCGAGCAACAGCAGCACGCCGAAATTGATGCTCTTGGCAGGCTGCCAAGCATCGCAATATCTCTGGTTTCCGCGGGCAGTCATATCCATAGTCAGAGCAAGGAATTCTTTACGACGTTTCATGAACTCAATCGAGTCCTACAACATGTTACTGGGCTAGCACAAGTACGATAGCAAAATTCATTCTCTTCAGCCAATGAAACGCCAACGATTGGAATCCTGGCTGCGCGAGCTGCGATACTAAACGTTATGATAATTTGGGAGGATAGGCGTCCTCGCCTGTCTCGGCAAACGGGCTTCCAGCCTGTTTCTTCGCTTGCCATTCGTTTTGACATGCCAACAACAGAATCATAAATGATGGTGACGGCGGGTCTAACTAGACCTGCGCTTGTTGTTTCCCTAGAATCGGTCTTGAGAATGAGGTTGGGTTTCGCAGCGTATGCGCTGGCTGCTATAGATAAAGCCGGCGACACGACAAACAAGGCGGCGAAAAAAGTGAATTGTTCGGTCTCCCACTCGGCATGAAAATCATGAGGGAGGCATCTTGCGGAGGATTACTTGCGTTTCATAGGGTCGAGATTACTCAGAATTTTTGCTTCGATAAGCCGAAACGGCAAGTGTGAATCTTTCGACCGCCGGAATTCAACGGAGTACCTGCATCGAGTCCCGTCAAATCAGATTGCAATCGGTATCGTGAGCAATTGCAATGCAGTCGATAATGACTTATCGAGCTTTTTTCCTAACCTAACTGTCCACGTCTTTAAAGAACTCGATTCGCCACGACGGCGCAATCAGCAAAGGAAAAATAAATGATGGTTTCCTGTGCCGCGAATTCTCATTCTCCATCTTGCAAATAGCTTTTCCTACTCCGGGAGCGGCCGACTGCATGTGAAATATCTACATCTCATACTCGGGAAAATCCCAAAGACAATGAATTCCGCAGTGCGCTCAGCGGCCGAAATACAAAGGTTCCAGTCCCGGCTTCCATTTAATGCTGCAACCGCTGGCGGGAAAAACATCCACAGGTGGAGGTGCGCCGTTAAGCAATGCGTCCACCGCGGATTGCAAATCAGTTCCTGCGGCAACGCCCTTATTCGGCCGTGTATCATCAAACTGACCCGCGTAATACAAACGCAGTTGGGCGTCGAGGAGAAAAAAATCCGGTGTGCAGGCGGCACCGTAGCTCTTGGCAACCTGTTGTGATTCATCGATAAGGTAGGGGAAATCCCAACCGTTGGCGGCGGCGAAGGCCTTCATCGATTCCGGACCGTCCTGTGGGTAGGCAATGAGATCGTTGGCATTGATGGCTACCGTCTTGATATCGCGCGCAGCGGCCGCAGCGGTGAAAGTGCCGAGCTGGCGAGCCAGGTGGATCACGTAGGGACAGTGGTTGCAGAGAAAGACCACCAGCGTGCCGTTGATGCCGCGGAGCTCGTCGAGCTCAAAAAAGCGTTCATCGGCATCGGGTAACGAAAAACCCGGAGCTTTGTCTCCTGGTTTTAAAGTGAATGTGGAGAATGCTAGCATGATTTCTATCAACGAGTGGGTGTTTCAAGAGCCCAACGGAGGAGTTTTTCGGAATCTTTCCAGACGTTGGCGGTGTTGGACTTGAGCACCACCACAGCGGCGGCGCGATTGCCGAGTTCACCGGTGCAGACCAGACAGCGGCCTGCGGCATTGGTCGTGCCGGTTTTCATGCCGTTGCAATAAGGAACGGTTTTCAGAATCCTATTGGTGTTCTCCAGTTCAATCGTTTTCCCAGAGTTGAATTGGAAGGTCATTTCCTCGGTTGCAAAATAAGAACGCAGCAAGGGCGAACGGTAGGCCTGACGGGCGGCAATCGCCATGTCGCGGGCTGTCGAAAACTGCTGAGGATCGGGCAGGCCATGGGGGTTCACAAAATGTGACTTCTGCATCCCCAATTGAGCCGCGCGGGCATTCATCAAGGCCGCGAAATTTTCCTGAGAGCCGCCGACATCCCGCGCGAGGCACCGTGCCACATCATTGGCGCTTTTCACCATCAACACCTTGAGCAACTCACGGCGCGTGTATGTTTCCCCGGCCTTGATGCCCAGCTTGGTTGGCTCACACTGACTGTCGCTCGCAGCAATGGTCACCTGCTTGTCGATTTCTCCTCCTTCGATGACACAAAGCGCGGTGACAATCTTCTGAGTCGAAGCGACGGGGCGCACTATATCGGCATTTTTCGCATAAAGAACTCGGCCCGAACCAAGATCCACGACAATTGCCGACTCGGCAATCACTGACGGAGGTGGCGTTTGCGGAATCGGTCCCGGCAGCGGTTGCGGGGCGGGTACCTTGTTCTCTTTTGCTGTGGCTGATTTTTTTGCGCCTTTCGGTATTGGGGCGGGGCTCCCTCCGCAAGATATAATCAAAAGCAATGAAATTATTGCAATCGAAATGGGACAATATTTACCGCGCGGCATGCGCGGAGCATACCCGAAATACCCGAAATGAGAAAGGCAAAAATGATCGTGGTTTGACATCTCACTTGTTCTCAAGCATCTTGGCTCCGGTACATGTCGACAATCAATTTCAAGGTGGGCAACGAAAAGTTAGTGCGGGTCATGGATGCCGCAGCCACCCACTTGCGTGGTTTACTAGAAAGGCAGGGACGACTCGATGGAGCACTGCGCATCGCGGTGATTGGCGGAGGGTGCAGCGGATTACAATACAAGATGGACTTGGTCGATGGCCCGCGCGACCGTGACATCCTAGTACCGAGTAATGGGGTCAATGTCGTCATCGACCCAAAAAGTGCATTGTTTGTCAGCGGAAGCGAACTTGACTGGTCGGACGACCTCCAACAAGGCGGATTCAAGGTCAGCAATCCCAATGCCTTGGTGACCTGTTCGTGTGGCGAAAGTTTCGCGGCGTGATCCACCGCCTACATCTAAATCTGCAGCCATGATCGATGCCTTTGCTTTGCTAGATTTACCGCGATCGCTGACACTGGAGGAAAAGCAATTACGGGAAGCCTATCGCATTGCCTGCAAAAATCGAACAGACGATTTTCGTAAAAGGGAATCTGCCGACACCTCATTGAGCGAGGCCTACCGACTGCTGCAAAGCCCCTCAAGGCGACTGCGGCACTGGCTGGAGTTGTCCGGCATCAGTGGCGAACCTCGCGGCGTTGTGGATGGAGAGTTGCTCGACTGGTTCACTGCGGTGGGATCAACAATTCAGCTAGCCGATGCAGTTTTGCGGAAATACGAGCAATGCCAGAGCCAATTGGCCAGGGCGATGATGGCTACAGAAATGCAGGAGGGACAAAAACGCGTCGAACAGCAACAAGGGGCACTGGCCGAACTAAACCGACAAAAAACCGCGATTTTCCCGCTACTCGAAGCAGGTGAATTCGATCACGAATATGCCTGGATTTGCGTCAGGAATCTTGCGTTCATCGAAAAATGGCAGCAACAACTGCGCGAGCGCTACGGTCGCTTTTTCGTATGAGGCACGACGTGCGGCGCGGTTATTTCCAGTTCGCGATGTTGTCGGCTGACTTCTTATCGCCTTGGGTGCCTTCCTGACCGTCGGGACCAAAGGACCAGATGTCGAAGTCAGGATTGATACAATTGCTGTTCACTTCGCCCGTCTCGGTCAAGCCTGAGCGGTAATTGTAATCTTGGCCCCATGGATCCTTGATCGTATTCAAAGCCGAAGCGACGGGATTACTACTCCACTTCTGCTTCTTGCTGGCAGGGTCCAACTCGGGAAGATAAATTTTTTGCGTGGCGGCAGGGCCCACGCCGTCCCAGTAGAGTGCCTTGTACAGCGTATTCGATCCATTGCCAACGGCGACCGGATATTTACCGAAGTCCATTTTGTATTCCTCAAGAGAAGTGGAGAGCGTGCCCATCTGCGTCTGACATCTCGAGGTGGCCTGCTTGCGCTGCATCACACCCAGCCCTGACATGGTCAGGCTGGCGAGAATTACAATAATGGCGATCACGACCAGCAATTCGATCAGGGTGAAGCCGCGGGCAAAAAAATGCCTGGAACCCTGACGGACTGGCTTGATAACTTTCATAATGTTTGGATTTTATATGGGGGGGCATGGTGGGCTGCATTACTGCTCGCCCATGGTGTTGATGATTTTGATCAATGGCAGGAACAGCGCGAAGACGACGGATCCCACCACAAGAGCTAGGAACACAATCATAATCGGCTCAAGGATAGAAGTAAGCGCGGTTACTGCATTATCAACCTCGTCATCGTAAACATCCGCAACTTTAAGCAACATCTCCGGAAGCTGACCGGTTTCCTCGCCCACATCGACCATTGAAATCACCATGTTCGGGAAAACACCGGAGGCCTGCAGCGGAGTGACAATCGATTCCCCCTCCTTGACCGCCTCGTGAACCTGGCTGATCGCGTGAGAAATGATCACATTGCCTGCGGTTTCCTTGGTGATGTTCAGTGCCTGCAAAATTGGCACACCCGAAGTCACCAGTGTTCCCAAGGTCCGTGAAAAACGTGACACCGCGCTCTTGCGCTGAATGTCACCCAAAATTGGAAGCTTGAGCTTCAAGGAGTCGATAAACTTCCGGCCATTCGGCGTGCGACCCCAGGAGACGATTCCCAGATATACTCCCACGGCGAAAAGCAGCAACCAGACAACATTCGGGATGATCCAGATGGACGGTTGGATCAGGAAATCCGAAAAACCAAATACGAGCTGAGAGATCATCGGCAATTCCGTGTTGTTCATTTCCTTGAACATGTCCTTGAATTTAGGGACGATGAAAATCATCAGGAACAACAGGATCGAAACCGCGATGAACATGACGATCACCGGATAAACCATGGCTGCTACAATTTTGTTTTTCAACTTGTGCGCCTTCTCCTGGTATTCGGCGAGACGATTGAGAACCACCTCTAGCACACCGCCGAGCTCACCGGCTTTCACCATGTTCACGTACAACTTATTGAAAATTTTCGGATGCTGCGCGAGCGACTCCGAGAAAGTCGAACCGCCCTGCACGGAATCACCGAGCGCGGAAATGGTGCCGCGCAAAACCAAATTTGGCTCCTGTTTGCCGAGCACCGTTAGACCGCGTAACAGCGGAAGACCCGAGTCGATCAAGGTCGCCAACTGGCGGGTGAAAATCATCAGCACCTTCGGCTTCAGGCGACTACCGGTCTTTCCCTTGCCCACCGACTTGGCTGCGCTCTTTTTTGCGGACTTCTTAACCACCTTGCCTGCCTCAGCAATCTGTGTTGGATACAATCCCTTGGAGCGGAGTTTCGACAGCGCATCTGACTCATTCGCTGCTTCAATTGTGCCCGAGGTTTGTTCACCTTTGGCATCCATGGCAAGATATTGGAAATTGGGCATGTGATCGAGTTGGTGGTTGAATGTTTTTGTTATTACGAGGAATATTTAATACAAGATGTATGAAGTAATGCGATGAAATTTTTGCCAATTCCGGATAAATTTAATTCAGTATAACTGATTGTTTTTGGCTCAAGTGTATTTCAGGACTTCTTCGATGGTCGTGTTACCGAGGTAGATGTTGCGGAGACCATCCTCACGCAGTGTCTGCATGCCCAACTCCACAGCTTTTTGTTTGATGACAACCGATGGCGCGCGATCAATGATCAGATCACGAATCGGATCGGTGATATCGAGAAGTTCATAAAGCCCCTGACGACCGCGATAGCCGGATTGACCGCAAGCATCGCAGCCGCGACCGGTGTAGAAATTCTTGTCGCCGATTTCGTGCGATGAGACGCCAAGCTGGCTGAGAATTGCCTCATTGGGTTCATACGGTGCCTTGCAGTCCTTGCAAATGGTGCGCACCAGACGCTGCGCAAGCACGCCTTCCAATGATGCGGCAACAAGAAATGGCTCGCACCCCATGTCGATCAAACGGGTCACTGCACCCGGCGCGTCATTGGTGTGGAGCGTGGAAAGAACCAAGTGACCGGTGAGCGCTGCCTGGATAGCAATCTGTGCGGTGTCGATGTCACGCATCTCACCGATCATAATGCGATCGGGGTCCTGACGCAGGAATGCTCGCAAGATTCTGGGAAAATCGAGCCCGATACCCTCGTGGATTGGAATCTGTATGATGCCGTCAATGTCATATTCCACCGGGTCTTCTGCGGTCAGCAACTTGGAATCGATGGTATTGATTCGACGCAGCGCGGCATAGAGCGTGGTGGTTTTTCCGGCACCCGTCGGTCCGGTGACAATGAAAATTCCGTTAGGTTTTTCAATCGTCTCAGTGATGTATTCGAAGATATGAGGTGGTAGCCCGAGATTTTCGAGTGAGAGATTGACAGAGGAGCGGTCCAGAACCCGCAGCACCACCGATTCACCATATTGAGTGGGCAGCGACGAAACCCTCATGTCCACCTGTTTTTCGCCGAACTGTTTCACGATCCGACCGTCCTGCGGAATGCGGCGCTCGGCGATATTCATGTTTGCCATCACCTTCACCCGCGAAATGATCGGCAGTGCTAGGTGAACCGGGGGCGGCGCCATCTCATAGAGCGAACCATCGATGCGATAGCGGATTTTGAATTCCTTTTCGAAGGGCTCAAAGTGAATGTCCGAAGCCTTTTCCTTGATAGCCTGGTAGAGCACCAAATCGACGTATCGGATGATAGGCGCGGAGTTAACCTCGGCCTCCAGATCGCCGGCAAGCGGTCCCGAGGGGCCGCCGAATTCGAGCTGACTGAGGATATCCTCCATCGCTTTGCCGTCGCCACCGTACGCCTCGCTGATGCGGTCTTCGACAACGTAATCGGGAGCCACCATCAGCTGGATTTCCCGTCCAAGGGCAAAGCGCAGATCCTCGACTGTTTGTGGATTGAGCGGATCGACAAGACAAACAAACAGCCCCTCGTTGGTCAGATTCACCGGCAGCGCGCCGTGAAGGCGAGCGAGCCCAGCAGGAATCAATGCCAGCAATTCCTCCGGGGGGGACCAATTCGTTAGATCCACCATCTCGCAGGAAAGCTCTGAAGCAATCATCGGCCAGATGTCGTTGCGGTGATGGATGACCTGATAGTCGGCAAGAATTTCACCGATTTCCTTGCCGCTGTGATCGATTTCCGCAAGAATGTCACTTGCGAGGACACGATCGATCATGCCGCGGTTGATGAAGAGATCGAGAACCTGTTGGTTGTCCATGATGTGGAATTATTAAGTTGGAAAAGAATCGGTGTGATGGAATCAATCGAAGTCTGCCATGGTGACATGAATGACCTCCTGGGCCGATGTCAGGCCAGCGAGAACCTTACGGATGCCGTCCTCGCGCATGGAGCGCATACCCATTTCACGGGCGCGCTTGCGCAATTGTGAAGAAGAAAGCTCGGCGCTGATCAGATGGCGCACCTCGTCATCGATCTCAAAAATTTCGAAAATCCCCATTCGACCGCGGAAGCCTTTCTTGCGGCACTTCTCACAGCCTACAGGTCCGAAAATGGTCGCGTCATTCATGCGGGAGGCATCCAAACGCAGCGCGCGCAATTCCTTGTCTGACAAATCAATTGGCGCCTTGCAAGCTGGGCAGAGCTTGCGAACCAGGCGTTGGGCGAGCACGGCCCGCACAGCGGAGGCGATGAGGAAGCGTTTAATGCCGATATCCGCAAGACGGGCGACGGCGGAGGGAGCGTCGTTGGTGTGCAGGGTGGAAAAAACAAGGTGCCCGGTGAGAGAAGCATTAATGGCGATATTCGCAGTCTCGGCATCGCGGATCTCACCTATCATGATGATGTTCGGCGCCTGTCGAAGCATCGCACGAAGGGCGTTGGAAAATGTCATGCCGATGTCCGCCTTGACCATCACTTGGTTGATGCCCGCCATTTCATACTCGACGGGATCCTCGACGGTGATTATTTTTTTATCGGGACGATTGATGACGTTAAGGCAACCATAGAGCGTGGTGGTTTTGCCTGAACCCGTGGGGCCGGTAACCAAGATAATGCCGTCGGGAAGCGCAAGCAGGCGTTCGAAAGTCGATTGATCGTCGGAGAAGAATCCCAATTCAGGCAGCCCGAGCACTAGGCCCGATTTGTCGAGAATCCTCATGACAATCGACTCGCCGTGGTTGGACGGCACCGAGGAAACGCGGAGGTCGACATCCTTGCCAGCGACCTTAATCTGAATCCGGCCGTCCTGGGGCATGCGTTTTTCGGCGATGCTCATGCTGGTGCTCATCACTTTCAACCGAGCGATAATCGCTGGCAGAAGTTTTTTGGGATGATTGGCCACCTCGATCAGTTTGCCGTCGACGCGATAACGAACCCGCACGCTGGTCTCAAGTGGTTCAATGTGAATGTCGGAGGCCCGTTGATTGAAGGCTTCCACCAGCATGTTGATGACCAACTTGATGATCGGGGCATCCCCATCAGTGGTAGTCGTATCGTTACTCTCCGCGGCATTGGCGACTTCTGCTGCTCCATAAATGCTTTTCAGGATCAACTGAATGGCATCGGGAGTCGAGACCACGAAGTTCACATCGCGGTCGAGGACATGAGGCAGGGCATCAAGGGTTTCAAAATCATACGGGTCAGCGATCGCCACGGTCAGCGTGTAACCGTCGTCATACACCGGCACCGCCCGGTAACGCCGCGCCACATCGTCGGTGATACTGTTCGCCACCTCTGGCGGGATCGAATTGTTCGCCAAGTCGTAATATCCAAGCGCGTTGGTGGATGCAAGCACCCCGGCAATTTCCTCCTGACCGACGTGACCGGCCTGAAGAAGTTTTTCGATGACCGATTGCGAACCGCCAGCCTGACGTGCGGCGTTGACAACGTGTTCGCTCACCAAGCCAGCCTCGGTCAGCAATGGGAGAATAAAATCTTCGTTGGAAAACACGGCAATGGTTTTAGGATTGAATGATTATCTTGAAGAAATAACTTCTCCAGCTTGGCGACTTGAGTCTGACGAATTAGGGGGCGTTGTCAACCGGTGAGAATGTTCTACAACAGTGTTTTTTACAGAGGTAGGTGAATTACCATCTATTTCACCCGTAAGTATTGGTTTCGAGCGAGCCCTTTTAGATCTGTGGCATGATCCCGCTTCATTTCCACGGGATCGCGCGGGTGCAAGTTATAATCAGCGACTCATCGGATTGCCGTGGAATGCGCGCCCGTCGTACCAGTTCCCCAGCAACTGCAGCGGCATGAACCGCTATCGCGCGGGTGGAGAATTTCATCAACGCGGCGGCAGCATTGACTATCACCACCGCTGTAATACAGATCAAGGCCTGCTTGCCGACGATGATCGCAAAGACTGCTACTAGCAGCGATAAGGGTGCAATAATCTGAGCGAAGGAATCAGCCCGCATGCGCATCGCGACAAGTTTTTCGTGCTCAGTCCGCAACTCTCGGTATGCGGCAAGAATCGCGATTTCAGCGAGGGCCGCGGCAGATCGCTTGCCTTGCAGCGCCCGCGGCACTTTGCCGTCATAACCGACTTTTTTGGCAAGCTCCTCCGTGCTGATACGGCAATCACTACCCCCCACTGCCGCCAAGGTTTTCTGGTAAAGAAAATAGCGTGCCAGCCAGAAGCCCAGCACGGGCAAGAACCCGAAGAATATGAGAATTTTCCACATAATTTTGGCGCGCCAGTTTAAATTGATTCCGTCACAAAGCAAGCGCACTGATTGCCGCCCGGTGGCCACTCGCAAAACACCCCTGCATCAAGTATCCTCCGGTTGGCGCCTCCCAGTCGATCATCTCACCCGCAACAAACACGTTTGGATGCTTGTTCAATGCCAGCCCCTCGTCGATCGAAGTCCAGCGAACACCCCCTGCAGAGGAAATCGCCTCGGCCAGCGGACGCGGACGCAGAACAGGCAGGCGCAAGTTCTTGACCAAAAAGGAAAGCGACTCCACATCGTTGATCGCAAGCTCCGCAGCGCGCCAAACAAGCAGCGCGTGAGCCGCAGCAGACAGTCGCCAACGGATCTTCGCCTCAACAAGCTGATTTTTTTTTGCCGATTCCATTTTCATCAGTAGTGCCTCTGTTGAAAAATCAGGCTTGAGATCGACGGAAATCACCGGCTCATCCATGCCGCGGAGGGCGTTTCCCAGTTGATAGATGATTCCCCCTTCGATGCCGTAGCGTGTCAGCATCAACTCCCCAGTCGCCAGTTGTCCCGCAGCGGAAGCCTTGATGTTCTTCAGGGGCTGCCCCTCTATTTTCTCCACCAAATGCTCCGGCCAGGCAACCTCCCATCCGCAATTTGCCGCAACCAGCGGGTGAACCGCCACGCCAAAACTTTCCAACACGTCCAGCCATTTACCATCGGACCCGGTCACCGGCCAGGACCCTCCGCCCAGCGCCAGAATTACGGCATCTGCTGAAAACACATACTCGCCCTGGGCAGTGGCGAAAGTGAGTTCGACATTTTTTTTCGTGCTAATATTCACAAGCCGACTATGCATTTTCAGAGCAACACCGAGGTCGCGCAGGCGGGCCACCCAGCGACGCAGCAGCGGCGCGGCTTTCATTTCCATGGGATAAATGCGACCACTGGATGCTTGGAAAGTTTCAATTCCCAACCCCGCCGCCCACTCACGAATCATCTGGTTATCGAAATCCATCAGCAATGATTTCCATACCGCCGCCGGCATTTCTGGTCCGCTGTAGCGTTGGGGAAATTGCCCGAGTGGCTCAGAATGAGTCAGGTTCAGTCCACCTCGACCGGCGACCAGGAATTTCCTGCCAACCGATGCTTTAGCCTCGAACAGCGTCACCGCCGCACCCGCGGAAGCTGCCGTTTCCGCAGCAAATAATCCCGCTGGGCCGCCGCCAACCACCGCGATCTGTTTGCCCTCTGCCCTGTTCATGCTGTAAGGTTGCTGCGGCCAGAGGTGGATGTCAATCACCTGCCTTGCTTGTTGCCTGCCCGATGCGAATTTGCTAGCTTGCCATCGTGAACGATGGACCGGAAGCCATTCTTGAATTCTCGATCATCGATGAAAGCCCGGATTACATCGTGATCTCTAAGCCCGCGCCGCTGATCGTTCATCCCTCGAACGGTCGAGTAGAACCAACACTGCTCTGCGGACTGGAGGGCCTGCTAGCCTATGAAATCGCCAACGGAGGAAAGCCCGCGATCATCACTCGCCTCGACCGCGAAACAAGCGGACTAGTTCTCGTTGCCAAACACACCGCAGCAGCGCGCGAATTGGCGATGACTCTCCAATACCGCGAGGCAGAAAAGGAATACACCGCCATCGTTCACGGTTGGCCGGACTGGAAAGAAACCGAAGTGAATCAACCGATCATTCGCCAGGGGCTCGTTCAATCGAGCGCAATCTGGCTCAAACGCATGGTTCATGAACAGGGCCGCCCGAGCCTGACCCACTTCCAGGTGCGTCAATGCTGGGAAACAAATCGCGGCAGATTTGCCGAAATAAACTGCCTACCGGTTACCGGTCGCACCCACCAGATCCGTGTGCATCTTTCTCACGTCGGGCACCCGCTGGTCGGCGATAAAATCTATGGCTCCGATGAATCAACGTTTCTGGATTTCATCGAACACGGCTGGACAATGCAAATGCGCGAGCGGATGTTACTGCCCAGACAGGCGCTACACGCCACAGGGCTGAAGCTGCCTTGGAACAACGGAACCTTGGAATGGCATTGCCCGTTGGCACAAGACATGTGCGAATTCATGAGATCAAGCTAACGAATCTGCGCCCGCAGCCAGGCGAGGAATGGTTGCTGTTCGATTCCCATCGGCACCGAATATACGATACGACCCGCTAGGCAGGCAAGGCGTTCGGGTATTTCCACACAACCAAGCCCGAGTTCCGCTTCCATCACTTCGAGAAATTTCGCCGGATGCGCGGTCTCGAGAACAATTGTTGCATTGCCGGGATGTGCCGCCCGCCATTTTCGCGCGGCAAGCCAGCCAACGGCACCGTGAGGGTCGATTTGATACTGGTACAAAGACTGCACTTCGCGAATCGCCGCACGGGTGCTGTCGTCATCAAAGAACATGCCGTCGATGTCTCCGGCCATGCTCATCCAATCGTTGCCAAACAATGCCAACATCCGCACAAAGTTGGATGGAGCCCCAACATCCATCGCATTGGAAATTGTCGCCATACTAGGCTGCGGCTGATACACGCCCGTGGATAGATACTCGGGCACGACAGCGTTGCGGTTTGTGGCGGCTACGAATTTTTTCACTTTCAGCCCAAGCCGCGTGGCGAGCAATCCTGCGGTGAGATTGCCAAAATTGCCAGATGGCACGACAAAAACGGGCTCGACCCCTGGCGGAAGCAATCGACTACTATGAAAGTAGTAAAAGCTTTGCGGCACCAGCCGTGCGAGGTTGATTGAGTTGGCAGATGTGAGATTGAGGCGCTCGCTGAGATCCGCATCCAGAAAGGCCGATTTGACCAACCGCTGGCAGTCATCGAAGCTGCCATCGATCTCCAGGGCGGTGATGTTTCCCCCCAGTGTGGTGAGTTGTTTCTCCTGCAACGGCGAGACCTTGCCCTTGGGAAAAAGGATGATCACGCGGGTACCCGGGACCTGGTAAAACGCCGAAGCCACCGCGCCGCCGGTGTCGCCCGAAGTGGCCACGAGTACAGTCAATTCGCGCGTATCGCCCCGGGTGAGAT
>Ga0315905_10004303_pt1 | contig 14512 bp, 13 predicted proteins | sample LakEriMetagenome_5_FD_203522 | JGI IMG/M metagenome (GOLD analysis project Ga0315905, IMG submission 203522) | Freshwater fungal communities from buoy surface, Lake Erie, Ohio, United States - Buoy 4 MA121 | ecosystem: Environmental > Aquatic > Freshwater > Lake | place: USA: Lake Erie, Ohio... | reverse complement strand
GAGCGCTTTAGCAATTGATTTCCAAATGGTGCTTAGCGCGCGGCCAAGAAATGAGAAGGCAGTGCTTGATGCCTTGCTCGAGGATGCGCGTTTTTTCTTAGCCACACCTTTAATCTTAGCGGTCAGACCTCAATAACTACGGGAACGATCATTGGACGGCGGCGATGTTTTCCACCAACCCAGCTACCTATAGTTCTGCGAACGACTTGGGAAAGTTGATGAGTTCCATTTACGCCTTCTGAAACTGCGCGCTGTAAGGCTTTTTCAATTTGGCCTTTAACTTCATCAAAGAGTGCTTCATCCTCATTGAAGCCACGCGCATGAATATCGGGTCCGGCGATGATTTTTCCGCTCTGCGATTCAATTACTACAACAACAGAGATAAATCCTTCTTCACCAAGAATTCGACGATCTTTTAGGGATGATTCCGTTATGTCGCCGATGCTCTGTCCATCTACATATACAAAGCCACAAGGAACAGATCCGACCACGCTTGCTTCGTGATCAACCAAATCAACAACTATTCCATTTTCAATAATGAATGCGTTTGCACGTGGAACACCTGCTTGAATAGCTAGTTCGGCGTTGGCTTTGAGGTGACGCCATTCTCCGTGAACCGGCAGAGCATATTTTGGTTTAACAATGTTGTAGCAGTACAACAACTCCCCCGCAGCAGCATGGCCAGAGACATGGACCATTGCATTGGCTTTATGTACAACTTTTGCACCAAAACGAGTTAGCTCATTAATTACGCGAAATACTGAATTTTCATTTCCTGGAATTAGCGATGAGGCCAGAATTACCGTGTCACCATCACCAACTCTGATTTGATGATCGCCATTAGCCATCCGCGAAAGCGCCGCCATTGGCTCGCCTTGCGATCCGGTACAAATTAAAACAACGCGATCGTCATAGTTATCCAAATCTTTGGAATCAATGACTATCCCTGCCGGAACGTTTAGATAACCCATATCTTCGGCTATCTTCATATTGCGAACCATTGACCTACCAATGAAGACAACCTTGCGATCATGAAGGGCTGCAGTATCAATGACTTGTTGTACGCGATGCACATGCGATGAGAAAGATGCCACGATCACACGTCGCTTGGTTGCAGCAATAACTCTATTTAGCGCCGGCATGATTTCGCGCTCAGCTGGAGTAAATCCAGGAACGTCGGCATTTGTAGAATCAACTAAGAATAAATCAACACCTTCATCCCCTAAGCGGGCAAAGCTACGAAGATCGGTGATGCGACCATCCAACGGCAATTGATCCATTTTAAAATCACCAGTATGTAAAACAGTTCCGGCCTTTGTGTGAATTGCGATCGCAAGGGCGTCAGGGATCGAGTGATTAACGGCGATGAATTCGACCTCAAATGGTCCAATGTCTTCGCGCATGCCTTCTTTAACTTCACGCGTTAGTGGAGAAATACGATGCTCTTTTAACTTTGCAGTTACCAGTGCAAGAGTTAAGGCAGATCCATAGAGAGCGATATCTCCTCGCTCGCGCAATAAATATGGAGTCGCACCGATGTGGTCTTCATGCCCATGTGTGAGCACAAGTCCTACGACATCATTTAAGCGATCACGGATGTAACTAAAGTCCGGCAAAATTAAATCGATACCTGGTTGATTTTCCTCAGGAAAAAGTACCCCGCAATCAACGATCAACAGCTTGCCGTTGGTTTCAAAGACGGTCATATTGCGACCGATTTCTGCTAAACCACCGAGAGCAACAATGCGCAAACCGCCTGCTACTAATTTATCGGGTGCACCGAGATCGGGATGAGGATGGGTCATAAAGTAATTGTTATAGCGAGACGCCGCCGGCGATCAGATCGGTGCGCAGTTGCGCGATCTGATCTTGCGTTGCATCTACTAGAGGAAGTCTTGTATGGCCACCAGGTAGGCCCATTAGATTTAAGGCAGCCTTGGTAAGGATCGCGCCTTGCGTGCGGAATGTTCCGGTAAAGACCGGTAGCAACTTCTGATGAATTTCTAGCGCTCGTGCTGCATCGCCAGCAAACCAGGCGTTAAGCATTTCTTTCAGATCTTTACCGACTGTATGTCCGCAAACTGAAACCATTCCAACCGCTCCGACTGAAAGCAGCGGTAAGTTCAAGATGTCATCACCTGAATAAACTGGAATTCCACAACGCTTAATCACCCACGAAGTCGATGCCACATTTCCCTTGGCATCTTTGAGCGCAACAATTTGGGGATGCTCATAAAGGCTAACAATTGTGTCAGGCTCAATTTCGATTCCACAGCGACCCGGGATGTCATACATCATTAGTGGTAAATCTGTGGCATCTGCAACCGCTCTAAAGTGAGCAGCAACTCCCGCTTGTGGCGGCTTGTTGTAATAAGGAGTCACAACCAACAAACCATCGGCGCCGGCTTTTTCGGTTCGCTTTGCTTGGTTAATTGAATAATCAGTCTCGTTATCGCCGGCACCAGATACAACAAATATCTTTGGACCTACAACATCTTTTACAACCCGAATAATCTCTTCTTTTTCAGAGGACTTTGTAGTTGGCGCCTCACCAGTTGTTCCATTTACAGCAATTCCATCATGGCCAGTTGCAACCAAATGTGCAGCTAACTTTTCAACGCCGGGCCAATCGATTTTGCCATCCTTGTCGAAAGGGGTCACCATTGCGGTGAGCATGCGTCCAAACGGTGCTGCGATATCCATGGGTGAAACCTACCGTTTTACGGTGCGATCCGTCCAGATTTTTCGAATGCTCCGTAGGTAAGTGGCATCAATTTTGCAAATTCGGCTTCCATTTTCTCGGCAACCATCTCAATTTCGCGTTGTGGGTAGCTAGGAAAATGTGAACCTTCACGCGCGGTGCGAAGTGAGAGAAAATTCATAAGTGCACGCGCATTCATTGAGACATACATGGATGAATAAGTTGCAACTGGCAAAACTACACGAGCAACCTCGCGTGCAACGCCGGCTTCCAACATCTTCTGATAACTGTCATAGGCAATTACGTAAGCATCTTTCATGACTTTAATGCTTATATCAAATTGCTCTTGAGTTCCATCTTCGAATGTATAGGAACCTGTTTTACCAACTTGAACTAATTTGCGTTCCTTGGAAGGAATGTAGAAAACTGGATTTAATTCGCGGTAACGACCGGATTCTTCGTTATAGGAAGCGATGCGATGGCGCATGAATTCGCGGAAGACGAATATTGGTGCGCTGACAAAGAAAGTCATAGACGTATGTTCAAATGGGGACCCATGACGTTCACGGGCAAGATAGTTGATCAGCCCTGCAGAACGAGCTGGATCTTCACCGATTTCATCCAATGACTGTTCACCTGCAGTCGAAACGCGCGCAGCCCAAATTACATCGGCATCGCTTGCGCTGGATTTAACAAGTTCAACAGTTACATCGTCGCGAAAGATTATTTCCTGGCTCATAGGCGAAACCTTATAGAAAACGCGCTACCTCACCGAGGATATGTAGGGCAGAATGCACCCGTGTCTAGAGTGAACCGCGCCACGGCTGCGCAATCCCTGAGCGTCTCCCTGACAGTTGGAGCATATGGAGTTGCCTTTGGCGCCGCCTCGGTAGCTGCAGGATTTACTGTTTGGCAAAGTTGCTTGCTCTCACTTCTCACATTTACTGGCGCTTCTCAATTTGCAGTAGTCGGTGTTCTCGGAGCAGGAGGTAGCGCGATCAGTGGCATAGCAACCGCAACTTTATTAGGCGTTCGCAATACTTTATATGGGCTTCGTATGGCGCCGGTTCTAAATGTGAAAGGGCTGCGCCGTATTTTTGCCGCGCAATTGACTATCGATGAATCCACCGGTGTTGCCCTATCTCAAGAAAAAATAGGTTTGCGCGAGATGCGCCAAGGATTTTGGCTTACCGGCATTGGCGTATTTATCTTCTGGAATATCTTCACATTAGCTGGCGCACTTGGCGCGCAAGCAATGGGAGATCCGGCAGCCTGGGGCTTAGATGCTGCAGTGCCAGCAGCATTCTTGGGGCTGCTCTGGCCGAGATTAATTAATAAAACTGATCGTCTTTTAGCCGTTGCCGCTTGCGCACTGGCGTTAGCAATGACGCCTTACTTTGTTCCTGGTGTTCCAATTATTTCAACAACCGTTCTAGCGGTCTTCTTCGGATTGCGAGCACGTGTATGGAAATAGATTTGATAGATCCATTCTGGCTGGCGGTAATCGGCACCAGCGTTCTGGCTTTTATCCTAAAATATTTAGGACATAACGTTCCAAAGAGTTGGCTTTCAAATCCTCGGATATTGAAGATAAATTCACTGATCCCGATCGCGCTCTTAAGCGCCCTGGTTGCAGTGCAATCATTTACCAAAGATTCGCGCCTTATTGCAGATCAGCGATTAGCTGGCGTGGGTGTTGCGGTGCTGGCGCTTATTTTACGTGCGCCTTTTCCAGTTGTTGTAATTTCAGCGGCAGCGACGTCGGCTGCCTTATTCCATATCCAGTAAAGAAATTAAATAATATTGAGCGCTTGTAACTTCGCCTTTAGATCATTATCTGAAGGCTCAGTTAAATGAGTGCCATCTGAGAAAACGAGCACTGGAATTGATTGCGCTCCCCCGTTGATCTCAATAACTTTAGCGGCAGCGCTTTTATCTGCTTCAACATCAATGTGAGTTACCTGAACATCGAGTTCTTCAAGTAAACGCTTAGAGCGACGGCAATCTCCGCACCAGTCTGCGCCATACATTGTGATATCTGCTTTAGCCATTTTGGGATCCTTTACATAAATTTCTCAAGGCCGAAAGTCAGCCCTGGTTGTGAAATAACTTTACGAACGCCAAGTAGAACACCCGGCATAAAACCTGCGCGGTCTAAAGAGTCATGGCGAATTGTCAGAGTTTCGCCTGGCCCGCCAAGTAGAACTTCCTGATGAGCAATTAGTCCGCGCAAGCGAACTGAGTGCACAGGAATATCTCCAACCTTGGCACCGCGCGCACCAGCTAGTGAAGTTTTGGTTGCATCTGGCATCGCAGTTAGCCCAGCTTCTTTACGCGCCTTCGACATTAGTTCTGCAGTGCGAGATGCGGTACCTGATGGCGCATCTACTTTATCTGGGTGGTGAAGTTCAATGATTTCAGCCGATTCAAAGTATTTGGCTGCCTTGGTTGCAAACTCCATCATTAAAACTGCGCCAATTGCGAAATTCGGAGCAATTAATACACCGGCCTTAGGGCTAGCCGCAATCAGCTTTTCTAGCTTTGAGATGCGGCCTGCATCGAAACCGGTTGTACCAACCACGGCGTTAATTCCATTCGATATTAAAAATTCTAGATTGGCCATTACTGAATCTGGAGTTGTGAAATCAACAACTACTTCAGCACCACTTGCTTTGAGTTGATCTAGAGAATCTCCGAGATCTAAGGCAGCAACAATTTCAAGGTCAGCGGCTTCAGTGACAGCCTTAACTACCTCTGCGCCCATGCGACCACGTGCACCTAAGACTCCGACTTTGATCATGACTGCAACACCTTTTCAAATTTCGCTTCGCTTTTAAACGGACCAACTAGAGCAAGGGTAGGCGATTTGGTGAGATATTCGCTTGCAATTTCACGTACGTCGGTTGAATTCACGCGAGAAATCGCGTTCAAGATATCGTCAAAACCCATCACTTGGCCATAAACAATTTCATTCTTGCCGATTCGACTCATGCGCGAGCCAGAGTCTTCTTGGCTCAATACCAGCGAACCACGAACTGCACCCTTTGCGCGTTCTATCTCTTCATGGCTCATTCCGTTTTCGGCAACATCTGCTAAAACTTCACGAATAATCTGAACTACTTCAATGGCTCTAGTTGGATTGCAGCCGGCATAGAAACCGATCTGCCCTGAGCCAGCAAATTGTTGTGCGTAGGCATATACCGAATATGCCAATCCACGCTTTTCACGGATCTCTTGGAATAGGCGCGATGACATACCGCCACCGAGGGCCGATGCCAAAACTCCCATTGCAAAGCGTCGTTCATCGCTACGTGTAACACCTTCCATGCCATAGAACATATGAGCTTGCTCAGTTTTGCGCGTTAATAAACCAACTGATTGCATTGGTTTTGTTTTAACTGGAGTGTTTGGGCGAATTTGTGGAGCGCCTTTTACATCTAGGAAGTTATCGCGCGAAAGTGCTTCTTCAACCATCGCCACAACGCGTTTGTGTTTAATATTTCCCGCAACAGCAACAACTAAATCCTGCGGTAAGTACTTTTTCTTATAGTAGTTAAATACGCTGCCGCGCGTCATATCTGTAATTGACTTGATTGTTCCGAGTATTGGACGTCCCAGTTGGGTGTCGCCATAATAAGTTTCAGCATATAAATCATGCACCAAGTCACTTGGATCATCATCACGCATGGCAATTTCTTCAAGAACTACTTTACGTTCGGCATCAACATCGAGTGCCGAGACAATTGATGAGGTAATTAAATCTGAGACAACATCGATCGCCATTGGCAGATCGGTATCAATAACGCGGGCGTAGAAGCAGGTGTATTCCTTGCTGGTGAAGGCATTCATCTCACCGCCAACGGCTTCAATTGTTGCTGAAATCTCAAGTGCGTTACGTCTAGTTGTTCCTTTGAATAAAAGATGTTCTAGAAAGTGAGAAGCCCCAGCAACAGCCGGGGTTTCATCACGAGAACCAACATTTACCCAGATACCGATCGCGGCGCTGCGTACCGACGGAACTTCTTCCGTGACGATACGCAGACCGCTAGGTAATACTGTGCGACGAACTGACATTTTTCTTCTAACTTATTCTGCGCTCGGAGTTGTTCCATCTTCGAGTACTGGAACAAGTGAAAGCTTGCCCTTTGGATCGATTTCACCGATCTCAACTTGAATCTTGTCGCCAACCTTCATAACTTCTTCCAGATTTTCGATTCGCTTTCCACCATGCATCTTGCGGATCTGAGATACGTGGAGCAAGCCATCTTTACCTGGCATAAGTGAAATGAATGCACCGAATGCCGCAAGCTTTACAACGGTACCGAGGTAGCGTTCTCCAACTTCTGGCATTTGTGGATTAGCAATTGCATTGATCTGTGCGCGTGCAGCTTCTGCTGACGGACCATCGACTGCGCCGATGTAGATCGTGCCATCATCTTCAATTGAAATATCTGCGCCAGTCTCATCTTGGATCTGATTGATGATCTTGCCCTTAGGCCCAATCACTGCACCGATCTGATCAACTGGAATCTTCACAGAGATGATGCGAGGAGCAAATGGGCTCATCTCATCAGGTGTGTCGATTGCTTCATTCATAACATCTAGAATCGCAAGACGCGCTTCCTTTGCTTGGTGAAGTGCGCCAGCAAGTACTGATGCTGGAATTCCATCAAGCTTGGTATCTAGTTGAAGAGCTGTAATGAAATCTTTTGTACCGGCAACCTTGAAGTCCATATCTCCGAATGCATCTTCTGCACCCAAGATATCTGTCAAAGCAACATATTCAATCTTGCCATCGACGGTGTCTGAGATAAGACCCATTGCAATACCTGCAACTGGAGCCTTAAGAGGGACACCTGCGTTAAGCATTGCAAGAGTTGATGCACAAACAGAACCCATTGAAGTTGAACCGTTTGAACCAAGTGCTTCAGAGACCTGACGGATTGCGTAAGGGAACTCTTCGCGAGTTGGAAGTACTGGAATAAGTGCACGTTCTGCAAGTGCTCCGTGGCCAATTTCGCGACGCTTTGGTGTGCCAACACGACCTGTTTCACCAGTTGAATATGGTGGGAAGTTGTAGTTGTGCATATAGCGCTTATGGTTTTCTGGGTTCAAAGTATCGAGCTGTTGCTCCATCTTTAGCATGTTAAGAGTTGTGATTCCAAGAATCTGAGTCTCACCACGTTCGAAGATTGCTGAACCGTGAACACGTGGAATTACTTCAACTTCAGCAGATAGCGCACGGATATCGCGGAGGCCGCGACCATCAATACGGATCTTGTCGCGAAGTACACGTTGGCGAACCAATTTCTTAGTTAGTGAGCGAAACGCTGCAGGAACTTCTTTTTCACGGCCTTCGAAGGCAGGTGAAACAGATTCCTTAGTTGCAGCAGAGATCTCATCGATCTTTGTTTCGCGCTCTTGCTTGCCTGCGATAGTCATAGCCTTGGCTAGATCATCCTTTGCAGCCTTTTCAACTGCTGCGAATACATCATCTTGGTAATCCAAGAAGACTGGGAATTCAGCTGTTGGCTTTGCCGCAACTTTGGCTAACTTGGATTGCGCTTCGCAAAGAATCTTAATAAATGGCTTTGCAGCATCAAGACCTTGAGAAACAACTTCCTCTGTTGGAGTTGGCTGTCCGTTCTTGATTAGCTCGATTGTCTTTGATGTTGCTTCTGCTTCAACCATCATGATTGCTACATCATCTGCAGTTACGCGACCGGCAACGACCATATCAAATACTGCATCAGCGACCTGTGAATGGTTAGGGAATGCAACCCATTGTCCGTCGATTAGCGCAACGCGAACTCCACCGATTGGACCAGAGAATGGCAATCCAGCAAGTTGTGTTGACATTGATGCCGCGTTGATTGCGATCACGTCATACATGTGATCAGGATCTAGCGCCATAACTGTTACGACGATTTGAACTTCGTTACGAAGTCCCTTTACGAATGATGGACGCAATGGGCGATCGATCAAGCGACAAGTAAGAATTGCATCCTCTGATGGACGTCCTTCACGACGGAAGAATGATCCTGGGATGCGACCAACTGCATACATCTTCTCTTCAACATCTACTGTTAATGGGAAAAAGTCGAACTGATCTTTTGGAGTCTTTGATGCAGTTGTTGCCGAGAAGATCATTGTTTGATCGTCTAAGAAAACTGCTGCCGCTCCTGCTGCTTGACGCGCTAGGCGTCCTGTTTCAAAGCGTATTTCGCGCTTTCCGAATTTGCCGTTATCGATAATGGCAACTGATGACTGAACTTCTTGACCCTCCATGGGTCCTCCTTTAATTGATGTACCCAATTCCAGGTGCGAAAGGAGTTTCTAAAAAATGTTAAGTAATGAATCGTCGATCGAAGTTCACGCACAGGATTAAACCTTGCGGAAACCACTACCGAGGACCATTAGCTTTAATTATTAATAGAAAAGCCGAACTCCCCTGGTGGGTAGTTATTTAATTAGCGGCGAATACCGAGCTTTTCGATAATCGCGCGATAACGATTGATATCTGTCATTGATAAGTACTGAAGGATGCGACGACGACGACCTACGAGCAACAACAGACCGCGACGGTTGTGGTGATCGTGTGGGTTGGTCTTTAAGTGTGTAGTGATGTCTTCAATACGACGTGAGAGCAAAGCAACCTGTGCTTCTGGGCTTCCGGTGTCGGTAGCTGTAGAGCCGTACTTTGCGATGATTTCTTTCTTTACTTCTGGTGTTAACGCCATTTCTGGTCTCCTTTTAGTTACCGCCCCCGACGGTGACCGGTTTGATACACGGTCACTCACTTTTATCGTTGGACAGGTCGTAGGTTACCAGCGGGGCTGTATATAAGGCAAAATCAGATTTTACTGCTCAGTTAATGAGCGAGCACGGTCACAATCGAGCTTCATCTGCGCCAATAGCGGTTCCAGGCCATCGAATTTCAAGGTATCTCGCAAACGCCAGCCAAATTCAATAGATGCGTTCTTGTCATATAACTCAAGGCCTACTTGATCGATTGCATATGCCTCAACTTGGCGAGCCCGCACACCTTCGAATGTTGGATTGGTACCAATAGAAATTGCTGCTGGCCAGAAATTAATTCCAACAGTTAGCCAACCCGCATACACACCATCGCATGGAATTGTTTGCCCTTCTAGATTTCCTAGATTTGCAGTTGGATAACCAATCTCGCGCCCGCGTTTTTCACCATGCACAACTATTCCATCAAGACGATGTGGACGAGAAAGTAGTGCGCGCGCTTCTTCAACTTCTCCGCTCGTGACCAATGATCGAATGCGGGATGATGAAATAACTTGCCCATCACCGGCCTCAAGTTCTTGCACATCAACAGTAAAGTTAAATTTAAGGCCATCTTGTATTAATGAATCCACATTGCCTGCAGCCTTGTGTCCGTATGTGAAGTTTTTGCCAACAATCACCGTCGATGCGCCCAGTTGTCCGACCAAAACATCTTTTACAAAATCTTGCGGTGACATTGCAGCAAACTTCTCGTTGAACTTCAATACTGCCACTTGGTCGGCGTTATGGATCTTAAGCAGCTCAACGCGATCAGATAGCGTTGTAAGCAAAGTTGGGGCGCGATCAGGTGCGAAAACGTGCATCGGATGTGGGTCAAAAGTTAGCGCAATGACGCTGCGGCCATCGGCGATTTCCTTAGCGCGATTTAGCAATAGTTGATGGCCTTTATGAACGCCATCAAAGACTCCGATAAGTACAACGCTGCCGGTGGTCATTTGCTAATTATTGCCGATTAATTGGCCGCGGCAAAAACGGCGACTGGTTTGGCTTTACCCGATTCGTTCTTAAGCAGAGCAATTAATCGGTTATCAGGTGACAAGGCGGCAAATACCTCATCGCTTGAATTCAGCGGTAGCGGTCTTCCAAATGAGAGCTCTAAAACTTCATCAAGGGCTAACTCACGGACTGCGAAGGTGGCTCTTGCAACATCTGAGAGTTCAAGTGGGGTAAAAGACTGAGATTTTAGATCTGCAAAGGTGATTGCTTGCGAAATAGCAAAGCCGGCGACTCTGGTGCGGCGTAGTGCACAAAGATGACCGCCAACTTCTAGGTCTGCACCTAAATCACGAGCAATAGCCCGGATGAATGTTCCAGCCGAGCAAGTTACATTGATATCAATTTCAATTCGCGCCCCTAGGTGGCGAATCTCCAAGACATCTAACGCTGAAATTGTGATGGTGCGCGCTGCGAGTTCAAAGACTTCTCCCGCACGAACCCGGTCATAGGCGCGTTCTCCGTCAACTTTGACTGCTGAAACAGAACTTGGACGTTGCGCAATTTCTCCAACCATCTTGGCTAGCCCTGTGCGAATTTGATCATCCGTTATCTTTGATGCATCAGATTGTGAAATCACTTCACCTTCGTGATCATCAGTAATCGTTGCAGCTCCCAGTACAACGGTTGCCGTATAAGACTTGTCTCCATCGGTTATGTATTGTAGTAATCGAGTTCCGTTGCCAAATCCCAGAACTAAAACGCCAGTTGCCATTGGGTCAAGGGTTCCGGCATGTCCAACTTTGCGAGTTCCAAGTGATTTTCGAGCAACCGCCACAACATCATGGCTAGTCATTGCAGGAGCTTTATCTACAACGAGAAAACCATCTGCCATAAGAAATTAATCTTCGATTACTTTGGGGACTTTATATGGATCTTCTCCCCCAGCAAATGATGCGTTCTTTCGCAATTGTGCGACTTCAGCATCTAGCTCGTGGACTTTATCTAATAACGAATCGAGCGCTTTAGCAGATTCGGGAAGTCCATCTTCAAAGAACTCAATTGTTGGTGTGATGCGAGTCTGCAGATCGCGACCAACTGCGCTGCGGATAACACCTTTGGCACTTTCCAACGCTGCCGCTGTTGCAGCGCGTTGTTCGTCATCACCAAAAACGGTGTAGAAGATAGATGCGTTCTGCAGATCTCCGGTTACGCGCGCATCCGTGACAGTGACGAAGCCAAGACGAGGATCTTTGATCTTCGTCTCAAGTAACTGCGCCACTACCACTTTGATGCGATCGGCAACTTTCTGCGTGCGATGTGATTGGCCCATAATTAAACGCGCTTCTTCTCACGCATCTCGAAGACCTGAATTGTGTCTCCAATTTGCAGATCCTTCATATTGCCAAGACCAATACCGCACTCGAAGCCTTCTTTGACTTCAGTGGCATCATCCTTAAAGCGCTTGAGTGAATCGATGGTGAGTTCATCGGTGATGATCTCGGTTCCACGCATAATGCGCGCCTTCGCGTTTCGCTTGATTGAACCATCGCGAACGATTGAACCAGCGATATTTCCGGCCTTGGATGATTTAAAGATCTCACGAACTTCGGCGTTACCGAGAATGATTTCTTCGTACTCTGGCTTGAGCAAGCCCTTGAGTGAGAGTTCGATCTCTTCAATCGCGTTATAGATAACAGAGTAGAAGCGGACTTCGACGCCTTCTTGATCGGCATATATGGCAGTTTGTGGTTCTGGCTTAACGTTAAAGCCAATAACAACTGCAGTAGATGCTGATGCCAAAGTGATATCGCTCTTAGTGATTGCGCCAACACCACGGTGAATAACGCGAAGATCAACTTCTGCGCCAACATCGAGTTGCATAAGTGCATCTTCGAGGGCTTCCACAGAACCAGAAACGTCACCCTTAAGAATGAGATTAAGAGTTGAGACCTTGGACTGTTCCATAAAGTCTTCAAGTGAGACTTTCTTACGTGCCTTGGCAAGCTGCGCATTGCGTTCTGCAGCCTGACGCTTTTCCGCAATCTGACGAGCAGTACGGTCTTCATCCGCAACTAGGAAAGTATCACCAGCGCTAGGCACAGATGTGAACCCAAGAACTTGAACCGGACGTGATGGTCCAGCTGTTTCTAAATTGTTACCATCTTCATCAAGCATCGCACGAACACGACCAAATGAACCACCGGCAACAATTGCATCCCCGATGCGCAGAGTTCCGCGTTGCACAAGAACGGTAGCAACAGGGCCGCGACCGCGATCGAGGTGCGCTTCGATAGCAACACCACGAGCAGAATCTTGGGCAACTGCGCGTAAATCAATAGCCGCATCTGCTGTTAGCAAGATGGCATCGATCAAATCATTAACGCCAACCCCAGATTTAGCGGAGACGTTTACGAATAGAGTTTCGCCGCCATATTCTTCTGCGATCAAGTTGTACTCAGTTAATTGCTGGCGGACCTTATCTGGGTTCGCGCCTTCTTTATCAACCTTGTTAACGGCAACCACAATTGGAACATCGGCTGCTTGTGCGTGGTTTAAAGCTTCGATTGTCTGCGGCATGATGCCGTCATCGGCTGCAACTACCAATACTGCGATATCCGTAACCTTGGCACCGCGAGCACGCATTGCGGTAAAGGCTTCGTGACCAGGTGTATCGATAAAGGTAATCGCTCGGTTAACACCATCATGATCGTGGTGAATCTGATAAGCACCGATGTGCTGTGTAATTCCGCCAGCCTCAGTCTTTAGGACCTCAGATTTACGGATCGCATCGAGCAAACTGGTCTTACCGTGATCGACGTGGCCCATAACAGTGACAACTGGTGGACGTGCTTCCAATAGATCTGAATCAACATCGGCAAGTTCTTGCGCCAAATCGATATCGAAATCTTGAAGAAGTTCGCGATCTTCATCTTCTGGGCTAACAATTTGGATTACATATCCAAGTTGAGCACCAAGAATTTCAAAGGTATCTGCATCCACTGATTGAGTTGCAGTAACCATTTCACCTAAGTGGAAAAGCGCTGCAACAAGTGCTGCTGCATCTGCGCCAATCTTTTCAGCGAAATCTGCAAGTGTTGAACCGCGACGCATACGAATTGGAGTCTTTCCATCACCGTGCGGAATAACGGCGCCACCCAATTGCGGCGCTTGCATATTGTCGAATTCATCGCGTAAAGCTTTTCTAGATTTAGGTTTGCGCTTGCTGCTCTTGCTGGCATTTTTTCCAAATGCTCCTGCTGTGCCGCCGCGACCAGGACCACGATTTGGTGCACCGCCGCCAGGACGTTGTGGACCACCAGTTGTTGGTGCGCCAGTTGATGGACCACCTGAACGATAAGGACTTGCAGTTGGTGCGCCACCAGTGCGTGGTGGGAAATTACCTGGACCGCCTGTACCTGCAGGACGTGGTGTATTTGGTCGCGCTGCAAAACCAGGACGCACAGAACCAGGACGCGGTCCTGACATTCCAGGACGCGCACCAGTTGAACCGGTAGGACGTTGTGGTGGACGCGGAACCGCGCTTCCCGTTGAAAATGGATTATTGCCGGGACGCGGTGGACGCGGAACGCTACTTGTTCCAGTTGAACCAGCGGTTGAAAATGGATTGTTACCCGGACGAGGGGTCTTAGGTTTTACATCTTTAACTTCAGCGCTTTTATCATCTATTGGCGCAGGTGGAGTTGGCGCTACTGGAGCTGGTGCCTGCGCGCGCGCTGCCTTTAGCGCCTCAAGATCAACGCCGAGTTCGGCGGCAAGTTCGGCGGCAAGTTCTGGATTTACTTCTGCAGTTTTCTTAGCTGCGCTCTTTTTGGCAGCAGCTTTCTTAACTGGCTTTGTCTCTTCAACTGGCTTGGCATCGGGATACATCGCGATGAGTTTGCGCACGACCGGCGCTTCTACAGTTGATGATGCAGAGCGAACGAATTCGCCCATTTCTTGGAGTTTGGCAAGAACAACCTTGCTCTCCATACCGAGTTGTTTTGCCAACTCATGTACGCGGACCTTTGACACATTTCTCCTGTCTTGGCCCGCAATCTT
>Ga0315905_10004302_pt1 | contig 14513 bp, 36 predicted proteins | sample LakEriMetagenome_5_FD_203522 | JGI IMG/M metagenome (GOLD analysis project Ga0315905, IMG submission 203522) | Freshwater fungal communities from buoy surface, Lake Erie, Ohio, United States - Buoy 4 MA121 | ecosystem: Environmental > Aquatic > Freshwater > Lake | place: USA: Lake Erie, Ohio... | reverse complement strand
TACTTACTTGTATCTAGTTTGAAAAGACCGCCGAAACCGCCGATCTTACCTAAAACTTCGGGGCGTGTTGCATTTTTAACTATATTAGGTATAGTAGATTTAAGTTTATTACCTAAATCAATATTTACTCCAGCTTTTGAATAATTCATATTTATTTTACTTTGTCGTAATCTAGTATATATAAACCGCCACTGACAGAAGCTCTCCAGAAAATAGACCAGAAAATAGTCTTTTCCATTTGCTGTATAACTGATTCATTACCGCTCCAACCGCCAGTCGCGATTCTTAAAGCATCGAATGGTTTGTCTTTTAAAAGATCATTGTTATAATTTTCTACGATCTTCCAGCTTCCATAATGTGTATTGAAAGCTCCCTCGCAAAACTGAAGAAACTCTTTAGGAGTGTAACCATTAAAAGTATACCAATACGATATATCTCTAAGGGTTTCATCAGATGGATAACCATCTTCATCAAAAGTAGGATTTTTTATCATAGACTATTGTATAAATCTTTTATCCATTTATTGCGCTGCTTGATATTATTAAGATCTTTAGCTTCATATTCTTTATGATATTCAATAGATCTGTTGTGTTCTGCGAGCTTCTTTGCCGCATAATCTTCATAAGTCATAGCAGAAAAAGAAGCGGTTTCATAAAAACTAACTCCACAATCAAAACTACTTGAATCAGCCAACTGTTCAATCATAAAAGCTTTTAGCCCCTCATGTTCTTTAGTGGGCGGTTGCCAGTTCTTAGCTTTTTCAAGCATATCAGAGTAACGCTTTTTTAGTTCGTTTTTTTCTTTTATGCTTTTTTCGTAATCAGCTATCGTTTCCTTAACATAAGATTCGAATTCAGCTTCAGTAGGCTTTTTGAATTCGCCAAGATTCTTCAGCTTCTCTGTATGATAAGACTGTTCTGGCATGATCTTTGGCTTTTCATCGGCAGGATCATCGCGCTGCATGACGCAAGCACCAAACGCTCTAGCACAACCTAGAGCGAAGTCCTTGAATGTTACTTCTTTACCATTATATATATCTGACGTATATCCTGAAGGCATATTTTAAAATTTAATTTTCTTAGAGTTTCTGCTGCAATTCCATGAGTCAGGGGCAAAATAAACTACTGCTTGATATTTCAGATTCTGAAAACAAACATAATCAATTTTCTTATTAAAATCATCGTAATCCAACTTAACTGAAATACGAGGGTACATTTGGCAATCGTCGATCTTATATGGGTAATCTCTAAACTCTAATTCTACGCCCACAATTTTATCGCTGCTGTAAGTAACGCAGCCTTGTGAAGCGTATTTGAGTTTATGACTATCTGTTTTGCTATTCCAATCAACAACAACAGCAACAAAGCCATTCTCCATTTCGTAAGCGTCAAGAATCTTTGCTCCGAAGCCGATTTTGTCGAGATGATCCAACTCCTGATCAATAAAGCTGAACTCAAGATATGCTCTCATGTGTGCATTATGGCAGAAATTCGCGGGTCGTCAAGAAATATCCTCAATCACCACTTGACAATTCAAGAAATCTTTTTTATTTAAAATAAACATATGCTTTTCAAGATATATATATTCGCTGCTTTTATCGTTTAATTGTTTGTAAACATCGCTTACTATCAATCGCAAATCATTTTTAACCTTATCTTGTAGGTCATTTATTTCGTCAGCGTTGCTTGTTTGAATATTGCTGTAAAAATTACTATAATAAGCCTTATCATCTTGAAGATATGTAATCTGTAAATTTATTTTTTTCTTATGTGTTTTTGCATAAGATGGAACAGGCATGGCTGCAATTTTTGGGGTTTTTTTATTGAAGAACATATTAAGTTTTTTCTTTGCCAACTCAGATAATGGCAAAGTCTTTTCTAACTGTTTGAGAGCAGTATGATCGTCTTTCAGGGCATTGTCAAGGCGATCTTGCAGGGTTGCGAGCTTATTTTTCACGGCTATATAGTGTAATCTATAATGATGAAAGTCAAAACTGTTTTTATCAGCGATTGCCACCTCGGCAGCAACTTTTGTAATCATCAAAAATTAGTAGATTTTATATCTGATATTGACTGCGAAAAGCTATATATTGTTGGGGATTTCATAGATGGATGGCTATTAAAACAGAATTTTAAATGGCACAATAATTACAATTTAATTATACAAAAGATATTGCGTTTGAGCAGAAAAGGAACGCAAGTATATTATGTATTTGGCAATCATGATGATTTTTTAGAGCATTATAATGGGTTACATTTCGGTGACAACATTACATTGTGTCGCGAAACTGATTTTGAAGCAATGAACGGCAAAAAATATCTTATCATACATGGCGATCAATTTGATGGTATAGTTACAGAACATAAATGGATACAACACGTTGGTTCTTTTATTTATGAAATAAGCCTCGGACTAAATAAATTGTTTAGAATATTTAAGTTTAGCTTTAGCAATTTTTTAAAACAAAAAGCAAAAGAAGCAGTAAAGTATATTAGTAATTACGAATATATATTATCTGATTATTGTAAAGGTAAAAATTATGATGGCGTAATAACTGGTCATATTCATCAACCGGCAAATAAAATTATTAATGATATTCATTATCTAAACTGCGGCGATTGGATAGAAAGCAATACAGCAATTATAGAAACAAACGAAGGCGAAATTAAATTAATAAAACTATGAAAGTATTATTCGGCGTACAAAGCGAAGGCAATGGACACATGACTCAAGCATTGTGTGTTCAAGAGTATTTAAAAACAAGGAATTATGAAATCGGTCCCGCATTTGTTTCTAAGAAAAAGAAAGGATTAGCTAAATATTTCACAGATTCATTTGAGACTTATGAATACGAAGGGTTTGATTTTGTATTCGGTAAAGATGGTAAAGTAATTATATGGCAAACTTTCTTAAAAGGTTGTATAGAAATGCCAAAATTATTATACTCTTTCATTAAAATCTGCGCCAAAATTAAAAAAGAAAAGCCAGATGTCATAGTTAATTTTTATGAGCCACTTGTTGGCTTGACAGCTTTATTTTTTCGCGATATTAAATATATCAGTTTCGGGCATCAGTATGCTATGGAATCTGATAGTTATCCATTAACTACTGGATTTTATTTTCAAAAATTGTTTTTGGGTATTATAAATGTTGTCAGCAGTATAAATGCAAAGATCGTGGCGTTAAGTTATTATAAATTCGAAGATCCCGAAATGATTATTTGCCCACCTATATTAAGAAAGGAAAGTTATATCAAATCTAAAAAACAAGAAGATTTTGTTCTTGTTTATTTAATGAATGAAGATATGGTAAGTCAATTAGTAGACAATGCAGCAATACATCCTGATATAAATATTGAATGCTTTACTAAGTTAACTAGAAAACATCAAACAATATCTAACGTAAAATTATATAATTTAGACGGCCAACTCTTTCAAGAAAAGATGAAAGTATGCAGTGCAGTTGTATGTAGCGGCGGTTTTGAAACAAGTAGCGAAGCTATATTGCATAATAAACCATTATTGATGATTCCTTTGCCAAATCATTTTGAACAATATGCAAATTGTAATGACGCGCAAATACATGGATTCGCAAAGTTCAATAGCAGAATAGATCTATCTCTTATTCCAGAATTACAAAAGAATAATGATGAATGGTTTTATAGTTATAAAGAAGTATTAGATGAAGTTTTTTCATTCATGTGATCAAACCGGGATAAGCGTTGGGATGGGTATCTGAATAAATATGAATAATACCGTGCCAATCGCCAGAATTAATCCCCGGCAGTAAAAAATGTGCATTCATGTCAGCCACTTCATCAAAATTTCACACATATATTCTTTTTCTGAATAATAAGAACCATCGGTATAATATTTACCGCTTCTTTTGAAGTAAGTTAGTTTAATTAGATGTTTCATTTTGAATTAATATCTTCGCCGAGTCGTTTTAGTTCTTTTTTATAAGCTGCTTTAAATTGTTTTTTAGTTTTGTAATCGTTGTTGATAAATGGAATCCAAATGTTTTGCATGGCATCACAAGCTTCTGCTGATCCTGTGAATTTACTTTTTAATCCACCATACCAAGGATAATCAAAAGTCTCACAAAAGCAAAGATATTCACGCATTTTCCATACATGATCGGTATATAAATTGAATTTTTCTGTTGTCATTAAACTTTTTGTAATTTATAATCAGGTATTTGTCCAGCCATCCAAAAAAAATCCTCTTCAAAAGAATAAAAGAAAGTCTGTTCAGTAACAGGATTGTATGCTTCGATTACAATTCTATCATTAATTTCGCGACGTTTGCCACGAAACTCATATTGAGGATATTTCTTTTTTATTTCTTCAGGAACGTGGATATTCATAATTAGTATGCATAATCTGTATGATTGCACTTGTTACACTGCACACTTCGTTTAGGAGGATATGTCAACAAAGTAGAATTGAGAGCAGAATAATACAATTCTTCTCCACACTTTGGGCAAGCAAAGCCAGAATTGAGATTATTAACTGCGGCAAAATTAATATACGCTTGTTTATTATGCTCCTCCAAAGATTTTAAATTCTTTTTTGGAACTTCTGTTTGCTTTTTAACATATTCTTCAACTTTAAGCAATCTACTATTTAAGGCTGGGATTCTGTTATGAGCGCACTGTAGTGTTTCGTGAAATCTATAACCTTCTCGCTTCTCTGTAATCGTAGGTGATCCGCTTCGCATATCATAGTAGTAAGAACCGCATCCAAAAAGAGAATGATATACTCCTTTTACTTCATGTGCGCCGCAATTTGGGCAGGTTTTAATATTTTTATTCATATAGAAAAATTCACTGGTTGATCAACTATTCTCGGTATTCCTTTTTCATCACAAGCTTTATGATTAAATGATTCATCAAATGCCTTAATCTCTTCTAAATTAGAACTATAAATGAATGCGTATCCAATTTTAGCCATAATAGTTCTTTCGTGGCTTGATAATACTCGTTTATAAGATGGAAATTGATTGATAATGTCACTCATATTTAGCCAGTCTTTCTAATTCTTACTTGTACACGGATTTTATGTTTACAACTATTTTTCACTTAAATATTAACCTTGAATATGCCTGATGCCATCTTCAAACTTTTTTTGTCTTGCTTCTGCCTCGGTAGTAGTAGTTGGAGGATCTAATGGCTTAGGCCAAGGAATATCTTTGTAATTGTATTTAAAATCAAACCGCAAAGTAAAAAATATCAATCCTAACTGCAAAGTAATTGCTTTATAAGTGTCATCAATTCCTAAAACATCATTGCGCCAAATATTTCGGGGAAACATTATCCTTAGTCCTAAATATAATCCTCCTCCGTTTCTTTTACAATGCCATTCAGGATATAGACTTAAATATTTTGTATTCATATTCCTAATGTTAATGTAATAGTCATTTTAATACTTTTCCCTCATTTATTTGATTGATAAAATCAATAGAAACAAATACAAGATGAACATAATTTAATTTTTCGTCCAATAATACTCCTAGATGCATACCTTTATATGATCCTTCGTTATTATTAGGATGTAGATTCCATATATATTCTGCGTTTTTGAAATGCCTAATCTGTTGTTCTGTTAACTCAAATACATCTTTGAATCTGCCAGCAATAATTTTAGGCTTATCACTCTTCAATAAAGCGTTTACTCTATCTATAATATTTGAGTCTGTCATATATTAATTATTTTAATATTGAGCAGTGTCACTTACTTTTTTAATAAGCCTCATTCTTAGACATTTTGGCAAAATCAAATGTTTAAGCAACCACGCATAGAAGATATGTTTTTTTGTTTGTTGAATCATGCGTCATTCCTATCAGCCAAAATTAAAATAATAACCATGCCCAAAGCAAAAACAACTGCTCCTTGCACTGTTTTTACACTATATCCCATAACTGAAGACATAATGCCCCAACATATAGATAAAATGATGTTTCTTATATTGAATTTCATATTGAATCACTAGGCTTTCTTGGTTTATGTATTCTCATGATTACGCCACTGAAACTAGGTATTATTTCCCGCTTGTCGCCTCGGGGTAATTTTGCAGTAATAGAGTCTGCATATTCCCACATCTTTTCAAAGTTTTTTAAATGATAATAGTCATTTATGATATCTGATTCTTTGTCGGTGAATTTGTGATCTATATAATTGACAAAATTAACAACCTCTGGCAATGGTTCATCGCTCGCCTTCAGCGGACCATGAAAATCAACAGTGTTGCCATAATAGCCACCGTTTCTCTTCACCGCAAGAACTTCTTCAAAAGTTTTTCTGATCTCAAAAGCAATTTTGCCATCGCCAATTTGTGGCGAATTAAAACCATAACTGCAACCATTTTTTGCAAGTTCTGGCAAAGCCATGACTTTTACAATATTTTCAATAGCATGACTCTGATCGTAGGTTAATTTATATTCATAAGCAATATCAAGTGCCATGCTAATCTGACCAGACTTTAACCTATAATAAGCCTCAAGCGCAGCATTAATAACAGAAAGGTGAGCATCTGTTAAGTTGACGACATTGATGTTGTCTTTTTCTTTTTTAGAAGTTTTTTTGCTCATAACTTAATCTCCGATTGAAGCAAAACCAAAAGTCAAAAACATAAACCCAATACCTCCAATAATATAAGCTGTAACATGAAGCTTTGTCAAGTCCCAAAGAAGCCCTGCCGAAAGCATTAATAAAAATCCAATAATAATTTTTGATTTCATGATTTATTCTCCTTAATTGGTGATTCCACTCGTTTCATTCCTAAAGCTTCTCTTGCATCATCACGCAAGAAATGATTAACAGTATATCCTAAATCTTCAGGATCTAAAAATCTATTAACAAAAGCTTCTAATTGTTCAATGCGGGGCTTTAATATATCAACATTTTTTTCAATCAATTGCAAATATGCAAGGCGTATTTCAGCGAGTTGTCTCCAATAACATACATCGCATAATTCTTTTTCTGTTCCATCTCTCCCATGAGAATGATGGTTAATTGCGTATGAAAAGCAGCGTTTACAAGAAATCATTGCTTGTCCTCCATAGATTGTATAATTTTATCTAACTCTTCTTTAATGCGCCATGTCTTCATCGACTCAATAAGTCCTCCATCAGATGAATTTCTTGCATCGCATGATTGCTCAGCAATTCTAGCGTCGATATATTCTAAAAGTTTGTTGATAAGTTTTTCGTTCATGGTTTGTTTTTCTTGGCTCTTGTCCATTCACTAGCTATTTCCATATCACAACCAATACGATTTTTAGACATTAACCAATCGTGCATTTTGTCGCCAGCTTTTTCTAGCCGGTTGATACGTTTATTCGCTGCATCACGCTGCTTCATCAATAGTTCAATCTCACGTCTACGACAGCCATCAGATTGACCAGTCCGTTTCCATTGATCGTCTGACCACATGATGTCTTGAATGGTCCGACACTTGTAAGTCGCAAACGCGCCATCCTCTGACACCAGCAGGTTTCCTACATGAACCATGATAGGCGACTCGCAGAATGGGCATTTATCTGGAACTCGTTTCACGGTTTAGCCTCCCTTGTAAATTCTTCCAGAATTTTGTGCATTGCAATAGAAACCTTTCTGTGAGACGAGTCTGAAAAGAACGCTAGAGATGCTCTGTTGATAATGTCCTCCAGCCGCTTGACGCGCTCTTTAAGTTCATAGTTTTCTTTTGCTATATTTACAATTTCATCCATCGCATCTTGCAGAACTTCTTTCCAAGCTGCGTCTGGTCTTGGAGCTTTTGTCGCGTCAGTATCCATGTTGGTTCACTAGTCTGAATCCAAAACCCAAAAAAGTCAAGGCAAAATGCCAAAAACCTTCTTTGTCATTTAAATAATAAATTTCTGTCGGAAAACTCATTTTAAATCCAGAAAAATATTGATCAGTCCATTCATTGAATTTATTGATCCTGCCTATGCTTGGGACGTATAGTTCAATATATAAAAATTTAAAATTCTTTTCGTCGTTTATAATGTTTATTTTCATTTTAATGTTAATTTACGAGAAGGGCAAAATTTAAGAAATGGGCAATCTGTGGCCCATGCGTCACAAGTCAGGCATTCAGAATTGTGGTCAAAAGCATTAGGCTTGTGGCACGGCCATTCATTCAAGTTCCCAAGAACTTCAATAGTCATCAATCTCCAATAATCCCATTGATAACCTCTTTCATTGTGCCAAGTTACAGGCAGTATTTCTTCTTTGAAACCTGCGGGGCCAAAATCAAATAATCCACGAATAACGTCGCCTTCATAAATATCTTTGCCATACTTATCTTTCATTCCAGTGTATTGCTGGATTGGATATTTGTCATTAGTTAAATATCTATCGGAATAATCAAAATCATTAAGCCCAAAATATACAAATTTACTAAACTCTGGTATATATACTCGGTATTTTAGTTCTCTCATATTATTTTAATTATTTTTATCTAAATGAGGAGTTTCAAATACATTACCTACCACTTCTAAATCGTAAACCTTAAAAGAATACCAAGAATCTTCGCATTCATCATTGATGTATCTTGGATAATATGCGCCGTCTTTGAATTGAACTTGAGTTTGATTTTCTTCTATAATTCCATCGTGTCTGCCTTCCCAAGTTTTGTAATTTACAATATCGCCCTCAAAAATAAGATAGTTCTTTTTATCTCTAATTTCAGTACATTGTTGAACAACATATCTTTTTTTATCTCTTAAACATTCGCACAATGGTATAGGACATTGCCAGCCACGATCAGGTTCGTAAAAATGAAATTCGTCATCTTGATTTAGATAAAATTTCTTTTCAAGATCCCAGACTCTAAATTTTAGTTCTCTCATAGTTCTTTATGTTCGAATACATTACTGACAACTTTCATAATATTATAATCAGCCGCTGGGCCTTCAAAGGTTGGTGCAAAGAACCAATTGGGTTTTATAGTTTTTAATTTATAGCAACGGTCCCAATATATTTCATACAATCCACAATGATTATCTTTAATACCTTTGGCTTTGTCATTTGCTGCTGTATGTAGTTCAACTATGTCGCCGCAATAAATTTCTTTGCCATCTTTGTCTTTCAGTCCTGTATATTCTTGTGGCTCACTTACGCCGCCAGCGATACCTTGAGGCACTCCTTCGTACACATCAAAGTAAATAAAATACTTAGAAATAAAAGAATAGATTCTAAATTTTAGTTCTCTCATATTACTCATTATCGTAAATAGTGCCAACTATTTTTGGATAATATTGCTGAACGATATGACTTAAATTCCAAAATTCTCTAAAATCACTATCATCAGTAATAATGCACCCAAAAGATCCGCCATAATAAATTACAGGGACATTGCCTTTTTGTTTGTATCTGGCAGTAAAGTCAAGAATATCTCCTTCAAAGATTTTGTTTAAATTGATATCTTTGAGACCAGTATATTCTTCAATAATATGTTCAGCGCGATTGAAGCATCCAGTTAAATGAGCGACTCCCTCTACACCGTAGAGAGAGCCAGTCATGATATACTTTTTTTCCTTTATGCTCCAGATTCTGTAAATAAATTCGCGACTCATATTATCTCTTATAATGTATTGCGTTCGTGCAGTTGCCTTTATGCACAAGCGACCATCCATTGCCATTGTAAGTTCGGATGTACTCACAACCATCTATTACTTTAGTGGTATTATTCAAAGTCCAAATACGAACTAAAGAATAAATAACTAAACCAATAATCACAATAAATACTGCGCCCCAAACTGCATCTCCTGTATGTCTGTATCTCATATTTTTTTAATATCTTTGGGATGAACGGCTGTCCACTTGTCGAAGCGTTTAGCATTATACTCTTTGATAGGAATGTCAAGAGCAGAAATCCATAAAGACTCTTTCCTGCCTACATAAACTACTCGGCCTTGCTCATTGCCTTGGTAAAGATATTTTTGTTTTTTACAGTATTGGAATTTTATTGCCTTGCTTCCGTAGTGATCAAAAACAAGATAACCTTTCTTGAGAAGACGATTAACTTTCGCCGCCTTCTTCAAGATATTGCGGTATCGGGCTTTCTCTAGCTTATTCATACAATTATTTATTCTTCAACACCATCATTAATAACACCATCATTAAAGTAACCAATATATAACTCGCCAAAAGAACGATCATTGGGATCATTGTAAGCGAACATGAGATCGCATCCAAGCGCATAATTTTTGCAGATCAACTCAATATATTTATAATGAGAAGGGCTATATGTAGCATCATCAATTTTAAGGCTAGTATTCAAAAAACTTTGAAATTCAATAGCAGTTTTGGCTTTTTTCTTTTCGGATTTTCCAATAACAATAACTTGTGTACTCATATATTAAATATATTTATAAAACTCTTCTGGTAAAATTACATTATCAAATGCACCAGTCTTTACAGTAGAAAAAAGTGGCGCAATTTGTTTTGGATGATACCCCGCAAGTCCGCAGCCGATTTTTGAGATAAGAAATTCATACTCAGGATGCGTAAATGCGAATGCTAGGAAAGTATTCACATGAAGCTGAATCTTGTCAAGCGGCAACGTGTAGATATTCTTGTCCTTTGTGGGGATGCCGTAAGTTTGGCCGTTGAAGCCATACTCATACATTTTTGCACCCCATTGCAAGGCTAATTTTGCGGCTCCTGCACCATGAATTCCTTTTTCGTTCGCACCATAAACAAAGATTTGATTCGGCGCAAGATGTCTGATATTTTCTGGAGTGTATTTCATATTAATTTTCATTCTGATAATTAAATAAAATCAACTTCACCTTATTCACTTTAATACCACACCTTTTTGCAATCTTATGATATGCCATATTATGCTCAAGTCTAAGATGCAATACGTTCATCATTATAATTAAGTCTTGTGCGTTTTTAGCTTCGTTATAAGCTCCACTAGCATGGGAATAAAGATTAGAGAGTGCGACATCGTTCATTCTTCTATCCTTTTCATCTTCTTCACTTCTGTATCAGTAAAAAAACAACTATCTCCTTTATCATCTACAAAAAACTCAAACTCACAACCTTTAACTATGCGTCGAGTTCCAGTGTATGTTAGTTCATGTTTTTTGCCAAGTATATCAGTGTGAATAAATTTATCGCCTTTTTTCATATTATTCTTCTGCTTTCTCGTAAGTGGCTTCAAAGATATCTGGTTTGCAAGGATAGTGTTCTCCTTTGATTCCTGTGATAATATAATCACCGGGGCAAACAATATGCCCACCTTCTAAAGTATCAATCCAACCGTGCCAGTGCATATTATTGCCACAATGATTGCATTGATGATCTCCGCTGAAGTAAGGTCGCCTGAAATATCTTACAATTTTCCCTTCTCTCTCTTCTTTTGGTATTACTCCAGCATCTTCAAATGGCCTAAAAACATCATCTTCTGGATGATCTCCATTCTTAAACCATCGCGTTGCTTCGATAACTACAGGCTTTTTTCTGTATTTCATATTTTTATTTATTTTAGATCAGTAAAAAGGTTGCTCATAGTAACTTTAGATGTTTAGTGATGGGATCAATTACAGAACTATAATCTGGTCCAATAGCTAGACAAGTAATGGTAGGTTTATCAAAACCGCCGGTTTCTTCAATGTATTTGACTGATAGACCCTTTGCCACAGCATTGTATCCAATGTCAAGAAGTTCCTTTTCACTATCCACGCCCACACAAACCTTGAAGAAAGTGCCATATACCCATTCTTTTTCAGCTTTACTCAGAAGAAGTGATTCTCCATTATATCCACGGACTAGATGGGTAAGAAATGCAATGCTTGCGTGACAACCTTGAGTAATCATTTTGCCTTTACTCATATTAAGGTCTTTACGCATTACAATAACTTGTTTAACTTTATCAGTCATATTATTTTTATTCGCTTATGTTCTCTTGGGAATGAAAATCATCAAAATCAAAATCCCAAATACTCATGCGGCATTTATTACAAACAGAAAGAGTGTCGCCGCTCCAAGCAACGGCGCACTCTTCTAGTTTAGCTTTAGTTTTAGTTTTTGAGCAAAACATATTTCATATATTCAATCGAATTTCATTACTTCGTATTTCGTACCCGCAATATTACGTTTATTTAATTCATCCGCCAAGTCGAGAGGAGCATCTGGAGCATAAAAATATTCAATTACTTGATTGTTTTCTGGATTATCTTTGTGAACACAAACAAGAGCATAAGGCTTGTGGTCTTCGTATGTTTTTGTAATTTTATTCATAATTATTTCCAAGTTCTATGTTCTTCAGCAATCCACTCAATACCATCATATTCTTCAATATGCCATTTAACACCATCAGGAATCTCTACTACTCTTAGTTTAGCGCAACGACCATCTGCCGCTTCACCAAGCTCCTTAACTACTTCAATAAGTATCGGATCGGTTCTTTCGATACGATGATCACTGAAATAATTATCATCTTTAATTTCATCAATATAATAATGAGAAATAAAAGAAGAAGAATTTTTCTCGTCTTTTATAATGTTAATGCCAGCTTTCTTGCCGTAAAGCATTATTGCTGCATCGCTAAGGCTAAAACCGCCATAGCACTTATTAATTACAATTTTCATACAATTTCTCCAACCTTTATAGAAACGCTTTCGCTGTAATAACCATTTGATTCACCAAGAAACCAAAATTCTACATTACCATTTTTAGTTCCCAAAACAAACTTGGTCCAAGTATGGGAATCATTATAATAACTGTAATCAGTATACCAATCAGGATCATTTGCGCCGCCATCTTCTTCTGCGAAAATTATTTCTTCATTAAGAATATTATCGATATCTCCAATAATTTTTACAATTCTAACGTATTCGCAGCAATCTTGTGCGTGATATAAGTTGTATTCGTACTTGTCAGTAAGAATAGATAAAGAATCTCCATTTAAAGCCTGTATTTTTCTTACAATCTGACCCTTCAGGGTAAAAAAATCATTAGTCATTTTTCGTGCGATCAGCATACCATAAAATTTCGCCTTGTCAAGGGGCAATTTTCGGTGTAAGCAATGTTATGACCGCTTTAGACCAACTACTCGCAGATCACGCAATTTTAATTCAAAAAATAATCGCAGAAGCCAAGAGAGAAGTATCAAATCCTGTACAGAAATTAGATCTATTTTCTCATATTTCTTCTAACTTTGATAATTTAATTAAAGATAAGAAAGAAAAAAATATATTAACACCTTATGCTAATCCTTATAATTGGCCCAGAAATAATAATTGTTGGGCAAAAGATTTAGATTTAACTGGTTATGCTGCTGCGATAGTTCCTCTTGGTGGAGTTGGTGGCGGAACACTTATAACTAAGAAGCACGTTTTGTTGGCGAATCATGTGCCTTATTCAACTTCGCCATTCATGATTTTCTTTATAAATAATAAAAATGTGTCACTTGTTTATAATGTTATGAGAACAAAGCGTGTTGCCAACACTGACATATTAATTGGTGAACTAGATAAAGAAGTCGATGCTTCACTGAAAATATATAATGTATTGCCAGCTAATTATCTTAAATATTTTGACGCAAATAAAATTAATTTTCCAATATTATATTCTGATCAAGAAAGAAAAGCTTTAATCGGAGAAAATGGTTTACTTAATACTACTTACGGATCAAATAATACTTTAATAAATATACCAAAAGATATTAATAGAGCGCAATATTTTGAAGCTGTAATTGGCGGCGACAGCGGCAATATTGTTTCTACAATTATTAATAATGAAGTTGTATTGATCGGCGGCTGGTATATGACATTTGGAACTTCTGCTGGTCTAGGCACAAATATTCCTAGTTATATAAATGAAGTAAATAATACAATAGCCTCACTAACTAGTGGATATAAAGTTAATGAGGCTGATTTGAGTGGATTTAAGATGTATTGAAAAAGTGGCTCCAGAGGAGGGTTACGATCCCCCAACCTTTCGGGTAACAACCGAATGCTCTACCAGTTGAGCTACTCTGGAGTTATTAAATTGGTAGCCCCGGAGGGATTCTAACCCCCAACCTGTCCGGTAGAAACGGAAAGCTCTATACATTTGAGCTACGAGGCCACTAAAATCTACAACTATATTATACACTAATATAGTATTGTCAAATTAAATCCCACTAGAAGTAAGTCTTTTTATAGAACGGGGCATGAAGCCCCTTGTCCTTCTAGCGAGAAATATATTCGATGTTGGTTTACGGGAAAATCTTGCAGGATTTTTATGACCTACAACACGATATCTTGCGTAGATCAACCCACTCACTCTCCACGACTACGCCGCTTGCAATCGGCGTATCTTTTTTCAGCATCGTGAGCTTGCTGACATCGAATAAAATTATAAAAGAACTAAAATCTCGGCCCATTTTTTGCTCAGTGTAAAGCGACTCAAAACACGTTCGCTTGGGCGCACTGTATGTTTTTTGCAGATCAGGTCGATCAGTTGTTTGATGTGTTCCCAACTAGGCATCCGCTTCAATCAATTCAAATAGTTCGAAA
>Ga0315905_10004301_pt1 | contig 14514 bp, 24 predicted proteins | sample LakEriMetagenome_5_FD_203522 | JGI IMG/M metagenome (GOLD analysis project Ga0315905, IMG submission 203522) | Freshwater fungal communities from buoy surface, Lake Erie, Ohio, United States - Buoy 4 MA121 | ecosystem: Environmental > Aquatic > Freshwater > Lake | place: USA: Lake Erie, Ohio... | reverse complement strand
TTGTTTTTCTATATTTGTAAAAAAAAATTATGATGAAAAACGTCGATGTGGAAATTTATGTTAATCAGATGATTTCTTTTTTTGAAAAGAATCCTAACGACCTATCCAATTTGATTGGAGAATCATTGAAAGATAAGTTTTTTGATAAAATCCGAATCAAGTGCTATGAAAACTTGGAAATCGGTGATGAAATTTCTTTAACACAAAAACAACTTATTGACATCGTTGTCGAACTTAAAACGGAAGAAATCTCCTCAGGCTCCTCCGTGGTTATTCACGATGTCTTCGAACAAAACAAAGTTGGAATATTTTGTTTAAATTAATTTGGCAGGATAGGATTTCCGATGTATATTTGTACCACAATTAAAAACAATAAACCCCATGATGACAATCCAAGAACTTCAATCAGCAACCCCATCAGTATTCAACACTCAAAAGTCAAACAAACTTTCAGACCGTTACGTGGTTGTACCAACCATCGAAGTCATTAATAACTTCATTGACGCAGGTTGGCAAGTCTCAAACGCTAAACAAGTAGGACAAGGGATGTTTGCTAAACATTCTGTCCGTCTTCGTAACTCGGACCTTCCTAAAGTAGGCGACTCACTAGTTGAGGCAATCATCACCAACTCACACGACGGACGTACCAAACTCCAAGTTGGAGCTGGTCTATACCGACTCGTATGTTCTAACGGTCTTGTGGTCCCAATGCAGGAATTGGTTAATATTAACCAACGTCACATGAACATTCAGATGGACGAGGTTTATCAAATCACAGAGAAGTTTCTTGAGATTAGCCCTGTGATTGAGCGTTCAGTTAATCGTATGATGGAAAAGGAAATGTCAATGGATGAAAAGATTGACTTCACAACCAAAGCTATCGGAGTACGTTGGAAGAACACAGAGGATATCTCAACACTGACTCTCGAGTCAATTGTTAATCCACTCCGTGTTGATGACTTCGAAAGTACTTTGTGGAATACATTCAATGTGGTTCAAGAGAAGTTGATTCGTGGGGGATTTGTTAAAGAGCAAGGTCGCAACAAACGTACAGTGAAACCAATTACTTCACTGAACATGGACACCATGATTAACCAAAAGTTGTGGGAACTTGCCGAGACATTCATCTAATCAAATTGGGGGAGGAAACTCCCCCACTTTCTAACTTTAATTTATGACTGAACTTTTATCAAAAAGATTTGAGACCTTTGTATCTTTAGAAAATCACGACTATAATTTATTAAAAAAAGCTGATGATTTTTTTGAGAATTATTCTTTGGGTTATCCAAATGGAAATTACGAAGCTAATTTTACACTAAAACAAAAACATACCAGTAAGGAGGTATTTGATGAAAACTTCAAAAACCCATTGTATAATCTTCACCATAGAAGAATTACAGGTGTTGTTGCTAAAGATGAAAATCGTGTGACCCTCAAGTTTTTTTTGTATTCAAGAAACCGCAGACCCAATGAAAAATTTGTAAGGATAACAACTCATTGTGCTTACATGACCTATAATTTCAAAAAGAACTGTCTTTATACAGGAACATTAAATGGGTATCATAAGAAAAGAAAGGTTAAAAAGTCGGTTAAGATTGTTTCGTTTGTTAATGATATAGTTAATGATTTGTTGGGGAAATATGTTTCTTGGTTTCATTTTGTTTTTGAAACCTTACCCGAGAAAACAACTGTAAAAAATGGTTTCTATGATTTGTTGGGCATGTTTATAGATAATATCCCTGGTGTGGTATATGATACCGACAAGTATAGTAGTAAAACTATTTACAAAACTATTCTAACCAAAAAGAATATTAAGTTATCCGACAATTGGTCTTCGTTCTGTGGTCATTACCCACAACCGAAGGCGAAGGACTATAAGAAATATGGAGATAGATACCTCAATGTGATTATGGGGATTAATGATTTCAATGGGGATAAGATTCGTAGGGTGTTACATAAAGTTAAAAACTTTAATGCTTTGGTGGTGAAAAAGGCAATAAGGTTTTTTGGTAAAGATTACATTTTGGGTAAATCTGATGAAGAAATACAGACCATGTTTGAATCAACTACTCTATCTGAATACCTCAACATGGATTTTACTTCAATACATTCAAAGAAAGAACGTAATTGTATCTTTGAGATTTTTAAGTTGGTTATTAACGATGAGATAAGTCCTAATACATTTACAGACCATTTCGTTTTTTATAATAACTTGAAAAACTACGAGAATGTAAAATGGACATCCACAAACTATGATGAGTTTCGAGAGGAGCACTTGAATTGGACCGAAATGAATGAATTCTACACAAAAGGAACATTCAAAAGGATTTACAGTGATAAGTTTGAAAGTGAGGTTATAAAACCAATATTTACATCAAACCAAACCTTTTATCCTGTGATTTTGAAAGATTCATTGGAATACAACGATGAATCATTCATTCAATCTAACTGTGTTAAAGGGTATGTTAAGCGACCAGATGCTTTAATAATCTCATTGAGGAAAGATAATCCTGACTCGAAAGAAAGGGCGACTATTGAGTTTAAAATTAGTTTTGATACTGTTATAGAACTAAAAAGAGTACAAACTTTAGGAAGATTTAATAAACAACTAACATCAGAGTGGGATAACATTTTACCTATATTAGATGAAAGAATTGATAAATTGACCTACCTATTTGAGACACCAAAAATAAAGTGTAAGATTGGGTATGTGGAATTTGTATCAGATTCTAAATTTATTGATAATAAAATAACTAGGTCTAACAGACCATTAATGAGATTTTTTGATTCTTCAGATTATTCATTAGAGTGGGAAGACAAAAGGGTAAATAATATAAACGATGCCTCATTACTTTTATTAGAAGAATTTTAATTATGGAAACAGTACCACAACATTGTATAGATAGGTTCAGACAGAAGTTTGGGCAATATCCCTCAATAATAGAACTTGAATACGATAGTATTGAGAACTTTGACAAATTAACATCTAGGTCATATACCATATGGCATAAATCGGTATTCAGAGATAAGGGTATTGAGTTTATTGAGAAATATATTGAGTATGATGCGACAGGCATACATTTTTTTTATGAAAAGATTGGAGAAAATAAACTAAAACTATTTATACTAACAACAACCGATAGACAGAGTGTTGCGGAATTTACAATAAATAATTTAATTAAAGCAAAAAATGGAAATAACAAGCAAAGAACTTCAAGAGAAAATGAATAATGGTGAAAAATTTATAGTGGACTTCCATGCCGCTTGGTGTGGTCCCTGTAAAATGTTGAAACCGATTTACGAAAAAGTTGCCCAAGATTTGGCATCAAAAAATTCAGATGTTAAACTTTATACGATGAATGTAGATAACAATCGTGATATGGTTGTATCTTTGGGTGTTCGTAGCGTACCAACAATCAAGAGTTTCTCAAACGGAAAGGAAATGAACACAAGAGTTGGTTTGTTACAAGAAAACGCGCTTTTGGATTTAGCAAACAATTTATTAAATGGATAAGTTAGTTGTATTATTTACAATGAATGGATGTGGATTCTGTGAGATGATGAAGACCCAACTATCCGAGAGTCAGATTGAGTTCGTCGATAGAAATATTGAGACACACGCTGACGAATATCAATTGTTTGTTGAGGCGACTGGTAGTGAGTTTGTGCCGGCCTTCATGATTATAGATGACCCATATGGGGAGCCAAAGTCTGAAGGTTTTGTACCTGACAAACACTACAACACAATAGAAGAAGGTATTGAAATTATTAAAAATAAATTAAACGGATGAATCTATCATTTAACAAACACGGACAACTACATGTACCAATAAAGAAATGGGATTTAGATGACGGAAATGTTTTAGTGATATATCAAGGGTCTCGAGGAGCGAACCCCGATTTGGACTTTATTGTCAAATATAAAGCACCAAACAAAAGATTAAGAGCTCCATCTCACACACATTGGATTGTTGATTTGATTGTAAAATCCAGTCATTCATCACCCGATGTGTGTGACTTTGTTTCTGATTGGATTGAATTGTACGATAAGATAGAACCATTCAATTCGGTAGAAGAAAGGGCAAACTACGAATTAATATACAATGAGTATTTCTGTGATACTTATACAACCATAGATAACTTGGGTCACCTATCTGTGGAATTTTTGTCGGCATTAATTGAGTTGTTTATCAAGTGTGAAAAACAAACTCCTGGCGCTTTCATGTTTAAAAATCTTTTACAGTTGGTTAGGGACTTCTGTAATGACAAAAAAGATTTTTATCAATTGGTTTCTTATTCTAAACGAGTTTAGATAATATATAATTCAGATATTTTGTCACCAACTAACCAAGGTTTAGTGTCTAGTTGCTTATCTAAATCATTACCTATATCGTAACCCTTGAGATATTTTTTCTCGAATCTTTGAATATTAAAATCGAATACGTCCAATACCATCGATTTAATTTTCTCATTCATATATGGGGAGTTACTTAATATATCGATAATGGGGTCGTTCGTTTCCTCATCAATAACATCGGTATATTTTATTGACATGTTTGTTGCTTTAATTGCTTTGAATAGTTGATAAGCGACGTACTCACAATAGTAAAACGCAGACCTACCGTTGTTTAAACTATACCCATATGGGAATTCAGATTGTCTTGACCCCCTAATGTCTTTAAATGAATAATCTATTGGTTTTTCAATGTATTCATTGGTATATATCAAAAGCTTATCCGTGTAATCTACCGCTTCCCAAATGTCAGAATGATTATATACGTAATTTAAAACTTTCTCGTGAAATATGGGTCTTACACTATTGAAAAACTCAAAGCAAAATTCTTTCTTATCACGTTGTAACGAATCACAATTGTATTTTATAAGGTCAATTATGTTAATATTTTTTATCCCTAGCATAGATAGTTCGGACTTCATCTTTTCGAAGAAAGATTCTTTTACTGAATCCAAATCAATCAGTTTCTTTGATGATGTTTTACCTTCTACAACAAAGAAAGGTTCAAATTGAGTTACTCTAATTTCAGTTATTGGATTGTTATCTTTTAATATTTCCGACATGATAAAATCGGCAAACTTATTAACGATACCGATTCTGTAATTAGGATAAATGTACTTCATAAAATTGTTTTGAAATTGATAGTGAAAAAATTCCACATATTAAATAGAAAAAGGGGAATAAATCCCCCTTTAATTTTTTTTACACCCAACATCCCATTCATATTATTTCTTATAATACTTCTCAACAACCTTATTTACCTGTTCTTGGACAGTTTGGTTATTTTGAGGCGTTTGAATTTGACCAGGTGCTGGTTGAGCGGGAGCTGCTTGAGCTTCTGTCTGTTTGTTTTTACATCCACATCCCATGTGATTAGTTTTTTTTAGGTAGTTTATTTTTTATCGTTATAAACATAAATATCTTTATTTGAGACAATTTGTAAAGAATATTGCTTTATTTACGAAATAAAAATATTTATCAGTACTATGGGTAAAATAAAACTCACGGAAAGTGAATTTAATAAGTTTTTGAGGATTACGCTTGTTGAACAAAGTGAGGAAGAATACTACAAAATTTCACCAGAAGAATTTTCAGAGTTGATGAAGTTTGGTGGATATCACGGAAAGGGTATAACAAAATTAAAAATGTTTGGAGGTAAGCCACTTTGGATTACTGGTGATTTGAGTTTAAATGATACACCTACCGATTCATTAGGTAATGTTAAATATGTTGAGGGTAAATTAGATATTAGAAATACAAACATAAGTGATTTGTCAGGTGTTGAAGTTAAAAATTATACTTGGGACTCTGGAACACCGATGGAGGCAAGACGTAAAGCCGAAGAAAGAAGAAAAAAATTACAAAGCGCCGAGGAGAGAAGATTTAATAAGGAGTGGGATATCGATAATCCTGATATTACTGAACTAGGTGAAAAGGCAAATGCTTTATATGATATGCTAGTTAAAGATAGAGACATCGAAGAACCTGATGAAGAACAACTTGATGAATTAAAGAATTTGGAAGAAGAAATCATAAGAGTCACCAATGAAATGGAACAGAGTGATGATGAAGAAAGGACCAAACAGTTATACAACACTTTATCTGAATTACAAGACAGAGTTGAAGAATTAAGAGGTGAAATAATAACGGTATATAACATAATTCCACTATACTACAGTTATTATGGACTCCAACAATTTGAAGTTGTTGGAGGTGGAGCGGAAGGTAAAGAATATGCGGTTGGTGATGAAGATGAAATGGATGAGGCGGCACTTGAATATGCCAAAAATTATGTGAGTGAAGTTGGAACTGATGGATTTAACAGAAATTTTATAGAAAATTATTTAGACACTGACTCCATTGAGTATTATTTTAGAGATTTTTTTTACGATGATGTTAGAAGTAACCCTGAAATTTATTTTGATGAGAGTGAAATGCCAACCACCGAAGAACAGGATAGACGTAGAGAAGAACTTGAAGAATATATTGAAAATGTTAAAGGTGTCGTTGAAAAATTAGAAAGAAAACAAGACGACCTTAACAACACGATTGAAGACCCGGATGAATATAAAAAACAATGGGATGATATCGAAGAAAGAATAAAGTTAATTCAAGGACATATTGATGACTCACAAGAAGAAATTGATAACATGGTTCCTGAAGGTGAAGTTACAACTCAAATGGTGGAAGACAAAGTTGAAGATTTGGTTTCAGAAAAAATGGCGGACCCAAGGGCATCACTGGACGAATTTGGTATGAGTATAGAAGAATACGTTGATATGGATGCTCTAGCTCGAGGTTTAGTAGAAAGTGATGGATATGCTATTATGGGTTCTTATGATGGTACTTATGATACTGAAAAAGTTAATGGTACTTATTACTATATCATGAGAATTAATTAAATCTTTTTTTTATCATTTTTATTTTGTATATTTTCTGTAGTATGAATAAGACCCAGAAAATAAAGTTTGCCATGGACCCCGAATGGATTATCACGGGGTCAATCGATGCTGAACAAAAAGAATACAAGTTGATGGCTTATTTTCAGAAAATGAATGTTTTCTTGGAAGAAATTAAGTTATATCCAATGTTCATTGAGGTTTCTGTTCATTTGGGTAATATCCAAACAATAATCAATCAAAATAGAATTTTAAAAACCAAAAAGAAATTTTTATCTCACGATGATGAACTTGTAGTTACTGATTTGGTTGTACATGACTTACCGGTAATGTCAGACGAAGAACAGGTGGAGTTCAAAAAAATATTAAAAAATGTCCAACCAAAGTTATTTGATTACTTCAATATGGTTAAAGCTATATGGACTTTGGTATATGATTCTTTGACTGTTAATATAAAAAGAAATAGAAACAATCTTAAATCTAAATCAGGGTTTTTTTATTACAGAGATGAAGGCGTGACTTATGTTTGGAGATATGATATTAGGAGAGTTAGGAATTCTTTTAATCTAACAAAGACACATGTTAAAATGATGTACAATGGTGATGGGGAGGATTTGACTATAACACAATTAATCTCTAAATTTTCTAAAACCTATAAAACCAAGAAAGAAAAGAGTTTTCCGGTGTTTGAAATTTTATCCACACAAAAATTTCCAATTGCTGAAACTTTGGTTCCGATTGCTAAAAGAAAGATAGTATCTTTGATTAATCAAAGTGCGAAGATTGAAAGGTTAGAGAGAGAAAAAAAACTTATAACAAATGGGGTTCAGTAGAAGATTCGTTTCATCTGAAACAATTTATAACACATTAAAGAGTGGAGATTCATTAAAAAGACTATTTTTGTCTGATTCTATATTATTTATGGATAATACGGCAACTGAAATTTATAAGCTTTTTAAGCAAGGGTTATCAGAAGAAAAAATTAAACTCCTAATAGATGAAAAATACTCAAATAATTAAGTTGATTCTAACAAAATTAAGAAGACCACTTCATGTATCGTACATTTCAAAATATCTAACCAAATTACCATTGGATGCTACTATGGAGATAATAAATGAAATGGTTGAAGAAGGGTTGATTGAGGAAAGTAAGTATGGTAAAGGTTATTACGTTGTAAAAATAAAATAATATGTCAAAAGAAATGGTAAATCACCCTGACCATTATGGTGGGGAAGAAAATGCTTATGAGGTTGTAAAGGTTGCGGAAGCTTGGGGACTTGACCACGACGCATACCTGTTCAATGTGGTTAAGTATGTGGCTCGTGCTGGTAAAAAGGACCCGAGTAAAGAACTACAAGATTTGAAGAAAGCTTTATGGTATTTGGACAGAAAAATTCAAAATTTAGAAAAATGATAGAAAATTATATAAATAAAGTAATTAACGGTGACTGTGTAGAAGTAATGAGAGAGATGCCGGACTCATTTGTTGATTTAATTGTGACATCTCCTCCATATGGTGTGAATATTAAATACGACGTTCATGATGATGATATGGAGATAAGTCAATATTTGGACTTTACTCGTAATTGGTTGACTCAGGCTTTCAAAGTTTTGAAAGATGACGGCCGTATTGCTTTGAATATTCCTTATGAGATTAACCGTCAAGAAAAGGGTGGTCGTATATTTTTGGTATCAGAGGTATATCAAGTGATGAAAGAGATTGGGTTTAAGTTTTTTGGTATTGTAGATTTGGAAGAAGATAGCCCACACCGTAGTAAGACAACGGCTTGGGGAAGTTGGATGAGTCCATCAAGTCCTTATATCTATAACCCAAAGGAATGTGTCATACTTGCTTATAAGAAACATCATATCAAGAAAGTAAAAGGTGAGCCACAATGGAAGGGAGAACCAATACAGACTGAGGAAGGGAAAACTAAAATGTTATACACCGAACAGGATAAGAAAGAATTTATGGAGTTGGTATTTGGTCAATGGAAATATCTCAATGATAGCCGACCAATGACCAAGGCGACATTCTCGATGGACATACCATCTAAAGCCATCAAGATATTGAGTTATAAGAATGACGTTATTCTTGACCCATTTAATGGTAGTGGCACTAGTTGTGTGGCGGCAGAAACTCTCGATAGAAGATGGATAGGGATTGAGTTAAGTCCTAATTATGCTGAAATAGCTCGAGAACGAATACAATCGTTCATCAATCTAAAAAAACAACAAGAAATAGAATTTTAATATTGGGGTCACATTTTGTGACCTCTTTTTTTTGTTTAGATATTTATAATAAAAAATCCTATGGATAAAATATTAAATGAATCTGAGTTGCAGGATAAAATGATTCAGATTTATAAAGAAGAACAATATAAAGTAATACAAGAAAAGTGGGAAAAGTTATCTGGTAAAGATAAAAGATTTGTCTTAGAGATGTTAAGACAAACCTACCCTGACAAAGCGAATTTAATATCTGAAGCCAAATGGTACAATACTTTGGGTGATATCGTAGGTATTTTTGACCCTACAGGTGTTGTTGATTTAATAAACGGAATAAGTTATTGGAGACAAGGTGATAAATTGTTTGCGGTTTTATCTTGGATTTCAGTTATACCATATATTGGTGATTTAATTGCAAAACCTGTTGTTGGTTTGTTTAAGATGGGAGGAGCATCTGCTAAAGCATTTAAGGCGGCATCACTTGCGGGAGACGCGGCTAAGATGGCTCAAATTGCTAAAAAGGGGGGTCCATTGGCTGGTCTTGTTACTAAAGTTAGTTCTTGGGCTCCAAGGATATTAGAACCTTTGGCTAGAGGCGCTAAAAAAATTCCAGGCGTTGGACCAGGATTAGTTAAATCTGTTGAGGATTATATTAAATTGTTCAAAGACGCTAGTAAAACAATGTCAACAGGAGCAGTAACCGCAACAAAATTAACTGCTAAATCAAATAAATTAGCAAAACAAGGTTTAAAATTAACTCCTGCTGAAGCAAGACAATTGAAAGACGCTTTAAAAGCCGCCACTCAATTTAGAGGGTTTAGAAATCTAAAAGGAGTTAGTGGATGGCAAGGTGGTGTAGGTAGATTATGGGGTAATAGAAGTACAAGAACGTTGATGATAAAAACTAAATGGTATTTGGGATTACTAGATTTCTTGGGAGTCGCTAACTTTGTCGGCCCTGAAGAATTAGAAACCCAATTCGAGGATTTAGATTCTAAAGTTGCGGAATATAATAATACTCCTGAGGCGAAGCAATATTGGACAGAAGATGTTGGTGAGGGGTCAGTGGCTCAACAACCACCTTCTTTTGAAAATATTCCATCTGAAGCTCCAACTCCACCGTCAAATCCTAAACCAAGTCAAAGTGATGACTTTTTAAGTGCATTATTTACGTGAGAAAATTAATTAACGAAAGTGGTATTAGGGATATTAATAAATTGGCCCAAAGGTACCCAAAGGCGGAAATATACTTTCACCAAGATTTGGATGGTGTAACAACGGCAATCGCCATGAAGAACTATTTGGAGCAAAATGGGATTAAGGTTGTTGACGCTCATGTAATACAGTATGGTGATAAAGAATTCTCGGTTAAAAAGAATGATGCTCAGGGTGATACAATGCCGGTACTAGTTGACTTTGCTCACGGTAAACCCATGTTCGTTATTCATACAGACCACCACGATAGACAAGCGGGAGCAGAAGATACCAAATCAACATCATTTAGACAATCACGCTCAAATGTTGAAACGATATCACAGATAGTATCTCCAAAAGAGGTATTTCCAAACGAAGATATATTATTGATATCAACTGTGGACTCGGCTAATTTTGCGTCTCAAAACATTTCGGTTAATGACGTTATTAATTACGTTTTTAGATTAGATAAGAATGAGTCATTAAAAAGAAATAAAACCCTTTTAGGTCTTGTAACAAATAAACTGTTACTTGCTTTTAAAAACAAACCAGGATTTTTAGAAGAACTTGTTATGGAATGTCAACCATCTATAATGAGCATAATTCAAAATATTAAAAGAATCATGATTGAAAAAGGGTATGCAAAAATACCTGATTTAGAGAAAAACAAAGGGTTATATTTCCAACAGATGAAAGATTCACCCAATGTTAAAATTGAGGATAATATCATTGTTCAGTACGGTGGTGGTAGTATGATGAAGCCAGGTTCTTATGATAGATATACACCGTTTAAGAATAATCCTGAGGCGGACTTTTTGGTTATTGCTTGGCCGATGGGATTGGTTCAGGCATCTTGTAATCCATTTAAAAAGGATAGAGAACTTAAAGGAGTTAATTTAGGTGATATAGCCCAAGAGGTTTTGGATAAATGGGAAAGTCAGTTAAAAGAAAGAGAAATACCTGTGTCAACCATTAAGTGGATTTCTGAAGATACAAAGGGATTTGGACCGGAGTCAGTAGGATTCACATTCAAAGATTTTGTAGCGCTTTATGGTAAGAACTACAAAACAAAAGATAATGGTAGAGAAGAATTAACTCACATTGGTGAGATGATGGAAATACCTTTTAGTGAATTACCCGAAGAACATATAGAAATGTTAGATAATGTTACAGTTAACGCTTGGGATTTAATTCAGGCTAATTCAGGTGGACACAAATGTATCACTAATATTTCAGGTTTAGTTTATTTGGGTAGAAGTAACAGACCACCAAAAGGTAAGTACAAGTATGACCCAGAAAAGGATGACAGTCCTTATGTTAAGTTTACCAAAATGATACAGAACGAATTTGTTAAAATACTTAAAGAAAAGATATCGGGGTCTTAAAACTCTACGTAGTCACCCTCAGATATATTCTTTTTCCTACAAGTGCCTCCGGTAACTTCTAATATTATGTCACCTTCACCACAATAATTTCTACAATCATCAGTGTCACAAGCAGGACAGTTGTGGTATATTTTGGTAATTTCATTATCTTTAATGAATATTATATCTAAATTAATGATACAGTTTTTCATCCAAAAACAATGTTCGGTATCATCCATTAAGAATAACATACCATTAAAATCTTTGTTAAACTTTTTACCCATCATACCATTTTGAGTGTCTTTTAAGGTAAAAACAGATTTAACTTTAAATTTATGATTATTAATATTCACAGTCATAATCATAAATATACAAAAAAATATTTAAAAAAATTTGACTTTTTAAAATTTTGAATATATTTATCTTTCACAAACGCCCAACAACCCTTTCTTTATAGTTGGTAATATTGAACCCTAACATTTTTTTGAAAGAAAAACTGTTAGGGTTTTTCTTTTTTGATTATCTTTGTCACATTATGAAAAATTTCGAAGTAAAATTACAGAAAGTTAAGTTTGAATATGACTTCATCGAGACCTACGATGCGGGAATAGTCCTTAAAGGAATTGAGGTAAAGGAAATAAAAAAAAGACATTTTTCTTTTATTGATGGATATTGTTATTTCAAAGACGGGGAACTTTTTGTTAAAAATGTCATAATAAATAACACTGAAGAGCCTAACAGAGATAAAAAACTTTTGTTAAAAAAACATGAATTAACAAAATTGGAAAAAGAATTAACAAAAGGTTTGACAATAGTGCCTTTCAGTTTCTTTACTAATGATAGAGGTAGTATTAAATGTACAATAGTTTTGGGACGTAGAAACAAAAGTTACGAAAAGAAACAAAAACTAAAAGAAAAAGATTTAGAGAGAGAAAAAAAGTTGGAGGATTAAGTTTTTTGACTATCTTTGTAAAAATTATCACTGATGACAACAATAACCCACACCGTAAAAATTCAGAACGAAAAGTTTGGCACAATCCTCAACGAGAATTTTGTTGACCCAATACAATTCAAGTTATTCCTAAAGATGATACAAGGTTGCATTGAGCTCAAGAATGATTTGTCATTCTTCAATGGAGTTGAGTTTTTGGTACATATTCCTCACAGAATTTTAGTTGATTCTATTATTACAACTTCACTTGAAACTGTTGGGGTGTCAGATATTGTAAAAAGTAAAATTGAAGCACTCGTAACAAAATGATAATAGATTCAAACACATTAGGATGGTTAATTGCAACAGGTATTGCGGTTTATATCATCTTTAAAAATTGGAAAAGATTTATTAAACTTGCAATATTCGCAGGGGCGGCATTGTTTGTATTGTTTGTAGTACAAATAAAAACCTTTGTTGATAGTGTTACTCAAGCAACAACAGAAACTAATAAGAATGAAAAGCAAATTGAAATCAAAGCCGATTATGATACGTTGAATAAAACTATTCATATAAAAGACGTACAGGTTAAACACAAATAACGATTTCTTAATTTTTTAAAATTAAGTGGTGGACCCGGTTTAGGGGCTCAGAAAAAGGAGAGAAATCTCCTTTTTTTTATATTTATAATAAAAGAACATTATGAAAAACATTTTAGTAACACAGGAACAATTAGACAAATTAGTTAACGTAGTTAAAGAAAACCATCAAGGCGAAGATTCTATGGCTAAAAAACAATTGTTTACTATCGCAACATTGGCTTACAAAATGTGGGAATCTATGGAAGATAACGAACAATTGGAGGATTGGGAGGAAAGTAAAATTGCTCAATGTGAACAAAGTATTATTGCGGTTGTTAAAAACTATATGTATGATGAGTTTGTTGACGACAGTAATGAACAGGGTGGTATGGATAAATTAAATTATGACGATTTAGTCATAGGGAAATAACAAAATAATGGACACCAAAACTTTGAAGTTGGTTAAGATACAGTATGAGTTAGGTATTGAAGCTTTGGACAAGTTACTGTATCAAAAGATGACCGAAGACGAAAAAAAATGGACTTCTGATTTGTCAAACAGAGTTCCAAATGAGAGCATCATAGATGATTATGATGTTGTACATGATATTCTATTGGTGGATGAAGAAACCAAACTCAGAGTTGAAAAAATGTTGAATAGATTGAAACTTACCTTTCAAGTTTTTGATATTACTAATGTTTATAAAGAATATCCCGAATTAATTGGAAAAAAGTTATCCGAAGATATTGATAGTTTTGTTAAAAGTAATATTTTTCTAGATGATGTGTTGGACCGCATTAATGAAGTCGGTCTTGATAACATCAATGAATTCGAAAAAAGATACTTGGAGATAACAGATGGAGATGATTCTAAAAATTCACAGTAAAAACCCAATCATTATACCATTACCTAAAGGTGAAACAATAGAGGTTTTTTTGGATTATTACGAAAAAGACAACACCGATACAATCTTACCAACTTATCATAAATTCAAAGGGTTTTATTACGATAAACCATCTCTCGGTTACCTTACTGACAAAATCATAAATTATTACGTTTATAAGTTTTTCAAGACTCACGTAAGATTTTTCTCAATCGAAGGTGACGTTGCCTTGAAATTAGACAAAAGGTGATATTTATAGTAAAATATTCAAATGAAAGACGAATCTAAATTAAAACAAGCCCTACTCGAAGAAGTTAAGAAGAGAGGATTGTTAGAACAGGAAGAAAAACCATCAGGAGGAATGAAAGACATCATATCAGCGGCTTTACACTCTAGAACTCAAGTACATATTTTTCAT
>Ga0315905_10004299_pt1 | contig 14520 bp, 15 predicted proteins | sample LakEriMetagenome_5_FD_203522 | JGI IMG/M metagenome (GOLD analysis project Ga0315905, IMG submission 203522) | Freshwater fungal communities from buoy surface, Lake Erie, Ohio, United States - Buoy 4 MA121 | ecosystem: Environmental > Aquatic > Freshwater > Lake | place: USA: Lake Erie, Ohio... | reverse complement strand
TGGATCGACCCCGAGAAACGCTGCCGTTGCTGGCATGAGCTGCATGACACCCAACGCCCCTTTGTCGCTCACCGCCCCGGCACGGCCGCGCGATTCCTGCCAGGCGACAGCCCGTAACAGGGCCGGCGGCAAACCATGGCGCCGAGCCTGGGCATCGATCTGCGACCAGACCGAGGACAAGCCCGATACATTATCTGCAGATCTTGCCTCAGGGTTGCCACTGCGCGCTTGCTCAATTGTCTGCACACTGCCGATCGTAAAGACGGCGGGCTTGTCATAGGTCTCAAAGCTGCCGCTTTCACTCACCTCATAAACTTGGGCCATCGCCGGCACCGCCGCAACCAGCGCGAAAAGCGTCGCCAGCCCCAGCGCCCTCCAACCCGATGGCGAGCCCTCCCCTGGCACTGATTAGCCGATCGCTGTCGGATTGGTCATCAACGACAGCAGGACGACATCACCATTAGCGGGCGTGACTAGCATAGCCGTCTGAGGCGCCCTGAATGCCGTGCCGAAGTTGGCGCCAAAGGTATTTTCCTGTCGTGCCGGAGCCACGGCGGTTAGAGGCGCCGCCGTTGCAGTGCCAATGTTCTTGCCGCCACCACAGGCGGCCAGCGTCGATGCCCCCAATGCCAGAAACCCGATTTGAGAAATGCGCTTCATCTCAGGTCACTCCTTATGGCTGGGTTTGCGGGCGTGGTGCACAACGCAATGGCGGGTTGAGCAGGTGCCGCGCGGCTGCCACGTCGCCTTGTGCATCAATTTGTCCCAAATTGTAACTGCGCTGCGGTGAGAGAACAAGAGACACTCAGAATGGCAGTCCTTTCAATTCCCTTGGATAATGAGGCAGCCTGAGAGGGTCAGATTGGCTGAGAAACGGGGAGTTGGCGCGCCGGACAGAACAAAGCGGATAACGTCTATATAATTGATTTATTTACATTTTAATAAAATCTCCTCTTGTGGCCCTGCAGCTGATTGCAGTCATCACTGCCCGCAAATGAAGTTATTTCCATGGATAGCCACTGATATCACCGCCTATCGGGGTCGCAGGCATACCCCACTCTCCACAGCGGCATGCGAACCATCAGCCATCAATGCAAAGCACTATGCTTTTCAACGGCATCAACCTGGCGTGCACGTCAAACTTGACGTGACGTCCCGTTCGTCATTCAGCCTGAACTGGAATTCAGCAGCTCGAAACGGTCCAGAAAACAGGCCGCAGAAAAGGTAGGCCATAGCGTATTCATCTTGGTCAGGGGTCGAGCGGATCGGAGGGATCGACATGAAACGCTGCTCGGTCGGGGCGGAACTCAAAGGCGAAAGGCGTGGATGCCGGCGCCACCACCCCCGGCAGCACGCCAGTCTCCGCCCGCGCCCGCTCCTGTAGCACCCTACTGCCGATATATGGGGCGGTCGAAGGGTCGGTGACGATCAGCGAGGGCTGATTGGTGGGGAACCCGGCAGCAAGCAGCAGGCGCGCGCTGTTGCGCAGATTGGTGGTGGTGTGGCGGGCATGAGGCTCGATCAGGATGCGATCGGCCGGAATAGCGTATTGCGCGATCAACAGCCGCTTCATCTCGATGGCTTCATTGAACGGCGTACGATTGGGATGAACATTGCCGCCGCTGACGATTATGAAAGGAGCGAGGCGCCGGGCGAACAGATCGGCGGCCCGCGCCATGCGGATATGGCCGAGCACGCCAGTGCGCGATTGCGCATCTTCGGGGCCATGGCCGAACACCAGAAGCGCGGGATACCGATAGTCGCTCCAGCGCGTGCGCCGAACCTGCGCCAAAGCCGCTGTATTCTCGCCGGCCAGCAAAGGGCGAAAGGCGGCGGCGTCGGTGCGCTCATTCAGGCGAAGCAGCCCGATGCCAAAGCGCAGCGACGGGTCGAACACCAGATCATCGGGGCGCGCCGCGGCTTCGGTCACCCGGGCATGGGCATCCAGCACAGCGGCAAATTCCGGCCTTTTCACATCGAAGATGATGGCATCGATTGCCGGATAACGCGGCGGCTCACCAGCTCCATACACTGCAACCAGATGATTGAGGCCAGCTGCGGTATCGGCCCACGCCGCTGCCAACAGTTCGGCATCAGCAAGGGCCGCGTGGCGCGCAACACGGCCGGAGGCGCGCATATGGGTCCGCACCAGCACGTCGGCCATGCCCGGACGCGCCGCCACAGTGCGCAGTGCAGCGGTGACGGTTGCAATGTCTGCCGGTGTCCACGCCCAGGCCTCTGCCAGACAATCGGGCCGCGGGGTGCACGCAGAGGCCGCAGCCACACGCTGCGCCCGCGTCGCTGCCAGTACCTGCAAGGCGGGATCGGCGCGCAGGGCAGGCGCCCAACTGGGCGCCTGCCTGATCATCGCCAGTAGCGGAAAGTTCAGCGTTTCAAGCGAGTCCACAAATGGCGCCGCATAACCCGGCGGGTCCATCGCCATTGCCGGGTATGGCCATGCCACCGATGAAGACATCGCCAGCACTCCCGCGGCCACACCGATCATGGATGTACTTTGCATGCGATGCTCTCCCCGGGCGGCGGGTTGCAATGCACACCGCTTGACTATGCGCTGTATCACGCCTTGATCAGCACGAAGCGGACATTTTGGCCGAACAGTGGCCAGCGGCAAGCCGCGACGGGGTTTACCAGCAAGAATACGCTGGAAGCCGAGCTGACGCGCGATGCCACCATTATTTGAAAAGCGATGGGCAAGTTTTCAGGATTTTGGGCGAAGAACGAACGACCGGCGTGCCGATCCTTGTGAATTTCCCACATGCAGAAGTGAGCTTTAAAAGCGCCGACAGCGCAGTCTAGCCTCTCTGACTTATTGCCGAGGTGCAGCGGCATAGTTATTCATTAGGGCTTGCAGGAACATGTTTTACACCCCCCTATTTCCGTACGAATGCAGTACGTTTTAAGAAAAATAAATCTACTTGATTTATTAAATAATGCGCCAGACAGAATTTTATCGATAGCGTCTTTATGGTTGATTTATTAATATTTTTATTAAGTTGCATCGTCTGTTTTCATTCCGGATTGCGGTTATTAATAATCGCTCAGCGAATTATGTAGCCCGATCTGTGCAGAGACTTCCGCCCATCGGCTTCCACATGCGGCGTAAGCGCGGCAGCCTGCGGGCCGTTTGGAAAGGCTCTAAACGGCCAACTGTGTTTCCATCCCCAATTCGACAAGACGGCGATACTGGCCGGCGGATTGGCTGATGAGGCTGCTGTGGGTTCCCGTTTCGACAATGCCACCTTCGCCAAACACCAGGATAAGATCAGCATCGCGGATCGTGGACAGACGATGTGCGATTGTGATGGTGGTGCGGCCGGTCACCAATTCAGCCAGTGCCTGCTGCACCAGCACCTCAGTTTCGTTATCAAGGCTGGATGTCGCTTCGTCGAGCAGCAGGATCGGCCGATCAGCCAGCAAAGCCCGGGCGATGGCGACGCGCTGGCGTTCCCCGCCCGAAAGCTTGGCGCCGCGTTCACCAACAACCGTGTCATAGCCGTTCGGCAGTATCTCGATGAACAGATCCGCGCGGGCGCGCCGCGCGGCATCGCGCACCTGTGCGTTGGTGGCATCAGGCCGTCCGTAACGGATATTGTCGGCCAGACTGCGGTGAAACAGGATGGGATCTTGCGGCACGATGGCAATCATCGATCGCAGTTCTGCGATCGCCAAATCGGAAATGTCGTGACCATCAATGCTAATGCAACCGGAATCGATCTCGTACAGCCGCTGAACCAACTTGGTCACTGTCGATTTGCCGGAACCCGATGGGCCCACGAGGGCAACATGTGATCCGGCTGGCACCACAAAGCTGAGACAATCGAAAACTTGTCGGCCCGATGGATAGCTGAAGCTGACGTGGTCAAACTCTATCCGTCCGGCGACTGCGCCAGCCGGCAGGCGCCGCTGGGCATGTTCGGCCCGGTGGCTGGCGATCAGGAACTCAGCTGCATCTTCAAGCTCGGCATAGGCGCGCTGGGTGGTGCGGATATCCTGCCCCAGATTGCGCAAGCTGCCCGACAGCAGCGCAATGGCCGACATGACAAATGCGATGTCGGCCACGCCGGCCTGCCCCTGCATCGCTTGCAATGCCACCAGCGCCAGCACGCCCAGTTGAGTTGCCATCCACAGCAATTGCTGGACCGCGTTTGTATCGGTCGCACGGTCGAAGGAGACCACGGCAACCTGCGCCCAATGGTCCGAAATGCCGCGCAGGCGTTCATCCTCACGCGGTTCGGCACCGAAGGCCTTGACTGTGCTGTTGCCGGCAACGGCGTCGGCTAACGCCCCGGTCAGTTGGCTGTCGCGCGTGGCGGCGGAAACGCTTATCGGGCGCACCCACCGCGTGGCCAGCATCCAGCTGGCTAAGAAATAGACGGTGGCGCCAGCGGTGAACGTCAAACCGGCAAGCGGGTAACGCCAGCACAGGATGGCCCCGACGATCAGCAGGGTCAGCACCGGCTGAAACAATCGCAACACGATGATGTTGCTCAGCATGTCCAGCGCCCAGCGCGCCCGGGAAATGCGATGCACGGTGGCGCCGGCAAAGCTGTTGGCGTGCCAGTCCGCAGGCAGCCGCTGCACCCGCGCGAACAGATCCAGCTGCAAACGCTGCATGGCGCGGGTGGTCAGGCCGTTCCACAGTCGGTCCAGCCATTGGCGCAGCAGGATGGCCGCCGCCATGGCGCTGGCCACGGCGAGCAGCGACTGCAAAATCATCGCCGTGGCAACCCCCGGCCCAATCTGGGCCACCGCACCGGCCAACTGGCCAAGTGCCAGCGGTGTCGCCGTTTCGGCAGCAACTACCAGCAGCAGCAGTGCGATGATGGCCGCGATCCGGCCACGCTCGGTCAACCAGTAACGGGCAAAGGCCGCCAGCGTTTGTTGCCAGCTCAAGGTGGTGGTGCGCCGTGGCACATGTGAAATGCCTGCAGTGCCGCTCATGACAGTCGTTCCAGGTTGCAAAGGATGGCAGGATGGTCGCTCGGGCCTCCTGGCAAGTCTTCCGGGTCGGGCGGCAGCATGATCTGGCGATCATAACGCCAGCATTCGCCCAGCGCCGGGAACAACAGCACATGATCGATGGCGCCGCCAACCCGGCCGCCGCTTGCAGCCGTTTGTGCCTGTGCAACACATTCTGGGTGCAACCGTGGATGTTGAAACAGGCCGGCCAGTTCCGGGGCGGCGGCCGTCCCATTGAGATCACCCATAAACAGCGTGGTGCAGCCGGGATCGGACAGCAGCGCGGTCACGGCCGCATCAGCTTGCGCGCGGCGCAAGGGCTGACCGTCGGCAAGGTGCGTGAAGTGGGTGCAGCCAATGCGCAGTGGCCGGCCTTCCCAGATTAGGTTGGCGATCAGCAGGCGACGCTCACCGTCCCTAGGGTCTTCGGGCAGGGCAATGCACGTAGCAACGGAGTGATGCTCTTTGGTCAACAGGGCAAGATCAGAGCGGCTGTCGAGCAGTCCGGTACCGTGCAATCGCGGCTTCCCACGCTGTGCAGCCCTCGCCAACTGGAGGTTGCAGCGATGAGCAATCTGACTTGCAACATCGATGTCGGCTGCCGGCGCAAAAAAACACTCCTGCAGGGCAATGATGTCGGCATTCAAGGCCACCAGTCCGGACAGGATGCGCCGCATGCGATCAGCAAAGCGGCCGTCGTTCTTCCAAAGGTTGAACGACACCGCGCGCAGCACGGCCATCCTCAGGCCTGCCGGGTGCCGGCGACCCACACCCCGCGCACGACGGGCAGGTGGCCGTGCAGGCTGACCCGTAGCAGATCGGCACGTTGGCCCGGTGCAATCTCGCCGCGGTCCACCAGCCCCAACGCATGGGCCGGCACCTTGGAAACGGTTGCCACTGCGGCGGGCAGCGACCAGCCATGCGGCGGTTCGGCCAGGCGAAACGCACATTCGATCAGGCTGCGCGGCACATAATCGGATGCAAAGCCATCAAGCAGGCCTTCCTCGGCCAATTCGGCCGCGCCGACATTGCCCGAATAGGAGCCACCGCGCACCAGATTGGGCCCGCCCATGATGTTGATCATGCCCCGGCGGCGCGCTTCGGCTGCCGCTTCGTGCGTCACCGGAAACTCGGCGATCACCGCACCGGCGTCTTGTGCGGCCGCCACATGCTCCGCTGTCTCGTCGTCGTGGCTGGCGAGCACGATGCCGTGGCTCGCGGCCGAGGCCCCAACATGGCCCCGGTGGGCGTCAGCATAAGCTGCCTGGTTCTCGCGCCGCTGGGCCAATCGCTCGGCCACTTCACCTTCGTCTAGTTCGCTGCGCCAATTGCGATTCAGGAAAAATTCGAGATCGCGATATTGGCGCTGGCCGGGCGTGTGATCCATCAGCGAGGCCAACCGGGTCATCGGATGAGCCATGAATTCGTCGACCAACTCCGGCAGATGCGGGGCGGGCAGCTCGCAGCGCCAATGCACGAAATGGTCGGCACGCAGCGCGCCAGACGCCCGTGCAGTGTCCACGCCGCCCAACAGTCGGCGCAGATTGGTCAACCCGCGCGCTTCACTCTTGTTCCACGACCCCAGGGAAAAGCTGTCGAACACGGTGGTGACGCCGCTGGCGATGCAGACGCCATCGTGAGCGATGGCGGCGGACACCGGATCCCAGTCAATATTCGGGCGCGGAAAGAAATGGCGCTCCAGATTGTCGGTATGCATATCGACAATACCAGGCGTTACAAAGTCACCATCAACATCAAGGCCTACACTTGAAAAATCACCTTCTTTTATTTCTTGAATGATGCCGTTTTCGATGATGACCGAGCCATGGACGACGGCTTCCGCTGTAACGATACGCGCATTGGTGATGATCTGCATACTCATGAACCTGAAGCTCCGTTGGGTTCGGGTGTGGGGGGCGACTGCATGACCAGTTCAACGCGGTCAGCTGCCAGACGCGCTTCGCCGTATTCCAGGATGGCGCCATCCAGGTCCACATTGGTAGCGCGGGTAATGATCAATGGGACATGCTGCGGCATGCCCAGCAGTTGGGCTTCGCCTGGTGTCGGCAACCGGGCATGGATCCGGGTGCGCAGCCGAACATAGTCGTGAATGCCAATTGCAATGAGCGTTGCCGTGATCGAGCCGCACTTTTCGTAGACCTCGGCAAAGCCCGGCACACGGACGGCAACGAAGTAATGGTCGCTGATCCCGGTTGCCTGCCCATCCACGACAGAAAGCCGCTGAAGGCGCAGCATTGCCGTGCCTGCCTTTACCTCGAGTTCCCGGGCGACATCGGCCGGCCCGGGGATCACTTCCAAACGCAGTGTTTGGTTCGAATGAACTGCACCGGCCGCTCGCACCGACTGGCTGAACCGGGTCCTCTGGGTGATCGGCATCTGAAACGTTGATCGGGAAACATAGCTGCCGCGGCCCTGGTGGCTGATGATCAAGCCCTTTTGCACAAGCCGGGACAGTGCACGCCTTACCATGTGCCGGTTGACGTAGTATTTTCGGACAAGCTGCTGTTCGCTCGGCAGTTTGTCGCCTGGTGCCAGCCGGCGCTCAGTGATGGCCCGCTCTAGATCGGTCGCTATCGTGTCCCACATCCCCGTTCGCCCTCCAGCGCCCGGATTAATAAGGAATCATGACAGTAACATTTAAGCGCCAACAAGTTTTAAATTGGTCATATTTCTGCAATGTTGATTTGTATTGAGTTGAATATTTTCTTTTCTATAAAAGGCTTCGGTGTTCCTTGGGATATATTCGTTATGGCTGAGAGCGAAATGCAACAAGGGCAGGAGGTTGTTGAGGCGCGGCAGCGGACCCATGCGCTTGTGGCCCGTAATCCTCAGGAGACGGTGCGCGCATTGTTCGAATCGTTGCCCGATTTGCCGGCTACCCAGCGGCTGCGGCCCAGCGAAACCGGGCTGATCATGGTGCGCGGACGTATCGGTGGTGATGGTGCCCGTTTCAACCTGGGCGAAATGCCTGTCGCCCGCGCGACCATGCAGATTGCCAATGGCACTGTTGGTGTCGGCTATGTGATTGGCCGGGATCACGACCACGCCGAATTGGCGGCGCTTGCCGATGCCATGGTGCAGGATCCGGCGTGGCGCGATGTTCTTGAACAACACATTCTGGTGCCGCTGGCCGAACAACAGGCCGCCCGCGAAGCGCTGGAGGCGCGCAAGGCGGCAGCGACCAAGGTGGAGTTCTTCACGATGGTACGCAACCGGGGGCCGAAATGATTGCTGCGCAAGCGCTTGCCGATATGGCGCCGGGTTTTGCCGATCTGGCGCTTGATGCGCAGCGAACCTTTCGCCGCCTGATGGATTCCATGGCCAAGCCCGGACGCGTAACGGATCTAGATGTACTGGTCTCACCGCCCGTGCTTGGTTTTGAAGCGGCCGGAGCCATTGCGCTGGCGCTGCTGGATTTTGAAACGCCGGTTTGGTTCCCGGATGACGCTGACGGCCGCCGTCTGGCAAACTGGGTGCGGTTCCATTGCGGTTGCCCCGTCACCACTGATCCTGCTGCCGCCGCCTTTGCTCTGGCTGGGCCGCACAACGTGCCGCAGATTGATCATTTCAACGCCGGCGATGCCAAATACCCGGAAAGGTCGACGACACTGCTGATCGTCTGTCCGGCCCTCGTGGGCGGAGCGGCAATCGATATGACCGGGCCCGGTATTGCCGAACCGTTGTCCATTGCGCCGGCGGGCCTGTCTGCGGCGTTCTGGGGCGCGGTGGCGCAGGATCGTGCCCGGTTCCAGCTCGGTGTCGATCTCGTGTTGACCTGTGGCACTCAGATCATCGGTTTGCCGCGATCAACGCGGATTTCACCGTCTTCAGCCAAAGGGGAATGAACCATGGCCTATGTCTCCGTAAAAGGCGGTGAGCGGGCGATCGACAACGCCCATCGCTGGCTCGACGAAAAGCGCCGCGGCGATCCCGGTGTGGCCGAGATCGAAGTTGCCCAGATCCGCGAACAACTGTCGCTGGCGGTTGACCGGGTCATGGCCGAAGGCAGCTGTTACGATCCCGAACTGGCCGCCCTGGCGCTGAAGCAGGCGCGCGGCGATGTGACCGAAGCGATCTTCCTGCTGCGCGCCTACCGCACGACCTTGCCGCGATTTGGCATGTCGCAAGCCGTCAGCACCAAGGACATGGCTGTCCAGCGGCGGGTTTCGGCTGCCTTCAAGGATATTCCCGGCGGCCAGATTCTCGGCCCGACCTTTGATTATACCCACCGGCTGATCAACTTTGATCTGGCCGACACCGGCCCCGACACCAAGGCCACCCTCGCCAGCAAGCCGCTGGCTGACCAGATGCCCACGATCGCTTCCGTGTTTGCGCACGAAGCGCTGCTGGAAACACCGGAAGCCGATCCAGCGGACGGAAGCGAACCCTATGACCTGACTCGCGAGCCCATGGCGTTCCCGGCCGGACGTGACCAGCGGCTTCAGGCGCTGGCCCGCGGTGACGAGGGCTTTCTGCTCAGCCTCGCTTATGCGTCGCAGCGCGGGTGGGGCAACACCCACCCCTTGTGCGGCGAAATCCGCATGGGCAACGTCGTGGTGGAATTTCAGCCCGAAGAGTTGGGATTTCCGATCGAAGTGGGCGAAATCACTGTCACCGAATGCCAGATGATCTCGAATTTCGAGGGTTCGGCAGAACGCCCGCCGCAATTCACGTTCGGTTATGGACTGGTGTTTGGCCACAATGAACGCAAGGCCATGAGCATGGCGATCGTTGACCGCGCATTGCGTCATGCTGAAGTGGGCGAAGCGCCCGCTCACGCCGTACAAGACGAGGAATTTGTCCTGTATCACAGCGACAATGTCGAAGCGTCGGGCTTCGTGCAGCATCTCAAGCTGCCACATTATGTGGACTTCCAGGCTGAGCTTCAGTTCATCCGGCGCCTGCGCCGGGAATGGCAGGCTGCGCGCGCGCCGGGCGATGGCCTTTCGGAGGCAGCAGAATGACCATTGCAAATCAGAGCAACCGGCGCGCCTATAACTATGCCTATCTTGATGAGCAGACCAAGCGGATGGTGCGCCGCGCCATTCTCAAAGCCATCGCCATCCCCGGCTATCAGGTGCCATTTGGTTCGCGCGAGATGCCGGTACCTTATGGCTGGGGCACGGGCGGCATCCAGTTGACGGCCGCGATCATCGGGCCCGACGATGTGTACAAATGCATCGACCAGGGTGCCGACGACACCACCAATGCCGTTTCCATCCGCCGCTTCTTTGCGCGGGTTGCCGATGTAGCCACCACCGAACGCACGCAGGACGCCAGCATCATACAGACCCGGCACCGCATCCCTGAGGCGCCGCTGGGACCGGGCCAGATCATGGTCTACCAGGTGCCTCAGCCCGAACCGCTGCGCGGCCTTGAACCGCGCGAAACTGAAACACGGGCCATGCATGCCTATGAGGAGTATGGACTGCAGTATCTGTCACTCTATGAAAGCGTGGCAGCTTTTGGTCGCATTGCCGGCGGGGCAGGCTACCCGGTGCTGGTAGACGAACGCTACTTGATGTCGCCGTCGCCAATCCCAAAGTTCGACAATCCCAAACTGCATCAGAGCGAGGCACTGCACCTGTTTGGCGCTGGGCGCGAAAAGCGGGTTTATGCGGTGCCGCCTCACACCGATGTGCGCAGCCTGGATTTCGAAGATTATCCTTTCGAAGTGCAGAGCTGGGATGAAGTCTGCGGGCTGTGCGGCTGCGGTGAAAGCTACAAGGACGAGGTCATTCTGGATGATGCGGGCAACCGCATGTTCGTTTGTTCCGACAGCGCATATTGCGGCGATCGCCGCGTCGCCGGCCATGCCGGACCTATGGCTGGGCACGCGCTGGACGGCCTGGCAACCGGCGACGACAACACAGATGATGACGCCGCCGCTGTGGGGATCGAGGCATGACCGTCATGACACAGGTTCAATCGGACGGGCCGCTGCTGTCCGTAAAAGGTCTGCATCATTACTTCGGTCCGCTTGCCGCGTGCCGCAATGTATCGTTCGAACTTCGCCGTGGTGAGATTCTCGGCATTGTCGGTGAAAGCGGGTCGGGCAAGACCACGCTGCTGCGTTGCCTTTCGGGCCAGTTGGCACCCACCAGTGGGGAGGTGCTTTTTGCCAGCCGCCGTCACGGACTGACCGATATCTTTGCACTTTCGGAGCAGGATCGCCGCAGAATCAGCCGGGAAGAGTGGGGCTACGTCCACCAGAATCCGCGGGACGGTCTGCGCATGCGGGTGTCGGGCGGTGCCAATGTTGCTGAACCGATGATGATGAATGGCACCCGCCATTATGGCCAGATGCGGGCGCTTTCGCTGGATTGGTTCGCACGGGTGGAACTCGACACCGCCCGCATCGACAACAAGCCGCGCACCTTTTCGGGGGGCATGCAGCAGCGGCTGCAGATCGCCCGCAATCTGATACATGGTCCCAGTTTGGTGTTCATGGATGAACCCACCGGCGGGCTGGATGTGTCGGTGCAGGCCCGCCTGCTTGATCTAATGCGCGCGCTGGTGCGCGACATGGGCCTAGCAGCGATCATTGTAACCCATGACATCGGCGTGGCGCGGCTGCTGGCCGACAGGCTACTGGTGATGAAATCGGGCGACGTCGTGGAACAGGGTCTGACCGATCAGGTGCTCGATGATCCCCAGCATGGTTACACCCAGTTGCTGGTGTCTTCCGTTCTGCAGATTTGAAGGGGCAAACGATGCACCAGACCGATCAGCCCGCCATCCGCATCACCGGTCTTGGCAAAAGCTTCACGCTTCACAACCAGGGCGCTGCCGTGGTTCCGGTGTTCGCCGACGTCTCGCTGGAAGTTCGCAGCGGCGAGTGTGTCGTGCTTGCCGGCGCTTCGGGCATGGGAAAATCCACCTTGTTGCGTTCGATCTATGCCAATTATCTGCCGTGCGCGGGCAGCGTCGAGATCAGCCACGACAGCCAGTTCGTGGACATCACGCGCGCCCCACCGCATCTTGTGCTCGACATACGGCGGCGCACGATGGGCTATGTCAGCCAGTTCTTGCGCGTGATCCCGCGCATCCCAACCCTGGCTCTGGTCATGGAGCCCTTGCTGGAAAATGGCGTGGACGCAGCCGAAGCCAGGGAACGCGCCGAAACCATTCTTACCAAACTGAACCTGCCGCCCACGCTTTGGCAGCTGCCGCCGGCGACATTTTCCGGCGGCGAGCAGCAGCGGGTGAACATCGCCCGCGTGATGGTGCGCGAATATCCCGTGCTGCTCCTCGATGAACCCACGGCGTCCCTTGATGCGGCCAACCGGTGCACGGTCGTGGCGTTGATGAACGAAGCCCGCGCACGGGGCACCGCGATGGTTGGGATCTTCCACGACGAAATTGTGCGCGAACAGGTGGCAACCCGCTTGTTCGACGTAGCGCGTCACCGCGCGGCCGCATGATGACCGCAATCGCCGCCGCGACCACGATGCACCAGCAGGTTATGTTCAGTCGTCGGATCGTCCTTGCCGATCGCTGCATCAGCGGTGAAGTTGTTGTTCGCGGCGGTTTCATCGCCGAAGTCGTGGAGACCGCAGATCCGTCAGGGACGGCTGTCGATCTGGGAGATGACCTGCTGATCCCCGGACTGGTGGACATCCATACCGACAATCTGGAAAAACATTATCAGCCGCGTCCCGGTGCCAATTGGGATGATCTGGGCGCGGTAATAGCGCACGATGGGCAGTGTGCAGCCGCCGGCATTACCACTGTGCTCGATTCCCTCGCCCTGCATGGCGAACGCAACGGGCTCGACCGAGCTGCCGCTTTTCCCAAGTTGGTTGCTGCGATTGACCAGTGCACGCGCGACGGCCTGCTACGTATCGATCATGGCCTGCATTTGCGTTTCGAGGTGACCAAGTCAGCGATCCTGGATATTGCCGCGCCTTACCTCGATCATCCTCGGCTGCGGCTGTTGTCGCTGATGGATCACCGCCCCGGCCAGCGCCAATTGCACCTGAAATCGCCGTCTGATCAGGCGGTGGATGACACCGAAATAGCCGATCTGTGCCGCCGTAATCGACGCCACTTAGCCGACATCTGTCATGCGCAGGGCGTTGCCCTGGCCGGTCATGACGACGCCACGCTTGAACATATTGCCGAAGCAGTGTCACTTGGCTGCACCATGGCCGAGTTTCCTGTGACCCAAGTGGCCGCTCAGGCTGCCCGCCACGCCGGTATGACGATCGCCATGGGGGCACCCAATCTGGTGCGTGGCGGTTCCCATTCCGGCAATCTATCCGCCAAGGCTGCCGCGCAGGCCGGCCTGCTCGACATTCTGGCTTCAGACTATATTCCTCTTTCCATGATCCGGGCGGCATTCTTGTTGGCCGAAGCAGACCAAGGCTTTTCGTTGCCCGATGCGATCGCCACAGTCACTGACAATCCGGCGCGCGCGACCGGCCTGACAGACCGCGGGCGAATTGCGCCGGGCCTGCGTGCCGATCTTGTGCAGGTGCGTTGGCAGCCGGGCCGTTGGCCGCTGGCACTTTCCGTGTGGTTGGCCGGCAACCGGGTGGCCTGATGCCGATGCCCGAACGTTTTGCCATTTATTACGCCCCCGATTCCGAAAGCGCATTCTGGCAGCGCGCGGCTGCCTGGCTGGGACGCGACGCGGCCACCGGTGTTGTGCTGCCACAGCCGGTGTTACCAGGGTTCGATGGCCAACGTTTCGAGGCCTTCACTGCCGATCCGCGTCACTATGGCTTTCATGCAACACTGAAGGCCCCCTTTGCCCTCGCAGAAACGGCGACACAGGCTGATCTGATCGCTGCAGTGGCCATGCTTGCGAGCACACATCCCGCCTTTAACGCAATTATCGAGCCTCAAGCGATGGGCAGTTTCATCGCATTCAGGCTAGCCGCGCCGTCAACATCCATGCAGGCGTTGCATGAATCAAGTGTTCGCCTGATTGATCCGTTTCGGGCTCCGCTAACCCCGGCAGATATGGCCAGGCGCCTGCGTGCGCCCTTGACCGATCGCCAGCACGAACAACTTGCTGCTTGGGGTTACCCTTATGTCTTTAACGATTTCCGCTTTCACATGACGTTGTCTGGCCGGATCGAGAATAGTGGAGACCGGCAGCAATTGCTCGATGCCGCCATCCGCTATTTTGCGGACGATTGTGGACAGCATCAGGTGACTTCGATCAGCCTGTTTCATCAGCCCGATGCGAAAAGCCCATTTACTATATTGGCGCGTTTCACGCTGCCGCAGCCCTGACCGCCGACACGAATTTCGCGGCTGCAGCCTCAAGTGTTCCGTCATTGTCGATGATCGTCACATCTGATCCTGTGGGCTCGGCTGGTGGCAAACGCGCCAAACGGGCAGCGATTTCGTCAGCTGTTTCGCGACCGCGACCGGCAATGCGTCTGGCCAGAACCTCCAGCGGTGCCGTTACCCAGATAACCGCGACGCGCGCAAAGCGCTGTCGGGCCAGCTCGATCGCGCCGCGCGAGACATTGCACAGTACGGTCTGCCCGCTTGCCAGCGCTGCAC
>Ga0315905_10004298_pt1 | contig 14521 bp, 27 predicted proteins | sample LakEriMetagenome_5_FD_203522 | JGI IMG/M metagenome (GOLD analysis project Ga0315905, IMG submission 203522) | Freshwater fungal communities from buoy surface, Lake Erie, Ohio, United States - Buoy 4 MA121 | ecosystem: Environmental > Aquatic > Freshwater > Lake | place: USA: Lake Erie, Ohio... | reverse complement strand
TGCGCGGTTGCCGGACTGACGCAGCCTGCTGCGCGGCCGACCCACCAGCATGCTGGCCGTCAGCGTCAAGGGGGGCTTGGGCAGGCACGACCGGTCCATGAGCGCTACCGCTGCAGTCCAGTTGCCATGGCAGTCCTGCAGGGCAGAGCACCCAACAGGCGAGCGCGTGGGTGCGCTGCACACCCGGCCACCGCAGCGCAGGTCGCGCCCGCAGTGCCGCGCCGGCGTGCACGCCCGGGCAGCGTGCACCGCGCCGCGCGCCGCACCATCAGGGTGCTGATGATGCCGCCGTTGATGATGCCTGGGAAGGCGCAGTACTTGGCTGGCAGCGTGATGCGCGCCACCAGGCCGTCGGGGGCGCGGTAGGACCTCAGCTGCAGGCCCTCGGGGTTGCAGGGGCCGCAGCCGTAGCAGGAGCTGTTGGGCGTGTAACCCTCCTGCACCGACAACTCATCCGCCTCCTCGGGCTGGATCCCCTCCTCCAACACCGCTGGGTGCTGCCTGCGTGGGTTGGCCCAGGGCAGGCAGGGCGCGCGCATGTGACATCGGAGGGAGCTGCCTGGCACCAGCAGCGGGCAGCAGCGCCGTGGCTCACCGACTGTTGCAGGGGTTGACCTTGTGCCCCTGGTCCACCATCCACCTCCAGGAGCCGTTGGCGGGCTTCATGTCCTTGTCCGCCTCCTGCGTGCTGGCGTACGCCGCCCGCTGCGCCCAGGATTGGGGTGCATGCTGCAGGAGCGCCGTCCAGGCTGGCGCCGCAGGTGTGGCCCACACCGCCTGCTGCGGACCTGCTCCCGCAGCAAGTGCAGGCGCGGCCGCGGCCACTAGTCTGCGAACCGCGCCCTGCATCGTGGCGAGCCGATTCTTCCGACCGGGGGCACAGATCAAGCGCGTCGCGAATCCGCGTGCCGGGCGTTGTAAGGAGGGACGGTCCACGCTTATGCGCAGCGCAGCAACGCCGGCTGCAGGCGCCTAGCGCGCGCAGCTGCCCGGCAGGTCTCCGCCCACTCGCGGGGGCGCCGGGGGCAGCCCGGGGCAGCCCGCCTGCGCAACGCGCTGGTAGCCTAGGCTGCCTGCGTGCAGCCGTGCATGCTCATGCATCCTCTTCCCTCTCCCTACACCGATGGGGTGGTGGGCTGGTGCTGCTGCGCAGTGTGTTGTGTGCGTCAAAGCAGGTCCGCCGCCGCCGACCCGCAGGCTCGGCCACAGCGGCCAGCGCAGCGGCCAAGACCACCCCACCACTGCAGCCACCGTCTCCTGCCCGGCAGGCTCTCAAGGCAGCCAGGCACCCTGCAGCAGCCCAGCAGGCACCCTGGGGGGCCGGGGCCGGGCGGGATGTCAGTCTCCGCCGTCCTGGGTTCTGCTACCAGCGTGGGTATTCGTGGGGTGTTTGCGGCTGCGCCGACCCCTCCCCTGCGCGCCGCCTTCCGCGCGCAGTGCCCACGCGACCCCTTGTCCTTTGCACACCGCCCATTGATGATGCCAGGCTCGCCATGAAGCTGCAACGTCGGTCAGATCGCTGTGTGCCCAACCGGCCGCAGGTCGCCCGGTTGCTGGCGCACAGGGTGGTCAGACAGCCCAGGCAGCATGTGAGGCTATGTGCCGGCGGCGACAGGTGGGCAACTGTGGGCCCTCGTCAGGCGGCAGGCGCCAGGCGCATCCTTGGATACATCCGGTGGCCTCGCAGCTTTTGAAGTGTGCACATAATGGCCCGCCGCCCCCTGGATCGGCGAGTCGAGCCTGCTGACGAAGCCTGCTCGGGCTGCTGCCAGCCGCCGGATCGCATGGGGGCCCACGCCCCCCCACGTCGCGCGCGGCCCGGGCTCGCCAGGGCGTGGGCGCCTGCCCCAGGGGCGACCTGCAGTGCTTGTGACATGCAAGCGCCCTGCCTGTACATCAGTGCTGCTCACGCGCCCTGCTGTGCCCGGCTGCACCTGCGCAGGCCCGCCGACGGCTACCCCACCAAGGCGGAGGTGAAGAACCGGTGGACCAAGCAGGAGCTGGAGGCTGCCCTGCACATGCGCGGGCTCAGCAAGGAGGGCAAGAAGCCGGAGCTGGCGGAAAGGTGATGCCCGTATGCGGTGATGCCCACATGCGATGGCTACGGGCGCCTGCACTGACCGCCCCCTTGCGCCAGGCACCCCATGCGCGCTGCTCTCCGCATCGCAGGCTGTGGGAGGCACTGCTGCAAGACGCAGCGACCGGCAAGCCCCCGCCGAGGGTTGCGGCGTCGATGGAAGCAGCCGAAAAGCAGGCACAGCCCGCCAGCAAGGCAGCAGGCAGTGATGGAGACAGGCGGCCCAGCACAGGGTCGGCCGCCGGCGTGCCTGTGGTCAAGATCTGGCAGGACGAGGCGCTGCAAGGTAGGCAGCGAGGGCAGCAGCAGTAGGACAGCACCCACATACTCAGGCGCTGTAGCCACCGTTGCTTGCGCCGCTGGCATTGAGCAGGCAGAGGTGATGGCCGCGGCTTGCTCGCGCTGCCTGCCGCGCACCGCCTGCAGGCCAGCCGGATGAGGAGGCGCACAAGATCCGCCTGATGTCCGACATCAGCGCCGTGCTGTCAGGTTGGACCATGGTCAAGCTGCAGAACGAGCTGAGGGCCTCCTCCTTGCCCACCAGTGGCAGCAAGGCGCAGCTGGTCTCGCGCTTCACGCAGGCCCTTGCTGGGTGAGGGCTGCGACGGTCAACACTGCTGCCTGCCTGCTGGCTGCTGCCTGCGCGCTCATGCGGCGTGCTGCTGTGATGGCCTGGACAGCAGCAGAGCTGCAAGCAACTGGCCGTGTCCATGTGACCAGGAGGCTGTCTCCCTCCGCCATGCTTCCAGGTTTGACAGCACGCAGCTGACAGCGTTCCTGGAGGCGGCTCAGGAGGTGGGAGGGGGCGCCGACCAGCTGTCCGACTGGTCAGATGACAGCGCGCTGGACTCTCAGCCCAGCCGGCGCCGGCAGCCAGGGGCAACCATGACAGAAGAGCAGCGGGAGTACCTGCTGGCAGATGAGCAGGAGCGCATCCGTCAGCAGCTGCAGGTGCGCACAAGCTGCCACGCGCAAACAGCACCCGCAGACGCCAAGCCATGCCCAGCAGTGATGCCGCATGTTTCATTGACACTGTGCTGCGCCAAGGGGTGTCACGATGCAGGTGCAGGGGACGTTGTGTCCCTGTTCACCTGGCTCTGCGTGCCCGGCAGGCTGTCCATGTGTGGGGTGGCGGCTTGTGCGCGTCCTGCAACCACGCCTGCTGCCATGCTGCTGCCCTGCAGGGGGTGTCCACCGAGGAGCTGGCCACTGAGCTGCAGGGCTCTGGGCACCAGCTGACCGGCAATGAGTCGCGGGTGCGTGTTCTGGGAGCACTGCACGGCTCCTGACATTGCATCTGCACCTGCGCATGCGCATGCAGCAGCGCGCCAGCCAGTGCATAGTGTACAGCACGCACCTGCACAGAGCAAAGCTGGAGCCAGACCCCTGTTGTGTCTCTGGTGCGGCACGCAGGAGGAGCTAATTGAGCGCATCAGCCTGCTGGCAGCGGAGGAGAATGTGAAGGAGCTGGGTGGCAGCCCCGCACAGCCTCCCTCGGTGTCAGACATGCGGCTGTACGGGCCCACTGCTGGAGGTGTGCCGCCTGCTGCTGGGGTGCTGGTGCCCCCCAGTGCATGGCCAGACAGAGCCTGTCGGCTTGCAGACCAATGGTGCACTGCCTCATGGCACGTGCAGTGTTTTCACCTCCTTCACATGTGCCAGCTAGTGCACACTTCTCACCGAGCGCGCATGGCACCCTGCAGCAGGCATCGACGCGCTGCCACCCGAAAGCCCTCTGCGCAAGGCCTACGAGGTGGCACGGTCCATGAGCTCAACCAGCATACGCAACCTGGCGGTGAGGCTGATGCTGCAGCTGCTGCTGTGCACGGCTGAGTAAGGGGCTCCTGGGGTGCTGCCATGCAGCTGCCTCCCCTCCCCCGCAGCTTGTGTCTGCACCATGGCGCTCCTTCGTTGCAAGCAGCTGCACGGTCTGGCTTGTCCACCTTGCAGCGTACCAAGCTGGAGGATGCCTTGGTGGGCATGGGCCTGGAGGCGGAGGGCAGCCGCTATGAGATTCGTGACCGCCTGGTCAGCGTGGTGGAGGCGTACCAGGCGGCTCTCGCAGGGCGGTCTGAGCAGCTGCAGATGAGGGTGAGAGTGCATGGCCTCGCAATCGCAGGCTGGCTGCTGGGGCTGGCACTGCAGCTGGTATCCAGGCCTATGGCGCAGGGTGCTGCATGTGCTGTCCCTGGCATTTTGCCTGGCGCGGCGGCCACTAGCCTGCTCCCTGGCGCCCAAGCACGCCCTGCTGCCTGTACCGCAGCTGAGCCGGCTGACGATGCGCGAGCTGGAGGAGGAGTTTGTGCGGCGCGACCTGTCGGGCTCTGGACTGACCAAGTGGGACATGGAGAGCAAGCTGACAGACCTCATGCTGCGCGAGACAGGCTGGCTGGACATGGAGGGGCAGGTGCGTGCGCAGACAGCTGCAGCTTGGCGGGGGCAGCTGCAGGAGTAGTGCCTGCAATGTGCACAGGGCCCCTGTCTCTCAGCTATGTGAAGCACGCCTGTGTCAGCCCTGCACGTTGCACTTCCTGCTGGCGTGCCTGGCATGCGTGAGCTGTGGTGGATGACACCCGAGAAGCTGCGACCTGCAGGGTGGTGGGGGCATCGCCACCAGCCTACCCAGCTGGGAGGGCGGCAATGAGGTTCTGCCGGCAGAGGATGCCTTCACCTTGGCCCTGATAGTCGGCGGGTCTACGCCTGAGCAGCAGCGAGCGGCATTGGCTAGTGCTCAGGCACTGGTGGAAGCCGTCCACACCGCGCCCATGGTAGGCAGCGCTCATTGCCACCGGCAGCTGCCAGCAGCCACACCACTGCTGCAGCACCCAGCACACCCCACCAGGCAGCCAGGCCTTTCCGTGTCATCACCATGCTGCTGCCTGCCGCGTGCAGGACGCTGCCGCATCTGAGGAGGCCGGCGTCAGCGTCCAGATGTACTGGCAGGCAGCGGATGGCAGCTGTGTGCACCTGTCAGCCGCTAGGACGCTAGCTGTGTCGCCGGCTGCTCTGTCTGGCCTGTTGGCCAGCACACCAAAGCAGCAACGGCTGGCCAATGCTGCTGAGCTGGCAGCTGCATTGGCCGAGCAGGCCAAGAGCGGCAGGGTGGCAGCCATGGTGCTGAGCCCATCCCCTGGCACTGCCTCAGCCTTGAAGAGTGCTGGTGTACGCGTTGTCAGCCCTGCCCCGCCCGGCCTGCTGAGCAGGTGAGCCGCTGAGATGGGCCATGCTTTGCCAATGATTCTGTGCACTTCCATGGTATGAAATTCCGCCCCCCCGATGTGCTGTGCAGGTGGGAGGTGACCAAGAGCCTGGCAGCGTCTGGCTTCCCCGTTCTGCCCACCATGCACGTGCTCAAGGGAGATTGGGGCTCCGAATCCAGCAGCGGCGCAGTCGGCATGCTGCATGCTGCCAGCGGCGCTAGCAGCGCTGCATCCCAGCAGCTGGCAGCATCAACCAGCGATCAGCCAGCAGAAGCAGCCTCGCCCGCAGTGGAAGGAAAGCGGAAGCGGCGCACAAGCAGCAAGAGCAAAGCCGCAGCGGACGAAGCCGCCGCGCTGGCGACGCAGGTGAAACTCACCTTCTCACCCTCTCAGCTGTACACATTGGCAGCGTTTCCGCCTCAATGTTTGACTGCTGCAAGCAGCCTAGACACGAAGCTGCTTTCTTTCTGCAGGCCCCATCAGCCCAGCCATCATCAGTGGGGGAGGGCCAGGCCCTGTCCTTGGACGGCTCTGGCCAGCTGTCCCTGGCCACACCCGGCGGATGGTCAACCATCGTCAACGCGGATGAGGATGACAGCAACCTGAGCAAGGAGGAGAGGGCCATGGCCAAGGACCTGGCCGCCTGGTGTGACCAGCAGGGCTGGCGGTCAGACGCACAGGCAAGCTGCAGCACGCCAAAGTGTGCTGCAGTGTGCACAGCTGCAGCGCCTTCTCTGCAGTGCGAAGCCCAAGCAACTGCTTGCAGAGTCGGCATCTGCTCACACTGTGCACCCATGTGGTGCAGCAGCTGGGCTGTAGTGGCTGATGCCATCTGCCCCCCGCACCGTACAGGTGTTTGTGATCAAGCCATCAGACACCTCCCTGGACATGCTGCCACAGTATGTCAAGGCAGTGGAAGCTGCAGCCCATGCAATCGGTGACATGCTGCAGCATGAAGGTGAGCGCGATGCAAGACCAGCAATGGGGACTGGCTTTGCTGTGCTGACTCGCCGCAGCTGGCGTGTTTCATGACAAACGGCATGCGTGGTTGGCTGTTCCTCATGATGGCGGGAGCCTCCCCCCTGACAGGCGCAAGCTTCCGTACTGCTTCTGTTGCTGTGCAGGCGTGGAGAGCGTGCTGGTGGAGCCCTACGTCGGCACCACTATGTCCGCATGGAGCTGCATCGTGATTCAGGGTGCTGAGGGGCAGCCCATCCCGCTGCTGCCCACACATGTGAGCCAGCTGCTGCTGCCGCCAGCGCCGTTGCTGTTGGCAGCTGCTGGCGCAGACAAGCTAATGCAGCACTGCTGATGCCATGCAACCATTAGCACAGTTGGGACATTCCCCATGCAAGCGTGTGTCTCACCCTGCAGGTGGACCTGTACCAGCCTGAGCTGCTGCTGCACGACCACCGTCTGCACATGGCTGAGTGGGAGATGATGAAGGTGGTGGCCGCCAGCTGCCATTGCAAGCGACTTTGTCTGCCATTGCAAGCGACTTTGTCTGCCATTGCAAGCGACTTGTGCGATGCACTGCCGCATGCCTGCACGTACGTGTTCAGCTGCCACAAGGACCCACGCCTGTGCCATCAAACAACTGCATTCAAGTGGCTGGGCATGCCGTGTGCTGCTGATTGACGCAGGAGGGCGTGGCTCCTGATGAGATCGCATCCTTCCTGCAGCTGCATGCGGTGCCGCAACCCAACCCAGCGTATGCAACGTTCAGGTACCTGGGCCTTCAACCCCCACGTGCCTCCCGGCAGCCAGATTGGTGGTGGTGCATTCTCCAGCGCTCGTCCTGCATCCTTGCATGCAACAACTACCTCGCACTGCTGCAGCCACTGCTGGCTGCAAATTGCGCGGCCCGACACTGAACACCTGCTGCTGCATGCTGCAGGGAGCTGCCCCAGCCACTGCCGGACCGCGTGGTGCGACTGCACAGCCAGGCGGACGCCAGCTTCCGCATGCACATGAACATGCGCCACGCAGGTGAGCATACCAGCGCCAGCTTGGGTGGTGCCTAGCTGCATGATCCTGCCTGCTGCTGCCAAACTACCAGTCGCAGGTGTTGGGTGCATGCTCTGCTGCAGTTGCGCCTGGCCATGCACAGCTGCAACCTCCAGCCTGCCTGCATCCTTCTGTGTGCAGCTGCCAAGGCTTACAAGGAGCTGGGGCTGGCAGGCATCGCCCGCATTGATGGCTGGCTGCACATGGACCCACACTGGCAGCAGGCATACAGCGTGGCAGCCGAGGACTGTGCCCCCCTGCCAGACCTGGAGGACCCAGGCACGTGCTTTGCTGTGGCACTGCAATTGCTTGTACCGTTGCTGTGCTGCGCTTCATGTCCCTTGCTGCATGCGGGCGGTTTGCGCTCATGCTGGTCTGGCAGCACATATGCCCCGGCAGCTGCCCTGCCACCGTCTCAGTCTGGCGACCTCCTCGTCTGTCTCTGCAGTCCAGCTTCAGGCCGCATCAGAGAAGGCGGCAGCTGATGATGCAGCCACGCCCGCCCCCCTGGGAGCCTACTTTGACATGCCGACCAGCCGCGCTGACCTGTCCAAGTTCAATGCCAGTCAGCGGCTCACCCGGGAGGGCAATGGCGAGGGCACCGTGTATCTGGCAGGCGCCAGCAGCTTGGTGGGGCTGCACAGGGGCAGCCTGGCCATGCAACAGGTGAGCAGGCGGGTCAGTCACCTGCCTTGCTGCGCTTGCATCCTGGCGGGGCCTGCTACTGGGCTGGCTGCATTGGCGCCTTGAGCCAGCGACCTCAGTCCTCAAGACAACGACTTCCCCCGCTTGCTCCTGTTCCCATGCTGCCAGGCCACCCAGCTGGGCATCCAGCCAGGGGACTTGGTGCGACACCTGGTCAACACGGCTGCCCTGGCCACGTCACCAGCACCTGGTGGCAGTGGGAAGCGGCGTAGCAAGGTCAGGTCACGAGGCATGGCCTCAGCCACAGCTCAGTCTGCAGTGGCCTGTGCTGCTTGACGTGCCTGGTCAGCTGCTGGGACGCCGCTTCATGTCATGTCCCGCCACGCTGCCTGCAGTCCGCGGCGGACACCACGGCTGCCAGCTTGGAGCCGCTGCTGCCACCCCAGGCCCCGGCAGACTGGTCCAACAGTTCTGTGTGGGGTGAGCTGGGTGGCCAGATGCGGCCGCTCAGCCAAGAAGACGACGCGGCCAACATCTTGGCGCAGTGAGTGCTGCTGCCCTGCCGCTTTGCAGCTCTGCATGCAGGTGGCAATTCAGTTGCTTCAGCAGTGATGCGTCAGCTACCCATCTGGCATGACGCTGCGCATGCCAGATGCCTCTGCACCGTGGGTGCACAGCTGTGTGTGCAGGCACTCATCATGCTAACGTTGCTGCCACCTGTTTTGCAGCGCTGACGGCCTGGGCCTGAACTGGTCTCAGTACGGCTCTGCTGACAAGGTGCCACAGTCCGCCGTGGACGACAGTGTGAATCGTGTGCTGGATATCATTGTGGGGCCCGCCTACGCGCGCACCTTCCCTGATCAGATTGCTGAATCCTGGAGGCCGCAGGTGAGCATGTTGCTGCATCAAGCACATTGCACATCCAGCCGCAGTACAAGCGAGCACCTGCACGAGTGCGCGCTGCGATTGCTTCGAAGGCCCATTGGGCACTCACAGGAGCCTTTGCCTTTTCCGTGCAGCCATCCCACTGTTCTGCACTGGTGCCGCCTGTCTTCGCCTTGTGTCTGCAGTTTGATGACAGAACTCAAGAGGAGATTCATGCAGGCCGCCCCGCTGACGTTGACCCTGAACGGCTGCCGCCACAGCCGCTGGACCCGTGAGTCTGACCACGCAGTTGGCATGCCATGGTGCAGGCAGCTTGCGTCGTGCAACAGCAGGCAGGGCTGGCCGTGTCGCACCACCGCAGACCAGCGCAGCTGCTGGTCGCATGCCGTGACATTTCCACGCTGCATGACTGCAGTTGGGTTGTTGGTGGCCTCCTGCGCAGGCACGCTTCCTTGGCCAGTCCCATGGTGAAGCTGGATCACTCAGATCAAGCACCGGCGGTGGTGAAGCTGCATCTAGCCAAGCGCAGAGCTGCTGTGGAGGAGCACGAGGCATTGATGGAGCGGCTGGCCACGCAGGACATGACACGCCGCAAGGTGAACACATGACGCGCGCATTGTGCTGTGTTTGCTCAGGGCCTGGTGTGCCATCAGCGTGCTGCATGCTGTGATACTGCTGACAGCTGCTTGTGGAAATGTGCACCTGTCATTGCAGCTGCCGCATGCTGCCGTGCCCGCCTGGTGCAGGTGTGGATTCTGGCAGGCGGTGACGGCGATGAACGGCACCAAGCGCTGGCAGCGGCTGCCCATGCGCAAGCAATGCTGAGCAGATACGACGACCTGCACGTGGACGTCTTCCTGCTGCCTCCCCCTGGTGCTGGCCTGAACACAAACAAGCGCCGCCTGTGAGTGGGAGGCCCCTGCATCAGCTGCTTGGTCAGCGCATGCATGGCATGGGGCTGGCTGCACAGTGACCTGAGGATAATGTATACCGTTTGGTGTGCTGGCTGCATGTGACACCTGTTGCGCCTGCTGTGCACCTGCTGCAGGGAGCTCATCAAGCGGCGTGCCGAGTGGCTGGAAGCCGGCATCCCGGAGGCTGAATTGATTGATGACATGACAGAGGATGGCATCAAGTGAGACATCTGCAGCACACCCACACCGGCGAGGGCCATGCTGCGCACTGCTGCACACAGTGCCAACATGGCATGACCTGCTGGCATTGGTGACTCAACTTGCTGGCGCCTGCAGGCACCCGTCCCAGCCGGAGTACAGCCTGGAGTGGCAGATGCTGTGGGGCCTCACCCCAACATCCCTGCAAGCCCACAGTGTGGAAGCCGCACTGGAAGCTGCGGAGCACCTGGCAGCAGACTGGGGCACCCTGTACTACAACAGGAGCATACCAGGTGGGCTGGTCACACCGTGCTCCGCTTGGCATCCGCCTGGCCAATGCAATTGCCTTGTCAGCCACACCTTACCTCCTGCGAGCTGACAGTGTGTCGTTCGCTTGTGCAGAGCGCCATCGCATGGAGGCCCATGCAGAAGCTGCTGCAGAAGTGGCTGCAGCAGGCATCCAGGTGACTGCCGTTGCAGCATCCGCTTTCGCGTGTCTCTGCTGTGCCCATGGCGCCAGCATGCCACCCCCAGCCAAGATTCTCAGCTCAGCTCAGCTGTTGCACCGCTGGTCCGGATTGTGTGGGCGCTCATCGTTGGTGTCTCAATTTTCCTGGCAGGGTGTGGGCGCGGCCTGGGGCGGCGGTGCGGACATGCAGCCCATGGCCCCCCGGAGCGTGCACGTGGACGACTGGGTCGCTGAAGCTGCGCGCACACAAGCCAGCGTGTACATGCTGCTGCCGGTGAGCGCGCCAGCATCTGTCCTGCTTGCATTGGCGGCGACAGTGTTGCCACGTTTGTGCCCTGCTTGGCTGCATTGGCTGCATTGTTTGCCTGCCTCACTGCTGACTGGGGTGGGCCGCCCACGTGACCTGCAGGGTGCAACTGCTGCCACGAGCGGGCAGCTGCAGCGGCTGCTGCTGGCTGCCAAGGTCCCATTCACTGGCCTGTCGCCGGATGCACTGGAGCTCAGCTCGGACAAGCTGGCCCTGACAGAGGTCCGCAGCTGCTGCCTTGACAGCTTGACCTGCAGCCGCAGCCGCAATTGATGCTTGCAGCACATTGCTGTGCATGTGCACATGACAAGGCACACAAACCTACAGCCAGTGACGCTCATGACTGCTCATGCACACGCTGTGCAGGCACTGTCTGCTCTTGAGGATGAGGGGCGCGGCGTCAGCTCGCCCCCGAGGATGGTTGTCCCTCTGGACCAGCTCATCATGGGCACGGACTGGGACAAGGAGGCAGAGGTGCGTGCAGGTCCTGTCTGGCGCGCTTGTTGGCGCTGCTGCTGCCGCCGCCGCCGCCGCCGCGCCAGCTGCACAGCTTGACAAAGCACACTGGCGCTGTCCATGTGCAGGCGTCCTTCCAGACCATCATTGAGCCCTGGGGCGATGGCGCAACGTTTGCCCTGAAGCCGCCACAAGGAGGCAGTGGCATTGGTGTGGCGCACATCAGCAGGTTAGTGGCACTGCCCTCTGTGGCTGGTTGTCGCAGCAGCAGTCGTTCCTGCCCAAACTTGCGCGTGCTCACATGCTCCGACCTCTGCTCTCTGGGCGTGCCCCTTGCAGCCCGGCCGACCTGGCCACCTATGGCCGCTTCTTGGCTGCTGGCGAGGCGCTCATCCCAGCAGATGCGTGGACCTGCCAGCAGCCAACAGCCGATGGGGACGTCATTGTGCCCCCTGTGCCGTTGGCGGATGCGTTGGTTGCGGAGTTCTGGGTGGACACCGACACTGTGGAGGTGCGTTTAGCAGGGGGATCAATGATTGGGGTGAACGCCTGGCAGCAGCTGTTTCGTGCTTGGGCGTAGTGCTGGCCTTGGACCCCAGCCGATGGGACGTTGCAGACAACACGTCGCTTCCGCGGCCATGCAGCGACATACAGCGGGTTCTCACACCCTCAAAGCCATGTCTGACCTCGCGCCACCTGCTGCTTGTGCACAGGTGGCAAATGGCCGGGTGCAGCGGGCGGAACAGAACTCATGGGTGGAGGTCACTGTGGGATTGCTGGGGGATGTGGTGAGTGTTGCACAGTTGGCCTCAGTGCCATGCAGCAGACGCTGCCATGCGTGGGCTTGGGTGTTCGTGTCACAGTCAGGCCTTTCAAGCTGCCTCAGTTGGTCCATGCAATGACACTCTCCCCTGCAGGGCACGATGGCCGCGTTTGTGCCAACCCTCATTGCGAGGGACGCAGCTGGCTCCCGCCTGCATCTGACGCCCCCACCTGAGGACATCCTCTCCCCTGAAGTGTGCCAGCAAGTGCAGCAGAAGGTCCAGCTGATTGCTGACCACCTGGCGCTGAGAGGATTGATGCAGGTTGATGGCTTCGTTCATGTCGGCACAGGTGTGGCTGCAGCAGCGGCAGTGGTTGGGCAGGCGCAGGGGCTGCAATCGGCGTCCACCTTGCAGGCCTGGTGAAGATGAGCGTGACCTGCCAGCACTGGCCCTGAGACATCAGCCCAGTGCCTGTGCCCCCCCCCCCGCCTGGACCTGCTCTTCATGCGTGGCCACTCGATCTGCCCGGCGTTTTTTGCAGGCGAGATCATCGTGCTGGACGTCAAGCAGCCGCAGCTGGTGCCTGGGCATCCGCTGCTGGAGCAGGTCAGTGCGTCGTTGTGACCTGCTGTCAGGCAGTGGCTGGTCCTGCACACCATTGTGTGGTCACACAACTTGCATGTTTGTGTTGTTGGAGCAAGCTGTGTGTGGAGGTTGTGAGTCTGGGCGACAACGTGGCCCCCGCCCTGCTGCTGCTCCTGCCGCAGGCTCTGATGGAGCAGCCACCCCTGCTGCCCCACCAGCTGCTGCGCCAGCAGCTGGCCTTGGCGTCCATAGCAGCAGACACGGCTGCTGCCTCCGCTGACAGTCTGGGAGCTGCATCTGCCTGGTACGGTGCCAGCAGCCTGACAGACACCGAGGCAGATGCTCTGGAGGACGGCTGGGATGGCCCCACAGGGAGGCCTGCTGATTCAGGGCTGCTGCCAGCAGGTGGGGGTAGGGCTGCTGCCATGGGACATGGCTGACACCAGACCTCACCACCCCGCCACCGTGGTCTTGTCCATTGCACAGGCGCTGCGTGCCTCCAAGGTGTTGTGGCATTGCAACGGCATACACATGCGCATGCTCAGAGTCTGGGTGCTGCGGTTTGCTCATCTGGGGCGTATGCCGATCATCTGCAGGGGACTTCTCTGAGGAGGAGGGCCCTGTGGGCATCGGCCAGAGGTGACGATCGCTGCTGGGAAAGCAGCGGTGGTGAATTCAGCTGCTGGTCACGCTGGCTGGGCCTGGCAGCAAGTGCTGCTGGGGCGCATGGCCAGCGCCCCAGCCATGTAATTCCAGGTCACTTCCTTTTATGCGCCAGCGTTTACATCTTCCGCGGCCGCGATCGTCTGCCAGCCACGCGCCAGAACGCCCCATGCCGTAAACACATAGATCTCTACAGCAGTGCAGGCATCACACATCACCCTCACTGCAGCTCAACAGCCTGCTGCTCTGCCACATGATAAGCACTCCTTCTGCGCCTACGTCTAGCTGCTCAGCCCTGGCACGTTGGTGTACACTGCATGCACATGAGGCATTTCAGTGAAACTGCAACACACCAGAGCAGCAGCTGCGGGGAGGATGGGCGCAGCAAACGCTGGCAGCAACGCAATGGGCTGTGTGGATCACCTGCATCAACATCGTCCAGCTCCAGCAGCCGCTCCATCAGGGACTCGCACTTGGCAAAGGCTTCATCATCCACCTCCACCTGCAAGTGGTGGGCTGGTCGACTGTAGGCTGCAGGGTAAGGGGACGCAGCTGACTGCTCAACAGTACAGGATGCAACACTCCTGCCGCCACCCGCACCACCTGCCTGGCAGCTGCCGGCGGCCAGCTGCAGCGCACCTCTGTGTTCCCCTTGAACACGAGAGCGCTCATGTCGGTGTTGACAGCCAGCCCCGCCTCCCTCAGCTGGGACATGGTGGAAGTGAAAGATTCCACCTCAGTGTACACCTGCAATGCGCGGCAGGCGTGCCATCACCCCAAAGCCAGCAGCCGCGGCGGACGCTGTGCAAAGACTGCCTTGAGCGCATGCTCTTGAACAGAGAATCGCGATCCCTGGCAGCACTCCGGCTTGACTGCTGCCAATCCCCACCTTGTAGCTGGTGCTGGGAGCGCCATCCTCATCAGTCTCCACGGGCACGATGTCCACCGCGCCCGCCTCCATCGCCGTCTCGAACACGGCATCCTCGGTGGTGTTGTCAACAATCACGCAGCCACAGCGAAGAAAGCCGAACATCACGCTCCCGGATTCTGCGGGCTGCAGCGCCGCAAAGCAGTTGGTTGCAGTGAGTAGGTCGTGTGCCTCATGGGCCATGCCCAAGGCCCTGCACTGCCCGCCTCCCACCTTGCCGCCGCCCTTGCTGATGGCTGCCTTGATGTCTGACGCAGATCGGTTCACATTGTCGGTCAGGGCTTCAATGATGAAGCCTGATCCCCCGGGGCCGTAAGCCTCGTAGACGCACCTGCGTCATGAGGAGGCGCTCTCGTTGCTCAGGCAGCACGACCACTGCCCAGGTCAGGCAAGCTGCCTGCGGTGGTGGCCACTCCACCCCAG
>Ga0315905_10004297_pt1 | contig 14522 bp, 11 predicted proteins | sample LakEriMetagenome_5_FD_203522 | JGI IMG/M metagenome (GOLD analysis project Ga0315905, IMG submission 203522) | Freshwater fungal communities from buoy surface, Lake Erie, Ohio, United States - Buoy 4 MA121 | ecosystem: Environmental > Aquatic > Freshwater > Lake | place: USA: Lake Erie, Ohio... | reverse complement strand
TTGATTCTTCTTCGCGGATCAAGCCCCGGTCGCGAGCAGTTTCAACATCTCGGCGGCGCGGTTCGAGTAACCCCACTCGTTGTCATACCAGGCGCCCACTTTGACCATGTTGCCGCCGATCACCAAGGTGAGTTCGCTGTCGTAAATGGAGCTGTGCGGATCGGAAACGATGTCCTGCAGCACGATCGGTTCGTCGGTGTAGGCAAGAACCCCTTTCATCGGTCCCTCAGCGGCTTCCTTGAAGGCGGCATTGATTTCCGCGACGGTCACCGTGGTGCCGGCCTTGAGTTCGACAACCAGGTCGGTGAACGACCCGGTGGGAGTGGGCACGCGGAACGCACCGCCGTTGAGTTTGCCCTTCATCGCGGGGATCACCTCGCCGATGGCGCGGGCCGCACCGGTGGCGGACGGCACGATGTTGATCGCTGCGGCACGACCGCGGCGAAGGTCCTTGTGCGGCAGGTCGAGGATGTTCTGGTCGTTGGTGTAGGAGTGGATGGTGGTCATGAATCCCCGTTCAATGCCCCATTTGTCGTTGAGCACCTTCACCAGCGGAGCCAGGCAGTTGGTGGTGCAGGAAGCGTTCGAAACGATGTGGTGTTTGGACGCATCATACTGGTCGTCATTGATGCCGATGCAGATGGTGATGTCCGGGTTGGTGGCGGGTGCGGAGATGAGGACTTTTTTGGCACCGGCGGTGATGTGGGCCGAGGCTTTGGCACTGTCGGTGAAAAATCCTGTGGACTCCAGAACGACATCCACACCGAGTTCCGCCCAAGGCAGCTTGGCGGGATCGCGCTCGGCCAGGGCATGAATCTTGTGGCCGCGGACGATGATGAATTTGTCGTCGTAGGTGACCTCGCCGTCAAACCTGCCCTGTGTGGAATCGTACTTGAGCAGATGCGCAAGGGTGTGGTTGTCGGTGAGATCGTTGATGGCGACGACATTGCGCAGCTCTGAGTCGCTCATGGCGCGCAGGACATTGCGACCGATGCGTCCGAATCCGTTGATGGCATATTTTGGCATGATGGTATAGGCTTGGAATGTGAAACCGGCGGAAGAGCGGAAGGCGCTTCGCGCGTGGGGCGCGATGATACGGGAAAAAATCCAAGCGTCAATAGGAGATGTGGGTTAATTGCATCAGCGTTTCCCACCGTAACAAGGAAATCCTTGCAACTGGATCCTCGGGATCCTCCGGGCATCCGCAGCCCCAAGCTCGGGAAATCGCTGAGGTCGGTCGCCCATTTGACTTTGCGATCGATTTGTCCTCCGACTCTTCGGATCGTGTCAATGCCTTCCGCTTTTTCTCCACCTGTAAAATTCGGCAGCCGGCGAAGTTCTTCCGAAATGACTTCGTTTGCTCTTGCCAATCCGGGCAAGGTGCTGCATCGGACTGGCAGTCATGGAAAGCTATGAAGTTCTGCGCAAAATGTTCGAGCAGGTCAGTCCCAAGGCGATCGCTGCGGAACTGGGCCTTTCTTTGTCGCTCGTATACAAATGGGCGGAAAATCCCGCCGCGTCGGCTGCGGGCAACCGCAATCCCCTGGACCGCGTGGCGCAGTTGGTCGAACTCAGCCAGGACGAAGCGATTGTCGAGTGGTTGTGCCAACAAGCCGGAGGATGTTTCTTGCGCAATCCCGAAAGCTCCAGCAAAAAAGGATTCGAGGTGCTTCCGGCCACACATGAAATCATCAGTCAGTTTTCGCAGATGCTCAATAAGATCTCCGTCGCCGCACTCGACAACTCGATCAGCCGGGAAGAAGCCTCGCAGATACGCGATTCGTGGGACCGGCTGAAGAGTTATGCCGAGGGATTTGTCCGCTGTTGCGAGGAAGGGGATTTCGACCAGTTGCGCAGGATTCCCAAGCCGTCCGAGGGACCGAAGCGCCTGACAGGTGAATGATTGTCTTGGTTGGCGCGTGGCGGGGCGACGATGACTTCCACTCATGCATGTCGGGATTTTCCGATCTTGCGATTTGACAGATGCCGACAGTCGGCTACGTATTTTCCTCGTTATGAAATTGCTTACCACATTGACGGTTTTGATGTTTGCTGCGGGATCTGTTAGTCAGATCAGGGCCGATGAGGACACCCCTCTTGCCAAGGCGATGACGACGACGAATGACGCGATGAAGGCGCTGGGCAAAGAGACGGACTCGACCAAGGGTGCGGCTATGGCTCGCGAAGCTCAGGAGGGCATCGTCAAGTCGATCCCGCTTGTTCCCGAGTTGATTGCGGACATGCCCGATGCCGCCGCGCGCGCCAAGGCCCTGGCCGATTACCGGAAAATGATGGCGCAGGCGCTCGCTTTGTTTTGCGATATTGAAACGGCATTTTTGAACAACAAGGCCGATGATGTCACCAAGTTGATCACCGAAGCCAAGGCCTTGAAAAAGGAAGGCCACAAGAAATACATGGACGAGGAGTAGTAAAGCGCGGCTTTCTCCATTTCAATGCATTGCGAAGAGAGCGGGCGGGAGACAACCGCCCTCCATCAGCCCCCCGCTTGTTTCAACGAAATCAGGTACTCGATCAGGTCGGTGAATTGACTGGGCGTCAGTCCGGAAGCGAGTCCCGGCGGCATCATGCTGGTGCCGGGATGTTGTTCCTCCTTGACATCAGCCCGTTTAATCTGGCTTGCCGCGCCGGTGATGTCGCGCACCGTGATCACTCCATCCTGTTCGGCGGTTACGAAGCCCATTTTTGTGGAATTGTCTTTCATGGCAAACACCGAGGTTTGAAAACCCTGGGCGACAACCTTGCCGGGATCGAGCACCGATTCAATCAGGTAGTCGCGCTGGAACTTGGCGCCGGCCGCACCGAGATACGGACCTTTTTGCGCGGCGGCGGGGTCGATGCTGTGGCAGGCGATGCATCCAAGCGCGGTGAAATGTTTCGCTCCATTCGCAATGTCGCCTTTGCTTTCCATGGCAATTTTTTTCACCTCGTCGGCTTTTAGATCAGCCACCTTTTTGCCGTCCTGCGCAACCGATGCCGCTGAGATCGACTCCTTGGCTGCGGTGGCGGCCTTGATTGTTTTTTCGTTGTCGAAATGAATGCCGGCTTCGATTTGCTTTTCGAAACCAGGGGTTTTCAGATCGGCGAGGGCGAGAAAAAATCCCACTTCCATCGGGTTTTTGTCCGCGATATCGCGCACCTGCTTTTTGGCTTCCTCTTTGGCCAGCGGTGAGTTCAGCACCGTGATCAATGCCCGCCAGGCGATGTGCGCGGCCGAGTCACCGGATTTTTTCGCGAGATCGTTGAGTTTGCCGACCTCGTTGCCGCGGCTGGTTTCATTGACGAAGTCGGTGATCAATTGATCGGCGGACTTGTCGCGCTTCGCATCCTCAAGCCATGCCGCAAGGATTTCGAGGCGATGGCCGGTGGTCTTGTCGTTGTTGCTGCGGAGAACGGCATTGTAACACTCGACGCGCCGCGGCCAGGCCATTTTTGTGTCTTTCGCGGCATTCACGAGAACGGCAGTCGAAGGCTCGTCCGGCTGTGCTTGGCCCAGTGCCGTGGCGACGGGATCCTTGTTGAGCAAATTGAGTTTGGCAACGTCGAGGCGGTTTTTGGCAAAAACATCCATCAGTGGTTTGCGGTCGCTTTCACCGACCTTGGCAAAGTTGGCTTCCAACGCGGCTTTGATGCGTTCGGATGCCTCCCATGGGATTGGCTCGAAATAGGGACCGCGGTCATCGGGGCGGGTGCTCCACCACGCCTTGAGGTCCCATGGTTTTTCGACGTGCATCAGTCGTGCGAGGGCGCCGAGGGCCCCGACGCGCAATGCATTGTCGGTGGTGTTGGTGGCCACCGTGATGAGGCCATCGACCGTGTCCTTGGTGTGCATTTGTTGGAGGGCGAGCAGGGCGTTGCGTTGCAGGGGCGACTGCTCCAGAGCGGCCAGGCATTCTTTGGAGGCGTTGAGTTCGATGAGACACTGCACGGCGATGTGGGGCAGGGTGTAGTGTTCGTTTTGAGCGAATTGTTTGCCGGGTTTCAATTTGGCAGGATCACTTTCAAAGGTTGCGGCGGCGGCGAGAATCGCGGTGGCGGCAGAACTTTTCCCGAGTCGAGCCAGACCGATCATCGCCTGGCGCTGCACCCGTGGATTGGCATCTTTCAAGCCATCGAGAAATGGTTTCACCGGCACATCGGCGAGTTCTTTTTTCCGGTCGGCCAAGGCGCGCAGTGCGAATTCGCGAACGCCGGCATCGGCGGTAAGCACCGCCAGTTCCTTGGTGGCTGCAGCTCCCGCCATTTGTTTGTATGTGAAGATCGCGGCGACACGCGCGCCGAGCGGAAGTTTGCTGTCCTTCATGTAGGAGGTCAGGGCACTCGCGAAAGCGGGTTTGTTGCCGCGGCGGATGATCTCCCGCTGTGTTTCCAGACGGGCAACCGCAGAAGGGGAAGCGATTCCTTTGACAAGGTTGGCATCGCTCAGTTTGCGCACATCGGGGAAGACCTCGTGTGTGGCGTTTTCCACCACGACTTGCTGCACGAGTCCGACTGCCTTGCCATCGCCGCCATAAGAAAATCCACCGCCCCGCCAGTCGGCCAGGTAGATGCGCTGTGAGCCATCGACATCGATGTCGATCGCATGTTCGTTCGAATGAAACTCGATCTGGTCGGCGACAAATGTCGCTTCAAAAGGCGCGAGCGGGTGACGCAGGAATTTACCCGTGGTCCAGTCGCAAGTAAAGAGAGTGTCGCCGAATCCCTCCGGGAAATTCGGCTCCTGCAGATAGAGCGCGCCGGTGCCCGAGCCACCGCCGTAGTCGGCGATTGGCGCGAGCATTTCATCCTTGAAATTGTGATAGAATTTTGGATAGCCGTGATTGGCATACTGTACGAAGTGGTGCAGCCGCGTGTTCCAGCCTTTGCCGTCGTTGGTGTTGTCGCGGGAAAACAGGTCGAGGGTAGGGGAGATCGCGACATCGCAAATGTTGCGGCAGTAGAGCGCGTAGGGCTCCATTTCCGAACCATCGGGTCGCACGCGAACAACGCCACCGCCCATCAATGTATAGCGAGTGCCGTCAGCGCCCTTGGCATCAGGCATGCCGAAGTCGCCCACGGCCACATAGAGCCAGCCGTCGATGCCCATGCGCACGCCGTTGGTGGTGTGGTCGGCGCCGCGCGGATGTTCGATGCCCCAACCGAAGCCTTCCACCAGGACTTTTTGCTCGTCGGAAACACCGTCGAGGTTTTTGTCGATGAAGGCGGAAAGGAACGGGGGGTGGATGATGTAAAGGGTGTCGCCGAGAAAATGCCCGCCTCGCGGGGAATGCAGGACCGGAACAAAGTCCTTGTATTCGTCCGCCTTGCCATCTTTGTTGGTGTCGCGGCAGCGGATCACCTTGCCATAGCCTTTGATGTGGCCGAGCGAGCCGTTGGGGTCGGAGGAAACATAGACATCGCCGTTTGCGGCAGCCGAGAGAGCGGTGGGATAATTGACGTTGGGGTATTCCGCGTAGGTCTGGATTTTGAAGCCCGGAGGAACGGCGAGCGCGGTTCCGCAGGAAGCGAGGAAGAGAAGTCGGAATGTGTCTGCTTGGTTCATGGGAAAGGGTATACGGGCGTCTTCGCTTGAGTTTTTCAGCCAATCCAGCGCGCGTTGATGACCGGCTACGGTTCACCCTGTGGGAAGATCTCGGCAATACCGGTCTCGACTTTTTCATCGACCCATCGGTCAATGGCCCGTTTCATCGGCTCCAGCACGTCGGCACGGTCGGCGGCGACATCGTGTTCGCAATGTTGGTCATCCGGCAGGTGAAACAACTGGTAATACCTGCCGCCTTCCGCCGTGGGAGTGAGAGTGATTTTCCATCGCTCGGTCCGCAGCATCCGCTCCTTGGCATCGACCAGGGCTTTTTCGTATTCGGGCTTGAGCACGAAATGATAATCGTAAGACTCATCGATGAAGGTCAATTCATCCATCGGCGGGAGATGGGGGCGCTGCACGTGACCGACGCGGAATTGGATGAATGGGAAACCGGTCTCCGCGTAAAACGGCCTTGCTGTCGCGGTGTTGCGATCTGAGATCCAGGGCGCGAAGCTTCGACCCTCCCATTTCGCCGGTTTCTCGATCCCTAACAGGTCGAGCACGCTCGGTGCGACATCGATGCTGCGCACGGTTTGAGGAAATTGCTGCGCCGCCAGTCCGGGCACGTGCACGATCATCGGAATGTGGTTGGCCTGGTCGCCGCCATGAAAACTCAGCCCGTGACCGAGAGTGGCCCCTGGTTCGTAGAGATCATCGCCGTGGTCCGAGCTGATGATGATGATGGTGTTCTCGTCGAGACCGTTGGTTTTCAGGCAATCGAGGATACGACCCACGCAGTCGTCGAACTGCCTGGTACAGCCGTCATAAAGGGCGGAGATTTGTCTGGCATCGGCCGGGCTGAGCTTGTTCCACTTGTCCTCCAGGTTGGTGCCGCCGATGAATGCATCGATGTCAAAATCGACCGAATTTTTGTTTTTTCCGACATAGGAGGGGTCGGCGAACATGCTGTTGTACGGTTCCGTGCATCGATACGGGAGATGGTTGCAGGAGTAAAAAACGTGTGCGAAAAAGGGTTGGCCTTTTTCCGCCATTTCCGAGATTTTGCGCTCCACCCGCGAGGTCACGACCTCGGGGGTGACAAACTGGGCGAACGATTGAATTTCGGGGAAGATGCGGAAACCCAGCGGGTTGTCGAAGTAAAGAGGGATTGCGAAGTGGGCCATGATCACCGCCTGGCTCATGTAGATTTTAAAACTGTCGAAATTGGACACGGAGACATCCTCATGACCGAGCGGCATCATTTGGTAGAATCCGGCGCACCAATCGCCGATGGCCATGGTGTGGTACCCCTGCCTGCGGAGCACGGTGCTGATCGGTTCGATGATTTCCGTGGTTGCCGCGACTTGTTGTTTGCCCGGATACATGTGGCGGAATCCGTGGCTATGCGGATAGAGGGATGAGTGCAGGGAGGTGTTGGATTCGAGAGTGGAGGCGATCGGGGTGAAGCACTGCTGGAATACCTGCGAGCTTTTGGCCAGTTCGTCGATGACCGGTGATACTCCTCCGGCGGCGGGGCCGTCGCTTCGGTAGGGCACATAGCCGCTCAGACCCAGCCGGTCGGCCCGCAGGGAGTCGGATCCGATCATGATGACATTCCATTTTTTTTGCGGTTCGCCGCCGCCCGTCCGCTGTGAAGGAATCGGCCCGTTTTGTTCGGATAGAATAAATGCCGCGCAGCCCAGGAGAACCGATGCCGCGACCGCCATTCTCGTGAGCGGTTTTTTGGCCCAGCGCAAAAGATACCAGAAAACAAGGAAGGCAAGGTAGCCGAGCGGCAGCCATGTGAAAACGGCCGTTGCGAGCCACGAGGGAAACCAATCGCTGATGTGATAATACCAGTAGCCGTACTCCGACTCATTGAGGAAATACGGACGCGTTTCCAACAGACGCAGCACGAAAAAGCCGTGCAGAAGAAATGTAATGACAAACGCTCTTGCAGCGGACAGGAAGGCATGGGGTCGACAGCGCTTTTCCCAGGCTGTCCACAGCGGAATCACGATCAGGAAAGCGGCGAGGCCGAGCAGGACGTAGGCGATACCGGCATAAAGGTTTTCGGTGATCAGGAACAGCAGGTGTTTTTCGCGCGCCAGGGCGCAGAACTTGTTGTCCATGCTTCCCGAGCTTGTCGCCAATCTGACAACACCGCGGACGTACTCCAGGCACAGGAATGCGGCGATGCCCCAGCCACAGTGTCTCCAACGTATGACTTTCCCGTTCATCTAATCCGTTGGGGAAGAGGGTGGATCGATCCGGAAGACGATAGGGCTAATGACTTTGTCGATCACCACGCAATCCTGTAATTTGATTGCTTTGGCGAATTGCAGCCGCAGGATCATGGTTTTCCCTTTTTTGGCCAGACATTGTTCGATCAGCACATGAGCCGCGCTGCCGCGCAAAACAAAGCCGAACAGTGATCGAGAACTCGATTTTTCGCTGAGCTGGTAGCAGGCCCAACGCAGTTCGTCCGCGAACTCGCCTTGATAATGAAAGGCCGGTTCGGGATCGACCCGGAACTCCATCGCTGCGGTCGGCTTCTCGGCGGCGTATCGGTCCCATTCCATCGGCTGGTAATGAACATGGCTTTCCCAATCGACCTTCACTTCGGTGTCGGAAAGTTGCTCAACCAATATTGCCTCCCCCTGATCAGTTCCGACCGGGGCGACGACACGCCAGAATGTTTTGGTTCCCACGGTGAGCGGGCTGTAGTCCGTGACAACCCGGCACTTGGCAGGCGTGAGAGGATGGCTTGCGTAGTAGGTTTCCATCCGCGTCTTGATGACATCGGCGTGCCTGACATAGCGAAGTTTTTCCGCGAGGGTTTCAGCCGCAAGATACTGCCGAACGGTGGTGTCGATTGTCTTGACGAGGGTTTCCGCGCGCGCGGTTTCGATGGCATATTCATCCACTTGCGCTTTGCCCGCCTCGATTTTTTTTACTTCGTGCTCGCTCATGTTCATCAGCAGATAAACCGCATAGCCCAGAGCACTGAGCACCAGCAATGAAAACAGCATCACCCAACCGGGCAGGATTTCCCAGCTTTCCGAACCCCATTGTTTTTCCATCGAGTCGGGATCGATGGTGTTGGTGTGGAGAATTTCATCGATGGTATAATCCACGCTCTTCCCTTCGAAAAAGTGCCGTTGTTTCTCTTCCGTAGCTGGTTCGATCTCCTCAATGATTTCCTCGGGCTCCTCGTCGAGAATCCTGAGTTCGGGCGCTTTGTTTTTTATAGCGGAATCGGAAAGCTGTTCCAGGTGGTTTTTTTTGAGTTCCCCAAGACGGACCTTGCGTTCCCGGGGCACGGTAAGTTCCTCAAGGTCCAGTTTGATGATCTCTTCTTCCTCGTCCATTAGTTTGGCGCCTGCAAAGAATATGCGAAAAACATGTTCGACGCAATCCTCCAGCTTGTGTAAATCGATGCATGCCCGCCGCACGCATTCTGATTGTCACCGCCGCATTTGGAGAGGGTCATAACAGTGCGGCGCGGAACCTGGCCCTGGGTCTGAGGCAACTGGGAGCGGAAACCATGGTTGCCGACCCCTGCATGCTCGGGTCGCCGTTCCTTACCAAGACGCTTTGCAAGGCCTACCGCTTCGTAACCACCCACATGCCGCGCGTGTGGTATCGCATCTATCTGTACACCGACCGCATGGATTTCTCGCGTCAAAGCACCCCGGTGATGCGCAGCCCGGAAAACGCCCTGGCCTCCATGGTGGCGGATTTCCAGCCAGATGCCGTCGTCAGCACCTACCCTTTGTATCCCTTTTATCTCGCCCGAATCCTTCAAGGATGTCCGAAATGTCCGGTTTTCACTGTGGTTACGGATTCAATCGAAATCAACGCTTCCTGGAAGAAGGCTCCCACCACAGCATGGTTTGTGACGGATGCCTTGACGCGCGAGCTGATGGTGCGCCGAGGATTGCCGAAGGAAAAAATCTTTGATACCGGCTTTCCGGTCCATCCCGACTTCGCGGGCATGACGGGCGTGGATCGGAACGCTTTCGTAAAGCCCTTCCGCGCCCTGTATTTTCCCACCGCCAAAAAGCCGCATGTGCGCCGGGTGGCGAGGGCATTGCTCCAGGCTTCGGCAGACGTGCACATCACGATTGTCTTGGGGAAAAATGTGCGGCTTCTTTACAGTCGAGCCAAGGAAATCCAGCGCGAGTTCCCTGGTCGGGTGAAATTGATCGGTTGGACCCGCCGTGTTCCCGCCCTCCTGAACAGCCACCATCTCATCATCGGCAAGGCCGGTGGCGCAACGGTTCACGAAGCCATTGCCGCCCAGTGCCCGATGATCGTTTACCATCTCGTGCCCGGCCAGGAAGAGGGCAACCTGAAATTGCTCGAACATCTGGGTGCCGGAAAACTCGCCCAAAATCCGGAGCAGATCACCGCCATTTTGGCTGACATGCTTGCTGACCAGTGGGCCAATTGGCGGATCATGAAAAAGCAGCTCGCGGTGTACCACCGAAATTCCGGCTCCCTTCACGCCGCTCGCACTCTGCTGTCGATGATCGGAGCTAAATAAGTCCTCGCATTGCGCTTAGGCCTACTTCATCAACGTCTCCATCGTATAGGGTTCCATGACATTTTTCGTCGCCTTGCGCACTTTTGCTACATCGTCTGGAGTCACGGCATCGCCCTTGTTGCCCCACGAGCTGCGGACTTCGGTGAGCACATCCGCGATCCATTGATCCGATTCCTGCGCCATCGGAACCATGATCTGGCCGAGGTAGGTTTTGCCTTCGATTGGTCCGGTGAGACCGTGAAGCACGACTTTGATCATGGTGTTTTTTTCACCATTCGAAATGGCGGCGCCGGCGAGCGGAGGAGCAAGTTTGCCCGGTCCTGAATCCAAGCCTTTCCCATCCGGTCCATGGCAACTGGTGCACAAGGACGCATAGATTTCACCACCACGGGTCAGCTTGGATTCCTTGACCCCGTTCAGTCGATCGATGCCGTTCTTTTTATATGCGGCCAGCAGGTCTGGCGCGACCTTGGCATCCTCGATTTTTTGAATCAATCCAGAGGCAGCCTCCTTGTTGCGACTGAAACCGGCGGTGAGAGCGACCTGCGCGACCACGTTTGGATCCTTGTCATTCACCAGTTCGGCGATCTTTGTGAACATGGTGTTGTCGCCCTGACGCAGCAGCCGTTCACTGACGCGCAGTGCGGCAATGCGCACCCGGGGGTCGCTGTCGCGGAGTTTTTCGCCCAGCAAATCGGCATCGATCACATCCATGCCTTCGAGGGTCCAAAGTGCGTGCATGCGGCCCAATGGCTCCTTGCCGGTGCGGGCCAGTTGTTTGAGTGGCGCGACCACTGCGGGATCGCGCTTGATTACCAGAAGTTTTTGCGCCGTATCGCGCCACCAGCCGTTCGGGTGGGAGAGGTGGGAACCCAGTTGCATCGCGGTTTCGTCCAACATTTTCGGCGCGGGCAATTTTTTCGTTTTGTTGCTGACAAGCCTCCAGATCCTTCCGCGTCCGACATTTTTTTCCAACCCTGCTTCGAGGATTCGTTCGCGCAAGTATCCCTTCACCCAGTTGCCTTCCTGAATGATGCCGCGGTACATGTCAACAATGTAGAGGCAACCATCGGGTCCGGTGGCTGTTTGAATCGGTCGGAAATTGCGGTCGGTCGAGGCGATGAATTCTTTTTTCTCCTTGTCGTACGCGTTTGAGAGCACGATTTTCCCACCTACGTTGTTGGCTTTTGCACGACGGATCAGACGACCGACGGGTTCGCAGATCAACAGGTCGCCGTAGAGATCCTTCGGCAGGTTGTCACCGCGGAAGATCGATTGGCCGCAGGACCCGGTAAAATGGTTGAGCGTCTTGTCCGGACGCAGCTTTCCCGGTCCGCCTTGCACATCGGGAGTCGCGATCAGCGGCCATGGTTCCATGAAGCCGGGAGCGAGTTCGTCCTTCAGACCGACCTTGCCATAGCCGCGCATGATCTGGAAGCCGAATGCCGGCTGTTCCATGCCTGCCGAGGAGTAAAACATGCGCCCCATGTCGTCCTGTGTCAGTCCCCACTGGGCAAATTCCTTCTGGCATGCGTCCGTCTCCATCACGCCACGCGAAAACCGCAGTCGTTGCCAACTCATGCTGGTGTAAATCCAGTTGTCCAGATTCCAAACCAGCCCGCTGTCCTGATGTTCCAGGTTCCCCCTGGCTTTGATCGCTCCGCCCTGATAGACGAGAATTTTTTCATCGGCGACGCCGTCGTTGTTGGTGTCCCGGTAGCTGTGTATTTGATCCGAATACGTTTCGGCCACGAGCAGGCGGTCGTCGAGTGGCAGCAGAAGACGCGGCAGCACGAGTTTGTCGATGAATACCGATGCCTTGTCCATGGTGCCGTCGCCATTGGTGTCTGTCAGCATCATCACCCGGCTGATGGCCTCGTTTTCCTTGGTGCCATCGGCATCCTGCATGTACGTTTCCATCTGGGCAACAAACATGCGGCCGTTGCCGTCCCAGGCGATGGTGACCGGTTCCTTGATCATCGGTTCACTGGCCACCAATTGCAATTTGTAGCCGGGTGGCAGGACCATGGTTTTCAGCTCGTCCGCAGGGCTGCGATACTCCGGCGAGGGATTGGGATCGATGCCTGCGGCTAGGGCGGAACTAATCAATGCAAGGAGTAGAGACGAGCGAATGGCGGATGCCCTGGTAGTGGATTGGTTTTTCATGAGTTTGGTGGTTTTTTCGCTATCGAGAGTCGCGCGGCATGTCGATGTCAATCTCAGCGGCACTGGTGAGCAGGAAGTGAAATCAGCGGACCCGTGTTAGAAAAGGAATCAATTCATCGACGCCAAAGTCGGCAAGAACCTCACCATTCCAGTCCAGGGTAGGTGCCTTGCTCTGGCCGGAAAGTTTGATCATTTCTTGCATCGCTTCAGCATTGCCGCTGACAAGCACTTTTCGATACAAAATCTTTTTGTGATCGAGATACGCGATCACTTCATTGCACCAAGGGCAATTGCTTTTTACGTAGAGGACAGGCAGGTTCATTTTTCGGCGGGTTGTTAGGTTCAATGCGGAGTGCGCTTCGTGGATGTTTGCGGTTTTTCAAGGTTGGTTGCACTGGAGGCGGAGATGGCGACCTGGAGTTTGTTGATGGTCGCATCGCTCACAAAATCCAGGCCTCCGGCTCCTGTGAATCCGAAGGCCGAGGAACACTGGATCGCGGCGAGCATCTGGATTTTGGTGGTCATGGATTAGGATGGGCGTTGCGTCTTTTTTTAAACGAAGCGTACCGCGTGTTTTTTGGACAATTTCAAGACATCGCCTGCGACAGGAGCCATGGTTGCGGCGGGATCTGTTAGTTTTTCACCATTGAGCTGAACCGATCCGGTGGTGATGAACTGCTTGCGCAATTCGCTGTTCGACTTTTCCATTGAAAAGCAAGTGAGAAAGGCATGGCCGCTGACGGATAAAACCGTTAGATCGGCGGGGAGACCGGCGAGGGGGATTTCCGGCAGCTCGGCATCGGCGAGGTTTTTTTTCGAAAAACGCAGTTGCCAATCCTCGCGGGCGGCGAACGCCAGGGTTTCATCGTGGTAACGGGCCGTGAGCTTCTGAGCCAGCAGTTTTTTCGCATCCATCGGATGCGTGCCGGTGTCGCGCGACTCACCAAGCAGCAGTTGATAGTAACGGTCCATCAGCTCGTCGGATATGCTCATCAGTTTGCCGAACATTTCCTGTGGTGCGTCGTTCACGCCGACGTAGTTGTTGTAGGACTTCGACATTTTTTTCGCGCCGTCGAGTCCTTCGAGCAAGGGCATGAGCAGGACAACCTGTTGGGCCTGGCCTTCTTCCTTCTGCAGGTCGCGGCCGACGAGAATGTTGAACAACTGGTCAGTGCCGCCGATTTCCACATCGCTGCGCACCATCACCGAGTCCCAGCCTTGCATGATCGGATACTGGATTTCGTGGAGCCGCACTTCCTGTGCGGAGTCCAGTCGGTTGCGGAAATCCTCGCGCTGCAGCATCTGCTGGAGTGTGACGCGACCATTGAGTTTCAGCACCTCCTCGTAGGTCATCGCGCGGAACCACTCGCCGTTGTATACGACTTCGGTTTTGTCGCGGTCGAGGATTTTGAATGCCTGGCTGGTGTAGGTTTCGGCATTGAACAAGACGTCCTCGCGGGTCAGCGGAGGCCGGGTGGCGGATCGTCCGGTCGGGTCGCCGATCATCGCGGTGAAATCGCCGATGATCAGTACGGCCTGGTGGCCGAGTTGCTGGAACTGGCGCAGTTTTTCCAGGGCCACGGTGTGACCGAAATGAATGTCGGGCGCCGTGGGGTCGACGCCGAGTTTGACCCGAAGAGGCCGGCCGAGGGCGAGTTTGTCCGCGAGTTCTTTTTCCGAGAGAATCTTGGCCGTGCCAGATCGGAGGATTTCCAGTTGTTCAGAAGGCGTGAGAGGCATCGGCGGTATGCTACGGGTGGATCGATCCGCTGGCAAGACGCAAGTCAGCCTGGTGCCGCAATCCCCGGACTGCGCGGGGTTGATCGGCTGTCTTGTAGTCTTGCCGCAGCGTGCGGGAGATCAACCGTCCGTTGAGGCGTCGCCGTTGGCTGCCGAAACATTGGCGGTTTCCTGTTGCGGTGCGCCGGCGTGCAAAGGGCCGCGGATTACCTGGACTTCCGCGCCCACGCCGATCCGGTTGTAAAGGTCAACCACATCGTTGGACGACATGCGGATGCAGCCATAGGAGGCCGGTGATCCCAGACGCCATTCCTCGGGGGTTCCGTGGATGTAAATGCAGCGGCGGAAGGTGTTGTAATTCTGGCTTTCCTTGCCATTGAGCCAAATGATGCGGGAAACGATCGGATCGCGACCCGGTGTGTTCGGGCGAATCACTTCACCGGTGGGACGGCGTGATTTGAATACCATACCCTTGGGAGCGGATCCGCCGATTTTTTTCGCTACGGCCATTTTGCCAAGCGGAGT
>Ga0315905_10004296_pt1 | contig 14524 bp, 12 predicted proteins | sample LakEriMetagenome_5_FD_203522 | JGI IMG/M metagenome (GOLD analysis project Ga0315905, IMG submission 203522) | Freshwater fungal communities from buoy surface, Lake Erie, Ohio, United States - Buoy 4 MA121 | ecosystem: Environmental > Aquatic > Freshwater > Lake | place: USA: Lake Erie, Ohio... | reverse complement strand
CCTGGCGGTGCGCCGCCGCAAGAAAGTTAAGCGCCCACCAAACGAGCGAGTGCCGCTTCAAATTGCACGCAAGGTCAATGATGTTTGGAGCATGGATTTTGTCTCTGACAGTTTGTCTAACGGCAGAAGAATCAAATGCCTCACTGTGGCCGATGACCTCAGCCACGAATGTGTTGATATTGCCGTGGACTTTGGAATCTCGGGCCAATATGTCACAAGACTTTTAGATCAGGCTGCAATATTTAGAGGCTATCCAGTTGCAGTTCGCACAGATAACGGGCCAGAATTTACAAGCCGCGCCTTCTTGGCTTGGACCACTTTGCACGGTATTCGCCACATTTTGATTCAACCTGGCAGACCCATGCAAAACGGCTACATCGAGAGTTTCAATGGAAAGTTCAGAGACGAATGTTTGAATGAACAATGGTTTCAGAGCTTGTCACAAGCCAAAGATTGCATTGCTGAATGGCGCAAAGACTACAACGAAGTCAGGCCCCACAGCAGTCTTGGGAGGATTCCTACCTCACAGTTCGCCCAGCAGCAGAGGATTCAAATCTTTGCCACTGATTACAACTACAATCAATTTTTAGATTAACCTTGCAAAACCGGACTACTTCTTAATCAATGGTACATCTCAAGGGGGCAGGTCAGCTGAGCATGCCCTAAGTCCTGAAAACGATTCAAATCGTGGACAAGGGAAAAGTCAGATTTATTCAAATAAATCATTGAGTTACGCCAGATCAATCAGCAAACGTTGGGACACTAGTGATAAATTATTAAAAATTGATATTACTAATAAAAAAATATAATAATAAAAGAAAAAGGTTTAACACGCGTCAAAATAATGATTAAAAACTAATTTTTTTTAAAATATAACGAAAAAATAATACGTTACAAATAAATTTAATAAACAAATTCGAAGTGTCGTATCAATTGAAAATTTCTTTAAATTTTGTATACATTAATGATGGATTCAAGCACTAAGCGTAGCATTGATTAACTGTTCGTTGGGTTGATAAGGATTTATAGTATTCAAGGCTTTTTAACCTGCCAGTCGAAGCTGTTCATGTAATACAAACATCCCAGCCAAGCCGAAAGATATCAGATTCACCACCTTATCCCTTATGAACGCCGGATACAACTAGTTCGAGGTGCTTGAGCTCAATAAGTCTAGCATTAGCCTGGGCAAAACACTGACCTATGACAATAGGAAAAAATTTGAAGAGCGCTGATTGATAGATCAAAAACTCAACCCAAGTGCTTACTTTGCCAGATCATTTGCTAGCTCACAGCAAGACAGAAATGAACCTTAACGGCTTGCTGCGCCAACACATACCAAAGAAGCGGACAATGCCTTCAATAACCGATAAGGAAATAAGAATGATTCAAAACAGATAAAATAATAGAACATAAAAAAAGAATAGGATTCAATACACCCGCAGAGTTGATCCATAAAGCACTAAAATGCGTTGCGCTTCGAACTTGAATCCTCTATTAATAAATAAAGTAATAAAACATTAATTTATACACTTAAAAGTTTATTGGTCTTGACCCTGTAATTCAGTACCGCCGATAGGCTTGATGACCACTTCCACCCAGTTTGGTCTTATTGATGAAATAGTCATCTGTTTCTTTTTCCTAGTTCATGGTTTAAAGAATACCGACGGGACTTTCGTTCAGGGGGTAACTCATTTATAAATACTCCACTAAATTCGTGGCTGAAAAAATAAGTATAAACTGAAGCGGTAGCAGCCCCAAAAGAGCTCCTGTTATGAAATATCTGAATTTAATATTGCTTGATCCAAAAATAAAACCAATTGACGAGCCAGGTAATAAAGGATTTATGTGAGCAATAAGAGAAGATTTCCATTTATATTTAGCAATTAGTGATAAAATTTTTTCTATTACTATTAAATCTTCGCGTACAAACCAATAAACTTTTATATATCGCCCAGCGTAAAAAGTACAAGAAGATGAAAGAAGTGCTGCAATAATAGAAAATATAAAACCGAGTTCAAAACCCCATAATAAACCAAAAAGAACACTGAATATTGAGCAGGGTAAAAATAATAAAGCAAATATTATTTGCATTACAGCTAAAATTAAGGGAGATAAATATGGTGAAATTAAAGCCATTTTGTAAATATAACTCTGTAACTCTTTGTTAAACAAAATATAAAAATATAGCAAAATCCACAAAATTGAAAATGTTATTTTATAAATTTTCATATTATTGATAATGCTTAATATCTTTAATAATGAATTGTGGTCGTCTTTTAATTTCATAGTACATTTTAGAAATATAGAGGCCTATAATTCCGTTAGTGGTTAAAATAACTCCACTAAAAAAACTGACTGCTACAAGGATACCAGTTGAACCAGGATATGAAACTCCTAAGTACTTACATATTAAAGCCCAAATAATAATAATAAATGAAATGAAGGTCACAAATAAACCTAAAATCAAAGAAATATACAAAGGGGCCGCAGAATATGAAGTAAGTCCTCTTAAAAATTCACTAATTGGTCCTTTGCTCATTAAAGAAAATTTGGCGTTTCCGGCAAATCTGGCTTCTCTATTGTAATTTATAAAATATTGTTTAAAGCCAACCCATATAGATAGCCCTCGCATGTAAGGGTCATATTCTTGAAGTTTTAATATTTCATTAATTACCCTTCTGGACAAAAGTTTATAATCGCCTGTGTTTACTGGTAATTCAATGTTAGAAAACTTATTGATTATTCGATATGCCATATTTGTAAGAAATAATTTCAACCAAGTCTCTCCTTCACGATTTGTTCTAGTAGTGTGTACAACGTCGAACCCTTGCTGATATGCAATTATTAATTCAGGAATTAATTCTGGCGGGTCTTGTAAGTCAGTATCCATATATATCGCAACATCTCCAGTTGCTTGATTTAGTCCGGCTAATACACAAGGTGTAACTCCGAATCTACGACTCATATTGATAATTATTATTTGATAGTTTTTTTGTAATGTCAATAATATATTTTCTGAATTATCAGATGAATCATCATTAACAAAAATAAGTTCATATGATGCGCAATTGGCCAACTTGAGGGCACGATCAGTTCTCCGAACTAGCTCTTCCAAATTGCCACTTTCATTTCTAAACGAAAAGATCACAGATACTTTCATAATTTCCTTTTTACAATAATATATATTATGATAACTAAATTTTTTTATTAGTTTAAATTGATGACTTTAAAGTATACAATGTTAAAAAATCAAAAGATGTAAATATGGACCTTCTCATCATAAATCCAAACTCTTCAACACAAGCCTACCAAGGTCTCGCCAAAGTATACTCAGCAATTGAGCCCCCAACTTGGGCGTTGTTACTTGCTGAATCTGCTAGGTCAAAGGGGTTCGGGGTTTCTATTTTGGATTGTGACGCGGAGCGGCTAACTCTCGAGGATTCAATTTTGAGAATTGTCGATCAAAAGCCTAGATTGGTATTATTTGTAGTTTACGGCCAAAACCCAAACTCTGGTACGACCAGTATGATCGGTGCCTTGGCTCTAGCCAAGGAAATTAAGTGTTTGCAGGTAGACACGAAAATATGCTTTGTTGGCTCTCACACCAGTGCCTTACCTATGGAGGTGCTTGGATTTGATGCTGTTGATATCGTACTTACCAACGAAGGAGTTTACGCATTAATTAACTTATTGAAATCAAACCTAGACAGCGATTTGATATTTATTAAAGGTATTGGCTTTAAATATAAAGGCCCTGCTGGTTTTAAAGTTCCTAAATTAAATGCTCCTGAAAGAATTGTTCCACAAGAAAGAATGGACCTTGATTTACCGGGTTATGCTTGGGATCTTTTGCCTTACATAGAAAAGCCCTTGGACTTATATAGGGCGCATTTTTGGCATGCAGGTTTTCATCACGGAAAGCGTACTCCATTTGCGGCCATTTATACTTCTTTAGGGTGTCAGTTTGCATGTAATTTTTGCATGATTAATATAGTTAACCGCGTAAGTAATGAAGATGGAATTGATGCTTCGCATTCTAAGGGGATGCGTTTTTGGTCGCCAAGCTGGGTTGCAAAAGAAATGAAAAAAATTTCCATTTTAGGAGTTAAAACTTTACGAATAAGTGACGAGATGTTTTTTCTTAATAAGAAATATTACACGCCAATACTTGAAAATTGCGTACAAGAAGGTTATGACTTTAATATGTGGACATATTCACGAATTGATACTGTGCGCAAGGATTCATTACAGCTTTTTAAAAAGGCGGGTGTAAATTGGTTGGCGCTAGGAATTGAGGCCGGCAATCAATTAGTTAGGCAAGAGGTTTCTAAAGGTTCATTCAAAGAAGTTAATATTAGGGAGGTTTGCAAAACAATACAAGATGAGAATATTAATATTATAAGTAACTATATTTACGGCTTCCCAGATGACACCCTTGTTACTATGCAGCAGACGTTGGACTTGGCTATTGAATTAAATACTGAAATGGCAAATATGTATCCTTGCCAAGCACTACCCGGTAGTCCAATGTATCACCTTGCTAAAAAAAATGGTTGGAAATTACCTGATTCTTTTGAAGGATACGCTTTCTTATCTTACGAAAGCCAGCCATTACCAACTAAATACTTAAGTTCCGCAGAAGTATTGAAGTTCAGAGACGCAGCTTGGCTGAGTTATTTTACTAATCCTAACTATCTGAATTTGATAGAACAGAAGTTCGGACTTCAAGAGCGTATTAACATTGAGGATATGACAAGTATCAAACTCAATCGTAAACTTTTAGGCGACTGAGGAGGGCATTCTTGATTATTACAAAAACCCCCTTTCGGATCTCTTTTTTTGGCGGCGGCACCGACTATCCCGATTGGTATAGATCATACAATGGTGCTGTGTTGGCCACGACAATTGATAAATATTGCTACATATCTATACGACATTTACCCCCATTTTTTGAACACAAACACCGCATTGTGTATTCCAGAATTGAAAACGTAAAATATATCCAAGAAATTGAACACCCGGCTGTACGGGCTGTAATGCAATGGGCTAACGTTATCAATGGTTTAGAGATCCATCATGACGGCGACCTTCCCGCAAGAAGCGGTCTCGGTTCTAGTTCTTCTTTTACAGTGGGCTTGATCCACGCACTAAAGGCCATGGACGGGCTCAAAACCAGCAAGCACCTGTTGGCCCAACATGCCATAGATATAGAGCAGAACATAATAGGTGAGAGTGTTGGATCACAAGACCAAATTTCTGCTGCATATGGTGGATTTAATCGTATTGACTTCCATCGGGACAATACTTTTACTGTTGAGCCACTCATTTTGCGTCCGCAAATCGTTCGGCAACTCCAGTCGCACTTGATGTTATGTTTTACCGGCTTTTCTAGAATTGCTTCGCAAATCGCCAAATCAAAAATCGAAAACCTAAACAAACGGACGACGGAGTTACACAGAATGCGTGATATGGTTGACGAAGGCATCACCATACTTCAAGACCCTAATCGCTCCATTGAAGAATTTGGAAAACTTCTTGATGCGAGTTGGCAATACAAACGTTCTTTGTCTGACCAAGTGTCCACGCCAGATATAGATACGATTTACGATAAGGCTATGCAAGCAGGAGCAATGGGTGGAAAAATATTAGGGGCTGGTGGTGGAGGCTTCATGCTCATTTTTGCTTCGCCTGATAAGCATCAGACTATTCGTGAAGCTTTAAACAACTTAGTGCATGTTCCATTCAAGTTTGAGAATGTTGGTAGCAGAGTAGTCCTGTATGAACCTAATGGTTTTTAATTCATGAACAAAGATTCAAAAATTTACATTGCTGGGCACCTTGGATTGATTGGTTCTGCTTTTGTCAGGATGTTTTCCCAACTGGGTTACGATAATTTACTGTTAAAAACCCACCAAGAACTGGACCTAACTGACATGCATAGTGTGATTAATTTCTTTGCAACAGAAAAGCCTGAGTTTGTTGTTTTGGCTGCCGGAAAGGTTGGCGGCATTATGGATAACAAAAAATTTCCAGCTGATTTGATTCATGCCAATATTGCTATTCAAACGAATGTTATGTTTGCTTCCCACCATAGCAATGTTTCAAAGTTACTTTTTTTCGGATCATCATGCATGTATCCTAGAGAGTGTCAAACATCTATGGCTGAAGAGATGTTATTTACTGGATTACCTGAGCCCACAAGTATGGCCTATGCCGTTTCGAAAATGGCTGGTCTTCAGTTGTGTCTTGCTTATAACCAACAATACGGGTATCAAAAATTCATTCCGGTCATTCCTAACAGTGTTTTTGGTCCGCACGACAACTTCCATCCAGAATCAGCACATGTTTTGTCGGCTTTGATTCGTAGATTTGACAGAGCTAAGGCTATGAATACTGATAACGTTTCGCTTTGGGGCTCAGGTACACCATATAGAGAATTTATTTATGCGGATGATATCGCGCGGGCAGGACTAATATTGATGCGCAGTGATCTGCAATCTTTGCAACTACCCATTAATATTGGTAGTGGCGTACAAATTTCTATCAAACAACTTGCGGAGAATATTGCACGAATTGTAGGTTACTCAGGTAACATTTTTTGGGACATTAGTAAGCCAGACGGCGCCCCCAAAAAACTCCTTGACAGCAGCAGAATGCAACAATTTGGTTGGCGTCCTCAGGTCAGTTTTGAAGAAGGATTGCGATCAACTTATGCGTGGTACTTAAAAAATACTCCTTCTATTGCATACTGATGAATACCCATACCAATCTTAAAGAAAAGGCTCACTGGGTTTGGCGCGAAACGCTAGAGATCCATCGCCGTGCTCCAGAAACACGTTTAGCTTCCTCACTTTCCTCTGTCGAAATTTTCGTTGCGCTTTACTATGGTGATATCTTGCGTTTTAACCCAAGTTTTCCCCTCGATGAGGCCCGCGACCGTTGCGTCATCAGCAAAGGGCATGGCTCTATCTGCATGTACCCGATTCTTGCTGACTTGGGTTTTTTCCCCATTCATGAGTTACAAAAAGTTTGCCACTCCGGCGGTTTTTTAGGAGGTATTCCTGACCCTGTGATACCTGGATATGAAACGGTAAACGGCTCATTGGGGCACGGACTAGGCGTCGCCACTGGCATGGCCCTCGGGCTCAAAACCAAACAGAGCGACCGCCATATTTTTGTAGTGACCGGAGATGGGGAGTTACATGAAGGTGCCAACTGGGAAGCTATTATGTTTGCCAGTCATCACCAGTTAGATAACTTGCATTTGATCGTTGATGACAATAGTATTAGTATGTTGGGTTACACCAATGACATCGTATCCCATGGTTCATTATCAAATCGGCTTCAAGCATTTGGTTGGGATTGCCACTCTGTTGATGGGCACGATGTTGAGCTATTGCAACAAACTTTGCATCAACTCAAAAATACTCGTAACCACAAACCCAAAGCATTAATCGCGCGAACAGTTAAAGGCCGTGGTGTTCCAGGGCTAGAAAACGCCCCGCTATCTCACATCATGAACCCCAATCCAGAACTTCTTGATAGCTTGTTGGGAAATACTACATGATCACCAAACCTATAGCGATGCGTGACGCCCTTCTTGAGCGTATATGGCAAGCCATGGATAAAAACGAGAAGATTTTTTTTACATGTGCTGATTTTGGCTCCCCCATTCTTGACAGCATCCGATCTGACTACCCAACCCGCTTTGTCAATGTTGGCGTTGCTGAGCAAAATTTAATCAACGTTTCCTGTGGCTTAGCTCTTGAGGGATATACAGTCTTTGCATACGCTATTGCGCCTTTTATTACCATGCGGTGCTACGAGCAAATCCGCGTAAGCCTTGCATTGTTGTCTGAGGTACGTCCAATAAATGTTAATTTGATTGGCGTAGGTGCTGGTTATAGCTATGTTGTTTCAGGCCCTACCCACCAGTGTTATGAAGACATTACGTTGATGCGAGCTATGCCTAATGTCAGAGTTCTTTCCCCCTCTGACCACATTTCTAGTGCAGCGCTGATGGATTTGTGCATAAGACATATGGGGCCTAAATATTTACGTTTAGATGCCCAAGTGTTACCACCTTTGTATCAAACAGCCTTACATGCTGTTGAGCAAGGATTTCACGTACACCACACAGGTGATGCAGTATGTTTGGTTGCTACTGGATATATGATGCACACTGCTTTGAAAGTTGCGAATCAATTCAAACAAAATAATATCCACTTAGGCGTAATAGATCTTATTGATTTATATGGATTTAATAAGTTGCACTTATCTTCCATTTTGCGCCAATACAAAAATATAGTTTCGCTTGAAGAAGGCTTCAAAGGCCGTGGGGGTATGGACGCATTGCTTTTCAATTTATTGAACGAAGAGAGTGACGGTCCGCAACTAATTAACCTAGGCGTAGAAGGTGTTTACAGGTTTGAGATTGGAACACGTCCAGAATTGCACGAATTAGCCGGAATTGGCCCATTTGTTGTTAAAGAACGTATTAAATCTATTCTTGAGGCGAATCAGTCAAATACATAGTCCTGGAGAAATAATGAAGTACCCACTTATGCGTAACAACATCCTAAGAGAAGACTTAGATGCGGTGATTGATCATTTAAAACAGGATGATCCGACTCTCACCAACGGACCTAAGGTTCGTGAATTCGAGGTGGCTTGGTCTGAGTGGCTTGGCGTTAAATACAGTGTTTTTGTAAATTCAGGTGCTTCGGCTAATTTGATCACAATGGCCGTTTTGAAAATACATCAACCTGAAGGTGGCGAGGTAATTGTCCCAACCCTTACTTGGATATCAGACATTGCCTCAGTTATACAAAATGGCTTTACACCTGTATTTGTTGATATAGATCCTCAATCTCTGGCGATGGATTCAAAAAAAATCCTAGATAAAATAAATGAAACAACACGTGCAGTCTTTTTAACTCATGTTCAAGGTTTCGATGGTTTGACGGACGAGTTATTGACAGAGTTAAGTAAACGTAAAATACCATTAATTGAAGATGTATGCGAATCACATGGTGCAACACATAATGGTCAGAAACTCGGAAGTTTTGGTTGGGTCTCTAATTTTTCTTTTTATTATGCGCATCACATGAGCACGATTGAAGGCGGCATGGTGTGTACCAACGATTCTCATGTATATCAACAACTCCGAATGTTACGTTCACACGGAATGGTTCGAGAAGCTAACGACCCCTTTGTAAAACAGGAATATGTTGAGAACTTCCCCGATCTCAATCCTGATTTTATTTTTGCAATTGCTGCTTACAATGTACGTAATACTGAAATTGGTGGAATTCTTGGTCTGAGTCAACTCAAACGGTTAGATAAAAACATACAAATCAGAACCGAAAATCAAAGTCGATTCTTGAGTCAAATTGATCCTTTAAAATACAGAATTGACTTTAAAGTCGAAGGGTCCAGTAACTACGCTTTTAACTTGATTTTAAAGTATCCTGATGATGCATTAGTTGTCCGTTTGATCAAAAAGCTCAGAGATAATGGAATTGAGTTTCGACGTGGAAGTGCTGGTGGTGGTAATCAGGTTCGTCAGCCTTATTTAAAAGGCATAGTTCCACACACTTATTTTTTTAAAGAATTTCCTGAAACGGAACACATACATTTCTATGGCTTTTATATTGGTAATTTTCCTGATTTGCGTTGCGAAGAAGTAGATTGGCTTTGTAAAGTTTTGAACTCAGTGGATTAAAGTAGTTTGACTGTTGCTGTCATTTTAGCTGGTGGTTTAGGGATGCGACTTAGAAGTGTTGTATCAAATATGCCTAAACCCATGGCAGAAGTTCTGGGTAGACCTTTCCTTGAGCACTTAATGGATTATTGGATTGATCAAGGCGTTTCGCATTTTATTTTGTCCGTAGGCTACAAAAAAGAGTCGATTGCTCGTCACTTTTCCAACGCATATCGTGGAATTGGGATTTCTTATGTAGAAGAAGAACATCCACTTGGTACTGGTGGCGGATTATTACTGGCATCACATAATTTAATCAAACCATTTTTGCTTTTAAATGGAGATAGCTACCTCAATGTGGAACTATTCAAGTTAGTTGATTTTCATGAAAGAAAGAATTCAGATTGGACCTTTTCTTTAATCAGAGCAAATGAATGCAATCGCTATGGCGGAATTGAGGTCGGCTGTAATGGACAAATTATTGCATTTCAATCTAATAAAAGTATTATTGGATCTTTGGTAAATGGCGGAGTCTATTACTTAAACCCCAAAGTATTGCGAAATAGCGGCTTTATTTTAGGAAATAAATACTCATTAGAAGATGAAATAATCCCTATGCTGATTACTAAAAATCGAAAATTTTTTGGAATCGAAATTCATTCCATGTTTTTAGATATTGGCGTTCCTAATGATTATTTTGAAGCTACTAATATGCTTCAATCAAACAACAAAAAATACTTAAAAAAATCAAAGTTAAAGGAGTAATCTATGAAATACAATATATTAGTAACAGGAGGTGCTGGGTATCTTGGCTCTATTTTGGTTCCCGATTTACTTGCTGCAGGCCATAAAGTTACCGTAATTGATAACTTTATTTATAAGCAAAATAGTTTGAACCATGTCTGCTATGATCCAAATTTTAAAGTTTTTAAGGGCGATATCCGCGTAAATAGCACTATTAAACCGTTACTTAAAAAAAATGACATTGTTATACCCCTTGCAGCATTAGTCGGCGCACCGATTTGTAGTCAAGACCCCGTGGGGGCGCAGACTACTAATCACGATGCTATTTTAATGATGATGAATCATATCTCCAAAGATCAACGTATCTTGATGCCAACAACAAATAGCGCATATGGCACAGGAGATGATAATAATTTCTGCACTGAAGAATCCCCGCTTCGGCCTATTTCAAAGTATGCAATCGATAAAGTTGAAATTGAAAAAAAGTTGATGCACCATGAAAATGCGATCAGCTTCAGGTTGGCAACCGTTTTTGGCATGTCTCCACGTATGAGACTTGACCTTCTAGTAAACGACTTTACTTACCGCGCTGTACATGACAAGTTTGTCGTATTGTTTGAAGGCCATTTCAAACGAAATTTTGTTCATGTTCGCGATGTATCTAAAGTCTTCTTACACGGAATTACCAATTTTGAAAAGATGCGTGGACAAATATACAACGTAGGCCTAAGTGAAGCAAACATCTCAAAGTTTGAATTATGTCAATATATTCAAAAATTAGTACCGAACTTTGTTTTTATTGAAGCCCCACTTGCAAAAGACCCTGATCAGCGTAACTACATTGTATCTAATACCAAAATAGAAATGACAGGTTTTAAAACCACCACAGATCTTTCTAATGGACTAGAAGAATTAGTAAAAGGTTTTGCAATGGTTAAAAATACAATTCATAGCAATACATAAAATGTTAATTTTCAATTTTCTGAATAATTTAAAGAAAATTGTTAATAAAAACAAAATTTAAAACAAATAGCGATATTATTAATCATAATAATCTCAAATATTTTCTTTTTAATTTATTAATCGTTTACACTCGTATTTTAAAGAAATTGTATAAAAAATAAAATTAATCAACGAAATGAATAAATATGAAAAAACTAATCCTAATATACCATATGTAAAACCAACAAATGTAATGAAAATAATGCTAAAAAAGGCTATCAGAAGTTCTATTAAATCATTATTTTTATTTATTACTTGAATATATATCACTTTAAACAAGCCTCCACTAATCATAAAAAAGCTGCCAAATATTGATATAATAACGCTACTTATATAATAATTAGAAACAATTACACTCTCATTTATTACGTTGTATATAATATTAAATGATAATAAAATAATACTAACTAATATTATCAGTATATTGAATTTAATTGCTTTATTAATTTTATTTAATGAATTTAAATTTAATTGAAACTTATTTCTTTTTATATAGGACGGAACTAATATTGTATTGACTAATGATGAAACTGCACCACCAATAGCAAAAGCAACAAAAAATTTCGCTGATACATCAGTACCCCACATTAAATATATAAAAACTCTTTGATATAAAATTACAAAACCAATTGAAAAGGTGGATAAGAAATCATTGTAGTTTAACTTCCCAAATTCAAAATATTTAAATTTTAAGTTCGGGAAATTTTTAAACAAAAAAACAAAAGGTATAAAAGCCCATATTATAAAAGAAAAAATAATATAATTAGTATTGAAAATACATGAATATAGTATATAAAAATATGACAGGGCATCAATAAACAAATAGCTCTTTATTAAATTATTATTAAAATTATTTTCGCTGTCTGATATATACAGTTCTAGCACCCAGTCTAATGATTTTCTTATTACCACAAAGAAAAAAATATTTTCTATTTTTAGAATATTTAAATATGAAAATAATACAAGAATAGTAATAAATATTATTGAGACCACTATACGTAAAATATATTGTGAATTAATATCGAAATGCATCATGCTTAAGATTCTTAATCTAGCATTTGCGGACAAACTTGTGTATATTAAATTAGTAATAGAGTGTGCAAATGCTATCGAAACCACCTCTGTTGAATTATTAATAATACCCAAAATTACCATTAGTAATGGTAAGGAGTAATTTGCTAATATTAAAATCAAATTAATCGTCAACTTTAAACCTTATCAATGAATTTATTAATTTATAACTTAAGAAAATAATTATAAGAGAAATAATTATTGAACAAAAAAGATTCCACGAGTTCGAAGGAGCATATCCAAACTGCGCAAACCTATAGGCAACAACTTGACATACAAAAGCTATATATAATATATTATTATTTGAAGCTAAAATTGAAAGAAATTCAAATGTATTTCCAACAATGAATATAATAAATAATCCTGCAATTACTATTAAAAAAGAATCACTCACATATAAAAAAGCTATTGCACCAGGCAAGGAAACTGAATGTTTTTTACCTTCACTTTTTTCAATATCCCAGTAGGGAGAATTTATTATTTCTCTATCATATGTACCCAATTTACCATACTCTAACTTATCTTGCCAAAATTTATACCATAAAGCTAGCCCCCTGTTATTAATATTATCTACTGCAACCATTCCTTCTATACCAACCCACCTATCAAACAAGAGACTAGGTATAATAGCAATTTTATTATCATCTAAGATTTTAGTTTTATTATACTTAGTAAAGATATTATTTTCACCTGATGCTAAGCTACTACCAAACAAAGAAATTCTAAAATAATTAACAGCAATTACGGATCCCGAAAAAGTTATTATTAATGTCATCGCCATCAATGCAAACTTGACTTTATTAAAGACTTTTCCTGTCAAGACTATACCAATTAATTGACTTGCAGGAATAACTATCATTCCACGACTAAGTATTGATATATTAGTCAAGAGGGATTCTAATATCTGTATTAAAAAACCAGAATTGATTGCTTCTAACTTACTATCAATTTCTGCTTGCACAATTATAGCACTTAGTGTAGGTATCATAATTAGCAGTAATAACGGGTAGATTAAATTTAAGCCAAATGGCAAAATTGTTGAAGGCCCAAATCCACGCTGATAAATACCATAATATAAATTAGATGAAGCAATTGAAAGTACAAAAATAAAATATAAAAACAATATAAAAAATCTGTTTCTTTTGTAAAAAGTGGAAAGATTTTTTCTTTTCGATGCAAATAAAGAATTACTAGGGAAATTAATAAATTTTGATATAAGTAATAATAATGAAATAATTAAAAATACTAATGAACATTTATATAGAACTCCATCAATAACTAACCAATTAAAAGATTCTTCCTTCACCTCCCAAAATAACTCTCTATTTAAAATAATATTAATAGAATATTTAAACCAAAACCCTAACCATAAATATATGACAAAAAATAATTCAAATAATTTAATTACACCTGTTATTGCTATTATTAACATTAAAATTGTTGATATAGTAAAAAACAAGTAGTAACAAAAAGAACCTTGATATCGGCTATAAATAATAGCTATTAATATGGAATGAAATAAGATAATTAAAATATTTATCAATACACTTTTACGAGAAAAAAAAGAATTTGTCAATTATCATCTCTTTTAATTATAATTAACTTTATTAGTACTTAGATTTCTTTTATAATATTTATTTGTTATTATAATAATTTGAATTTAATTGTTAATGAGTTTCAAATTAAAAGCTAAATGACAATATTGGTAAGTGTTTCATAAGTTGTAAAAAAACTTTATTATACAGTTTCAGATGTCCGCAGCATGAACTACAAGGTAGTTTATATTAGCAGTCAGAGTCATGGGATCTGAATTTGTTGAAATACATCCCCCAATCCTGAACGGCCGCTTGAGCCTTTTCAATTTAGTTGAATAAATTAGCACAGAGAATTTTATCCATTTAGCTTCTGTTAAACCTCCCAACAAACGCATGCTGACTAAGTTTTGTTGACGTCGACCGAAAATTAACAGCCTAAAGGCACGAGTGCCGATCCAAAATTGACAGG
>Ga0315905_10004295_pt1 | contig 14525 bp, 10 predicted proteins | sample LakEriMetagenome_5_FD_203522 | JGI IMG/M metagenome (GOLD analysis project Ga0315905, IMG submission 203522) | Freshwater fungal communities from buoy surface, Lake Erie, Ohio, United States - Buoy 4 MA121 | ecosystem: Environmental > Aquatic > Freshwater > Lake | place: USA: Lake Erie, Ohio... | reverse complement strand
GGATGCAGGAGTTCGAAAACGCCTTTCAGCACATGATCGGCACTCGTCCGAGCGACGCAGCGCTCGCCAGCGCCTCCGTCGCCGCCTTGATCGGCCTCGCCTTTCATGTGCGCCTGTCGGAACCGGGCCTGGTGCAGCCCGAGTTTCCCACCGCCGTGTCCAAGGCGCTCGAACGCATGCGCCTTTATTTTCATCTACCGATGCGCGTGTCCGAGCTCGCTAACCTCAGCGGCATGAGCGAGAGCCATTTCAGCCGCCAGTTCAAGGCCGCCATCGGCACCAGCCCCATCGACTGGCTGCGGCGCGAGCGCATCAATCAGGCGAAGCGCCGCCTCATGGAGTCCGACGATCCCGTGAAGGAAATCGCCCGTCAGGTCGGCTATCACGACCAATTCTTCTTCTCGAAGGACTTCAAGAAGATGACCAAGCTCACGCCTACGCAGTTCCGTGAGCAGGAAAAGCAGTCGTAAGCAGCGGGGGCGGCGTTTTGTGGATTTGAAATTTCAAATTGCCAAATCTCCGCCACTGTCGCGGCCCCATGAGCACGAACACGACTCCCCAAGCGCTCCTCGGCATGAAGCCAGAGGAGATCAGCGCCGTGTTCACAGAGCTCGGCCAGCCAGCGTTTCGTGCGAAACAGCTCGTGGAGTGGGTGTTTGCCAAACGAGTCGCCAGTTTCGATGAGATGAGCAATTTGCCCAAAGCGACGCGTGAGGCGCTCGCCACGCGACTGGTGACACGCTCGATGAGCATCGCGAAGGTCACCGGCTCGGCAGACACGACGCGCAAATTCCTGCTGAAGCTGCAAGACGGCCGTTTTGTTGAAACGGTGCTTATTCCGGCCAATCCTGCGCTGTATGGCGGCAATTCCGACCGCCGCACGCTGTGTGTCTCGAGCCAAGTCGGCTGTGCCTACGACTGCAAATTCTGCGCCAGCGGTCTGGCAGGCTTCACGCGCAATCTGACCGCCGCAGAGATCGTGGAGCAGATCGTGCAGGTCGAGGCGCATGCGGGCGAGCGCGTGGATAATCTCGTCTTCATGGGCATGGGCGAGCCGCTGGCAAATTTTTCCAACGTCACCAAGGCCATCGAAATCCTCAACGCCGAGTGGGGCATCGGCATCGGGGCGCGGCACATGACCGTCAGCACGAGTGGTTTGGCGCCGCAGATCAAAAAACTCGCCGATTTTCCACTGCAAATCCGTCTCGCCATCTCGCTGCACGGCGCGACCGACGAGGTGCGTGAAAAAATCATGCCGGTGAACCGCAAGCACAACCTCGCCGAGCTGTTCGAGGCGCTCGATTACTGGAACCAGAAGCGGAAGCAGTTTCTCACCTTCGAGTTCATCCTCATCGCCGATGTGAATGACAGCCTGCAGCAGGCCCACGCGCTGGCCAAACGCGCCCGTGCCGCGAACGCCAAGGTCAATCTCATCCCCTACAACACCGTCGATGGCCTGGAGTGGGAGCGCCCCAGCGAGGCCAGCCAGGATGCATTTCTCTCCGTGCTCACCAACGCGGGCGTCACCGCCACGCTGCGCCGTGAAAAAGGCCACGACATCGCCGCTGCCTGCGGCCAGCTCCGTTTGAAACAGGAAACCGAACTCGGCATCATCGAGTCGCCGATTCCCACCAAGCGCATCACGATTGGTGCAGGTGCACCCGATTAACGCCGTCGCGCCGCCGGTTTGGGCTTCCGTGCCTTGCTGGCGCGTTTCACGGGCCGTTTGAGCTTCGGAGTGGCGACGACAACGGGAGCCGGTGAGATCTCCGGCTGGGCTTCACGCAGCAGGCGCAGTTCTTTTTCGACCTCGGCGAGACGTTTGGAGGTGGCCTCGAGTTTGCGCATCATCAGGCGTGCCACGAATTCATACAGCGAGGCGTGGAAATCTGGGTCTTCCTCGCGCGGATGGATGTCCTGCAGGAATTTCTGGTCCACCGCGAGGCACACGGCCTTGGTGGAGGCGATGACCGAGGCGAGGCGCTTGTCCTGGTTCACCAGCGCCAGTTCGCCGAACACCTCACCGATGCGGGTGATGGCGGCGACTTTTTTGCCACCGACGCGCACCTCCAGCTCACCGCTGAGCAGGACGTAGATGCGGGAGTCGATGCTGCCCTCTTTGATGATGCAGTCTCCGGGTTCGCACTGGAGCAGGCTGCTGGAGTTTAAAACGTCGTCGAGGTGATCGTCGCTGAAACTCGCCAGCGCGGGGACTGCGCGCAGGGGCGAGGGGTTCTGCCGCTCGTCATGGATGTAGGCAAATTCTTTCATGAAATTCGCCGTGATAGTGGCAGGGGCGGGGACATGCCGACAAGACAAATTTGGGAATTCTCACGGTTTGGGCGCTGCTTGGACCGCGGCGTCGTAAGCGGGCCAAAAACTGGCCGGTGGCTGCAAATCCTTGGCCCCGTCGTCGAAACGCGTGCCGATCTCCTGCAAAGGCAGTGATTTCGCCACCTCAATGCCGGCCGTGATGTTCGCCGGAGTGAAGACGAGCCGCGTGAGTTGCATGCCTTTGAGCGGTGACAGATCTGTCACCGGCGTCTCGGCGATGTGCAGCCGCTGCAAAGCCGTGCCGGTCAATGGGGAGAGGTCTTTCACCTTCGTGCGGTGCAGCGTCACACTGACCAATGGCACGGTTTTGAGAGCGCTGATGTTTTCCAACGGGCAATCGGTGAGCCAGAGCATCGAGATCGGGCAGTTGGCGATGCCGGAGATGTCACCGATGGGACAGCCGACCGCGTTCAGCTCTGTGAGCGGCATGTTTTCCAGCGCACCGAGGTTTTCCACCGGCGTGCGGCTCAAATACAGCTTCTGCAGCGGCATGCCGCGAATGGGCGAGAGGTCGCGCACCTTGGTGTCTTCCAGATACAGCTCCACGAGCTTCTTGCCCTGCATCGGGCGCAAGTCGGTGATGGGTGTCTCGCTCAAGTCGAGCGCCAGCGGCTCGATGTGCTGTAAAAACTTCACATTGTCGATCTTCGCGCCGCGCAGGCTCAACGCGACGATCTTGCCGCCTTCGATGTTGAATTGGCCGTCGCCTGTGTAGGCCGGATTGTGATACTTGATCTCGGTGTGCAGCATCTCCTGCGTCCAATAAACAGCCTTCGGCTCCGGGTTGGCGGGAGCAGGCACGGCAGCGGGCTTTTGAACGGCCACTGGCTTCGGTTCGGCAGCAGGTTTGGGGGCTTCTTTTCCGCACTGAGTCAAGACAAGCGCGGCAGCGAGAGAAAAGAGGCGAAGGAACGGCTTCATGCCAAGGGCATCACGGATTCTGCGGCTGGATGCAAGTCTGAAGTGGCAAAGTAGTCATGAGGTTTAGCTCGTGAAAGCGTGGCCGAGTGAAACGGGTGCGCATGGGCGAGAAGAGCGTCTGTGCGGGCTATTGCGAAGCCGCGAAGCGAACCCCAGCACTACTTTCGTCACTCCACGATCATCTCACCCTTCATGACGAGCCAGTGGCCGGGGAAGGTGCAGATGTAGGGGTATTTGCCTTGGGCGGCGGGGGCGGTGAAGCGGAGGGTTTCGCTGTCGCCTTGGTTGAGCATCTTGGTCTTGTGAAGGATCTTGGGGGAGTCGGGGATGAAGCCTTTGGCGAAGCCGTCGGGCGTTTTGGCCATTTCGTTGCCGGCTAGGCCGACTTCGTCCGCCGCGCCGGGCTGGACGATGAGGAGATTGTGCGGGGTGACGTCGGGATTTTCGAAAACGAGCTTCACGGGAGCTCCGGGAGCCACTTTGAACTCGCGCAGGTCGTAGAGCAGGCGCTCGGGGATGGTCTTGATGGTGAGGGTTTGCAAGCCGGGCTGGTTGTCGAAGGGGTTCGGCGGCTCGGGCTTCTTCTTTTTCGCCATGAGGGCGGGTTTGGTGGGCTCGCTGTTTTTGAGGAACTTTTCGAGTTCGGGATGCTTCGCCTGGAAGGCGGTGTTGCCCTTCCAAAGCGGCTGCAACGTGTGGCTGTCGAGCGAGGTGCGCAGCGCGTAGGTGAGGTAGCTGTCCATCGGATGCTTCAGCAGATCGAGCGCGGCCTCCAAGGCCTCCGGCGTGCCGATGTAACTTGCCGCGATGGCCGCTTCGAGGCGCACGAGGCCGCTGGGGTCGTTGGCGGCGAGTCGATGCGGTTGTGGCCCCACGGCTTCTTTCCAAGCACGTAGAGGCAGCTTCCGCAAACTTCGAGCTGCCACGGCTCTCATTAGAGGGTTAAACTTGTCATGCTCTCGCATGATTCTTGAAAGCATGTGATTGCTGTGATCCCAGACTTCAGCCTTGGATAATTCAAGCGTTTTCCCCTTCTCAAAACTTTGTTTGGCGAGCCAGTCGCTAAGCCACAACCACTCAACGAGAGCTTGGTCAGTGTTAAGGTGAAACCCACCGCTTAAACCGATGCCGACAGTAATTTCCTCCGGCTCCCTCTCCCTCAACTCCACCTTAGCGCGATACCGGGTGCGGTAGTTTTCGCTCTTCAGCAGGTCGAGCAGCTCGGGGATGCTCGCGCCGGCGATCTTCGGTGCGGCTTCGAGTTTTTGATCTTTGGCGGTGATGCGCCAGATGCGGCCGCTCTTTTTGTCGCGGCGGGTGTCGCGCAGGGAGTATTGGGCGTGGCCTTTGACGGGGTTGTACCAGTCGGCGATGTACATCGCGCCGTCGGGGCCTTGCTGGATATCCACGGGGATGAAGCTCAAATTCGTGCTCTGAAAGACGATGCCGACTTTCTTTTCCTCGAAGTGCGTGTCGTGCTCCACCCACTCGTGCAGCTCGACTTCGTTGGTGGGCTTGTAGCGGACGCGCATGAAGTGTTTTTTGTCGCGCAGGTCTTTGGGCCAATGGCTGCTGCTGAGGAATTCCTGGCCGCAGGTGCCGCTGTAGGCGGGGAAGTAGTTGCCGGCGGGGATGTGGATGTCCGGGTAGGGCGCATTGAGCGCATGCACGGCGCTGGCGAAGACGGGATGGCTGCCGACGTGGAAGCCCCAGTCGTCGAAGGTGATGCCCCAGGGGTTGGTGCTCATGTAACTGCCAAAGGCGAGCAGCTTTCCGGTGGCGGGGGTGTAGCGGAAGAAGCTGCTCTCGCGGGCACGGACGGGGCCGTAGGGCGTCTCGACCTGGCTGTGATGGAAGATGCTCTCGCGGAAGATGAGATCGCCCTCGGGGCTCCAGACGAAGTCGTGCAGCGCGTGGTGGCTGTCCTCAGTGCCGAAGCCGGTGAGGAGTTTTTCGCGGCGGTCGGCCTTGCCGTCGCCATCGGTGTCTTTGAGGAAGGTCAGATTTGGCTGGTCGGAGACGAAGACGCCGCCATTGCCGAACTCAAAGCTGAGCGGGATGGCGAGCTTGTCGGCCCACACGCTGCATTTGTCGGCTTTGTGATCGCCGTTGGTGTCTTCGAGGATGAGGATCTTGTCCTGCGGGGCCTCGCCGGGCAAAATTTGCGGGTAGGTGGTGCTGGAGCTGACCCACAGGCGGCCTTTGGCATCAAACCGGATAGCGATGGGCTTCACGAAGAGCTCCGGAAAGTCTTCTTCGCTGGCGAAGAGGCTGACTTCGAAGCGTGGGTCGATTTTGAAGGCCTTCAGTTCATCAGCGGGAGAGACCCATTCGTTGATGGGACGGTCTCCGGTGATAACGGGGAGGGGTTCGAGCGCGGCATCCAAAGTAGCCATCTCGCTCCGCGAGATGAGCTTGAGGCGATCTTTGTCCGCTGAATCTGCATTCGGGGATTTGCCCTCGTTTGGCTGCGCTGTGCTCCTCTCGCGGAGCGAGAGGGCTACTTTCCAGATGGCGCTGTCGCGGTTCTCGACCATCTGGAGCAGCTTTTTCAGCTCGCCGGGGAAGTTCACGACGCCGTAGGGCTCCATGCGGCCGCCTTTGATGTAGAAGTAGTTCAGCGGGCGGTAGTGCTGGAAGAATTTGTCCTCCTTTTCGACAACGGCGGCGCGCACGGCTTCGTTGAGCTTCGGCGGGGTTTCTTGGGTGAGTTGGCTGTAGAGGCGCTCGGAGAAGGCGGCATAGCCTTCGCGGTTGAGATGCACACCGTTGGTGGTGTAGAACGAGTTTTCAACTCGTTCAGTCACGGGTTGAAAACCCGTGCTACGAACATCCGCAAAGGCCACGCCCTCAGCCTTCGCCACTTTTGCCATCGCATCGGAGTAAAGCTCGATCTGGGCATTGAGATGCTCGTGGGGCTTTTCGGCGACGGTGGGGCTGACGAGGACGATTTTCGGCTCGGAGGTGCCGTTGTAGCGGTGGGCCTTGAGTTCGATGAGGCAGGCCTTGAGGAGCGTCTCGAACTCGGCGAGGCCCTTTTCGCCTTTGAAGCTCTCGTTGAAGCCGAAGGCGGCAAGGATGACGTCGGCCTTATGCTCGGTGAGGTGCTGGTTGAGGTCGCCAAAGCCATCGGGACGCGGGCGCAGCGCCACTTCATCGGCGGACCAGCTCAGATTGCGGAAGATGAGCTTCTCTTGGGCAAAGCGCTGATGCATGAGGGCCTCGAACTGGCCGTCGTCGCGCATGCGATCGAAGAGCGAATTCCCGATGAAGGCGATGCGCGTGCCCGGTTTCAACTCCAGCGGGAGCTGGGCGAGGGCGGGCACGGCAAGCAGGAGGGTGAGAAAGAGAAGTTTCATGAAACAGAGCGTCTCACACGGGCGGGGAGAGTTTCATGTTTCAAGTTTCGAGTGGGGGCGTCTTGAAACTTGGAACTCACCGATGGCTTTTGTTGAGCGTCCATGAAGGCTGTCTATAGTTCAGCGGTTGTTTTCTTTTCCACCATGCCGATCTACGAGTTCTACTGCCCCGATAACAACAAGCTGTATTCATTCCTGGCACGCACGCTGGCCTACCGCGAAAAGGTGCCGACCTGCCCGGATGGCGAAGGTTTGAAAATGGAGAAGCGTGTTTCGCGCTTCGCCGTCATCGGCAAGGCGCAGGAGGAAACGGCAGATGATCCCTTCGCGGGCATGGATGAAACGAAGATGGAAAGCTTCATGGCGGACATGGAGCGCGAGATGGGCGGTATGGACGAGGAGAACCCCGATCCGCGGCAGCTCGGCCACTTCATGCGCAAGATGACGGACATGATGGGCGACAAAACGCCGCCGGAACTGCGTGAGATGGTGCGCCGCCTCGAATCCGGCGAAGATCCCGAGAAGCTGGAGGAGGAATTCGGTGGCATGGACGAAGGCGAAGCGGGTGACGCGCTGTTCACGCAGATGCTCAAACGTGCCAAGGCTGGCCGCAAAGAGCCGGTGCGTGACCCAAAGCTCTATGAGATGCGGGATTTCGTGCAGAAGTGAGCCAGAACCGGTTTACCGACCGCTCACCGACACCGCGCCCATCGCGGGCACCATGATTTCATCGCCGGGTTTGAGTGTTGTGCTGGCGTTGAGGCGGTTGATTTCACGGATGCGGTCTGGGGTGGTGCTGAACTGCCCGGCGATGCTCTCGATGGTGTCCGAACGATCCACGCGATAGGCCAGGATGCCGCGATGGGACTCTTCGGTGCTGGTGGTGGGCTTGGATGGAGCCGCAGGCGCTGGCGTGGGTGCTGGGGCTAGGTCAGTGGCAGGCGGTGGCGCTGGCGCTGGCTCGGAGATGCCGAAGCCGGGCAGAGGAACCGTGTCGCTCGATTCACGCGCAGGCGGCGTGGAGCGAGTGATGGATGCCACACTGCTGCTACGACCAGGGATTTTCAGCCGCTGTCCCAAGAAGATCTTGTTCACATCCTTAATGCCGTTCGCGCTGGCGAGCGTGCTGGTGCTCATCTTGTGCTTGATGGCGATGGCCTTGAGGCTGTCGCCCTTCTTCACGGTGTAATAGGCGGAGGAACTGGCACTGGTTGATGAACTGCCAGGGGTCGAAGGCCGGTAACTCACCGACGTGGTCGGTGAGCTCAGACGATGAGGGGAAGGAATGAGCAGCGTCTGGCCGACGCGGACCTCGTCCTCCGTCATGCGGTTGAGCTGCTGAATCTCGCCCACGCTGACGCGATGCGTGGAGGCGATGCGGAAGAGCGTGTCGCCGGGCCGGGCCACATACGTCGTGTGAGCAGCGAGGTCGGTGCCGCCGTCGTAGCGGGTGCCAGAGCTTTTGCCCCCACGTTTGATGCTGCTCACATCGCGCTCCAGTTCACCCAGTCGGACGTTTTGCACCTTGTCGCTGTCGCGGAGCTTTGCCACTTGGCTGCTCAGGTCGCCGGTGGTGCCATAGACTTTCGGCGGCGGTGGGCCTGCGGTGGATTTTTTTGAAGGGGAAGACGACTTGGTGCTCGGCTTCGTAGCCGTGGACTTGGAGGTCGAAGTCCGGGGCGCAGTGCCATAACCCGGAGGTGGCGGGTAAGTGTAGCCGGCAGGGGGTGGATAAGTGCCAGGGTAGCTGGAATAAGTCGCCGGAGTCTGCACCGCAGCGGTCGATTGGCGCGTGCTCTTCGTGGAGGTCTGTTTCGGTGCCCCAGCCGCAGGATAGCCAGGAGGTGGCGGTGCCGTGTAGGTGTAGGTAACCTGGGCCGAGAGCGGCAGAACCATTCCCCCAATAGCGACGAGGGAACTCAGCACACGGGAGGCGGCGGCAGGCGTCTTCATATGGCTATTGTAGAAAATTCGATTGTTAATTCAAACAAATATTTTATATAAGTGAATATATTTTTGAAATTTCGCCATTTCATCACCCTGTCCGCCCAAACCATTGTCGCTTTCGCGGCCTTGGGCGGCAGTGCCGCCTCCCTCGTCTGGCTGGAGCACCAAAACGCCGCCCTCCCGGCCCCCGCCCTGCCGCGCTGGGATGAAACCGCGCCACTCATCATCGTGGACGCCGGTCATGGCGGGCACGACGGCGGGGCCGTCGCCAACGAAATCATTGAAAAAAATCTCGCGCTCGACCTCGCTCGCAAGGTGAAGCGCGAACTCGAAGCCGCCGGCCTGCGGGTGCGCACCACCCGCGATTCGGACATTTTCCTGCCGCTCGAAGACCGTGCTGCCCTCGCTGGCAAACATCAGGCCGCCGCCTTTGTCAGCGTCCACCTCAACACCGACGGCGCAGGCAGCGACGCCGAGGGCATCGAGACCTACTATGCCGACTCGGCACCGCTTTCTGCCCGCCAGTTCGCATCCAAACCCGTGAACAGCGCCGATTTCGCCGCCGCCGTGCAGCGCATGGTCTGCTCGACGACCAAAGCGGAAAATCGCGGCACGAAGGCCCGCAGCTACGCCGTCGTGGCCCAGGCACCCTGCCCCGCCGTGCTGGTGGAATGCGGCTTTATCACCAGCGAAAGCGAAGCCGCGAAGCTGAAACGCGAGTCCTACCGCAATCAGGTCGCTCAAGGCATCGCCAAGGGTGTGACGCTGTTTTTGCAGGCGCAGCCAGCGCGGCGTGGCATCATCGCCACGGCGGTGAAGTGAAATTGCGCAGGACAAACCGCCGCTCCCCGGCGTAAATCCACACAAACCTTGCCTGCTTCTCCCAACAACACCGCTCCGCCGATACGCCGTGCGCTTTACGCGCTCGTGCTGCTCGCACTTGCCTCGGCGGTGTTTTACGCGCTGTTTTCCAGCGTGGCCTACAAGTGGAACTGGGATGGCGTGTGGCTTTACCGTCAGCAGTTCGGCTACGGCTGGCTCACCACCATGGGCCTCTCGCTCATCGCCATGATCGTCAGCGTCGCGCTCGGCTTTCTGCTCATGCTTGGAAGACGTTCGCCCTGGGAACCGGTGCGCATGTGCTGCGGCGGCGTGGTGGAGCTGGTGCGCGGCTCGCCGCTGCTGGTGCAGTTGCTCATCGGTCATTACATCATCGCCAACGCCCTGCGCATCGACCAGCCCGTCTTCACCGGCATCATCCTGCTTGGCTGCTTTGAAGGCGCGTATCTGGCCGAGATCTTCCGTGGCGCGGTGGAAAGCATCAGCGCCTCGCAGCTCGAAACCGCACGCGCCGTCGGCTTCGACAAAGTTCAAACCTACCGCTTCGTCATCATCCCGCAGGCCCTGCGCCGTGCCTTGCCCGGAACGACCGGCCAGCTCGTTTCCTTGATCAAAGATTCCTCGCTGCTTTCCGTCATCGGCATCGAGGAACTCGTGCAGAAGGTGAAAATCATGAACGCGGCGACCTACAAGCCGCTGGAGGGCTTCCTGCCGCTCGCAGTGGCCTATTTGATCGTCACACTGCCGCTGTCCTACCTCGCACGGCGTCTGGAGAGGAGGTTTGCGTATGAAACTTGAAACGCAGGCCGTGACGAAGCGCTACGGCGCTCACGCCGCACTCGATGGCGCGTCATTCAGCACAGGTGATGAAGCTCGTGTCGTCGCGCTGCTCGGCCCTAGCGGCGGCGGCAAATCCACGTTGCTCCGTGTGCTCGGCAGTCTGCTCGTCCCGGATGAAGGGAGCGTCAGCATCGACGCACGCACGCTGCCGCATGATGAGACTGGTGCCCTGATCGAGCGGCGGGCTAACGGCTTCGTTTTCCAGGGCTACAATCTCTTCCCGCACCTCACCGCGCTGCAAAACATCACGCTGCCGCTTTGCGAGGTGCATGGCCTGTCCGAAGCGCAGGCCACACAACGTGCGCTGGAACTGCTGCATCGCCTGGGACTCGAAGGGCACGAAAACAAGCGCCCCAGCCAGCTCTCCGGCGGCCAGCAGCAGCGGGCCGCCATCGCCCGCGCTCTCGCGCCGAAGCCGCGCTTGCTCCTGCTCGATGAACCCACCTCCGCGCTTGATCCTGTCATGACCGGCGAGGTGCTCGATGTCATACGCGAACTCGCTGAGGCTGGCCAGAGCATCATCCTCGCCACCCACGAGATCAGCTTTGCCAAAAAAGTCGCCGACTGGGTCGTCTTCCTTGCTGCGGGCAAAGTTCAGGAATCGTCCTCGGCCTCAGATTTCTTCACGAAGCCGCAAACCGAACTCGCGCAGCAGTATCTTGAAGGTTTGTCGAAATATCGGTGAGGCGAAGCCAAGTAGCCACTCGCTCCGTCGAGAGGAGCCTAAAGCTTACGCCTGTCTCACCCACATTCGAATGTTGAGAGCGTTGTGTGTCGGTGGCAGCGCTCAGCTCATCTTGCGGAGCAAGATGGCTACTTTGCTGTCGCTTCCAAACACACGCTTCGATAAGACGCCGCCATGTGATCGAGGCTGAAATGCGTTTTCACTCGATCCAGTGCGGCCACGCGCATGCATGAGCGCCGTTCGTCATCCTCCAGCAAGCAACCTTATCAAAGCTGCTGCCATGGCTGCAACATCACGCGGTGATGTTAGAATGCCGGTCACGAGAAGGCGTTTCATGAACTGGGAACATGGCAGAAAGAGATGCCAGCGGTCAATCTCGCGCGTAAAAGGATTCGTGCCGAAAACAAGGACCGCCAACACCAGCCAACTGCATCCGCGCCTGGGTGCGTGGGTGCGCCAGGCGTTTCGCGGCAGGCTCACGGAAGCGCAGGAGCTCACGCTGCCGCACATCTTGGCAGGAAGGTCGGTTTTGTTGTCCTCACCGACGGGCAGCGGCAAGACGCTGGCCGGTTTCCTTGGCGTGCTGGATCATCTGACACGGGAGCATGAGGCTGGAACGCTCAAGGATGGCATTCATGCGGTGTATGTCTCGCCGCTGCGGGCGCTGACCTATGACATCGAGAAAAACCTGCGTGCGCCGCTGGAGGGCGCGGGTTTGAGCGAGGTGGTCCGTGTCGGGATGCGCACCGGTGATACGACGGCCTCGGAGCGGGCAAAACTGCGGCGCAAACCGCCACACATTCTGCTGACCACGCCGGAGAGCTTAGCGATCATGCTGCCGCAGAAGGCGTTTGCGGAGGCGCTGGGGCACTGCCGCTTTGTGATTGTGGATGAATTGCACGCGCTGGCAGAAAATAAGCGCGGGGCGCATCTCGCGGTGTCGTTGGAACGGCTGGAGTGTGGCGCAGGTTTGCCGTCCGAGGTTGGGTGCGAGGTGAAAACTCGTCCGACGTTGGTGCGCATCGGGTTGTCAGCCACGGCGGCACCGCTGGAGCTGCTGGCGCGTTTTCTCACGGGGTCACGAGCCTGCGAGATCGTGCAGGCGACGAAGGCGCGCACACGCAGGGTGGAGGTGCTCTCGCCGCTGCGGCGTGATCCGTATCCGCCGGCAGGTTACACTGCGCAGCGGGTGCTGGAGGACATCGCAGGCATTGTGATGCGGCATCGGAGCGTGATCGTGTTTTGCAACACACGCAGCGGCACGGAGAGCATCGCGATTCGTTTGAAGGAGGCGCTGCCAAAGCTGGCGGGGAAAATCGAGGCGCATCATGCGTCCCTGGACCGTGATGTGCGGCTGGAGGTGGAAGACCGACTGAAACGTGGCGAACTGCGGGCCGTGGTGTGCAGCACAAGTTTGGAGCTGGGCATCGACATCGGCAGTGTGGACTGCGTGGTGATGATCTCGACACCGAAGGGCATCAGCCGCGCCTTGCAGCGCATCGGGCGCAGCGGGCACTCCATCGACCAGGAGAGCCACGGCATTCTAGTGGCCACCAACGTGAACGACCTCATGGAATGCGTCGTGTGCGCGGAAATGACGCGGGAGGCGCGGCTCGACCCGGTGCGGGTCATGGAGCGGCCGCTGGATGTGCTGGCGCAGCACCTCGTCGGCCTGGCAATGGAGACGAAACACACGCCAGATGCATGCTTTGAGGTGATCCGGCGGGCATTTCCGTTTCAAGACCTCACACGCGGGGAGTTTGATCGAGTGCAGAACTACCTCGAAGGCGGCGGTAGATCGCTGGAGAGGCAATATCGCGAAACCTTTGGCAAGATCGTGCTGCAAGACGGACTTTTGGTCACACCAACGCCGAAGGTCGAGCGCGAATACTTGGCGAATGTGGGCGTCATCCACACCGAGGGCATGGTGAGCGTCATCCTCGGCAGACGGCGGCTGGGGCAGATCGAGGAGTCGTTTTTGAAGCGGCTGAACAAAGGCGATATCTTTGTGCTGGCCGGACGCACCGTGAGACTGGTCGAAACGGGCGTGATGGAGGTGAAGGTGGAAGATGCGGTGGGAAAAATGCCCACCGTTCCGGCCTGGAACGCCAACAAGATGCCGCTGTCGTCTGGCCTGGCTCAGGAAGTGGCCGCACTGCGCACGGAACTGGCCACGAGACTCGACGCGGAGGACGATGACACGATGTGTGACTGGCTGGTGGAGCGCTTTGTGATCTCCACCACGAACGCGGCGGCGATGGTGAGGCACTGTCGCAATCAGTTGCAGGTCTCGGTGATCCCGACGGAGCGGGTGATGCTCATCGAGCGCTTCCATGAGCGGAAGGAGGGTACTCCCGATGACGAAGGACTGCTGCACTTCTTTTTTCACTCCCTGATCGGACGCGCAGCAAATGACGCGCTGTCTCGCATCATCGCGCAACGTTTGAAACAAGCCGTGGGCGGCAACGCGCTCGTGACCATCGATGATTACGGCTTTCTGCTGACGTTGAAGCCGTTTCAGGAGCTGGAGGCCGAGGCATGGCGCGAGTTGTTCGTGCCAGAGGGCGCGGAGCGCGATCTCGCGGACGTGTTGAAGGATTCGGACCTGGTGAAGTGGCAGTTTCGTGGTGTGGCGCAGACGGGATTGATGGTCCCCCGGAACCGTCCTGGTCAGGAACGACGCATCAAGCAACTGCGCTGGAGCGCGGAGATTTTGTTCCAAGTGCTCGCCAAGCACGAGCCGGATCATCCCATGCTGACGCAGGCCCGGCGTGAGGCGACGCACACGTTTCTCGACCTGCCACGAGCGCTGCTGTTTTTGGAGCGTGCGCTGGAGCTGGACTGGCAGTTGCGCGAGGTGCCGGTGGTGTCACCATTTTCCTTCGGCATTTTCGCCAGCAAAATCAAAGAGGGCCTGATGCTCGAAGACCCCGAGGAGGCGATCGAGCGGCTGTGGCGGGCGTTTGAGAAGAAGACGAAGCCGTAGCCTCAGTTGTTGAGCGCGGAGGACGGCTCACTGGCTTCAGGAGACTCGCCGCCGGTTTGAATGTGATCGACGAGGCGTTTCACACCGTCACGGGCGAAGTCGCTCGGCGGGTGCATGCGCTTGGCTTTGAGATACCAGCCGAGGGCGGAGCCGATCTGCTGTTTTTCCTCGTGCTGGCGGCCGTTTTCGATGGCGGTGACGAACTCGCTGGCCTTCACGCCGAGGTCGGCGCGGAGTTTGCTGAGCACGGGGTCATCTGGGTACTGCTTGGATTCTTTTTCGACTTTTTCCCAGGCAGCGGGGGGGCTGCTGGAGGCGATCTCCTTGGCGCCACCGATGATGAGCTCCAGACGGCCCATGTCCTTGAGGACTTTTTCGAGCTGCGCTTTGCGGGCGAGGTCGTCGGCCACGGAGGCGATGAAGGTGGCCTGATTTTCGAAGATCTGGCGGTAGTTGCGTTGGCTGAGGAGGCGGTCGAACTCCATGAGAGCCTGGGCGCGCATGTCGCTGCCTTTGACGAGATCTCCGCTGAAACCGGCGAGGTCGGGATTGGTGGGCCAAATCTCCGTAGCGGCCTTCATCTCGGCCTCCAGGGTCTTGGTGTCCTTGTTGG